>Ga0335078_10010798_pt1 | contig 13525 bp, 9 predicted proteins | sample Lox_Sample_32_FD_206711 | JGI IMG/M metagenome (GOLD analysis project Ga0335078, IMG submission 206711) | Soil microbial communities from Loxahatchee National Wildlife Refuge, Florida, United States - Lox_Sample_3.2 | ecosystem: Environmental > Terrestrial > Soil > Wetlands | place: USA: Florida...
CGTGACCAGGCCAAGCGCGAGGCTCAGCGCAAAAAAGGGAACCGTGGGCCGCACGTCTTCCCGCCACCGCAAACGCCCTCGCTTCCACCAGCAGATCAACAAAAGCACCACCGGAAAGGCAAACACGGTTGCCTTGGCCAAATAAGCGAGCAGGAACAGCAGCAGCGCGCCGACGTAGGGCTTCCAGTCCCGCCGCATTCTCGCTCCGCCCGGTGAATCCCCGTCGTTGCTCCAGAAGTGCGTGAACTGTCCAAAGCTCAGGAGCGCGCCCAGGAAAAGCGCCAGGGAAAGCACGTTCTTCCGTTCCGCGATCCAGGCGACAGACTCCACCATCATGGGGTGAACCGCAAAAATGCCGGCGGCTAATGCCGCGCCGCGAATGTTGAGCCGGCTTAGGATCTTCCAGAAGAGCAGCACCGACAACACGTGCAAAAGTACGTTCTCGACATGGTAAGCTGGACTCCGAAACCCCCACAGGTGGTAGTCAATCCAAAAACTGGTCGCGGTGACGGGGTAATACTGGTGCTCCTGCGTCGTCGGGCTTGTCCACATCTGTCCCAGGCCTGCAAGGTTTGGGAATCGGCTAATCAGATTCAGGGTCCATGCGTCGTCATCCCAGACAAAACTCCCTCGCAGGCAGGGAGAGTAAACGAGGAACGTGGCACAGGTAATCAAAATGGCTGGCAACCACCTCCGAGCCCACCGCGCCAGGACCACCTGCCACGGGTCCGCCCATACCCGTACTGCGGAATGCCGCGGCTCAGCCTTTGGCTGAGTTCCATCCAGGCCTGAAGTATTCATCCCCGATCACTCACACGCGCCTGGCTGCACCCGCTCGTACGGCGCAACATCGCCTCGGCTGCTCGCCCCGAAAATCGCCAGTTGATAGCACTCAATCAAAGTTAAATGACCCCCTCCCGCGCGACAAGCCCTGGTTGTGGCGGGGCAACGGATGACCTGGCGATCCCCAGCCTTTGATCCGCGCAGGGTGAGACGTGGACGGTCCAGGTGTGCGCTCAAACGCACAGTTCTCAACTGCCCGAAGCTGCGGCACGATGGCCCAGAACCGAATTACGATTTGCTTTAATGCGCGGGATTCATAAGATGAACAGTTTGACTGAATAGATGCGACAGTTCGTCACCATCGCCACCAACGCGTTTATGGAACTGGTTCGGCAGCCGGTGTTCTTGCTGCTGATGACCACGTCCGCCCTGTTTGAGATCTTCCTGGCGACACCCTACTACTTCGCGTTCGGAGACGAGCCGAAGCTGGTGAAGAACAGCACGCTGGCGTTGATGTTGCTGGCGGGGCTGCTGGGGGCGGTGCTGAGCGCCTCGGCCTCGCTGGCGCGTGAGATTCGCACCGGGACCGCCCTGGCGGTGTTGTCGAAGCCGGTGGGCCGCGCCCGGTTCCTGCTGGCCAAATACACGGGCCTGATGGTGGCGCTGACGGTGCTGACGTATGTGAACCTGATCGCCGCGTTGATCGCCAGCAAGATGGCGTTTGACGCCTATGGCAAGACGGACCTGGCTGCGATCGGCATATTCGCCGCAGGGATCGTGGTCGCCTACGCGGTGGGGGGGTTCAGCAATTTCTTTCTGCGCCGGCCTTTTGTCAGCGACGCCGTGTTCGCCCTGCTGATCACGGTTACGCTAGCAGCGTTCGTGATTATTGAGTACACCTCGCAGATGCAGTCCGCGAATGAACCGGCGGCGGTGGATTGGCGGTTGATCCCGGCGGCGGTGCTGATCCTGTTTGCGCTTTGGATCCTGGCCGGGCTGGCGCTGGCGTGCTCGACGCGATTCGACATGATACCGACGCTGACGATCTGCTCCGCGCTGTTCTTGTTGGGGATTATGTCCGATTACCTGTTTGGCCGGCAGGCCGAGCCAGTGTGGCGGCGCGACCTGACGGCGGAGGTAACCAGCTCGCGCTGGTCGCCCAGCCAGCGGGCGCTGCTGAAAGAGATGGTCAACAAATATGACCGGGACAAGAACGGCACGCTCGAGCCGTCGGAGCGGCAGGCCTTCAGCGCGGCGGACGAGGCGCGGCTGAGGCAGGCGGGTATGGGGGGGCGCTGGTGGGCAGAGGTGCTTTACACCGTGACGCCGAATTGGCAGCTTTTCTGGCTCGCCGATGTGCTCGCGGAGGCGAAGAGCCCCTTCTACTGGGGCTATGTGGGCAAGGCTTTTGTCTATATGGTGTCGTATGTGGGCGCGGCGTTGGCCGCGGCGGTTCTGCTGTTTCAAGAACGGGAACTAAGCTGATTTCTCATGGAACGAAACATAGAGAAGAACGGGTTGGTGAATCTGCTGGGCTTGCTGGCCGTGGGCGTCGCCGCCCTGGTGGTCGCGCGGTTTGCCAATTCGCTGGCGGGCCAGGTCTGCGCGCTGTTCCTCGGCCTCGGCGTCCTGGTGACGGCCGTGAGCTGGTTCCAGATGCGCCTGGAGGAACGGGAGCGGCTGGAGAAGCTCGAACTGGACGAACTGGCCAAGGCCCACACCGGCACGGCACTGTTCGAAGCGCGGGACGCCGAAGTCTTCCCGGCTCAGCGCTCGCGCGAGCAGTTCGAGCGGTTCTTTGTCCCGGCCTTCACGGTGCTCCTATTCCTCTTGCAGGCCGGAGGGGCGTGGCTCCTGTGGCGCTGGTTGTCCCAGAGCACGACGGTGCCCGAGGTCACGCAACCCATTAAAGGGCCCGCGTTGTTTGCCGTCTTCTTCCTGGTGCTCTTTCTGCTGGGCCGGTTTTCGGTCACTATCGCGCGGCTGGAACAGCACCGTCTGCTGCGGCCCGGCGCGAGCTACGTGCTCGCAAATGCCTTTCTGTGCCTGGCCGTGGCATTGGGCATGTCCGGCGCCTCCGTGGGCTTCTCCAGGGCGGATCTTTACGTCGCGCACGGCCTGTGCGTGTTGCTGGCGCTGGCGGCGCTGGAGACGCTGATCCAGCTTGTGCTGGAGATTTATCGCCCGCGGGTGAAGGGCAAGGTCGAGCGACCACTTTATGAGAGCCGGCTGATCGGCCTGCTGGGGCAGCCGGAAGGGTTGGTCACGACGGCAGCACAGGCGCTGGACTACCAGTTCGGGTTCAAGGTTTCAGAGACTTGGTTCTATCGCTTCTTCGAGCGGGCGCTGGGATGGCTGGTGCTGCTCCAAGTGGGGGCGCTGATGCTCTCGACCTGCGTGGTGTTCATAGACGCGGGTGAAGAAGGTGTGCTCGAGCATTTCGGCAAGCTGGACCGGCAGCATTCGCTGCTCGGCCCGGGCGCCCATCTCAAGTGGCCGTGGCCGATGGATCACGTCTATCGCTACCGCACCGAACAGATCCAGACCTTCACAGTCGGTTGGGCTCCGCAGGCCTCCGAGGCGCAGCAGAAGTATGTGCTGTGGGGTCAGGGCCACCGGGGGGAAACCAATTTTCTCGTCGCGAGCCGCTTGCAGCTTTCCGAGGAAGCCACCAACGAGGTGACGGGCAAACGAACCCCGCCGGTGAACCTGCTGACGGTCAGCGTGCCCGTGCAATACCAGATTACGAATCTGTTCCAGTGGGCTTACACCAACGAGGATGCCCCGGCGCTCCTCGAGGATCTGGGCACGCGCGAAGTGGTGCGCTACCTCGTCGGCGTGGATATGAATGACATCATGTCCTCGGGGCGCGAAACGGCGACGCGCATTCTGCGGGACCGCATCCAGGCGGCGGCTGACGAGCACTACCTGGGCGCCCGAGTCGTTGCGGTGGACATGGGCGACTTGCATCCGCCGGTGAAAGTGGCGCCGGAGTACGAGAAGGTCGTGGCGGCCAACCAGAAGAAGCAGGCCAACATCCTGGCGGCGAGGGCCGACGACATTCGCACCAATGCGCTGGCCGGGGCGCAGGCCACCAATATTCTGAACCAGGCCAGCGCCGAGCGCACGGCGCGCGAGATCAGCGCGCTGGCCCAGGCCGCCCTGTTTACCAACCAAATCCCCGCATACCGGGCGGCCCCGTCGGTGTACCCGGAGCGAGCGTACCTGGAGACCCTCGTCCGGGCGACCGCCAACGCGCGCAAGTATCTGCTGCTCACTACGAATACCTACGACGTGCTCCAGTACGACCTGCAGGAATCCATTGCGCAGAGCCTGCTCAACTTAAATGTGCCTGCGCCCAAAACCAAATAATGTCCATGAAACGCAACCCACTGACTCTCATTATCGGCCTGCTGCTGATCATCGTCTTCGGCCTGTTGCTCTTTGTCTTCCAGGTCCGCCAGTCGCAGGTGGCTGTGGTCACGACGTTTGGCAACCCGACGCGGCCCATCACTCAGCCCGGAGCGTATCTGAAGTGGCCGTGGCCGATCCAAAAGGTCTGGTGGTTTGATCGGCGCGTGCAGAACTTCGAGGACCGCCTCACCGAAGGGTTAACGCAGGACAGCTTCAACCTGCTGACCTCGGTCTATGTCGGTTGGCGGATTTCGGATCCCGCCGCCTTCTTCCCGCGCTTCGCCGGCAGCGCCAATCCGATTGGGGCGGCGGAGTCGCTGCTGGACCAATGGCTGGGCACCGCCAAGACGGCAGTTGTGGGCCGCCATCCGCTGGCGGATTTCTTATCCACAACCGACAACGGCGCCAGTTTCGTCGCCATCGAGAAGGAAATCCTGGCAGCGATTCAGTCACAGCTTCTCACCAACAACTTCGGGCTCCAGATCGAGTTTCTCGGTTTCAAGCGGGTCCAGCTCCCCGAAAGCGTCAGCCAGCAGGTGTTCGACCGCATGACCTCCGAGCGGAAGGTGCTCGCGGCCCGGTTCCAATACGAGGGCGAGGCCGAGGCCCAACGCATCCGCTCGACTGCCGAGCGCCGAGCGGCGGAGCTGCTGGCCGATGCCCAGGGGCAGGCGACCAAGATCAAGGGTGAGGGTGAGGCCGAAGCCGCCAAATCGCTCAAAGTGTTCGAGCAGAATCCTGAGCTGGCCAGCTTCATCTTCCGCCTCTCCGCGCTGGAGAACTCCCTGAAGGAGCGGTCCACTCTGATCTTCGATCAGCACACGCCCCCGTTTGACTTGTTCCAGGGCGTCTCGACCAACCAGTTGATGAAATGAACCGGCCATGAACGACCACGACCATCCGCAGAACGGATTGCCCGAACCGGCCCTGCCGCCGGAGACGCCGGTGGACGCGGGCTCCCAGGCGCTGGCCGAAGCCCTGCGCAGCAGCTTTACGATCGTCAAGGTCGTCATGGTCCTGCTGGTGCTGGTGTTCCTCGCTTCGGGCCTTTTCACCGTGGGGCCGGAGCAACGGGCGATCATTCTTCGCTTCGGCAAGGCGCAGGGCGAAGGGGAAAAAGCGCTGCTGCTGCCGGGGTTGCATTGGTCGTTCCCGTACCCGATTGACGAGCACATCAAGGTCTCGATTGGCGGCCTGCAACAAGTCAGCTCGACGGTGGGCTGGTACGCGGTGACTCCGGAAGAGATGCTGGCGGGCATCGTGCCGCCAGCGGGGCCGACGCTCAATCCCGTGACGGAAGGCTACGTCATGACGGCCGATGCCAACATCATTCACTCCCGCGCTATTCTCATCTACCGCATCCGGGATCCCATTCGCTATGTGTTCAGCTACGTCAATGCCTCGAATACCGTGCAGAGCCTCCTGGATAACGCGCTGCTGCACGCCGCCGCCGATTTCAAAGTGGACGACATCCTGACCCGCGACGTGGCTGGGTTCCAGGAGGAGGTGCGGCGGCGGGTGACTCGGCTGGCCGACCAGCAGGAGCTGGGTATCAGCGTCGAGCAGTGCGCGATCCAAAGCGTCCCGCCGCGCCAGTTGACCGACGCGTTCGCCAGCGTGCTCAAGGCCGAAGTGACGCGCAGCCAGGTCCTGGACGACGCGCGCAGGGACGAAAACCAGGTGACCAACAAGGCCAGCGCCGACGCCGAGTCAATCATCAACCTGGCGCAGTCTGACCGGGTCCGGCATGTGAGCGACGTGGCTGCGGAGGCGCAACGGTTCGAGAAAATCCTGCCCCAATATCAACGCTATCCCGCCCTCTTCGAAGTGCAGCGCCTCACCGAGACCTTGGGCCTTGTTTTGACCAATGCGCAAGAGAAGCTCTTCGTGGCCGACAGCCCGGGTGGAAAGCAAAGGCAACTGCGGCTATTGTTGAATCGTGAGCCGCCGAAGCTCAAGACGGAAGAAACGAAGCCGTGATGGGTGTGGAAAGGCGACATTTGGATCTTTAGGACTATGCAAGTTACTTCTCTACTAAGCCGGCACGAACACGAGAACGGGGAATCGTGCGCGACGTGCGGCCATGACCACGAGCACGCGCCCGTGCGGCTCTGGCAAACGCTGGTGGGCATTGTCTTCGTGCTCAATTCCTTTTTGGTGGACTGGGTCTTCGAGCAAGGCCACACCGTCGCCAGCGCGAGCGGCTTGATCGGCGCCGTCATCCTCGGCTATCCGATCGTTTGGACGGCCATCAAGGACCTTCGCACCGGGATTTTGAGCATCAACGAGTTGGTCGCCATCGCCGTGCTGGCGGCTTTTGCCAGCGGCGAGTACAAGACGGCCGGTGTGGTTGCCTTTTTCATGCTGCTGGGCGAAATCATTGAAACACGAACCGCCGAAGGCGCACGCGCCTCCATCGAGCACCTCATCAAGCTCACGCCCACCAAAGCCCGCCGCATCACGCCCCAAGGCGAGGAAGAGGTCGCCGCGAAAGACCTGGCAGTCGGCGACGTGATTCGCATCCGGCCCGGCGACAACGTGGCGGCCGACGGCGTGATTGTCAGCGGCCAGGGCTCATTTAACCAGGCCATGATCACGGGGGAATCGCTGCCGGCGGACAAGAAGCCGGGTGACGAGGTGTTTGCCGGCACCCAAAACCTGACCGGGGTGCTGGAAATCAAGGTGAGCCGTGCCGGGACGGACACCACGCTGGGACGCGTCCGGGAGCTGATCCTGGCGGCGGAGAAGACCAAGCTGCCGATCATGAAGATCGTGGACCAGTATATGGGCTTTTATACGCCGCTGGTGCTGGTCATCGCGGCGCTGGTCTGGGCGTTTACCCGCCGGCTGGACAACGTCATCTCTGTGGTCATCTTCAGTTGCCCGTGCGCTTTCATCCTGGCCACGCCGACCGCGATGGTCGCCGCGCTGTCCGCCGCCGCGCGCCTGGGCATCCTCATCAAAAACGTCGCCGACATCGAGTTGGCGGCCAAGATCAACGCCTTTGTTTTCGACAAGACCGGCACGCTCACGACCGGGGAGTTGGCCGTCAGCCGCCTGGCGCCCCTCAACGGTGTCACGCCGGCCGATTTGCTGCGCGCCGCGGCGTCCGCAGAGAAATACAGCAATCACCCGACGGCCAAGGCACTGGCGCAGTTGGCCGGCGAGGCGGGCGTGCCGCTGGCCGAGCCGAAGGACTTTGCCGAAACCGCGGGCCGCGGCGTGAAGGCGGAGGTAGCCGGAGTCAAAGTGCTGGTGGGCCGGGCGCAATGGCTGCAGGACAACGGGGTGAAGGAGGATTTCCTGAAGTCGGTGGATTTGAACGAGACTGAAGGCTGGAGCCTGATTTTTGTGGCGCGCGATGGCCAGTGCATCGGCTGGGTCGGTTTGCAGGACCAGACGCGCGCTGACGCGCGTGCATCGCTGGTGGAACTGAAGTCCAGCGGCGTCCGGCGCGTCGCGATGATTTCCGGCGACCGGCAGGCGGTGGCCACCCGCGTGGCGCGGGAAATCGGCTGCGAAGAAGCCAAGGGCGAGTGCCTGCCCCAGAACAAGGTGGAGTTTGTGCGCAACGTGAAGGCCAAGGGCTACAAGGTCGCTGTGGTGGGGGACGGCGTCAATGACGCGCCGGCCCTGGCTGCCGGGGACATCGGGATCGCGATGGGTGCCGCCGGCAGCGAGGTGGCAATCCATAGCGCCACGATCGCCCTGATGAACAACGACCTCCGGCGGCTGCCGTTCCTGGTGAAACTGTCGCGCAGCACCCGGATGGTGATCAACCAAAACTTCCTGTTCGGAGTCGCCTTCATCATCGGAGGCATGACTTTGGCGGCGCTGAGCTACGTGCCGCCGGCGATGGCGGCGGCGATGCACACGGGCGGCTCGCTGCTGGTGGTCTTCAACAGCGCCCGCCTGGTGCGTAAGGGCGAGGAACTGGAACATTATCAGCCCCAGCCGGCGCCGCCCCAGCCGGAGCAGCCGTCCGCGCCCGCGTCCAAGGCCGAGCTGGCGCCAAAGCTGGCGTGAATGAATTCCTTTGCGTTTCCCGTAGGCAGGCAATTGGCTGGAGAGCCCCGAAGGCAGAAAGTAGTCCGAAGTCCGAAGAAGCCCTGGGCGGGTCTTGGACCGCGTCAGCGATTTGAATGAGCATGACCACAATTGACAGCACCCCACGCTCCAATGGCGAAGTAATCGTTTCAGTTCGCGGCCTGACCAAGGTCTTCAAAGATTTCTGGGGCCGGCCCAAGGCGCGCGCCGTGGACAACGTTGACTTCGAGGTGCGGCAAGGCGAGGTGTTCGGGTTGCTCGGACCCAACGGTTCCGGCAAGTCCACCACCGTCAAGCTAATGCTCGGGTTGCTCTACCCGACCAAAGGGCATATCGAGGTCTTCAGTCATTCGCCCCGGCACGTGGCGACCAAGGCGCGCATCGGTTACCTGCCCGAGGAGTCCTATCTCTATAGGTACCTCAATTCGCGTGAGACGCTGGACTTCTTCGGCAACCTCTTCCGCCTGCCGCGGAACGATCGCAATGACCGGGCCGAGCAGTTGCTCGAGATGGTCGGCTTGAGCCAGACGCGGATGCGGGCGGTGGGTGAGTTCTCGAAAGGGATGCAGCGCCGCATCGGCCTCGCCCAAGCGCTGATTAACGACCCTGACCTGGTGATTCTGGACGAGCCAACCTCCGGGCTCGATCCCATCGGTTGCCGCGAGGTGAAGGATTTGATCCTGGCGTTGGCGAAGCGCGGCAAGACGGTAATCCTAAGCAGCCATTTGCTGGCGGACGTGGAAGACGTCTGCAATCGGGTCGTGATTTACTACGGCGGCAAAGTGCAGGCGATGGGCACACTCAAGGAACTCCTGGCCACACCCGACACAATCCAGATCACCACCCCCGCGCTTCCCCGTGAGACGATGGAGCGCGTGCTGTCGGTCATCCGCAAGGATGTGGCGGAAGATAAAGTCAGAATTGACACGCCCACCCAAAACCTGGAGCGCTACTTCCTAGATGTGGTGCAAAGCGCGCGGCAGGCCGCCGCGGAGACTTCAGGCGCGATGTCCGGCGCCCGGGTCGCCGCCTACCTGCGCGGCGGGGCGGACGCCAGCGCTACGCCGGACAAGATTCTGGAACGGCTCGCCGCGCCGCAAGCCGCCGCGCCGACGCCGGTCTCCCCTCCGCCGCCCGTGGATACCCGGAGCCAGCAAAAACTGGAAGCCCTGACGAAACCTGCGGAGCCAGTCTCCCCAGCGCCCAATGCAGGACCGTCGGCGGCGAAACCGGCCAGCGACGAAGAACTTCGGAAGGCGGATGAGAAGCTGGTGTCGCTGGTGAAGAAGCAGGACGGCTAACCTATGCAACCTCTCCTTGCCATCGCCTGGCTGACCTGGAAGGCCGCCTTTCGGTTCCGGCTGTTTCTGGTCGTGGCGGTGCTGTTGCTGGGGGCCGTGGTGGGCTTGCCGATCCTGATCAAGGATGACGGGACGGCGCGCGGCTTCACCCAGATCGTGCTGACCTACACGCTGAGCAGTATCACCGCGCTGCTGGGGCTTTCGACGCTCTGGCTGGCGTGCGGCACGCTCGCGCGCGACATTGAAGACTGCACGTTGCAGGTGGTCGCGATCAAGCCGATCACCCGGTGGCAAATCTGGCTGGGCAAATGGCTGGGAATCATGTCCCTGAACGCCGCGTTACTGGGCATATCGGGCATCGGTATCTATAGCCTCTTGCAGGTGCGGGCGACGCGGCTGCCTGCCGCCGAACAAAAAATTCTGCGCAGCGAGGTGCTGGTGTCGCGCGGTTCGGTCAAACCGGCTAACCACGCCAGGGAGATCCAGGAGGAGACGGACCGGTTGCTTCGGGAACGCCTGCAGCAAAACCCGGGCCTGAACGCCAGTATTCTCGAAGCCCGGAAGCAGATTCTGGAGCAGGTTAAAGCCGAATATCAGATCGTCCCGCCGGATTGGGCCCATGAATGGCACGTGGATTTGAGCTCAGCCCAGGACCTGGCGCGCGGCCAACCCGTGCATCTGCGCATCAAATTCAACGCTGCGGACAAGACCGCCTCCGGCACCTTCAACGGGATCTGGCGGGTGGGCGAGCCGGGCAAGACGCCTTTGTGGCACAGCGAAGTCATGAGCCTGGCGCCCGATACCTTTCATGAGTTCGAAGCCCCGGCTAATTACGACGGCAATGGGGTGCTGACCGTGACCTTCGCCAACGCGAACAACACGGCGCTGCTGTTTCCGCTGGAGGACGGGCTGGAGGTGCTCTACCGCCAGGGTGGCTTCGGCCTCAATTTCGCGCGCGGGCTGGGCATCATCTTCTGCTGGATGGCGCTGCTGGCGACGCTCGGGCTCGCGTCGGCCAGCTTCCTATCGTTTCCGGTGGCCGCTTTTCTGTCGCTGGGCGTGCTGACCCTGGCGCTCTCCAGCGGGACCATCGCCGGAGCGGTGTCGGACGGGACCCTGGTGGGTTTCGATTCTGCAAACAGCCGCATGGGGCACTCGCCGGTTGATCTGGTCGCCATCCCGCTCTTTCGGGCGGTGCTGGGCCTGATCAACCTCGCCAAGAACTTCTCCCCGATTGATTCGCTGAGCACCGGCCGGAGCGTCTCCTGGGGCGAGCTGGCCCGGGCCTTCGGGCAGATCGTAGTGTTGCTCGGCGGCATCATCGGATTGGCGGGGATCTTTGTCTTCAGCCGCCGCGAATTGGCTACCGCGCACGAGTGATGAGCGCCCGGTTGAAGAACTTTCTCCTGCTCTCGCTGATCGGCGTGCTGCTGGCCAGCGCCGGGTTCGTTCAGCAGTCGCTGAACCGCGACCGCGACCGCCTCGGCCTCACGCGCGTGCAGCCGCTGGATAATGCGCCTCCCGTGCTCGCATTTACGACCGTTGCGCTGGGCGGCTTTCGCGGGCTGATTTCCAATGCCTTGTGGATGCGCGCCACCGACCTTCAGGACGAGGACAAGTTCTTTGAGATGGCCCAATTGGCGGACTGGATCACGAAACTGGAGCCGCACTTCGTCCAGGTGTGGCTGGTGCAGGCCTGGAACATGGCCTACAACATCTCCGTCAAGTTCAAGGAAACCAGCCCGGGCCAATATCCCGACCGCTGGCGCTGGGTCAAAGCCGGCCTCGAGCTATTGCGCGACGACGGGCTCCGTTACAATCCGAACGAACCGCTGATCTATCGGGAACTGGCGTGGTTCTTCCAACACAAAATTGGACAGAACCTCGATGATGCGAGCGTTTACTACAAGCAGCAGTGGGCCAACGAGATGGCCAAGGTGTTCGCGAAGAAGACGCCGAACCTGGATGAACTGATCCATCCCGAGACCACAGACCAGAAAGCGCGCGCGCGGCTGCTGCGCGAAACCTACAAGATGGACCCCGAGTTCATGAAGGAAGTGGATAAGGAATACGGGCCGTTGGAATGGCGCCTGCCCGAGGCGCACGCGATTTATTGGGCGGCGCTGGGGTTGAAGAAAGCGGCAGAAAACCCCGCGAAGATCAAACCGGATGACCTGATTACGCTGCGGCGGGTGATCTATCAATCCATGCTGCTGAGCTTCCAGCGCGGCCGGCTGGTGACGAATCCCTTTGCCCACACCTTCGAGTTCGGGCCCAACCTGGACATCATTCCCAAGGTAAACTTCGCCTACGAACAGGCGGCCAAGGAGGACGAGAAGAACCGCGACCACATTGAAACGGCGCACCGGAACTTCCTGCGCGACGCCGTGTATTTTCTTTACGAGTACAACCGTCTGGCCGACGCGGCCCATTGGTACAAGTACCTTTCCACCAAGTTCCCGAACAAGCCATTGCTCGATTCCCAGCCTCATTCCCTGCCGGCCACCCTGACACTCGATCAGTATGCCGTCGCGCGAGTGCAGGACGACGTCGGCAACCACGGAGGGGCTGATCGCACCAAGGCAGCGGTGGAAGGATTGCTGTTTAACTCCTACGAGCGCATGGTGCTCAACGAGGATTCTGCCGCAGCCGGGTTCAAGTTGCTGGCGCAACAGGTCTGGAAGAGCTATCAAAGCGACATCCCCAAGGACCGAATGTCCGCGATTGGCCTCACCCCGTTTGAAGAAATTGATCAGGAGGTGCGGCGGCGCATGCTCGATCCCCAGCAGGGGGAGCCCCCCGAAGTGCGCGCCGTGTTGCGCACCAAGCTGGGTGAGCCGCCCGAAGCCACCGCGCCGCCGGCGGCAACGAATGCGGCGCCGGAAAAGGTCTCGAACCCGTGAACCTGCAGCCCGCTCGGCGGGTCCGCGGGCTCGAATCAGTCGGGTAGCCGCCCGTTTGGGCCATTATCCGCATCTACGCTACATTCGGTAGGTTGACTTCTGTCCGGGATTCTACCCGGAGGCGCCCCTGATGATTCCCAAGATTTGCCCGGAGCCTCGCCGGCGAGGCTCCGGCTATGGAAGCGTGAGCGAGCGGGTTTTCCGCTCAGAGGAGGGCTTTTGCGCCGGCATGGTTGGTCGGCGTTGGTCGGATGAGGGTCCTTCCGTAGGCAGGCAGCGTGTAGGGAACGCAGTATGCACAAACGAAATCGTCGGGCAGGGGGACGCGCCGCTTGATCTGGTTGCGTTCGACGGGACCGTAGGAACGGCTGTCAGCGCTGCAAGGACGGTTATCGCCCAGCACGAAGTATTCTCTCTCCCCCAATATGAACGCGGCGCCGCGACGCTTCGAGTCCATGGGACAGGTGTAGGTATGTTTGGGGAGATACGGCTCAACCAGCATCTGCCGGTTGATGAAGACGCAGCCCCGCCAAAGCTGGACGGTCTCTCCCGGCAATCCGATGACGCGCTTGACGGCATAATCCTTCTTTCCATCATCGAGAAGGACGACATCCCCTCGCTCAATCGGCGTTGATATAGGCGCGCCATAAAGGCGCGTTCCTTCCGGATAAGTGGGTTCCATGCTAGACCCCTCGACTACGTACACCGAACCGATGAATGCATGGCCTGCGCCCACTCCGAGGATGACCGCGAAGGCTGCCGCAAGGGCCATTCGGCATGGCAGGTTGCCCCAGACCCTCTGAATCAAGCGGCAAATGTGTTTCATACTTGGCCTATATGTCTCGAAATGAGTCAGTCGGCGAGAGGTTGCCTGCGCACGGCAAGCGCTTTATGACCCAAGCGCATCCCTCGACCAACGGTCCAGTTCATCTGCTGGGCTGCCGCAGATTCCCTGCCAAGAGCCGATCGAGCATCAACATGGCTGACCAAGGTGTTTAAGCCATCGGTTTTGATCCGGTGTTGTCGTGCCTCCGAATGTCCTTTACCACACGTTCTACTTGAGGCTAGGGTGTATGG
>Ga0335078_10010799_pt1 | contig 13524 bp, 12 predicted proteins | sample Lox_Sample_32_FD_206711 | JGI IMG/M metagenome (GOLD analysis project Ga0335078, IMG submission 206711) | Soil microbial communities from Loxahatchee National Wildlife Refuge, Florida, United States - Lox_Sample_3.2 | ecosystem: Environmental > Terrestrial > Soil > Wetlands | place: USA...
CTCCCGCTCGCTGAGCGCCGCGATCGCACCGTCCGACGCGACCTCGGCGAATAGCGGACGCTCGTCGCCGCGCCATTGCACCACGGCGAGGGCGCCATCGAACCGCGCCTCGGCGCCGCCGGTCAGTTCGAGCGCGCATCCGACGAAGTGGCGCAACTCGGCCGCTTCGACCACGGCGTCAACGGTGGCGAGCAGGAAGTGCGATGCGCCGCGCAGATGCTCGCCCAACGTGAACAGCGATTCCATCGAGCTCGCCGTATCGCGCGCCGCAAGCGTCATCCAGGGCGGAATCGCAACGGCGCCGGCAGCAAGGAGTGCGGAAGTCTCCGAGTTGACCAACGCCACGACCGTGTCCGCCCCAGCTTCGCGCAACATCCGCGCCTGCCGCACGAGCATCGTCTCGCCGCCAAGCTGGACCAGCGGCTTGGGCAGATCGTGCACCGCGCTCCGCAGCCGCTCGCCGCGGCCGGCGGCAATGATCGCGCCGCGAAGCGGGGCCCGTCGATTTCGGGCTTCTGGCTGTTCGCTTACCACTTGAGGCCCTTCAATTCGTCGAGCGTATCGACCGTATGATGTGCAATCGCGGCCGCCTCGCGGGCCTGCGGATGGTCGCCCGCGCCCGCGTGATGCCCGCGCAGCCAGATCGCGCGCATCCCGAGCTTTCGCGCCGGCGCGCAATCCTTGTGCAGCGAGTCCCCCACCATCGCAACCTGGTTATGCGGCAGATCGAGCACCTTCAGCGCGGCGACGAATATCCGTTCGTCGGGTTTGAAGACGCGCATGTGCTTGGAGTCGATCGCGACCTGGATGAGCTCGCGGATGCCGGCCTCGACCAGCACCACCTGCAGATTGCCGTAGAAATTCGAGACCACGCCGAGCTTGAATTCGCGCGACAACTCCTTGAGCAGTCCGCGGCTGCGCGCGAGCCCCTCCGCGGACTCCTCGGCAAAGTCGGACGCGATGCGAAAGGCGAGATCGTGACGATCCTCTCCCAGACCCGCGAGATGCTCACGCACGTTGTCAGGCCCGTGACGATGGAGATGGTCGACCTGATGGCTGACGAGCAGCTTAACCAGGTCTCGCAGGTTGTGGCGATGGATTTCGTCGCCGGCCTGGTAGGCGGTCTGCGTGGCGTGAGAATAGGCCACGTCCAGCTCAGCGCGGGTAACCCCCACGCCGGCCGCATGATAGTGGCGCACAAAACGGTCCAGCCAATGATATGGATGGTCGAGTGTGCCGCCGAAGTCGAATAGAATCGCCCGGTTCGGACTGGCCACGGAATGAGTTTATCAGCCGCCGCAACGAGCCTCCACAAAAAGAGCGATTAAGAAGTTATTGAGCTGCGTTTCGCAAAAGTTAAGACTTATGCACAGGAAGCGCCGATGATTATGGGAAAGGGCCTGGACAAACCGGACGGTCAGTCCGTTGACTCCGCCCTTCTATTAGTCTAAAACCCTTTGTTCAATAAGGCTTTCTTTGATCGACACGGCACTAATCGACGTCCCGGCGCGCGCCGGCAATTTGATCTTCGGGCGATCGCTGTTGGAACGCCTGATGCTTATCTGTCAACGCGCCGGAGTGAAGCGCTTCTTCATCGAGGGCGACGGAGCCGGCGACGATGAGTTGCGAGCGTCTCTGGGTTCGTTCAGCGGCCATCCCGAGGTCACCTTCGTCGGTTCATTCGCCCAGGTCCTGGAGAAAATGCCGGCCGACGCGCCCTGTATCGTCCTCCGAGGGAATCTGGTGCTCGCCGCGTCGCAGCTGCGTGGGCTGCTCGACAAGCAGGCTGCGCGGCCGGGTGAGGCCGTCAGCCTCCAGAGCACCGACGCCAGGCGCGCCGGCAGCCTTGCGGCGGGACCGTTGGCGCTCCTCATTGACGAACCGGCCGCGACCGCCTCGGAACTCAGCGCGGCCGGGCAACTCCCCTTCGCGCTCGACGGCCGGCCCACCGACGTCCAGGAAGCCGAACGCCGCCTCGCGTGCGAGTTGCGTCGTGAGAGCGCCGGCACGGACGCGCTTATGGCACGATGGGTCGATCGGCGGCTCTCGTGGCGAATCAGTCTGAGGCTCGCACGCACGGCGGTCACGCCGAACCAGGTAACCCTCGCCAACACCGCCTTCGGACTGCTGAGCGCGTGGATGTTCAGCATCCCGGCGTACTGGCCGCGCCTTATCGCGGCGGTGATGTTTCTCTTCTCGGTGACGTTTGACGGCGTCGACGGCGAGCTTGCGCGGCTCAAGATGACCGAGTCGCGATTCGGCGCGCGGCTTGACGTTCTAACGGACAACCTGGTGCACATCGCGCTCTTCGCCGGTATCATGATTGGATGTTATCGGGCGAGCGGGAGCCGCGCCTACCTCTACCTGCTCGCCATCCTGCTGATCGGCTTCGGCCTCTGCGCGATCACCACCTGGCGCGCTACGAAGGTCGTCGGCGGACGCGCCGAACAATTCATTGCGCAGGTGGAACGGGTAAGCGGCCGAGACTTCGCCTACCTGCTCGTGGTGTTGGCGCTGCTCGATCGGATTAGTTATTTCGCCTGGGGAACGGCATTTGGCACTTACGTCTTTGCCCTCGTGATGTGGTTGATGACTACGCATCGGCACGATAGGCAAAGCGAGCTCGAACGGCGGCCCGCATAAGCGGAGCACCGCCAGGAGGCAGTGTGAAGAAACCGCGTATCCTGCTGGTACAACCGACGACCATCCATCTGGACGGTACGCCGCATAAAACCCGCTGGCGCCTGATCATGGGCCTGATGATCCCGCTGCTCGCAGGACTTACTCCGAGCGACTTCGACGTGACGCTGTGCGACGAGCGGCTCGAAGACCTCGACTTCGACGCCGGCTGGGACCTGGTCGGCATGACCACCACCATCGGCGCCTCGCTGCGCGCCTACCAGCTCGGCGACGAGTTTCGCAAACGCGGCATCCCGGTCGTGATGGGCGGATTCCATGCCACGCTGCAGACCGAGGAAGCGCTCAAGCATGCCGACGCGGTGGTCCAGGGCGAAGCCGATCTCGTATGGGAGCCGCTCTTGCGCGACTGGCAGGACGGCAAGCTCAAGCGCATCTACAAGGCCGACAAGCTGCACGATCTGAAGAACCTCCCGCGGCCGCGCCACGAATTGCTCAAGCTCAACCGCTACCTGTTCAAGGCGGTGCCGGTGCAGGCGAGCCGCGGCTGTCCCTACCGATGCTCATTCTGCGAAATCCCGGTCTTCTATGAGGGCAGCTATCGCACGCGTCCAATCGAGGACATCGTCGAGGAAATCAAGCAGGTCATCGCGATTACCGGATTTCGCCGCTTCCAGTTCATCGACGACCAGATAACCGGCAAGCACAAGTTCGCGCGCGAGCTGTTCCGCGCCCTGATTCCGCTCAATATCAAATTCTCGTGCCTGTGGACGATCAACTCCAACCATGACGAAGACCTGCTCGACCTTGCGGCGCAGGCCGGCGTCTTCCACGTCAACATCGGGGTCGAATCGATAAGTCAGGACAGCCTGCTCTCGATGAGCAAGATCCAGAACCACGCCAAGGACTACAAAAAGCTCCTGAAGCGCCTCGAGCATTACGGGATTTACTATTCGCTGAATTTCCTTTTCGGGCTCGAAGAAGACCATCCGCGGATTTTCGATGACACCCTCGCCTTCCTGCACGAAGTCAAGGCGCCCGAGGCGTTTTTCAACACGGTCACTCCGCGCAAAGGGACGCCGATGCGCACCAAGCTGGAGCAGGAAGGCCGCGTGATCATCCCCGACGCCGACATGTACACCAACAACTTCCGCTGCATGTTCGTGCCCAACAAACTCTCGCCGCAGCAGGTCGAAGAGGGCGTCTGGCGCTGTACCAAGGAGTTCTACTCGTTCAAGTCGATGTTCAAGCGGCTGCTGATGCCGCCGGGCAAGTTCACCTGGCAGGGGCTGACCGAGAACATGCTCTTCTGGTACGGCGCGAAGCGGCAGATCGACCCGGTCGATTACTACTAGAAAGATCCGTCCGCGATTTTTGGCGCGAAGGTCTTCACAATTCCCCTCCCCCATTTGTCTTGGCGGAGGGCGTGAGAATCTAGGGATACAGCAGGCCTGCGCTCGCAAGGTTAGGCGGAAAGTGCGCGACCAGGAACGGGCCATAGACCGCGAGCGACAGTGCGACCGAGGCGAGCACCCAGTAGCTTAGCCGGTCGAGCCGCGGCTGCCATCCGGCGGTGGGCGGCGGCTGAACGGTCGCAGTGAACGGCAGGTCGCCCGGCTGGACTTTCCTGCCGGCAGACACCGTCATCACCACGATCAGGAAGAACAGCATCATGCTCGCGAACATCAGCGACCCGCCGATCGCGGTCATGATTCCCGGAATTCGCCATTCGGGCAGCCAATAAGAGGCGTGCACCATATCCGTGCGCCGCGGCATCCCCATCACGCCGCCCGCCATCAGACCGTGCGAAAAAATCATCACTCCGAAAAAATATGAAAAAGCCTGAACCAGCGCTGCCCGCGGCGACCACAGCTCGCGCCCTTCGAGATACGGTATCAGCCAGTAAGCAATTCCGACGTAGGAGAGAGCCACCGCACAGCCGATAGTAAGATGAAAATGTCCGGGGATGAACGCGGTGTTGTGAATCTCCAGGTTCATGGTGAAGCTCCCGTTCATCAGCCCGGAGATGCCGCCCAGGAGGAATGCGATCATCGCCAGCACCTGCGCGGCCACCGACGGATCGGACCATGGGATCTTGAAGAACCATCCGATCCGCCCGCCGCCGCCGCGCCGGCGTCCTGCGATTTCCAGCGCGTACATCACCGCAAACGCGGTCATCAGGCTGGGAAAGAAAATTGCAAAGGTCAGAGTAGCGACGGTGAACTTCATGCCCTGCGATACGCCCGGATCGACGAACTGATGATGAAAACCGACCGGCACCAGCAGGATGAACAGGACAAAGGCGACCCGCGTGAGCGTGTCGCTGAAGAGCACTCCCCCAGTCTGGCGCGGAATCAACCCGTACCACGAGACGTAAATCGGCAGCAGCCAGAAATAGACGATCGGATGCCCGGTGAACCAGAACAGCGTTCGCGAAAGCATCGGATCGACGCCCGGAAGCAATCCCAGCGACCACGGCAGCAGCAAAACCACTACTTCGACCGCGAGCCCGGCCGACGCGATATCCCACATCACGTAAGTCGCGATCGACATGAAGGCGAGCAGCGGCACCCGTGCTCCCGGATGCTCGCGGCGCCACTCACGGAGCGCAGCGAGCTGGGCCGCGGAGATTAGCCAACTGCTGATTACCACCAGCGCGAGGCCCAGATAAAATGTCCAATCGGCGCGCAGCGGTGGATAGAAGGTATAGAGCACCGAGGCTTTGCCGACGAGCATCGCATACGCGGCCATCAGCGAACCGACGAACAGCGTCCACCACGCGGCCTGCACCAGCGCGTTGTTGAGCTTGCGCCCGAGGCCGCGCGCGGTCGTCAGTGTGATGAAACCGTTGGCGAACGCAGTAGTCAGCACGAGCGCGTTGCATACGCCGTGAATAGTCAATCCCTGGTAGTAGGATTTCACCACCGGGTAGTGCTGGATGATTCCCACGCGGTCATAGTTGAGCGCCTGCTCCAGGCCCATAACGACCCCGACGGCAAGCACCGCAAATCCGAAATAGAGGTTCCAACGGACGGCGTTAAGCTGGCTTTTCGGCAGCGAGAAGCCCGACGGCTCGGCGACGATGGCGGTGCTCATTTGACCACCACCTTGCCGGACATCGTGTGATGCAGATGGCCGCAGTACTCTTCGCAAATCAGCAGGTATTCGCCGGGCCGGGTGAAGCGATAATCGAACTCGGAAACGTACCCGGGTATGAGCATCATGTTGACCCGCGTGCCGGCGATGAAGAAGCCGTGGATTACGTCGGCCGAGGTCGCGACGAAGCTGACTTCGGCGCCGACCGGAACGTCGATTTCGCTCGGCATGAAATCCCACACCCGCCCGATCACCACCGCCTGATATTTCCCGGGTGCGATCTCGCGCACTCCCAGGTGATCGAAGGGCGGCGTATGGCGCAGGACCATGCGAAGCTTGTCGCCTGCCTGGTAATGGATCATCGCGTTATGGGAGGGAAGGTGAATACCCATCGCGACGCTGCTGTAAGCGAGCGCGGCAAGGAAAATCACCAGGACCACGGCGCTCGCCGCGAGGAAGGCCCGCTCGTAACGTTCCATCTACCGGTCCACCAGCAGCCAGAACATCGCAGCCCATCCCAAGGCCAGCACCACCATGTACGCTCCCATCACAAATATGGTGCCGGCTGGCGGGGGAAGGTTTTGCTCGGAGAATTCTTCGCGCGACGGTTCGTCCATGCGCTCGATCCCCTCCCGGCGCAGCTCCGCCGCCCGGGGGCGAATCGCGCCGCGGTTCAAACTAACGCCTTCGCTCGTCCTTATACCAGAAACTACGCCGGAAGTGGCGAAAACACCGCGTTGTCGATAAGCCGCGTTTTGCCCACGTGCGCCGCAATCGCGAGCACCACGGGCCGTTCGATATGCGAAATCTCCGCGAGCGACTCGGAATCGACCGCCTCGATGTACTCGATCCTCAGCTCAGCCGTCGCGCTCAGCACCGCGCATGCGGTACGCACCAGCACTCGCGGATCGCGAGCGCCGGCGGCGAACTCGCGGCGCGCGGCCTCGAGCGCCGCGCTCAGGCTGAGGCCGCGCTTGCGCTCCTCGGGCGAGAGATAGGCGTTGCGCGAGCTCATCGCGAGCCCGTCGGCCTCGCGCACGGTCGGCATCGGAACGATCTCGAGATCGAAATTGAGGTCCCTGACCATCCGCTGAATCGCGCGCAACTGCTGAAAATCCTTCTCGCCGAACATCGCGTAGTGCGGCTTGACGATGTTGAACAGCTTGGCGACCACCGTGGTAACGCCGCGGAAGTGGCCCGGACGATGCGCTCCGCAAAGTCCCCTGGTGATTTCCGCCGCCTCGACCCAGGTCTGCGCGCCCGCCGGATACATCGCCTCGGGCTCCGGCGCAAAGACGAAGTCGACCGGCACGTCCTTCATCAATTCGCAATCGCGCTCGAAGGCCCGCGGATAGCGGCCGAAATCCTCGTTGGGCCCGAACTGGGTGGGGTTGACGAAAATCGACGCCACCACCACTTCGGCGCGGCCCCGGCCCTCGCGCATCAGGCTGAGATGCCCTTCGTGGAGAAACCCCATCGTGGGGATGAAAGCGATGCGCTTACCCGCCCGGCGAATCGCGTCGGAGCGGCACTGCATTTCGGCTGGGGTGGTGATGACCTTCATGGTCGATTTCCTTTCCGGCCCCGATGCCGGCAAACGCCGCTACAGACAAAAAAATGCGGGCCACCGCGCACCGGCACCCCGCATCAAACCCGCTCTCCAGGAACGCTCAAGCCGTTCGGGGTCCCGGTCCTTTCAGGATCCAGGCGCTAGGCCAAGCTATGTCTGCACGCTCCGTTGCCGGAGTCTTCGTTGCCCTGTCCTATTAATCTCGCCGGGCCACGCCTCGACGGAGACCGATTTATTAATACGATGCCATGCTTGAGTAAAGACCGCCAGGACGCCGGTTCGCGCCGGAACGGGAACCGACTCGCCCCGCGTTACGGTTGGAGTTTCCGCGGGTCCGGCGGCGGCATCTCGACCGGCAGCTGGAGGCGTTTGCCGCCGCGCAGGATGTTCAGATAGACGGTCTCCCCGGGCTGCACCTCGCGCAACCGATCCTGGAAATCCATGAAGTTGGTGACCCGATTACCGTCGACTCCGATGATCAGGTCATAGTTCTCGCCCAGCTGGATGGTTTCTATCACCGGTACCGCCAGCACTGCGGGCGGAAACACGAGCGATGCGGCCACGGCGGCGCCCTCGATGACGTCGTGGGCGGCGCGATGACCCGCCTGCACACCAGCGCGTTCGGCGGGACTGCCCGGCTGCAGCGACACGACCAGCAGGCCATCGATCTCGCGGCCGTTCTTTGTCCGCCGCACCCCCTCCTGCAGCTCGACTCCGAGAGGCGACGTGTTGGCGCCCTCGTTCATGAACTCCTGGAGACTGTGCAACTGCGGCTCGTTGAGCGGCATCTGCTGGTTCTCCTCGTAATTGACGACCTGGGAGGCGTCTTCCGGCTTAGCTGCCGCAGGCTCGACCGATTGCTGTTGCGATGCCGGAAGAATCACCGTGGTCCCCGCCGGAGCCTCCTCGGGAGTTATGATCTGCTCGCCGTCCGCGGGATCGCTGGCGACCGGCGCCGGCGCACTGGTCATCACCGCGGGCGCCGGCCCGGGCGCGGGCGGCGGGGCGCCGTCGTTGATCAGAAACGTCCGCGGTCCTCCGTCGGGCGCCCAAGGCGCCACGGAGGCTGGGCTCGCCGCCGCATCAGGCGCCGCCGGGACAGGCACCGCTCCCGACGCGGCCGCCGCTGCCGCCGGCGAAGCCGTCGCGCCGGGATTCGCGCTGGCCTCCGGCCCAGCGCTGCCTGCCGAAGTGTCTGCAGACGGCATCGCGGGCGCGGCCGTGTCAGCCGCCGCCAGCCCGGCTCCGGGCGCCGCGGCAAAAAGCATGACCGCCTCATCTTCGCCCGACGACCTGGCGGCGGACGCTGCCTGCGCGGGGGGATCGGAGGCCGTAGCGGCCTGCGCGGACGCTAGCGCGCCAACCGTTGCCGCCGGACCGACGGGCGCTACCTCTGCCTCGGCCGCGCGCGGCGGCGACGCGGCGGAAGCGTCAACCGCAGTGGCATCTTCCTCGGCAGATGCGGTGGCGACTGCGGGCGCCGCGGCCGGCGCAGATGCGGCGCTCTTCGCCTGCGCGGCGGCCTCCGCCTGCATGGCGGCGGATGGCGTTGCGACGGCCGATGCCGACACCCCAGCAGCCGCTGCCGACGTCAACGGCGGGCGTGCTACCGGCGGCGCATCCGGAGTCTTCTCAGCCGGGTACGGAGCGTTCGCGGCTTGCACTGACGCGACCGTCTGCACCGGGGCAGCGGGGCCCGGCGGCGTCTTGCTCGCGACCGCGGCCTCAGGCCGCGATACCGCGAGCGCCGCGGCCGGCTTTGCCGGTTCGGCGGCCCGCGCGGCGGCGACCTTCGGCGCGGCCGCAGCAGGCGGAGCGGAAAGCGGCTTCATCGCCGCCGCCGCGGCGGCGGCCTCGGCCTCTCTCCGTGCGCGCATCGCCGCGAGCACGCCGAGCGTGGCAGCCGGGCCGACGGGCACGTCTTCATCGGGTGCCGGTGCCTGCGCGAACGCGGCGGGCGAGTTTATCGCGCCCGCCGCGATAAACCCGCCCGCCAGCACCGACGCCCCGAGCGCCGGCAGCAACATGAATGACGAGAGAACGCGGCGCGCGATCGCGGAACGCGGCGGTCTAGTTGAGACTCCAGCGTCTCTCATGCTCGACCACGCGTCCTTCGTTGCGGAGCTTTTTCAAATGCGAGCGCACCGAATTGGAAGCGGCAACGTGCAGGTATTCAGGCACGTCGAGGTAAATCTTCTTGACGATCTGCATCGGTTCGAGCGGCTCCGATCCCACCAGGGCCTCGAGCACCTGCCGCTCGCGCAGCTCGCGATGCGCGATGTATTCCTCGATCTTGCGGCGCGCGTTGCGAATCACCGGGCCGTGCGCCGGATAGATCAACTCCGCGTCGAGTTCCAGCAGGCGGCGCAGCGAATCCATGTATTGGCCGAGGTCGCCAGTGTCATCGGGAATCACCGTGGTGCCCGCGCCCAGCACCACGTCGCCGGTGAACAGCGCCCGTTCCTCTTCGAGGTAGTAGCAAAGATGGTCGGGCGCATGGCCCGGCGTATGGATCGCGCGCAACGTCGCTCCTTCGGTCCTGACGATCGCGCGGTCCTCGATCGCCCGAATCGGCCCGCCCGCCGCCTCGTCCTTGCCCGGCCAGGGCTTCTTCAAGACCTCCAGCTCACCGAAGCGGCGACGGACCTGGGGAACGCCGCCGATATGGTCGGCATGCGCATGCGTGCAAACCACCCTCTCGAGCTCGCTCGTGGAACTGACTTCCTTAAGGGCGTGCGGCAGCAACTCCTCGTAGCGCGCAACGCCCGCGCCGGTATCGAGCAGGAGGGGCCTGCGCCCTGTACCGACGATATAGGTGTTGGTGCCCGGGCCGGTGAACGGACCCGGGTTATGCCCCAGGACAGTCGCGACGCGCTCCGAGAGACGCGCAAAGTCGGGCAGTTTGAGCCCGATCATCGAGTCTGTGACGACGCGCCGGGCCTTCGCCATCAGGTATCCCTCGAGCCGCTCGGCGCATAGGGCGCGGGGGCGCGCCGGTTGCGTTCGAAGATGAGCCGCAGTCCCTTGAGCGTCAGGAACTCGTCAACCACTTCGATCGTTCTCGATTCGGGAGCGATCAGGCTTGCCAGCCCGCCGGTCGCGACCACGCGGGCATGCTCGCCTCGCTCCTGCTCGATTCGCTCGACCAGGCCGTCGACCAGCGCCGTGTAGCCGAAGATAAGGCCCGACTGGATTGCGCCGATCGTCGTGCGGCCTACGGCCTCGCGCGGCCGCACCAGTTCGACCTCGTAGAGCTTGGCCGCGTGCTTGACCAGCGCGTCCATCGAAATCCCCAATCCGGGGGCGATCGCGCCGCCGACGTACTCGCCGCGCGCGGTAACGTAGTCGAAAGTGGTCGCGGTGCCGAAATCGACGACGATCGAGGCGCTCCCGTAGCGATCGTAGGCCGCGACCGCGTTGACGATCCGATCGGCGCCGACTTCTTTGGGATTCTCGTACAGGATCGGCATCCCGGTCTTGATCCCGGGGCCGACGATCAGCGGCTCGCGCTGGAAGTAGCGATACGCGAGATCTTCCATCGTGCGGTTGAGCGGCGGCACGACGCAGGCGACGGCTACGCCCTCGGGGCGCAGCGGCGGCTCCAGCCCGACGCTCTGCAGGAGCGCGCCGATCATCACCCCGTGCTCGTCCGTGGTTCGTTCGGCCTTGGTCGAGAGCCGCCAGTGATGGAGCAGGCGCTCGCCCTCGTAGATTCCGATTACGGTGTCGGTGTTGCCGACGTCGATTGCTACCAGCATCGCGCTGCCATCAGGGTGCCGCGGTTGTCCTCTCGTGCCGCTGTCATGAATGTTTCTGAAGGTTTCACAGGCGTCGCCAGTTAACCGGCATCCTTGGCAAGGTTAGCGTCATCAGCGCGCCTACCTGCGCCCCAAACCGACGGCGAATCCCCCCATCCGCGGAAAGCCTCCGCCGAACCCTCCAGCCGCGCCCGCCGGAAACACCGGGGGCAAAGTGGGAAGTCCGGGCACCGGCCGCGGCATCCACGACGAAGATGGAAACGCTGGCGACGGAATCGCGGCGCCGGAGTATAGCGGCGTCCGAATCGCGGTCATCGGCGCATACGATCCGATCGGCGCGGCGATGATCACCGGCGCTTCCTGCTCGACAGCGTAGTCGCCGCGGTCGGTTTCCGCCTGTTGCTCCGCCGGCTGCCCGTCATGGTTTTGATCGCTTCCCTGAACGGAAGCGGCCGAACCGCCAGGCGCGGAGGCTCCCGGCAGTCTCGTACCGGACGCGTCCTGTTGCTGCCGCGAGCCGTTGTCGTCAAGCGCGGAATCGTTGGGCGCGGAATCGTCCCCCGATGCGCCCTCGGCGGTCAGGGTATCGGCAGTTCCGGCGCTCGCATTCGAAGCATTATCCGCATTGCCCGGGACGGCGATCGGAGCTTCGCGGGCGCTGGGACTGATCGGACCCGAACAGTCCTCGGCGCAACCGTCGGACGGCGCCGAACCGTTCGCCTGATACACCGACGGAACCTCCAGTACGCTATCGGCGCGTTCCCAGGAAGAGCTCGATTTGGAGGAATCCGATTCCACGGTGTCCTGGGCGCGCGCAGCGCCGGTAGCCGCGCCTATCAGGGTCAGGGCGAACGCCACGATCGCAATCGTGCCGCGCCGGCCCAGGACGGCCAGCCCGCAACGATCGATCAAGCCGAGACATCTCGCCGCGCTCACGCAAATCTCTCCTGAGCTCTCGGCCAAGGCTATCATCCGCTCCGTCGAAACGACAAGTCATAGCAGATCGCCAGGCCATCGCAGATCGCTTCGTCCTCTTGCCTCCAACCCGCGGCGGTCGGCGATTGGTTCCCGCATGCGATTTTCGCCGTGCGCGCGGGTTTTCAGACGGTGCCGGCTCGGCTAAGATGCAGCGCCATGTCAGAACCCAAAGTAGCGTTGGTTACCGGAGCCGGGCGGGGCATCGGGCGCGATATCGCTCAGCGCCTGGCCCGCGAAGGCTATGCCTGCGGACTCATCGCGCGCACCAAGTCGCAGCTCGAAGAGACCGCCGAACTGATCGTCAAGGCCGGCGGCAAGGCGCTGGTGACGCCGACCGATGTCGCCAGGCGCGATCAGGTGCTCGCGTCGGTTGAGGCGGCGGAGCGCGAGTTGGGGCCGATTTCGGTGCTCATCAACAACGCCGGCGCTTACCTGCGCAAGCGCTTTGAAGAGATCACCGAAGAGGACTTCGACTTTCAGCTCAAGGTCAACACCTACGGGCCGTTCTTCTGCACGCAGGCCGTGGTGGGCAAGATGGCGGCGCGCGGCGGCGGGACCGTCATCTTCGTCCTCGGATCGGAGACGCGCGGCGGACCCGCGCTCTACTCGGCATACACCGCCTCCAAGGTCGCGCAGCGCGCGATCGCAGAGTCGCTCGCTTACGAGTACATGCACGTCGGCATCCATTCGGCGACGCTCGACGTTGACGGCGCCGTGGACAGTCCGCGCGTGCGCGAAGCGGCGCCTGACGCCGACCCGTCGCACTTCGTGCCGCCTTCGGCGATTTGCGACGAGATCGTGCATCTGATCAACCAGCCGAAAAGCGCGTGGACCTTCTCCATCGACATGCGCTCCTACGTGCAATGGCGGCCGCGCGTGGCGGCGAAGAAAAAGGCCTAGCGATCGCGAGCGGGGCGAGGCGATTGGCGTGCGCCGGCGCAGGCCCCGGGCGAATCGCGCGCGCGGGCGGGCTCAGAGCGGCGCGCGCGGCTGTATTTGGAGCGGCGCGCAACTATACTGGCGTAGCGCTTGAGCTTTTAGCGGCGCGCGCTGCGGGCGAGCATATCGGTGCGGCGCGGCCATGCGATCGAGTCTCTTCGGGTCGGGGTGTGGCGCAGCCTGGTAGCGCACACGCTTGGGGTGCGTGTGGTCGCCGGTTCAAATCCGGCCACCCCGACCAAACCCGCTCAAGTTTGAGAGCTATTTTCCGGACCCGCCCGCATCCAGCGCCTCGGCGCGCAAAGGCAAGGATTTTCAACTAAAATCCGTCTTATGAAAATCGCGACTGCATTTGCGGCGCTGGCCGTGCTGCTCAGTCCCACATTCACCTCGGCGCAACTCCTGCGCGGCGGGCCGATTGGCGGCCGTCTTGAGCGTTTCAAGGAACAGATGACCAACAAGGACGAGTCGATTCACTACGACCCGTCGGTGCTGGCCACGGGAGTCGCGCGAAGCGACGTCGTGGCGAAGCTGGGCGAGCCGAAT
>Ga0335078_10010800_pt1 | contig 13524 bp, 11 predicted proteins | sample Lox_Sample_32_FD_206711 | JGI IMG/M metagenome (GOLD analysis project Ga0335078, IMG submission 206711) | Soil microbial communities from Loxahatchee National Wildlife Refuge, Florida, United States - Lox_Sample_3.2 | ecosystem: Environmental > Terrestrial > Soil > Wetlands | place: USA...
GGCGCGCGTCGTGCTCGGGATCCACCAGGGCACCTGGAGGGGGATGAGGAGCGTCTCGCCGCGGAAGAGGACGCTCCGGAAGCCGGGTGTCAGGCAGGCGGCCGCCACGAGGGCGTTGAGGGCCGCAACCGGCCACACCCAGTGCGCGGCCCCGGGCATCGCGCGCGCGCCGGGGCCGCGGCGCGCGAGTGCGGCCAGCGCCAGCACGATGCCGAGCGACCCCCAAGCCGAGATGGGCGTCCGCACCCAGTCCGCGTTGCCGCCAAAGGCCCAGGACACCCCGATGATGAAGATCGCCAGGTGCGCCGCCGCGGCGGTCTCCAGGGCGGACGGCTCACGCGCGTGCGGCTCCGGGCTCACGGCGCAGGCGCCCCCGCGCCCGGACGAAGGGCGGCGTAGAACTCCGCCAGGGCGCGGGCGGTCTTCTCCCAGGAGTACTCCCGAAGCACCCATTCCCTCCCGATCGAGCCGCGGCGCCGCAGGGACTCGGCGCCCTCGGAGGTGGCGGCCCGGAGCGCCGCGCCGAAGTCCGCCCAGGGGACGCACCAGCCCGCGCCGTTCCCGTTGAGGGCCGACCAGGGCGTCGTATCGGTGACCAGGGCCGGGACGCCGCTCGCCAGGGCCTCGGCTATCGCGAGCCCGAAGTTCTCGCTGTGGGACGGGAGCAGGAACAGGGAGGCGATGGCGTAGGGCGGCGGGCGCCCGATCCCGTCATAGGCCCTGACCCGCCCCCGGCGCCTCGACCTGACGGCGTAGTCCTCGATCATGCGGGGGGTGTAGTCGTCGGGTATGCCGACGACCAGGAGCAGCCAGTCCTCCGGCCCGGACTCGAGCCAAAGGTCGACGAGCTCAAGCAGCCGCTTCTTCTCGTGAAGGCGCGAGTAGAACAGCGCGATCGGCCGGAGCACCGAGTCCGGGACGCTCCGCCGCCAGTGCTCGGCCGCCGCGGCCGACTCCTCCGGCGACGGCGCGCTCACGCCGTTCGGGGCCACGCACACGGGCTGCCTGAAGCCGAGGGCGCGCACCGAATCCGCCTCGTCCTCGCTGGTCGCGTGCCATCCGTCGACCGCCTCGAAGGCGCCGGGATGGACGAGGGCCCGCGCGGCGGCCTTCCTGCGCGGGTGGCGCCTCCAGGCCCACGGGTTCATCATCCCGCGGGGCGACACGACCAGCGGCGCGCCGAGGCGCCGGGCGGCCCGGCGGGCGTAGTGGAGCGTGCGCAGCCAGATCGAATGGTGGTGGACGACATCCGCACGCGCGGTGTCCAGGAACGCGCGCAACCCGGGCGATGGGCAGATGGACCGGGGCCAGCCGCGGTGAAAGACGCGGATCTCGAGGCGCCCGTCCGTCCGGCGCCATCCCGGGCCGGGGTCGGTGGCGAGGAGTTCCACCTCGCTGCCGCCCCGCGCCAGCGCCGTCGCCAGATTCAGGGCCGACTTGCTCGGCCCCCCGTGGCGGGCCTCGAGGCTCGGGACGATGTGGCAGACCTTCACGCGGCGGGGGGCGCCCGCTCCTTCACGACGCGGCAGGGGTTGCCGGCGCACACGGTCCGGGCGGGCAGGTCCTTGACGACGACCGAACGGGCGCCCACCACGCAGAGCTCGCCGACCGTGACGCCCGGCCCGACGAACACGTCCGCGCCCAGCCACGCGTTCGCCCCGACCACGATCGGCTTGGCGACCAGCGGCATGCTCCACCTGGTGTAGTCGTGCGTTCCCGCGCAGAGGTGGCAGTTCTGGCTGACGTTGGCGCCCCTCAGCAGGGAGACGGGCGCCAGGTCATAGACGGTGACGCGGGGGCCGATCATCGCCCTCGGGGCGAGGGACAGCTTCCAGGGCATGATGATCGACGCCGTGGGGAAGACCACGACGCGGCCCGGCTCGGGGATGTCGGCGCCGAAGAGCTTCAGCAGCCGGGCGCGGAAACCGTGGCACGGGCGAGGGCTCCATCGGAACAGCGTCGCCTGCACGGCCGCCCAGCACAGCCTCAGGGCGACCTCGCCCCCGGAGAAGGCGGTCGAGCAGCCCTGGCCCAGGTAAGGAGCTTCGTCAGGCATGGAGGGGGTGTGCGGGGTCTTGGCCCCCGGCGCCCGTCAGGAGCGCGAGGTCCTCCATGATCATGCGCGAGACCTCCGGGTAGTCGAAGTGTTTCGCATGAGCCTGCGCGCGCCGGGCCACCTCGGCGCGCAGCGCCGCGTCCGCCACGAGGCGGCCCATGCAGTCGGCGAGGAGGCGGTCGGCGTCGGCGGCGCGGTGGTCGAACGCCAGGCCGGTCTCGCCGTCCGTCACCAGGTCGGCGAAGCAGCGCAGCGAGGAGACGACCGGAGCGCAGCGCGCCGCCATCGCCTCGGCGACCGCGACGCCGAACGTCTCGCCCCTCTCCGCGAGGCTGGGATAGCAGAAGACGTCCATGCCCCCGTACAGGTCCGCCAGGCGCCGCGGATCGTACTCCGGCGCGAGCCACTCGACGCGCCCGCCGAGCGCCTCGGCGGCCTGCGCGCGCAGCGGGCCGGCCCAGCCCTCGCCGCCGCCCCCCTCGCCGACGCCGGCGGGCCCGGCAATCCTCAGGCGCCATTCCGGCAGGCCGGGGCGCGCGGCGAGCCGGCCCGCCGCACGCACGAGGAGCGCGATCCCCTTCTCCGGGTGTAGCCGGCCCACGTAACCCAGCGTGACGGGCGGGCCGGCCTGCCGGGCCGAGCGCGCATGCAGGCCCCAGTCGATCGGATACCCCACGACGCGCGTGCGCGCGGAGGCGCGGGCGGAGGTGATCTGCGCGGCGACAAACGAGCTGGGCGCGTAGATCCTTGAGACCGCCCGGTACAGGCGCACCTGACCCTTCGGCGAGCGTCCCATCATGACCACGACCTTGCCGGCCCCGCGCCTGGCCAGGCGCAGCCAGGCGGGAAGCGTGACCGTGTTGCAGATGACGACGTCGGCCGGGGGAAGGGCGCGCGCGACCCGCACGCCCCAGATGAGGTCGAGGCCGAGGTTGACGGCGAGGGACCGCGAGTGCCCGAATCCGGGCAGGCGGATGTGGGTCACGCCCGCCGCGGTCTCCGCGGGCGCCAGGCCCGGCCAGCGGCGCGAGACAAAGGTCACCGAGTGGCCGGCGGCGGCGAAGAGCGCCGCGAGCCCGTGCCACGTCTTCTCGGTGGAGCCGCCCCTTACCGGCGGCACCGGGAGAAAGAACCCGGTCACGATCGTTATCTTCAAGGAATGGGGGAGCCGGCCGCCGCCCCGGGCTCAGGGGGGCGACGCCGCGAGCGCGGCGAGCAGCCCGTCGGTCGTCTTGGCATAGGTGTACCCCGCGATCCGGTGGCGAATGGCCCTCCCGATCTGCTCCCGGCGCTGCGCCGATCCCAGCTCCGCGAGGGCCAGGGACAGGGTCCGCGCCAGCGCCCGCGGGTCATCGGCGTCGAACACCCAGCCCGTCTCCCCCGGGGTGACCAGGTCGCGCTGGCACCCGACCCGGTTGCTCACCAGGCACGGGATGCCCATGTGCATGGCCTCGTTGACGGCGAGGCCCCAGGTCTCGTAGTCCCCCCGGGACGGCAGGACGAAGAGGTCGGCAAGCAGGTAGCGGGAGGGCATCTGGCTCTGGTTGGCGAACGGCAGGAGCCGGATGGGCGGGGCCCCGGGGGCGCCGGCATGCTCCGCGGCCAGCGCCTGGAGCCTGTCCCTCTCCGCCCCCTCGCCCACGTAGACGAGCGCCGTGTCCTCCCGTCGCGCCTCCAGGAACGCCCGGAGCAGCTCGACCGGCTGCTTCGCCGCCACAAGCTTGCCGGCGAAGAGCACGATCCGCGTCCCGGGCCCGACGCCGAGCTCCGATCGGATCCGCTGGGCGTCCGCGCAGTGGCCGGGATTGTCGCGGTCGAAGAGCTCGGCGTTGACGGAGTGGGGCGCGAAGAAGAGCTTGCGCCGGGGCACGCCGAACGCCTCGAAGTACTCCCGGTTGGCCGCGCCCGCGTAGAGGAACGCGGCGAACTGGGAGTAGAGCGCGCGCAGGGCAAGGCGCGCGTGCGGCGGCGCAGACCGGCGGCCCAAGAGGTGCGAGTCGCCGCGGAAGAGGATGGGGACGCCGCGCCGCCTCGCCCACGCGGCCGCGCGCAGGTGGGTGGCCCACTTGTAGCCGAAGAGCAGCAGGGAGCCGGGTTTCCATGCGCCCAGCCGCGCCGGCAGCGCCGGGTTCCGGAACCCGAAGAAGCGCTCGGCTCCGGGCCTGGCCGAGGCGTTGGGCACGAACTCGCAGTCGTAGCCGGACAGGAGGTCCACGTCCCATTGAATGCGGGCCCCGAACTGCGGGTCCCGCTGCGCGGTGACGCCGAAGTCCCAGAGGTAGAACACGCGGAAATCGAGCGCCGTGCGGCTGCGCAGCCATCGGAACCACGGGCTGTAGTACTGCGTGGGGTGGGAGAGCACGACGGCGAGGCGCCGGGCCGGTTCGGACGGGCTCTTCATGGGCCGGGTCGGGCGCGTCCGACAGCGGCGTCGAAGCAGGCCGCAAGCGCGCGGGTCATGCCCTCGGCCGAGTGGGCAAGGCATGCTCCGGCGTCAACGCGGGGCTCCTCGCGCATGGCCCCGCCCAGGAACCATTTTTCCGCGATCTCGGACGCCAAGGGTTCGATGTCCGCCGGATCCCTGAACGGGTAGAACGACCCGATCTTGAGCTCGGCGGCGATCGCCGTGACCGGGCCCGCCGCGCTGAAGACGGCGAGCATCGGGCGCCGGGCGAGGACGTACGGGAATATCTTTGACGCGCTGTAGGTCGGGTCGTTGGAGCCCACGGCGAGCAGCGCGTCGGCGCGGGTCAGGTAGTGGAGGGCCTCGAAATAGGGGACGCGGTAGCAGTGCTCGGCCACGTAGGCGCCGACCCCCTCGGCCTGCGCGACGGGCGCCGCCCAGTTCCGGCCGAGCGGCCGCGGCGCATAGTCGGTGCCGATGAAGTGGAAGCGCACGCGCTCGGCCTCGGCGGGGCGCGCCGCGAGGAACCGCCTGAACGCCCGGAACACGATCGTGAGCGAGATCGACATGTCGGGCCCGCACCGCCCCGTGTAGACGTGGTGGATGTGCCCGTCGCCGAAGGGCACCAGCGGGTCGGCCGGCGCGTGGCCGCGCGCCGTGTCGAGGTCCCGCTCGGAGGCCCCGAAGGGAAGGAGCCTGACGCCGGACGCGTCGAACCAGGGATGGGACCGGGCGAGACTGGCGCCGTAGGCCCCCGAGACCGCGATGACGCCGGAGGCGTCGCGAAGCGCGGCCGGCTCGCGGCGGCGGGCCTTCCACTGGGAATAGGCGAATTTCAGGCGTCCCCCGGGCGGCGGCGTGCGCGTGGCGGCGTAGTAGGGGTTCACCCAGGGGTCCTGGTAGTCGAGCACGTACGGGACGCCGAATCTCGACCTCCAGCGCGGCCCGAGGGCGAAGGCGTCGAACTGCGTCGTGCTGAAGAAGACCAAGTCGAACTTCTCGCGCCGGAGCAGCCGCTCGCCGGCGGCCCGCATCGCCCCCCCGCAGCGCAGCCAGAGGCCGCCGACGCCGGCCCAGCGGGAGGCGCTGGGCGGAATCCCCCGCGCCCGCACGATGCGGACATCCGCGGGATAGGTCTCCTCGAGCAGGGGCTCGAGCACGGCCCCTTCGACCATCTCGGGCGCGGCGGCCAGCACCACGGGCTCCCACCCGTTCGCCCTGAGGTAGGGCAGCGCCATCCGGACCCGCTGCATGTCCGGCGCGTTGACCGGAGGAAAATGCGGGGAGACGATCAGGACCCTGCGCGCGGGCCGTGGTGATGGCGGTTCGCTCATGCCTCGAACAGGTACTCCTCGCCGCCGAGGAACAGGGAGGCGAAGCCCGGAGGAAGGGCGGGGGCCGCCTCGGGTGGGATGGCCTGGGTCTGCGAGCCGTACGCTCCGATCGCGCGCGCCTTGGCGTCGCTCACGTCCCGGATGTCGACGCGCCAGATCCTGGGGCACGTGCGCATCGGCCGTAGCAGCAGCAGGGGGTTCCACCACGACCAGACGGGGAACTCGAGCATCCTCGGCGTTAGGCGCGCGGACCCCAGGGCCCGGGACACGAGGGCGAACGACGCGTCGTGTTCGCTGCTGCCGTCGAGCCTGCACGCCAGGAGGACCGTGCGCGGCGCCAGGCGGCCGAGGGCCTCGGCGATCCTTGCGACGAGCCCCAGACTTCTCTCGGAGTCGAGGTGGGAGAGGGTTCCGTCGCGCTCGTCGAGAAACGTAACCCGCTCCCAGTCAATGCCTAAAGATTCCATGGCGCGGCGCGCCTCCGCCTTGCGGCAAGCCGCAAGCTCGGCGGGCGCAAGCGTGGGGTGGCCGGGATGGGACGCGCTTCCGTCGGTGATGACGAGCACGCTGACCGGCGCGCGGCCGCGAGCCAGGAGCGCCAGGGTGCCGCCGCAGCCGAAGCTCTCGTCGTCCGGGTGAGTCGCGACGACGAGCGCCGAGCCCAGGGCGCCCAGGGCAAGGGGACGGCTGCGCAGCCGCAGGCCGGCGCGGACCACGCGGCTGGCGGCCCGGCCCAGGGCCATGCGCCCGCGCGGCGTTGCCGACCATCCCAACGTCAGGGCGCGGGCGACACGGGAGGCGGCGTGGGGCGTCGGGGGCAAGGGCGGGCGCGTTGGGCTCATCCGTCGTCGGGCGCGGGTCGCCGCGCGGTGGTCCGGTGCACGAACGGCAGGCTGGCCGCCACGACCACGACGATCGACTGGAAGGTCGACGTGACCAGCACGCTCGCGACCATCTCGAAGGAGTTCACCAGGTTCATGAGCAGGCTCAGGGACACAAAGCCCTCCGTCGACATGAGGAGCTTCCGGGCGGTCAGGTTCTCGATCCAGGCGAACAGGGCGCCGATGAACAGCCCCAGGCAGACCGAGCCCGTGACCGGCCCGAAGTTCCCATAGGCCTCGGGCAGCAGGCCCCAGGCGATGTAGGTGGTGTAGGTCGACTCGAGGTCCTGCCGGCCGAAATGCACGTTGAGCAGAATCTGGCCCTCGTGGCTGCGCGGCTTCTCCGGCCACAGGACCCTGGGCAGGAGGAGCGGCGGGATGAGCGTGTAGGTCCTCCCCTCCAGCGGCTTGATGTGGTTCGTCTGGATCGCATCGATGACGAAGAGCAGGTTCTGCAGGTTGTCGATCCGGTCGAGGAGGGTCTGATTCCCCTTGGCCTTGGCTTTGTCGTCCGGCACCGGGCTCTCCGGCCTCGCGTGGTTCTCGGCTATCGCAGCGTAGCTTGCGCGCACCCACTCCTCATAGCAGGCGGGCAGCTGCGCGAGGGTCCTGTGGGTGACCGGCGCATCCTCGCTCTCCCAGTACCGCGCCCTCATGGTGGTCTTGCCGGTGTTCAGGAACGAGAGCGCCAGCAGCGTCACCGCCAGGTAGCGCCAGGGCACGCGCTCGCTGCTCCAGAACAGGCCGATGGCGACGGTGATGAGGTTCGCGGCCGCGGAGCTCAGGATGAAGTCCGATGCCGAGATCATCGCGTTTGCGGCCAGGAGCATCCAGAAGACGGCCTTCTCCACGAACGACGCCTCGCGCCCCCCGATGGTCAGCGCGACCAGGAAGAAGCCGCACGAGCTCACCACGGCCACCAGGGCGTAGAGGATGGTCTCGGCCCCGCCGGGAAGCGCCGAGTAGAGCGAGCCCAGGAGGTCAAGGCCCTGCAGGACCTGAAACCCCGTGGTGGCGCCCACCATCGCAAACCCCAGCCGGGCCCACCCCTTTGCGCCGGCGCGGTTGAACTCGTTGAGGCAGTAGCTTGCCGGACGGGAGGGGCGGAACAGGTGCATGCCCAGCAGCCAGGCCAGGGCCGCGGCGGCGTCAAAGATCAGCACCTCGGTCCCCGCTCCGAACACGAAATCCGCCGGATACGCCGTGACGACGTCGTGGCCCGCGGCGATCGGCACGCCGTAGATGACCAGGTTCTGGATGGCGATGACCGGAAGCAGCGGCAGGCCTATCGCGCGCCGGCCCCAGACAAACAGCGCGAGGAGGGTGCCGGCACACACCAGGGCCAGGGCGGCGGCTCCCGGGCGGCCGGTGTACCCGAGGAAGGCAACATCGGCGGCCAGGAGCGCCGCCAGCGGGACGACCATGCGCTTGACCGCGAGGCGCACCGTCTCGCTGAGCTCGCCAACGGTGGTGAAGCGGTCGAGCGCCTGCGCCCTGGGCCTTGCGGTCATGCGCTCAGCTCCCCGTACAGCCTCACGTACTGCTCGGCGCACACGTCGCGGCTGAAGCGGGCCTCCGCCGCCTGCCGGCAGGCGAGTCGGTCGATCCTGTCGAGGCGGGCGACGGCCGCCGCGCCGCTCGCCGCGTCGCTGATCAGGAAGCCCGTGCGCCCGTCCTCGACAATCTCGGGGGCCGCGCCCCGGGCGCAGGTGACGACCGGCGTCCCGGCGGCCAGGGCCTCCGCGAAGACGATGCCGAACGGCTCGTCCCACTGGATCGGCACGAGCAGCGCCGCCGACCGCCCGAGCAGCTCGTTCTTGCGGGTGTCGTCGACCTCGCCGACCCACTCGATCCCGTCGCGCCCTATCCAGGGCGCGATCCGCCTCTCCCAGAAGTCGCGCTCCGGGCCCGCCTTGGCGCAGTTTCCCGCGAGAATGAGCCTTCGGCCGCTCGCCCGGGCGATGTCGATGGCCATGTCGGGTCCCTTGATGGACTCGATGCGGCTGAGGAAGACAAGCGGGGCGTCGGCCGGGACCCCCCGGACAAACGTGAACCGCTCCGGCTCGACGAAGTTCGGGATCGCGCTCCACGAGCCGCCGGATGCGCGCCCCATCGCGCAGATGTACTGGCTGCATCCCGTGAAGCGGAGCGACCGGCCCGCCAGGCGGGACGCCCAGGCGATCTGGGGCCCACCGGCATGGCGCTGGTAGGACATGACCTTGGGAAGCGGGCTCAACAGGAGCGGGGCCAGGTATCCCAGGCGCGAGAAGCTGTGCAGCACGTCGGGGCGGAAGCTGCGCACCGCGCCCACGAGCGCCGCCGGGTTGCGCAGCGCCCCCGCGCCGGCGCCCCGGGGCCCGGAGGGCCATGCGAAGAGGGTGTCGACGGCGCACGTCGAGTCGGGGTGCGCGACCAGGCCGACCGCGTGCCCGCGCCCGCGCAGGTAGCGCCCGAGCGCGTCGACGATGCGCTCGATCCCGCCGTAGCCCGCGGGCGGCACCGGCAGGTGGGGGTCGGCTGTGAGAAGGATCCTCACGGTGTCATGGCGGCGGTCGGGTGCGAGTGGAGTGCGCCCGCCGGCGCGGGCTCAGGCTCAGTCGGCCCGCAGGGTCCAGCGCCAGTCGAAGTCCCCCTGCCCGATAACCTGGAGGGGGGGCATCTGGGCGTGGAAGCGCCTCGAGACGTAGTCGAATTCGACGACGTCGAGCTTCTGGTCATAGTCCATGTTGGCGTCTCCCAGGTAGGCCGAGACGACGTAGGCGTCGCTGTGCAGCGGCGCGTTCTCGAGGCTTGCGACGACAACGCCGGCGCGCGCCGGCGGCGGCTGCCACGACGGGCCCGCCATCCGCCCGTTGCTGCCGGCGATCGGGTAGCCGAACTTCGAGGAGACGATGATCCCGACGACGGGCGGGGACAGGGGGAACGGCGACTTGAAGCCGACCTCGACCCTGATGTGGCCCTCGGCGAGGGCCTCGGGGTCCACGCGCACGGTGGTGATGTGCGGCCGGTCCTCCGCAGGGGCCGGGAACTCCGCGTTCTGGCTGCCCGTGTGCAGGTAGGCCGCGAGGCACTCGCCGATCGTCCCCTGGCCCGCGATCCGGCCCTGGCTGAGCCAGAGGCCCTCGCTGCAGATGCTCTGGAGCGCGGCGCTGTTGTGGCTGACAAAGATGACGGTGCGACCGTCGGTGCGCGTCACCTCGCTCACCTTTTTCAGGCACTTCTTCTGGAACTGCGCGTCCCCGACCGCGAGCACCTCGTCCACGAAGAGGATGTCGGGCTCGAGATGGGCGGCGATCGCGAACGCGAGCCGGACGTACATCCCGCTGGAATAGTGCTTCACCTGCGTGTCGAGGAACCGCTCAATCTCCGAGAAGGCCACGATCTCGTCGAACTTGCGGGCGATCTCCGCCCGGCGCATCCCGAGGATGGCGCCGTTCAGGAAGACGTTCTCGCGCCCGGTCAATTCCGGATGGAAGCCCGTGCCGACCTCGAGGAGGCTCGCGGCGCGGCCCCCCAGCCGGATGCGCCCGGTCGTCGGCTCGGTGATGCGCGATAGGATCTTGAGCAGGGTCGACTTGCCGGCGCCGTTGCGGCCGATGACGCCGAGTACCTGCCCACGGCGCAGTTCGAACGAGACATCCCTGAGCGCCCAGAATTCCTCGACAAGGCGCCGGGCCCCGCGGCCCCCGGGGCGCATCCATCCGGCCGCCGAGCGGATGGCGCGGGCTACCCGGTCCCGGAGCGTGTCGTCAAGGACCCGGTGGCCAAGCAGGTAGCGCTTGGAAACCCGCTCCACCGTGATGATGGGGTCTGCGGACATGGGTCGGGGTCAGATGATGTCGGCCATGGTGCGCTCCATGCGCCTGAAGTACCACAGCCCGGAGAGCGCCAAAAGCGCCGACAGGGCGACCGAGCAGCCGATGCCCCGGAAATCGAAGGGTTGAGCATCGCTCAACAGGCACCAGCGGAACGCGTCGATGACGCCCGTCATCGGGTTGAGGTCGAGCAGGGTGCGCCAGCGCGGCACGACTCCCGTGCTGAATCCGACTGGCGAGACGAAGAAGCCGGCCTGGATGAGGAACGGAACGATGTACTTGAAATCACGATACTTGACGGTGAGGGCCGTGAACCAGACGCCCGCGCCGAAGGCGAGGGTGAGGGCGATCGCGATGAACAGGGGAAGCAGGGCCCAGTGCCACGACGGCAGCCTTCCGAACCAGATCGACGCGCAGAAGTAGAGCGCGAGAACCAGCCCGAACTCGATGGTGGCCACGCCGAGCGACGAGAGCGGTATGATAAGCCTCGGGAAGTACACCTTTGATATGAGGTTCGCGTTCGAGACCAGGCTCGCGCTCGAGCCGGCGAGCGCGGCGCAGAAGAACTGCCAGGGAAGCTGGCCGGCGAGGACGAGCAGGGGATAGGGGACCCCTCCCGCCGACATTCCGGCAAGCTTGCCGAACACGAAGGTGAAGAGGACCGTGGTGACGACGGCCTGGACAAGGGCCCAGCACACGCCCAGGTAGGTCTCCTTGTAGCGCACCTTGATGTCCCGGGTGGTCAGCAGACCCAGGAGGTCCCGGTAATGCCAGAGGTCCCTCCAGTAGTTGACGTCCCTACGGCCCGGCTCGATGACGAGTTCGTCCTCGGGTGCCGCGACCGCCGGGCTCTCGGCGGGGCCGTTCATGTTGATAGAAGTGAGGCCAGGCGTTCCTTGAACCGCAAATAGGAAAACGCCCGCGAGCGTTCCACGATGGGCCCGATCGGCCATCGCCTGCGCAGGGCGGCAACGATCGCCGCGGCGATGCCCGGCACGTCGCCGTAGTCGACGAGCACGCCGGCCTCGGGAGTGATCACCTCCGGGGCGCCCCCGGAACGCGCGCCCAGGCAGGGCCGGCCGTTCGCCATGGCCTCGATGTAGACCAGGCCGAATCCCTCCTTCTGGCTCGGCAGGGCGAACAGCCGGCACCGCGCGAACTCCGAGGGGAGCTCCGCGTCGCTGATGTAGCCGGGGAATTCAACGGTGTTGCGCAGCCCGAGCCGCCCGGCGAGCTCCTGAAGCCCAGGAAGCGCGTCCCCGCGCCCCACGATGCGCAGCCGGGACTCCGGAATCGCCGCCCGGACAGCTGGCATTGCCTCGATCAGGTGATCAATCCCCTTGTAGCTGTCGGAGGTCGACAGGCGGGACAGGGCGAGGATCACCGGTGGCGCGTCGACCGCGGGGTCGGCGGGCGACGGCGGATCCAGGATCGGATCGAGCGCATTGGGCAGGACCGCCGTCCGCTCGCGGGGCACCGGGCAGTGCTCGAGCAGTCGGTCCCGCGTGAACTCGCTGACGCAGAGGACAAGGCGCGCCCCGAGCAGGGCCCGCCGCTCCAGGAAGCTGAAGGGGCGCCACACCTCGACCCCGTGGGCGACCAGGTAATAGGACTTCCTCGTCGAGAACCGGCACGCCGCCCACGCGAGGGGAAGCTGGGCGACGTGCCCGCAGACGATCCGCTGCGACCGCGTGCCCATGCGCAGCGCCGCCTCGCAGAACCTGACCTTGTTGCGCCCGCAGACCTCCCATTCGGCGAGGCCGCCGCCCGAGTATCGGCGCAGGTCGGTCGAATCGAGGACCAGGTCGTTGAGCGACAGCAGGCGCACCCGGTCGCCTTCGCCCCCGAGCTCGCACAAGGCCTTCAGGTAGAGCCTGAGCATGCGCCCGATTCCGCCGTCCCCGCCGAACAGTTCGGGTGTGAGCAGGAGGTAGTCCACGTTCGATCAGCGCGCGGGGGACGGCGCGAGAGTCTGGGCACGCCCCTTGAGGTTGATGAATGCGACGAGCACCGCAAGGCTCCAGACCCGGGACCATTCGCGATCCTCCCCCCCGGACGCGAACCTGTTCCACAGCGCCTGAACGGGCTCGGACGCGAAGAGGCCGCTGCGGGCGACGCTGGGCCGGGCAAAGGTGTCCTCGAGGAACGGGCGGAGCTCCCTGCGCATCCACACCGGGAAGGGCAGCGTGAAGCCGCGCTTGCGCCGGCGGGCGAGCCCCGGGGGTAGGATGTCCGCCGCCGCCTCGGCGAGCACCGACTTTGGGTGGCGGCGGTCGTCGCGGAAACGGGCCGGCTGGCGCCAGGCCCATTCGACCAGGGGGCGGTCGACGAACGGCACCCGAAGCTCCAGCGAATGGCGCATGCTCATGACATCGCTGTCGCGCAGGAGGACGTCGGCCATGTAAGTGCGCGTCTCCCAGGCGCTCACGAGCGAGAAGAGGTCGGCGACGCCGACGTCGGCGCGCAGCGCCTCGAGCTGGGGGTGGAACGGGGAGAGACCCCCGATCGCGGCAGGGACATCCGGGGCCAGAAGGCTCCTTCGCCTCGCCTCCGAAAAGACGCGCCGCTGCAGGGCCGCCACATCGTGGGGATCGTGCGCGCTGCGCAGGATGTCCGAGAGCTTCCGGGCTCGCGTCCCGCCGGCCCCGATGCCGTCCGCCGCGAGGCTGCGCAGGGGCGCCGGCACGCGCCGCCACCACGGCAGCCACCGCGACAGCGCCGGGACGTGGCGGAACGAGGGGTAGCCACCGAGGAGCTCGTCCCCGCCAAGCCCCGACAACGCCACCTTGACCCCCCCCTCGCGCGCCGTCTGGCTCACGTAGAAGGTGTTGACGCCGTCGCCCGTGGGCTGGTCGCACGCGGAGACGAAGCTGTCGACATCCCGCGCCACCTCCGGGCCGGTCAGGATCCGGGTGTGGTGGACCGTGCCGAGGTGGCGCGCGCTGGCCTGCGCGTCGGCGGCCTCCGAGAACCGCTCCTCCTCGAACGCGATCGAGAAGGTCTTGAGCGGGGAACCCGCCGCGCGCGACATGAG
>Ga0335078_10010801_pt1 | contig 13522 bp, 6 predicted proteins | sample Lox_Sample_32_FD_206711 | JGI IMG/M metagenome (GOLD analysis project Ga0335078, IMG submission 206711) | Soil microbial communities from Loxahatchee National Wildlife Refuge, Florida, United States - Lox_Sample_3.2 | ecosystem: Environmental > Terrestrial > Soil > Wetlands | place: USA: Florida...
TTTCAGTCGTCCTTTTCATTTTGGCGATCAAATGGCTGAGTTCGCCGACGACTGCGAAGCACGGCGTACTGGCGGGCGAGATAGCGGCGGCTTTGGCCTTGGGAGCGACGCTCTGCGATCCGCAGGTAGTGCAATACAAATGGATCATCGTCGCACTTGCTGTAGGCGCCGGCGTGGGCATCCCCCTCGGCATGGTGAAAATGACGGCGGTGCCTCAGCGGACAGCGCTGAGCCATGCTTTTGGCGCGCTTTCGGCCGCGATGATCGGAATCGCGGAATACTACGTCGGGATCCCGCACGTCACCCGCTTCGGGATGGGTGAAATTGGTCTCGAAGTCGTGATTGGATCGCTGACGTTCACCGGCAGCTTGATTGCCGCCGCCAAACTGCAGGAAGTGAAGTTCATTCCACAGCGCCCCGTCGTATACAAAGGACAGAACATTGTCAGCCTTTCCGTGCTGACGGCGGCTCTCTTGCTGATCATCGCGCTGGTCGTTAATCCCAATCAGACCGTGCTTTTCCCCATCATGGTCGTGGTTTCGTTGATTTTCGGAGTTCTGCTGGTGACGCCGATCGGCGGGGCGGATATGCCCACGGTTATTTCTCTATTGAATTCCTACGCCGGTTTCTCCGCTGCGCTGCTGGGTTTTGTGTTGAATAGCAAAGTACTCGTCGTGGCCGGCGCGCTGGACGGCTCCTCGGGTTTCATTCTCTCCGTCATCATGTGTAAAGCGATGAACCGCTCCTTTACCAACGTGATGTTTGGCGCGTTCGGCCAGGTACAAACGTCCGCCGCGGCGCAGCAGGAGGCGAGGACGGTTCGCAGCGCCTCGCCCGAGGAAGCGGCTCAGATTCTGGAAGCGGCCAGCAAAGTGGTGATTGTTCCGGGGTACGGTATGGCCGTCGCGCAGGCGCAGCACAAGGTTCGCGAGCTGTTCGATAGCCTCACGAAGAAGGGCATCGACGTGACTTTCGGGATTCACCCTGTTGCCGGGCGTATGCCTGGCCATATGAACGTGCTGCTGGCGGAAGCGGACATTCCCTACGATCGCCTCAAAGAAATGGATGACGTGAATAGCGACTTGCCGCAGACCGATGTGGCGCTGATCATCGGCGCGAACGACGTCACGAATCCTGCGGCGCGAACCGATCCGGGCAGCCCGATCTACGGCATGCCGATCCTCGATGTGGACAAGGCGCATACCGTGATGGTGATCAAGCGCAGCATGAATCCCGGGTTCGCCGGCATCGACAATCCGCTCTATTATTATGATAAGACGCTAATGCTTTTCGGCGATGCCAAGGGCTTCGTTGGCGACATCGTCAGAGAGCTTTCTGGCGGATCCTCGCACTGAGATGCCCCGAGCTCGATATAGGGTCTTTCCCTGATTTGTCCGAACTGGTAACTACAATCATTACATAGGCTTAATGCTCGGAATCGCGAGCAGCGGCCTTCTCCCGCGTCCCGCCGTGGTGTGTCCAGAATGCCAACAACTGTTTAGATCACTAGGACATACGGTCTATTTTCGCTCCAGCGACATTGTGATTTTCTAGTACTCAAAAGGCTGGTCTCGCGGGCCGGCACGCACTTGGGATCCAGCGCGCGTGCTTAGTTTCACAAGCAGATCAGGTAAATGCTTTAGGGGGCGTCATGTCTTTAGCGGGTCAGGATGTGGCTATGAAAGTTCGTCGGAGCCGGAACGTCGTTTCGCGAGTCGTCGCGGACGAGGCGATTGTGGTTCCCATCCGGCGGGGCGCGGCGGATATGGATTCGATCTATACGTTCAACGACACGGGCTCGATGCTGTGGTCGCTGATCGAAAAAGGGAAGAGTGCCGCAGAGCTGGCGGAGACGCTCCAGGCCGAATACGGAATTACGGCGGAGCAGGCTGCCGGCGACACGGCCAATTTCCTCGCGGAGCTGAGCGAAGCGGGATTGATCGAGCGGAGTTAGGCGGAGCAGGACCCGGCGTACATCGCCGAGGCTTGGGATGAACGACACAACCTACGCGGGTTTTAGCCGCGCGATCCACCAGCGCCAGTTGGGCCGGCGCGTCCCGGCAGAGGTGTCGATTGAGGTGACGCGGCGTTGCCCGCTGAAGTGTTTGCACTGCTACAACAATCTGCCCATGGGCGATACCGCCGCGCGCGCCGGCGAGCTTAGCTTCCAAGAGCACTGCAAGCTGCTGGACGAACTCATGGCCGCGGGCACGCTTTGGATCCTCTACACGGGCGGCGAGATTTTCGGGCGCAAAGACTTCCTCGACATCTACACCGAAGCCAAGAAACGCGGCTTCCTGATCACACTTTTTACGAATGGAACCCTGATCACTCCTCGAATCGCGGACCATCTGGCCGAGTGGCGTCCCTTCGCGATCGAAATCACGCTCTACGGAGCGACCCGCGAAACCTATGAAGCGCTCACGCAAATTCCGGGCTCCTACGACCGCTGCATGCGTGGAATCCGCTTGCTCCTCGAACGCAGCCTGCCGCTGAAGCTCAAAACAGTTCCGACGACGATCAACAAGCACGAAGTCTATGAAATGAAGCGCATGGCCGAAGAGGATTTCGGCGTCGAATTCAAATTCGATCCGCTGGTCAATCCGCGCATCGATTGTTCGCAGGCTCCGCTGGGCGTGAGGCTGACGCCCGAGGACGCAGTCGCTCTCGAATTCTTCGATACGCGCCGGCAAAGCGAGTACCGGCAGCTCGTTGAATATGATTTGGCCGCTCCGCGCGCCAAACAATCCGGCACGCGCGTTTATGAATGCGGCGGAGGCGAAAAAGGCTGCGCCATCGATCCAGGCGGGAAGATGAGCATTTGCGTGCTCTCGCATCGCGAAGGATACGACGTTCGGACCGGGAGCTTCCAGGAGGGCTGGGAAGGCCCGCTTCACAAGATTCGCAGTCGCGACCGAACCAAAACCACGATTTGCAGCAACTGCCGGATTCAGTCGCTGTGCGGCGTGTGTCCCGCCACCGCCGAACTCGAGACGGGCGACGCGGAGAATCCTGTCGGCTTTTTGTGCCAGGTGGCCCACCTCAAAGCGTACACGCTCGGCTACAACGTGCCCGAACACGGCGATTGCGATTGCTGTAAGCCGGGCCAAGTGCATGAAGGTCTGCTCGCGGCAGCGGAGCGCATTCGTCAGCAAAGTGCAGGCCCCGCGCAATGGTCCACCGCTGCGAGCTCGAGGCCGCTCTTCAATATCTTGCAGTCCTCTGACGGCGGCGGGACGGGAGCCTGCGGTTCTTGCCAGGCGCACCGACGATGATTCGGCGAATCCCATGAGTGATCAGACAGAACCCAAAACTGGCGGAACGCCTGCTGACAAGCCGTACGAGAAGCCGGCGCTTTTCCGCGTCAATTTGCGCCCGGAAGAAGCGGTGCTGGGGCACTGCAAGATTTCGAGCTCGGCCGGCGCAGCCGGTCCGTCGTGCGGCTTGGGTCCATGCCGCGTTCCGGGATCGTGAAAATGACAGCACTGGTACAACCCGCTGGAAACCAAGCCCTCGCGGCACCCGGAGAGGCGCGGATTGCAGGCGCCACAGCGCAGCGAGTCGCGTTCAGGATTGCCGGAATAACTTTTGATCTTTGCAGCGCGCCAGGCCTCGCGATGGAGCTCGATCCCGAACTGCGCGATTTCGCGGTGCCGCCAGGTCCCGCGGATGCGCAAATTCGCGTGAAGTGGGACGACACGCTGGCAATTCCCTCCAGCATTTCGCTGTTCGATTCGGGCGGGCTGTGGTCCGTCTTTGAAGAGAATGGCGGCTACCGGTTCTACTTTTCGACACCGTCGCTTGGCCCGAATCCTTACAAGGTCGCGTGGTTTGATCGCACGTTTCGCTCGGGAGAGGTTGCGCTCTACCGGCCCTATTTCGACACCAATCTTCCGATCTATCCGCTGGAGTATCCGCTCGACGAACTTTTGATGATTCATCGCCTGGCCTGCGGCCAAGGAGTGGAAGTGCACGCGGTCGGCGTCGTGGATCAATCCGGCCATGGGCACCTTTTCTTGGGGCACTCCGGCGCGGGGAAGAGCACCACCGCGCGGTTGTGGCAATCGCAGTCGAGTGCGCGAATTCTCAGCGACGATCGAATCATTTTGCGCGTTCAGGACGGCGAAATCTGGATGCATGGCACTCCGTGGCACGGCGACGCGGGAATCGCCCTGCCTGAGAGCGCGTTGCTGTCGCGCATTTACTTGCTGGAGCACGGCGGCGCGCCACAGCTTTCTCCTGTTTCACAAGGGCGTGCGGCAGCGGAGCTCTTTGCGCGAAGTTTTGTGCCCCAATATGCGGCGCAGCCGTTGGCGTTCAGCCTTTCGTTTATCGACCAGGTAACGCGGCGAATCCCATGCTACGTGTTCCGTTTCTCGCCAGATAAAAGCGCTGTGGAGGCGATCTGCCGCAATGTCGCCTGATCAGCAGCCAATTCTTCATTCTTTGAAGTTCGCGGCGCTGTGCGAAATGTTGCTCGTCCAGGGCTTTCCGGTGCGTTTTTCTGCTTCCGGCCAGAGCATGAAGCCGAATGTTTTGGATGGCGACCTTGTCGAGATTAAGCCCGTGCTCTTCGAGACGCTGCAGACGGGCGACATAGCGCTCACGCGCAATGGAGACGCCTTTCGGCTGCACCGCATAATTCGCTGCGATGCGCAAACAAAAACCGTCTTTACTCGCGGCGACGCCGGCCACGCAGACGATCCAGCGCCGGCGACTGTGCTTGGCAAAGCCGTCGCACTCGAGCGCAGCGGAAACCGAATTTCATTCGCGCGACGTGGCACCACGTCGCTCCATTTGCTGCGAAAGCAGGCGCACCGCGTGAAGCGCGCTGCGGCGATCCGCGCGACGCGGTTGCGCGCCGCCGCGGGTCCCCTGATTTTCGCCTTCTTCGCGCTCCTATCGTTTGCAGCGCCCGCGATGGGTCAGGCCTTCACCGTCACCAACACGCCGATCGCGGCCACCATCGGGCCCGGCCAGCCGCTCACCTTTACCCAGGTGGTGTCTAACAACAGCGGCCGCACCATCAATGAGCCCGAAACGGTCACGCAGAATATTCCCGCGGGCACAACATTCGAAAACATCAACTACGCGAACGCGACCGGCACCACTGCAACCTGGACTTGTACCAATACGGCGACGACCGTGACTTGTAAGGACACCACGAGCTTCAAAACCGCCTACAGCACCACGTTCACCGCGATTTTCGCAGTGAGTGCGAGCGCCTCAATCGGAAGCAGCATCAGCGATACCGTGAACGCGCAAGGCGCAAATGCCGGGCAAGTCGGCGCTACGGGTACTGTCACCGTTCAGACCGCTGACCTTTCCATGACGCAAACCGTTTCGGCTCTCGCTGTCGCAGTCGGCAGCACCATCACTTACACCGAGAGCGTGACGAACAACGGACCAAGCGCCGCAGTCGGCGCTACCCTTTACCAGCAGACTCCGCCGAATACCACATTCGTGTCCATGACGCCGCCTACTGGCAGCGGCTGGACGTGCCCCACGGTTCCTGGATCCGGCGGCACGGGCCAGGTTATTTGCACGGCTGGCGGCAACATGAACGCCAACACGACTGTCGGGAATTTTGTCTTCGTCGTTACAGTCGCCACTGGGACTGCGGCAGGGACGACGATCATCAATACGGCGGACGTGACCTCGCAGACCGATGATCCGGTGTCTTCGAACAACGCCACAAGCACGTCGACGCTCGTCGAGGTTGCAGCAGACGCCGATCTATCAATTTCAATGTCGGCGTCACCGACACCTGTATTCGTGTCTTCGTCGCTGACGTACACGATACAGGTTCAAAACCTGGGCCTCGCGGCAGCCGCCGGCGTAACAGTCGTCGATACGCTGCCGGCATCGCTCGCCAATGCTTCGGCGACATCGACGGGAGCCACGTGCAACCCTCCGTCTGGTGGAACGATCACCTGCACCATCGCCGCGATGACCTATCCGGCCTCTGCCGTGACGATTGCCGTCACCGGAACCACGCCCGGCACCGCTACGACGCTCACGAACAGTGCCACAGTAAGCGAGACGCCGAGCACCGCCGATCCCGTTTCGACCAATAACACCGCGACTGTGCTTACGGTCGTGCAGCCGCTGGTCTGTGCGACACCCGGCAAAGATGGAGCGGGCGGCACTCTTACGGGAATTGTGAACGCGTATTATCCGCCGGCAAGCACGGTCGGCACCGTGAACGCGGGTTCGACATCGGTGGCCCTTGGCGCGGCGGCAACAGGTGGCGCGCAGACGGCGATTGCCTCGGGCGACTTGTTGCTGATCATCCAAATGCAGGGCGCACAAATCAACTCGACGGACAACAGTTCCTATGGCTCAGGAGTCGCGGGTCAGTCCGCAGGGTACACGAGCCTCGGCAGTTCCGGTCTATTCGAATTTGTGACCGCGACGAGCGCCGTTCCTGTGGCCGGCGGAACGCTCAACTTCATCGGCACGGGCGCGGGCAGCGGCTTGCTGAATACGTATGTGAGCGCGGCAGCCTCGTCAACCCAGGGCATCCAGACATTCCAGGTCATTCGCGTTCCTCAATACACGTCTGCGACTTTCAGCTCCGGCCTGACCGCGCTTGCCTGGAACGGCGCGACCGGCGGCGTTTTGGCGCTCGACATTGCCTCGCAGCTCACCTTAGGCGGAACGGTAGCGGTGGATGGTCTCGGGTTCCGCGGCGGTGGCGGAATCGACCTCGATGGATCAACCACGGGAACAAATGCCGACACGGTGACCACTTCGCCGGCCACCTTGCCGGCTACGCCTCCGGGCACGGGCGCGAACGCTTCCAAGGGAGAGGGCATTGCCGGCACCCCGCATTGGGTTGCTCCGGCACTGAGCACGATCACGACATCCAGCACGGCAGTCAGCACCAACCAGACCTATGTCGAGGGATACCCGAGTGGCAGCTTCGCGCGCGGCGCTCCGGCCAACGCCGGCGGCGGAGCCACCGACGCCCATCCTTCCGCCAACGATCAGAACTCCGGCGGGGGGGGCGGAGGAAACGGCGGCAATGGCGGCGTCGGCGGTTTCGGTTGGAGTAGCGCGGGCGTGGTCGGAGGATTTGGCGGTGTCGCCGTGCCGCCATCGACGAGCCTGCTCGTGATGGGCGGCGGCGGCGGCGCGGGCACAAACAACAACGGCGCATGGTGGAATCCCACAAATGACACGGGTAACAACGGCTGCGGCACGACCTGCACGGGCGTCTACAGCAGCGGCACTGCCGGCGCCGGCATCGTGATCGTTCACGCCGGATCCGTCACTGGAACGGGGACGATTTCGGCAAGCGGTCAGGCGGCATTGGATTTAGAGAACGACGCGGGTGGCGGCGGGGGCGCAGGAGGCACCATCCTCGTCTTCGCTGACAGCGGAACTTTGACTGGATTGACGGCCAACGCACTCGGCGGCATTGGCGGAAACCCATGGGTGGAACAAGCGCCGGGCACAACCTTCCCGGGTAACCGGCACGGGCCTGGCGGTGGCGGTGGCGGCGGCGCCGTTCTGGCGACCTCGACTCCCGGCGGCAGCGCCATGGGAGGCAGTCCCGGCACGACGACGCTCGCCCAAGACGCTTACGGAGCCACCGCAGGGCAGCCCGGCGTAACGATCACCGGATTGACGATCACAGAGACTCCGGGCACGCAATCGGGCGCTTACTGCGCCAGCGCCGACCTCGCGGTAACGAATTCCGGCACACCCAACCCGGTTGTGCCGGGAAACGACATCACATACACGCAAACGGTGTCGAATAGCGGCCCGTTTGACGCCGTAAATGCTACGTTCACGGAAGCCGTTCCTGCGAATACGACCTTCGTTTCATTTACGCCATCGGGTGCGGATGCCTCCGGTTGGAATTGCACAACTCCCGGCCCGGGCGGAACGGGGAACATCACCTGCACGAATCCGGACATTCCAGCGGGTGCCGCCGGCGCCACAACCTTCACGTTCCTGGTTCAAGTAAATGCCGGCACGGCGCAAGGCACTCAGATCGTTGATACGGACTCGATCACTTCGGGCACCAACGATCCCAATCTCGCGAATAACAACGCAACGGTCCTCACCATCGTGGCTGCGGCAAATTCCGCGAACCTGGCAATCACGAACGCCGCTACCCCGAATCCGGTTCTCGCCGGCAATAACATCACGTATACGGTCGTGGTTACCAATAACGGGCCAAGCGTCGCGAGCACGGTCGTGTTCAGCGAAAATATCCCGGCGAATACGAGTCTTGTTTCCGTGAATCAGACGGGCGGCACGGGTGGATGGAGCTGCACGTCTGGCGTGATTTCCTGCTCGATTTCCAGTTTGGCAGTGGGAGCGTCAACTACGTTCACAGTTGTAGTTAAGGTGAACTCAGCAACCACGGCGGGCACCATCATCACTGATACGGCGAATGTCTCGTCGGCTACCACGAACCCGAATCCCACGAACACCAGCGCCACCGTCAACGTAGTGGTCGCCACGGGCACCCAGGCAGATCTCGCGGTTACGATCGTAGGGACGCCGAACCCGGTGTTGGCTGGGAACAAACTGATTTATACGGTCGTGGTGACCAACAATGGCCCAACCCCGAATACGGTAGCGCATCCCGTGCTTACCGACACATTCTCGCCTTATGAAACGGTGACGACCACCACGCCTTACCCGACCGGCTGGACTTGCAATGCGCCCTCCGGTAGCTCGTTCACGTGCAACGGGCCTGCCTCGATGGCCGCGAATACTTCTGCGATCTTCACCTTTGTGATGACCGTTACGCCGGGAACTGCGCCGGCGACCGCCGTGACAAATGGAGTTTCGGTTGGCCCGACCGCCAACGATCCAAATCTGTCGAACAACATCGCCTTGGTGACGTCAGATGTGGCTTCGCCAACGCAGGCAGACGTGGCGATCATAAAAACAGCGTCGCCCGAGCCGGTCGATCAGGGGACGAATCTCACCTACACCCTACAGGTCACGAATAACGGTCCGGCGGTCGCGCAAGGCGTCGTGGTAGCCGATCCGCTGCCGACTGAGGTGACGTACAACTCGTACTCGACAACCCAAGGGAGCTGCACCTACACCTCCGCCATCACCACCGTCACCTGCAACCTGGGATCGATCAGTGTCGGCGGGCTGGCAATCGTCACGATTAACACGACTGCGGCCACGTTCAGTTCGGATCAGCTCGCCACGAATACTGCGGCCGTCACGGCGACCACAGCTGATCCGAATCTCACGAACAACACCTCGACGGCAACGAGTACCATTCAATCGGCCACGGCGGTGCAGATCGTTTCACTGAATGCATTCGCGCTGCCCAACGGAGGAGTCGCGATTGAGTGGCGCACGCGCGAAGAGGTCCACAATCTCGGTTTCCACATCTATCGCGATGATGCGCAGGGACGGCATCGGGTCGATCCTTCGCTGGTCGCCGGGTCCGCATTGCTCCTGCGCGGAGGGATGCCGCAGCATCGCGCCAAAACCTATCAATGGCTCGACGCGCGAGGCACCGCTTCAGCGACGTATTGGATCGAAGATGTCGACGTGAACGGGACCCGCGCGATGCACGGCCCGATCTACGTCGAGCCTTCCAACGGCTCGCCGGCCCCGCTCGCACAAGCGCGGCTGCTGACAAATTTGAATCAATCCATAGCTGCCCAGCCCGTGAACACCGTGCGAGTGCTTACGTCGCCGCCGATGCCGATCCCGGTAGTTTCGACTGGCGAGCCCGTTGCCTCCCTCAACGGCATGCCCGCCGTGAAGATATCGGTCACGAACGAAGGGTGGTACCAAGTCTCGAAGTCTCAGCTTGTGGCGGCGGGCCTCGATCCGGACGCCGATTCTCGAATGCTGCAGCTCTACGCCGAGGGAATCGAGCAGCCCATCCTCGTTCTTGGCAATCAGAATGGCCCGCTAGGCCCGAACGACAGCATCGAATTCTACGGGACCGGCATCGATACGCCATTTTCCGGCACACGCGTGTATTGGCTCGTGCGAGGCTCCAAGCCGGGCAAACGAATTTCCTCCACGAATTCCGGCAGCAGCGCGTCCGCAACTGCCTCGAGCTTCCCGTACACGGTTCTTTTCCAGCAGCGCACCACCTATTTCGCGGCGCTCCTGAACGGCGAAAATAACGACAACTTTTTCGGCGCCATCGTCACGTCGGAACCGGTCGACCAAACGTTCAATGTCACGCACATCGACCGCAGCTCGTCCCTGCCGGTCACGATGGATGTGACCCTCCAAGGCGTCACAGATGGACAAACGCACGCAGTCTCCGTGTCACTCAACGGCGCGCCGGTCGGCGAGATCGACTTCTCGAATCAAACGAACGTAACCAATACGCTGCCAGTCAACGCCAGCCTGCTCGTGGAAGGAACAAATACGGTCACTCTGACGGCTCTCGATGGCGATAACGACGTGAGTCTCGTGCAGTCGATCGCCGTGAATTACCCGCACACGTACACGGTGGACTCGAATTGGTTGCGCGCTGCGGCAACGACAGGAGATGTGGTTCGCATCAGCGGCTTCACGAATTCTCAGATTTACGTCGCCGACATCACCGATCCAACCGCCATTACGCAATTAGCAGGCCCGGTCACATTCGATGGCTCGACATTCGGCATCACGCTGGCGATCCGCGGCGCCAGCGGCGCGAGTCACACGCTGCTCGCATTCAGCAATGATCAGATCTCCGCGCCCGAGGGTCTGGCCTTCCACAAGCCGAACTCTATCGATAAGCCCCAATTCGGCGCACACATGATCGTGATTTCGAATCCGGAGTTTGTCACGAGCGTCCAGCCGCTGGTCAGGCTGCATGAGTCGCAAGGAACTTCCGTGGCCGTTGTTACCACGGACCAGATTTTCGACGCGTTCAACTTCGGCGAACGCAGCCCCTTCGCCATGCGCAGTTATCTCCAGCTCGCCGCCACGACCTGGCATGTCCACCCTCAATCGATTTTGCTCGTCGGCCGCGCCTCTTTCGATCCGCGCGATTATCTCGGATTCGGTTACCTGGATTTTGTGCCGACGCGCATCATCGAAACGGCGGCCTTCAAAACAGCTTCGGACGACTGGTTCACTGACTTCAACGAAACGGGTTACGCGACGATACCCACCGGCCGATTGCCTGTCGATACCCCGACGGATGCGTCGCTCGTCGTATCCAAAATTGTGGGCTATGAGTCCGGCGCGTCAGCAGGAGCCTGGCAGCAGCAGGCGCTCGTTGTCGCCGATCAAAACGTGGGCGTTGACTTCACCACCGAAGCGCAATTTGCGGCCGCCGACATGCCGAAATCCCTTTCGGTGACCCAGATTCTTGCCGATGGCGAGGATCAGGCCATCGCGCAGCAGCAGATCCTCGCGGCGCTGAATGCCGGTGCGCTGATTGTCAATTACACGGGGCATGGTTCCGAGGCGCAATGGTCGTTCGAGGATTTGCTCGATGATTCGACCATTGCCACGCTCTCGAATGGTGAACGCCTGCCGGTCTATTTGCTGATGGACTGCCTTAACGGGTTCTTCCACGATGTGTACGAGACGAGCCTTTCCACTTCGCTCATGCTGGCGCCGAATGGCGGTGCTGTGGCCGTCTGGGCATCTTCCGGTTTTACGGACGCTGCACCGCAGGGCACCATGAACCAGGCGCTCCTCGGAATTTTGGCGGCGAATCCGTCCACTCCGCTCGGCTCTGCCATACTCTCGGCGAAAACCGGCGTTACCGATTCAGATGTTCGCCGCACCTGGATCCTCTTCGGCGACCCAGCTATGCGCCTGCCAATCTCATCGCACGGCTCCTCGCAAACAAAGCGCTAAACCGCTCAGCGCTATTAGCTGCGCTTCACCTCTGTTTGAAATTGCCTCGCTGGAGTGGCATCGTAGGGTCAATGGCAATAGAAGCGCATCGCTCACACGCTCCGTTCACGCGCACGCTTTCGATTCGCACTTCGCGCCGGACGGAACTCAAGGACGTGACTGCTGCGATCGAAACGGCGGTTCGTGAATCGGGCCGCGTCGCCGGCATTGTTCACCTTTACGTTCCGCACACGACGGCAGGCGTCCTGATCAACGAAGGCGATGATCCGGCCGTCGCTCGCGATATTGAGGCCACGCTCGATCGTCTCATCCCTCATCGCGGCAATTACGCGCACGCCGAAGGCAATTCGGACTCGCACATCAAGACCGCGCTCGTTGGCTCGTCTGAAACCGTGTGGATCGAAAACGGGCGGCTTGCGCTGGGCCGTTGGCAAGCGATTTTCCTCGCGGAATTCGACGGCCCGCGAACCCGCGAACTTCGTATCCGCATCGTCCCCGATTCACCTGCCCAAGCCGGCTAGCCGCCAATCGCGCCAATTCTTTCAGGAAGCTCCTGGGCGCATCGCGCGCGCCTGGCGTACAATTTCCCTCAGCATGTCTTTCAAATCTGGATTCGTAGCGATTGTGGGCCGGCCGAATGCCGGGAAATCCACCCTTGTGAATACGCTCGTGGGCCGGAAAGTGGCCATCGTTTCGCCGCGCCCGCAAACCACGCGCAACCGCATTCAAGGCATTTTGAATCGCGATGACGCCCAGATCGTCCTGATCGATACGCCCGGAATTCACAAACCCGAAAACGTCCTAAGCCGCCAGATGATGGACGAAACGGAGCACGCGCTCGACGCCATCGACATACTTTCCCTGATTGTTGATGCTTCAGCGCAATTCGGCGCAGGCGACCGTTTCGCGGTCGAATGGGTCGGCCGATTCAGAGGACCCGTATTTTTGCTGCTGAATAAAGTGGACCGTGTCGAAAAGCCCTCGCTGCTGCCGTTGATCGAGCGCTACCGAAAGCTTTTCGAGTTTGCCGAGATTTTTCCAATTTCCGCTCTTTCAGGCGAGGGCTGCTTCGACTTGGTCAAGGCATGGCTTGCGCGCTTGCCGGAGGCGCCGCGCTATTTTCCTGCGGACCAGTTCACCGATCAGCCGGAGCGATTTCTCGCGGCTGAGTTGATTCGCGAAAAAGCGATTCACGCGACTCGCGAAGAAATTCCGCACGCGATCGCAGTTCTCATCGACGGCTTCGAAGAAAAGACGGATTTGATCAGAATCCGCGCGACGATTTACGTCGAGCGTGAGGGCCAGAAGGGAATCCTGATTGGCAAAGGCGGGGAGATGATCAAGAAGATCGGCACGCTGGCGCGTAAAGAGATCGAGCGCATTTTAGGCGCGCGCATTTTTCTCGAGCTCTTCGTCAAAGTCCAGCCCAACTGGCGCCAAAAGAGCGCGCTCGTGCGCCAGCTCGATTGGCACCGCCAGCTCGAGCACCTGGGCTCGATGCAGGAAGGCGAGTCGCAGGGCTAGGGACTTACTACCTCGAGGTCGTGCGCGACGATCACCGGCCCGCCGTAACCTTTTTTCAGCGCCGCCACCAGATCGCCTTCCGTCGCTCCTTGCATGAAGGCGAGATGTGTCGCAGCGAGCGCCTTCGCGTGCGCGCGAGTGGCGATGTCGGCAAGCTGCTCGGCGGAAGTGTGGAACGCCGCCATGTATT
>Ga0335078_10010803_pt1 | contig 13521 bp, 9 predicted proteins | sample Lox_Sample_32_FD_206711 | JGI IMG/M metagenome (GOLD analysis project Ga0335078, IMG submission 206711) | Soil microbial communities from Loxahatchee National Wildlife Refuge, Florida, United States - Lox_Sample_3.2 | ecosystem: Environmental > Terrestrial > Soil > Wetlands | place: USA: Florida...
GTCACAGCCAGTCAGAAAGACGACGCTCAGAACTCACTGCAAGTTGGTGCGCTTTGGGTCTATGCTGGCTCAAATTTCATTTCAGATTCTTTCGTTTTTCACGGGCCAGTGGTTAATGAGAAGGTCACTTTCAACTTCCAGGTTAGGACGAATTATCTCGTCTCGTCATGGTTCACTTTGCATTACGGGACAACCAAGACCTGGCAAGCGTCCTACTCCTTTTACCTGAAGGACTTTAGTCCCGCAAGATGAGATGCCTAACACCGCGCTGGAGCCAACGCCGACTGCCCCTTGAGATTATGGATGGTTTGAGTTATACAACGATTATCGAGCCAGCGGAGCCGCTCGCCCGTCGGCGTGTCCCGCCAAGGCGGGATTTGGATCGTTAGGCCACACTACACGCCAGGCAAAAATTGAGCATAATGGTTTTGATTGTCGTGATTCTGGTGGGCGTGCTTTTTTTGTCTTCCATAAGCGACACCCCGTTCAGCCGCCTATTACGGATACCCGATCAGTGAAACGACACAACCATGTTGCGCTTATTTTCGATGACGGGCCGTTCCCGGAACATGCGCCCAAGTTTATCGCGTTGTTCGCCAAAGAACGCATCCACGTGACGTTTGCGTCGGTGGCGACCAATGTCGAGTTGTACCCGGACACCGCCAGGGCCGTGCTGGCAGCGGCACACGAGCTCGTCAATCATTCTCGCGCCCACCATCATCCAATGGATTTGAACGACGCGGAACTGGAGCAGGAAATCGTCGGCGCGCAAAGACTCATTACCACAACAACTGGTTTTGTACCCAAATGGTATTGGCCACCTTATCTGGAGTCGGATGACCGTGTCTGTGTTACCGCGGCCCACGTCGCAGCTTCAAGTGTATGCGCCGAAACATCTTGTTGTGTCGGAGGACTACAACCGGTCGGTCGGTGGCGACGAGATTCAGCGGAAAGCCACGACGGGTGTGGTGGATGGAGCGGTGATTTTATTTCATGAATGGCGGGAGGAGACGTTGGAACGGATACCAGCCATTCTAACTGAACTCCGGCGGCAACATTGCGTCTTTCTGACATTCACCGGGCTGGCGGCGTATGTTGCTGGACAAAAATGAATCAGGCGGGCACTCTGCTGCCCGCTGACGGATTGAGGACGAATAACGGCGATCAGGGGACTGCGCACCCAGCCTTTCAAAAAATCCGCCGACTTTTCTTGTAACTTCGGCCGGATTTTGCCTAAATAATGGATAGAACCTGATTAGAATTGTGGAACCGATTCAGCCCATGCCTGCGTCGCCGACCTCCATGACCCCGACGACATCGCTGGCCGGGAGGTTGTTGAACATTTTCGCCGCGCCGGGCGAAGTCTTTGACGAAATCAAAGCCGCTTCACAGTCCACCGCAACCTGGCTCGTGCCGGTGCTGATTTACGCCGTGGTGGGCGTGATTTCCGTGTGCATCGTGTTCGCGCAGCCGGTTATTCAACAGACCATTCACGATCAGCAGGTCAAGGCCATGGATAAGCTGGTGCAGCAAGGCAAAATCAGCCAGGCACAGGAGGATCAGATGTTGCAGGCGGTGGAGAAATTCACGGGACCGACCATGATGGCCGTTTTCGGCAGTGCAGGCATGGTCGTGTACAGCTTTGCCTCGATTTTCGGATGGGCCCTGGTGCTATGGCTGCTGGGATATTGGCTGCTCAAGGCCCAATTAGGTTACAAGAAGACGCTTGAGGTCGCCGCGTTGTCATCCATTCTTCTTGTCCTTGACTTGGTTATCACCACGTTGCTGACTGTTATTTTCGGCCGATTGAACGCCGGCCCCAGCCTGGCGTTGTTAGTCAGTGACTTCGACCTGAACAACCGTCTCCACCTGTTGCTCGGCGCGGTCAATGTTATTTACCTGTGGCATGCGGGGGTGTTGGCCATCGGACTGGCCAAACTGTCGGGCAGCTCAATTGTCAAAGCCTCTGCTGCTGTTTTCGGCTTTTGGGTGCTGGTTGAACTGTTGCTCATTGCCATCGGGATGGGACAGTGGGCGTTGTAAAAGCAGCCTTGAATTATGAATTCCCGAAACAAACATTCGTTCACCTTGTCTTAATACCTGACATCATGGCAAAACCGAAGAAACGCCGGAAGCTCATCATCTTTTCCGTCATCGGATTGGTGCTTGTTGCGCTGACGCTGATGGCCGTCCTTAAAAAGCGCGCGCCGGCGATCGTGGTCCAGACGGAACCGGTCGCGCGTCACAGCCTTACTAACGTCGTTGTGGCCAACGGCAAAATCGAGCCGGTGGTGCAGGTCACTATCAGCCCGGAAGTCAGCGGTGAAATCATCGAACTGCCGGTCAAGGAAGGGCAGCAGGTCAGGAAGGGCGATTTGCTGGTAAAGATCAATCCGGACATTTACATCGCCGCGACCAACCAGGCCATGGCCAATTATGAATCTTCGCTTGCCGCCCGGGCCTCGGCCGAAGCGAACCTGGAAAAGGCGCAAGCGGATTACGACCGCAACCTGGAGTTATTCCATAGCAAGCTGATTTCGGAATCCGACTTTATCGGGTTCAAATCCGCCCGTGACGTGGCCAAAGCGCAGCTTGACAGCGCCGATGACCAGGTGAACGTCAACCAGGCCACTTTAGAAAGCGCCCAGGAAGAGCTCGAGCGCACCATCATCGTCTCTCCGCTCGACGGCACCATCAGCAAGTTGAATTCGCAGGTCGGCGAACGCGTGCTGGGCACCGTGCAAAATGCCGGGACCGAAATCATGGTCATCTCGGACCTGAACCAGATGGAGGCGCGGGTGGACGTGGGGGAAATGGACGTGGTGGGCATCAAACCCGGCCAAAAGGCCTGGCTGGACGTGGATGCGTTCAAGGACCGCAAATTTGCCGGCGTGGTAACAGATGTCGCCAGTTCCTCCAAGGACAGCAATCTGCCCCAGGGTTATTCCACCGGCAGCAGCCAATCGCAGGAAGCGACCAAGTTCCAGGTGCGCATCCGCCTGACGGACAAGGAAGCGTTCCGCCCCGGCATGTCCGTCAGTGCCGACATTGAAACTGAATATCGCACCAATGTTTTGACGGTGCCGCTGGCCAGCGTCACCACCCGCCTGTTGTCACCGACGAAAATGGATCCGCCAAAAACCGCCGGGACCAATACCGCGGCATCCACCAACGCCGCGATCGCGGGCACCAATGGCGCTGTGTCAACCGCGAAGGCCAAGGAATCCACCAAAATGACAGACGTGGTGTTCGTGGTTAAAGGCGATCACGTGCAGGCGGTGCCGGTGAAAATCGGCATTTGTGATGATAATTACTGGGAAATCACCGACGGCCTGACCAACAGCGAAGAAATTGTCTCCGGCGGCTACCGCGCCATCAACCGCGACTTGAAAGACGGTTCGAAGATCAAGAAAGGCTTGGCGACCTCCGAAGAAATGAAGCCATGAGAAGCGCGGACCGCTGGATTGGTGGATTGGAGGAAAAATGGATACCGGCACTTTTCACCACATCAATAACCCAGCTATCCGACAATCCATCTATGCAATGATGCTTTTAAGATGAGTTTGATCCGGTTCCAGAACATTACGCGGCGCTACCAGATGGGCACGGAGACCGTCCATGCGTTGCGCGACGTGTCGCTCGACATCCAGCGCGGCGAATATGTGGCTATCATGGGCCCGTCCGGGTCCGGCAAATCCACGTTGATGAACCTCATCGGCTGCCTCGATACGCCCACCTCCGGCAGTTATGAACTCAACGGGGTTCGCGTCAGCGACATGGACGACAACCAGCTCGCGGAAATCCGCAACCGGGAAATCGGTTTTGTTTTCCAGACGTTTAACCTGCTGTCGCGCTCGAATGCATTGCACAATGTGGAATTGCCGCTTATTTACGCCGGTGTGCCGGCAGAAAGCCGCCGTCAAATCGCCCTCGACGCCTTGGCGCAGGTCGGCCTGGCGGACCGTATTCATCACAAACCCAACGAACTTTCCGGCGGCCAGCGCCAGCGCGTGGCCGTCGCCCGTGCGCTCGTCAACAAGCCTTCGATCCTGCTGGCCGATGAGCCGACGGGCAATCTTGATTCCAAAACCGGCGCGGAAATCATGGCGTTGTTCGGCGAACTTTCGCAAACGGGCAACACCATCATCATCGTGACGCATGAAGAGGACGTTGCCAAACAGGCCCGGCGCATCATCCGCATCCGCGACGGCCTGATTGCGAGTGATGAAAATCAAGTCGAGGGACGAGTGTCGAAAGCCGAGAGCAAAACCGGCCCGGCGCTCGATGATCGCTCTTCGAGTCTCGATCAAAAGCAGCCATGAAACTTCTTGCCGAATTCCGCGAAGGCCTGGGCATTTCGTGGGATGCCATCCGCGCGAACAAGATGCGTTCAGCACTCGCCACCGTTGGCATCGTCATCGGCATTGTGACCGTGACGCTCATGGGCGCAGCCATCAATGGACTGAACCAGGCGTTTCTGAACAGTCTTTCGGCCATGGGCGGCGACACTTTTTTCATATCCCGGAACAGTTGGCTGAATAATTCCTATGACACCTGGCTTAAAATGCAGAAACGCCGTCCCATCCGGCCGGAGGACGCCGAGGCATTGGCGCAGAAATTAACGCTGGCCTCGGCCATTGATCCCACGGCGTATGATTACGACACGGTAAAATACAAAACCCACAGTGCCGACGAAGTGACCATTCTGGGCACCACGCCGGACAATCTCATAACGACCGGCGCCAGCATGGCGGAAGGCCGGTTCCTGACCGCAGCGGATGCCGAAGGCGGCCAACCGGTCTGCGTACTGGGCAGCGAGCTGGCCACGAACCTGTTTCCCGGTGAAACGCCGCTCGGCAAACGCATCAAAATTGAGGACCAATCCTTCCAGATCGTCGGCGTCCTGCAGAAACGGGGAAGCCTGTTCGGGAGTCTGGACCTGGACGTTCGGGTCATCGTTCCGCTCCGGGAATTCCTGGCGGACATCTGGAACCGGCCGGATGTGAATATCGAAGTCAAAGCCAACGGCCTGGCACAATTGGACGAAACCCGGGAGGAATTGCGGCAGGCGATGCGCCATATCCGGCATCTGCGCCCTGAGGAACCCGACGATTTTGCCATCAATCAGCAGGACCAGTTTATTGACCTTTTCCACAAAGAAACCCGCACGATTGCGATTATCGGCCTGTTCGTCACCAGCCTTTCGTTGTTCGTGGGTGGCATTGGCATTATGAACATCCTGTTTGTTTCGGTCGTTGAACGGACGCGGGAGATTGGCGTGCGCAAGGCCATTGGCGCCAAACGCCGCAACATTTTGCTGCAATTTCTGATCGAGGCTGCCTGCATCTGTCTGCTGGGCGGAATCCTCGGACTGGGCATCGCCTGGCTGATAACCCTGGCGGTCACGCATCTGTTGTTCCAAGCCACAATGTCCCTGAAAATCGTCGCCCTGGCCCTGCTGGTGTCGCTGTTGACGGGATTGGTTTCCGGTTTCCTGCCGGCCTGGCGGGCGGCGCGGATGGATCCCGTGGAAGCATTGAGGAGCGAATGAGGCGTGGTGGGGCGAGACTCCGTCGAGCCCCGACTAAAAAGAATGAATGCAAGCAGTCAAAATCCTGAAATTGGCAGAAGAAACCCAGCATCCGGAGTTCATATTCAACCGGGCCGTCCAAATCTTGTTTTGCTGACCATCACGACTGAAAACCGGATTCCCTGGCTGGCCAATCCAATGGCCCATCAATTCCTGCGTGAGACCTGGCTGGCAGCAACTGCTTGGTTGGTTGGCGATTATTTGCTGATGCCCGACCATTTGCACCTCTTTTGCGCACCTCAGGATTTTGGCTTTGCGATCGAACATTGGACGACCTTTTGGAAGCGTGATTTCCGCAGACGGCACGGGCGTGAAGATTGGCATTTTCAATCACGGAACTGGCACCATCGTCTGCGAGAGGATGAAAGTTATTCGGCCAAATGGCCTTACGTTCAAGAAAATCCGGTTCGAAAAGGACTGGTCAAACAAATTGAAGAATGGCCTTTCAAGGGAACAATTCATCAACTCAGATGGTAACGTCCACAAAAAAGTCTGGGCTCGACAGAGTCTCGCCCCACCGTAAAGCGAGCTTTCTGTTGGCCGAGGTCAGAGAGAGCTTTCTCATGGCCATGAACGCGCTGACGGCGCACAAACTGCGTTCGGCGCTCACGTTGCTCGGCGTGTTGATCGGTGTGTTTTCCATCATTGTGGTGATGACGGCCATGCGCGTGCTCAAACAAAACGCGGAGAACTGGATGAGCGGGTTGGGCAGCCAGACGTTTGCCATCCAGCGGTGGCCGGAAATCCAGTTCGGCAACGGCGCCGACTGGTTGAAGTATCAGCGGCGCAAATATGTCACCCTGGAACAAGGACGGCAGGTGGAGGAGAAGGCGACGCTCGCGGCTAATGTGGGCATCGAGGGCGATTTCTGGCGCGGACAGGTGGCAACCCGTTTCGCCAAAACTTCGCCCACCACCCGGTTGTTGGGCGAGACCGCCGGCAGTTTCCCGGCGCGAAACTGGGACATTGACGAGGGCCGCATCCTGACTGACAACGATGTGGACGACGCGCGCGAGGTTTGCGTGCTCGGCAGTGCCCTGGCCAAAACGGCTTTTCCCTTCGGTTCGGCGGTCGGCGAAGAAATCAAAATCAACGGCTACAAATATATCGTGGTGGGAGTGCTCGCTGCCCAGGGGGGTTCAATGGGAGGACGACAGGATGACTTTGCCATCGTCCCCGTCACCACTGCCCTGAACCGCTACGGACGCTGGTGGGACGACCTGACTATCCTGGTCCAATCGCGTGATTCGGCCAGCTACGGCGATTGCATCGAACAGGTCCGCGGCATCCTGCGCTCCGCCCGCAAAGTGCTGCCCGGCGAGCCGGATGATTTTGAACTTTTTTCCAACGATTCGTTGATTGCCCAATTCGACTCGTTCACCCGCGCCGTGCGAATCGGCGTTACCGTCGTCAGTTCCATTGCACTGGTGGCCGCCGGCATCGGCATCATGAACATTATGCTGGTCTCGGTCACGGAACGGACACGCGAAATCGGCGTCCGCCGCGCCATTGGCGCCAAGCGGCGGAATATCATGACGCAATTTATCATGGAGGCGATCGTGTTGTGCGAAGTTGGCGGCGTCATCGGCGTCGTGCTCGGCGTTCTCGGAGGCAACGCCCTGGCGTGGTTTATGAAAGTGCCGCCGGCTATCCCCATTGACTGGATTATATTGGGCCTGCTGATCTGTTCCGTTGTGGGAATTATTTTCGGGACCTACCCGGCGTACAAAGCCGCGAATCTGGACCCGATTGACTCGCTGCGCTACGAATAACTGCCGGGAAACGGGGCGGAGTCAGGCGTGTTGACGAACTTGATCAACAATTGCATCCGGCGGCCGGCTGTTGGCATACGCTTCCAATGGGAGACAGGAACACACCAGATGCCGGTCTCCCTGAACATTGTCAACCCGGCTCACCGCAGGCCAGAATTTGTGCTCGCGCGTCCATGACGCGGGAAACGCCGCCTGCTCACGCGTGTAAGGGCGCTCCCACTTGTCGGAAATCAGCATGCGCATCGTGTGGGGCGCGTTCTTTAATGGATTGTTCGCCCGATCCATCTCGCCGACCTCGATGGCTTTCAGTTCGGCATGAATGGATATCATCGCCTCGCAGAAGCGGTCCAGTTCGGCTTTTGATTCGCTTTCCGTCGGCTCGATCATCAGTGTGCCTGGGACCGGCCAGGACATGGTCGGCGCGTGAAAACCATAGTCCATCAGCCGCTTCGCCACATCCTCCACGTCAATCCCCGCGCGACCTTTCCAGTCGCGCAAATCCAGAATGCATTCGTGCGCGACGAGGTCGTTGCGTCCTTTGAAAAGCACCGGGAAATACGGAGCCAGCCGACGCGCGATGTAGTTGGCGTTCAAAATGGCGGTCCCGCTCGCTTCGGCGAGGCCTGCCGAACCCATCATGGCGATGTACATCCACGAAATCGTCAAAATGCTGGCACTGCCCCACGGCGCGGCGGCGACTGCGCCGGCAGAACGACCCACGTTGACAATCGGATGTCCGGGGAGGAACGGCGCGAGGCGGCTGGCGACGGCAATGGGTCCCATGCCCGGCCCGCCGCCGCCGTGCGGAATGCAAAAGGTCTTGTGCAGATTCAAATGGCATACGTCCGCGCCGATGTCGGCCGGGCGACACAGACCGACCTGCGCGTTCAGGTTGGCGCCGTCCATGTACACCTGGCCGCCGTGCCGGTGAATGATGCGACAGACTTCCTTGATACCCTCCTCAAACACACCATGAGTGGATGGATAGGTAACCATCAACGCCGCCAGGTCACGGCTGTGCGCTTCGGCTTTGGCGCGCAAATCGGCGATATCAATGTTGCCGCGGGAATCGCAGGCGACGACGACAACTTTCATTCCGGCCATCACCGCACTGGCGGGGTTCGTTCCGTGGGCGGACACTGGAATCAAACAAACGTTACGGTGAGGTTCGCCACGCTGCTGGTGATACCCATGAATCGCCAACAACCCGGCGAATTCACCCTGCGAACCGGCATTGGGCTGCAACGATACTGCCGCGAACCCGGTGATTTGAGCCAGCCAGGTTTCCAGTTGTTTGAAAACGATTTGATAACCTTCGGCCTGTTCGGGCGGCGCGAACGGATGGAGGCGGCTCACCTCGGGCCAGCTTAAAGGCATCAACTCGGCAGTGGCATTCAGTTTCATCGTGCACGAACCGAGCGGAATCATCGAGGTCGTCAGCGACAGGTCTTTCGCCTCCAGCCGTTTGATGTATCGCAACATCTCGTGCTCGGTGTGATGGCAGTGGAAAACCTCAGCGGTCAGAAAAGGGGATTTGCGTTCAAATGCGCCCAAAGCTGGTGCCGACGAACGCGATTTGCCGCTCACCACACCAATCAATTCGTCCACGTCCGCTTCCGTTGTCGTTTCATCGAGGCTGATCCCGATGGTGCCGTCGCTGAAATCGCGCACATTAACGCGGGTGGGAGCGGAGCCGCCCGCGCCGAGAGTAGGAGTCAGCGCCGCGCCGCCACTGGAGCCGTGCCCGCCTGCAAGGCGCAACCGGATCGTATCAAAGAATGGCGCATCTCCGACGCGCTCAACTCGACCGGCCAGTCTGCGGGCAAGTTCGTGGATCCGCCGGGCAATCCGCCGCAACCCTTCCGGCCCATGCCACACGGCGTACATCGAAGCCATTACGGCGAGCAGTACCTGGGCCGTGCAAACGTTGCTCGTGGCTTTCTCGCGCCGGATATGTTGTTCGCGGGTCTGCAACGCCAGCCGCAAGGCCGGTTGTCCCTGAACATCCCGCGACACGCCCACCAGCCGTCCCGGCATGTGGCGCTTGAACGCATCGCGCGTGGCGAAAAATGCCGCGTGCGGTCCGCCGTAGCCCGGCGGCACTCCGAATCGTTGCGCACTGCCCACGACCACATCCGTGCCGAATTCGCCGGGCGGTTTCAGCAGGGTCAGGCTGAGGATATCTGCCGCAACGACCGCCAGCGCTTTGTGTTCATGGGCCCGGCGGATGAATGGTTCGTAATCCAACACTGCACCATCCGTCGCCGGGTATTGGAGCAGACAACCGAAAACATCCGCTTCGAATTGGAATCTGAGGTGATCGCCGATAATCAGGCGAATCTTCTGAGGCGCTGCGCGCGTCTTCAATACCTCAATCGTTTGCGGATGGCAATTTTCAGAAATGAAAAAGACGTTGCGGTGTTCGTTTCCCTGCAGGCGGTGACACAGGGCCATGGCCTCAGCCGCGGCGGTCGCTTCATCGAGCAGGGAAGCGTTGGCGATTTCCATCGCGGTCAGGTCCATAATCATCGTCTGGAAATTGAGCAACGCTTCGAGGCGCCCTTGCGAAATCTCCGCCTGGTACGGCGTGTAGGCTGTGTACCACCCCGGGTTTTCCAGAATATGGCGCTGGATGACTGGCGGCGTGACACAATCGGAGTAGCCCATGCCCATGTACGACCGGCACAGTTTGTTTTTCGACAGGATCCCTTTCAGTTCGGCGAGCAGTTCGTGTTCGCTGCGCGGCGGCGGAAGCCGGAGCGGCTGCCGAAGCCGGATTTCCGTTGGGATGGCGCGATCCACCAAGGCGTCGAGCGAAGGAACCTCGAGCAAAGACAGCATTTGCTTGATCTCTTCGGGACTCGAGCCGATGTGCCGCCGCGCGAACGCGACTGCCGGCAAAGTTAAAGCGTGCTCCTCTTGCATTTAGCGCCGGCATGCCGGGAATTCACGTGCTTCAGGTCCTTCGGAATGTTCATTGATTCCATTTCAACAATGGTTTCTTGCCAATGACCGCCGCAAATGTCCGGCCGCGAATTTTAATGCCGATGGGCGCACCAAGTACTGCCGCTTCCGACGCCACGTAACCCATGCCGATCCCGGTGCCCAGCGTCGGCGAATGCGTGCCGCTGGTGACCTCACCGATCGGGCGGTCACCCGCGATCATGGGGTAATGCGGTCTTGGCGGGGGCGATTTCTCCGTCATCTTGAACGCGATCAGTTTAAGTTTGACGCCGTTCTCTTTCTGCGCAGCGAGTACGTCGCGTCCGATGAAATCACCTTTGGCGAACGACACGAACCGGCCCAGTCCCGCCTCCAACGGCGTCTGCTCTTCATTCGTGTCATTGCCATTGAGCGGGTAGCCCATCTCCAGACGCAATGTGTCGCGCGCACCCAGTCCGCACGCCTTGACGCCGAATTCCGCGCCCCGCGCCAATAATTCCGTCCAAAGCCTGACCGCGTCGTCCACGGCGCACAGGATTTCAAATCCGTCTTCCCCGGTGTAACCCGTGCGCGCCACGCGGCATTCCACGCCATACACACTTTGCCGGGTGATATGAAAATGCGGAATTTCGGCCGCGTTTTTGAGGAATTCCGGCGCAGCCGGTCCTTGCAACGCGAGCATGGCCGTTTTTTCGCTCTCATTCTCCAACACCACGGGCGCGCAAGCCTGGCCGGTCATCCACGCAAAATCCTTCTCGAGGTTCGAGGCGTTGACGACAAGCAGGTAAACGGTCGGCTGTACGCGATAAACGATGACATCATCAATCACGCCTCCGCGTTCGTTGCACATGAGTGCGTATTGTGCCTGGCCGACCGCCAAACTCTGAACGTCGTTCGTCAGCAGATGATTCAGGACGCACCCGGCATTCGATCCGGCGACCAGCACCTGTCCCATGTGCGACACGTCGAACAAGCCAGCCCGTTGCCGCACGGTGGTGTGTTCCTCAACAATGCTGGTGTAGGACACGGGCATTTCCCAGCCGCCGAATGGTACCATCTTCGCGCCCCGCTCCAAATGCATGGCGTACAGCGGTGTGTGTTTCAATTGCTCCACGGTTGTCATTGACGGGCGCGCCACGTTAGCGACCGTCGGCAGTGCTGTCAAATCCGGAGGCAGACGCCGGGTGCTGAAATCAGCTTACTCTTGGCAACGAAACCAAAAACCCTATGATGGCCCGCAAATGACAGGAAAGCGAACCACAAAACGCGCCGCGGTTGTTATCGCGAACGCAGTGTTGCTGCTCGTCCTGTCCGGTTGCGCTCCGCCAGCACGCCGGGCGTCAGCCAATCATTCAGGCGCATCCGCCACAGTCCCTTACCGTAATCTCTTCGCCGAGGCCGGCTATTCCCAGAGCGAGATAACGCGGAAACTCGACGACGCATTCCGGCAATTCTTTCATGGCGACGCCCGTACTCAGGCGGTCTATTACCCCGCTGGCGTCAACGCGAACGGACCGTTGGCTTATATCTACGACACCGGCAACCATGACGTGCGCTCTGAAGGTATGTCCTATGGCATGATGATCGCGGTACAAATGAATAAGCAGGCTGAGTTTGATGCCATTTGGAATTGGGCCAGGACCTATATGTTCCACGATGCAACGAATCAACCGTCGTACGGCTTCTTCTCGTGGTCCATGAAAACCAATGGCGTGCCCAATGACGAAATGCCCGCGCCGGACGGTGAAGAATATTTTGCCATGTCGCTTTACTTCGCGGCCGGGCGCTGGGGCAACGGCGCCGGGATCTATAATTACCAGGCTGAAGCCGACCGGCTGCTCATCAACATGCGGCATCGCCCGCTGATCACCGGACTAACCGTCACCGGCCTCAGAACAGCCGGAGCACTGTTTGACCCGGCGCGCCACATGGTGCGCCTGACCCCCGACACGAATGGCTGGAACCACACTGATCCCTCCTATCAACTGCCCGCTTTTTACGAGTTATGGGCCAGATGGGGACCGCCTGCGGACCGGGCTTTTTGGGAAAAGGCCTCCGCCGCCAGCCGCAATTTCTTTCAGCAAGTAGCCAATTCTCAGACGGGCCTGACACCGGATTTTGCCAATTTCGACGCCACCCCGTGGGCCAGTCCATGGAACACCAACACCGTTAATTTCACCTTTGACTCGTGGCGCACGGCCATGAATTGGTCTGTGGACTGGGCCTGGTGGGCCAAAGACGGCCGGGAGGAACAGTTGAGCGATCGGTTGCAGGCGTTTTTCGCTGGCCAAGGAATGACCAACTACGCAAACCAGTTCACGCTGGATGGTGAACCGTTGAGCACCGACCATTCGCCAGGACTGATAGCGATGAATGCCGTGGCCAGTCTCGCCGCCACGCAACCGCTGGCCAATGATTTTGTTGAGGAATTGTGGAACACCCCGATTCCTTCCGGACAATGGCGTTACTACGACGGATTATTGTATTGCATGGGCTTGCTCTATTGCAGCGGCGAGTTCCGCATCTGGTCGCCGCCGCAAACCAACGCTCTCAAACCAGCACCTTGAGTTTATAGCGATGGGCTGGCCCCGCATTTTTTCGCTTTGAACAGGGGTTTGCGGCGTGTAGTCTAAACCGCCACAAGGAAAGTTTTGCCAGGCGAAGCATGAAGATCCGGTGGCCGGGATTTTTAATTTGCGCCATCCTCGGTCTGGGGATGCTCGTTGGCGGCCTGCTGATACCCGCGTATTTGCGGGCAGTGGATGCCAGCGTCATCCAAAAGGCCGGCAGGAACAGTCCCTCTTTGCTCCGCCAAGGCCAGGCGCTGGTGAACACGCGGAATTTGGGCGTGGCCGAAATACTGATGCAGGCGGCGCGGATCGCTGGAATTCCCGGGTGGGACCGGCTGGGCGAGGCGGTAACCAACCAGTCAATGCAGAATCCGGACGCTCTGGCGTGGGGCGACGATTCGCGCGTGGAAAATCTTTTTGGCGACAACGCGCGCACATCAGAAGCCGCCGCGGAACCGTTTACCGATTTTATTGTCCGTCACGAAAATCGCGATGCGGCATTGGCCCATTTGCGGGATTCCTCGTCATCCGTCGCGCAGGAATTGTTGCGCACCCGCGCCCTGAACAGCACCGTCCTGTTTCCACCGTCGTCGTCGGCCTCGGGGCAGGCTTTTGATGTGGCACTCCTAGAATGCGGTTTGTTGCT
>Ga0335078_10010804_pt1 | contig 13520 bp, 11 predicted proteins | sample Lox_Sample_32_FD_206711 | JGI IMG/M metagenome (GOLD analysis project Ga0335078, IMG submission 206711) | Soil microbial communities from Loxahatchee National Wildlife Refuge, Florida, United States - Lox_Sample_3.2 | ecosystem: Environmental > Terrestrial > Soil > Wetlands | place: USA...
GCGCTGCCCGTCCACCCCGGGTCGGTCGGCCGGCTCGCGGTGATCGGCCCGAACGCCGTCCGCCCCGCCATCCACGGCGGCGGCAGCGCGGTGGTCATGCCGGTCGCCGTGTCCACCCCCGCCGCGGCGCTGGCCGGGGCGCTGGCCGGGCGGGCCGAGGTCACCGTGTCCGAGGGCTGCCAGACCTGGGTGGTGGTACCGGAGCCGGCCGCGGGATCGCTGCGCGACCCGGTCACCGGCCAGCCCGGCCTGCGCCTGGAGTTCCGCGACGCCGACGGCGAGCTGCTGGCCGCCGAGCACCGGAACTCCCCGACGCTGGCCTGGTGGGACCAGGTACCCCCCGGCATCGGCTGGGGCAAGGCGGGAACGATCGTGCTGCTCACCTCGCTCCGGCCGGACCGGGCCGGCCCGCACCTGTTCGGGGTGGCCGGCGTCGGGCGGCTCACGCTGACCGTCGACGGCACGGTCGTCGCCGATGACGCGACCGCCGTGCCCGCCGACCCGGTGGAAGCCATGGCCCGGCCGGGCGAGATCCGGGCGGTGATCCCGCTCGAGGCGGGCCGGGCGGCCGCGATCCGGCTGGAGTTCCGGCCGGCCGCCGACGGCGAGGGCCCGCTGGCCGTGCGGCTCGGCATCGTGCCCGCCGCCGCCGACGACGACCTGCTGGCCGAGGCGGAGCGGGCGGCCAGCCGGGCCGACGCCGCGGTCGTGGTGGTCGGCTCGGCGCCGATGACCGAGAGCGAGGGCTTCGACCGCCGCACGCTGGCGCTGCCCGGTCGGCAGGACGAACTCGTCCGGCGGGTGGCCGCGGTCAACCGCCGCACGGTCGTCGTGGTGAACGCGGGCATGCCGGTGCTCATGCCGTGGGCCGAGCAGGTCGCGGCGGTGCTCTATGCCTGGCTGCCCGGCCAGGCCATGGGCGAGGGCCTGGCCGACGTGGTGCTCGGCCGGGCCGAGCCGGGCGGGCGGCTCCCGGTCACCCTGCCGGCCACCGAGGCCGACTGCCCGGTCCTGCACGCGGTGCCGCGGGACGGGCGCGTGGAGTACGCCGAGGGCCTGCTCATGGGCTACCGCGGCTACGACAAGAGCCTGCGCCGGCCGCAGTTCCCGTTCGGCCACGGCCTCGGCTACACCGCCTGGGCCTATGAGTCGCTGCGGGCGGGCCCGGCGGACCTGGCGGCCGGGGAGGACCTCGAGCTGACCTTGACGCTGCGCAACAGCGGGGCCCGGCCCGGCCGGGAGGTGGTCCAGGCCTACCTGGCGGGCCCCCGCGCCGACGCGGCCGCGCCGCCCCGGGTCCTGGCCGCGTTCGCCGCGGTCACCGCGGCGCCGGGCGCGGCGGCTGAGGTGACCCTGCGGCTGCCGGCCCGGGCGTTCGCCCGCTGGGACGACCAGGCCGGCGGCTGGGCCTGGCGGCCGGGGCAGTTCACGGTGCACGTCGGGCGGTCGTCACGGGATCTGCGCCTGTCGGCGCCGGTCCGGCTAGGCGGCCGCCCCGGCTCCTGATCCGGCCACGGCCGCGGCGACGTATCCCTGATGGCGGCCGGGTGGCCGCCAGGCAGGAGGCAGGTTGCCCGCGGCCCAGAACCGGCCCGGCGGGGCCCTGACGGCCGGCCGTCGCGGGCCGGCCGCCCCGGGCCAGTTCGCCCGTCCGTCCGATTTGATGACCTGGACTTTGCCAAAGCATTGCATCGTGGCCGGGCGGCCCGCTACCGTCCGAGGCGTGGGGGGGACCGACGCGCTGCTGGCGGCGCGCCTGGCGGCCGGGGATGACCGGGCCCTGGCCGAGATCTTCGACCGGCTCGCGCCCGTCGTGTACGGCGCCGCGCTGCGCGTGACCGGCGAGCGCAACGCCGCGCAGGACGTGGTGCAGGACGTGTTCGTCGAGCTGTGGATGCATCCGGACCGCTACGATCCGGCAGCCGGGACGCTGCGGGCCTATCTCGGCGTGCTGGCCCGGCACCGGGCGGTGGACCTGGTGCGCAGCGAGCTGCGCCGGGTCGCCCGGCAGGAGCGTCACCACCGGCTGAGCCCGGACCATGACCACCCGCCGGTGTGCGAGGAGGTGGCGGCGGCCGAGGCGGCCAGCGCGGTGCGGGCCGCGGTGCGCCAGCTTCCCGAGGCGCAGCGCCGCGTCGTCGAGCTCGCCTACTTCGGCGGGCTGTCCTGCCGGGAGGTCGCACGCGCCGCGAATATCCCGGAGGGCACCGCCAAGTCACGGCTGCGGCTGGCGCTGGCCAAGCTGGAGACCGTGCTCGACCGGCAGCTGCTGGGGTCGTCATGACACCAGGCCGCACGACGCCAGGCCGCGGGACGCCCGGCCGCGGCCGGCCGGTCGAGGTGCCCGGGGGGCTGCGCGAGCGGGTCCTGGCGGCCTCGTGGCAGGCCCGGGCGGCCGGGCATGCCCTGCCGCAGATGGCCGCGATTTCCCCGGCCGAGGCGTTCGGCCGGGCGGCCGACGCATTCGGTGGCCTGCTGAGCGCGCTGCAGGACGCGGACTGGCGCCGGCCGGCCCTGCGCGGCCTGGACGTGCAGGGGCTGGTCGGGCATCTGATCGGCGTCGAGGACGACGTGCAGCGCGGCCTGGCGGGGGATGCCGGGATCGCCACGGCGGATCACGTGGCGTCGACCGATCCGGCGGCGGTCCGCCAGGCCGGGCGCTCGCCCGCGCAGACTCGCGGCGACTGGCGCCGCGCCGCCGACCGCACGCTGGCCCTGGTCGGCGCGAGCGGCGACCTGACCGGGGAAGTCGCGGTGCACGGCCTGCGGCTGCCGATCGGCGCGCTGCTCATGGTCCGCGCGTTCGAGCTGTGGACGCACGACAACGACATCCGCCGGGCGGCCGGGCTCCCCCCGTCGGTGCCCGACCCGGCGACGCTGCGGCTGATGACCGACCTCGCGGCCCGGCTGCTGCCGCACGCGGCCGCGCGAACCGGCCTGCGCGAGCCGGTCGAGGTGCACCTGGTGCTGACCGGCCCCGGCGGCGGCACCTGGGACGTGGCCGTCGGCGACCGCGCGGGCGAGCCCGCCCTGGTCGGCATCGTCACCGACGCGGTGGCGTTCTGCCGGCTGGTCGCGAACCGGCTCACCCCCGACGGCCTGGACCGCTACGTCACCGGCAGCCCGGCCCGGGCCGCCCGGGTCCTGGCCGCGGCCTCGGCGCTCGCGCTCGACTGAACGCCCCGGGCCCGGGTGATCCGGCGCCGGTGCCGGTGCCGTACTCCAGGCGGAGGCAACGGGCCTCCGGCACACACCAAGGGGGGAACCCATGAGCGTTCTGGTCATCGCGAAGTTCCGCGGGGACACGGCCAAGTTCCGGCAGGCCCTCGCCGACCGGGCCGGCGAGTTCGCGAAGATCGCCGACACGGCCCGCGCGGCGGGCGGGATCCACCACCGCTTCGGGGTGGGCGACGGGTTCGTCGTGGTCGACGACGAGTGGGAGAGCGTCGAGCATTTCCAGCAGTTCTTCGCCCAGCCCGACCTGCAGGCGTTCATCGGCTCGGTCGGGGCCTACCCGGCGCCGCCGGAGATCACCGTCGCCGAGGCGGTCGCCTCGGCCGACCAGTACTGAGGGGGGTCCTATCGTGAGCGATGACACCAAGATCAAGACCGTGACCCGGATGTACGAGGCGTTCGGCCGCGGCGACGTGGCGACGATCCTCGACGCCCTCGCCGACGACGTGGACTGGGCCGCGGAGACGACCTCGGCCGCCGGTCCCTGGTACGGCGCGCGTCACGGCAAGGACGCCGTCACCGAGTTCTTCACCGCGTTCGGCTCGGCCATGGAGATCGAGGAGTTCACGCCGCTGTCCTACGCCGCGAACGACGACGACGTGCTGTCCGTGGTCCGGTGCCGGGCCAGGTCCCGCGCCACCGGCAAGCCGGTGACCATGGACCTGCACCACTGGTTCCGGTTCCGGGACGGCAAGATCTACTACTACCGCGGCACCGAGGACACCGCGCAGGTGGCGGCGGCGCTGCGGGACTGAATCGCCCGGGCGCGATCGCCCGGCGGGTCAGCCCGCGTCGTCGGGGACGGCGGGGGCGGCGGGGCTGGGCGCCACGAGCTCGGCCTCGAACCCGTCGGCGTTCTCCAGGTAGGCGGCGTAGTGACCCTCACCGCCGGCGTACGGGTGGCGGTCGGCGAACATCAGCCGCCACCCGTTGCTCGGCGCGATCGCCACCAGCTTCTCCACCTGAGCCTGGTCGGCCACGTGGAAGGCGACGTGGTTGAGGCCCGGGCGGCACCGGTCGTGACGGCTCGCGATGCGGTCCGGCGACTGCTCGAGGACGATGTAGGTGTGCCCGGCCCGCCAGCTGCGGCCGCCGGGCCAGTTCCCGAACGGCTCGTAGCCGAGCTCGTCGAGCAGCCAGCCCCAGCTGGCCACGGCCCGGTCGAGATCGGGCACCCAGAACTCCAGGTGGTGGATCAGCCCGGTGACCACCCCGGCCGCGGCGGAGCCGGCGGTCCCGCTCTCCGGCCACACGGCCCCGCCGTCCGGCCACACGCTGGCCGGCTCGGGGTCAGGCGCCGCCATCGCCCGTGCCTCGCGGGATCAGCCCCCTCGGGCCTGTGTGGGTTGCCATCAGCTCGGAGTCCTTGTCGTCGAGCAGCATGGTAACGGCTAGATCGGGTCAACTGGCGCGAACCAGATACATCGCGGACTTCGCGTCGTCACGCCAGCCTCAGCCGAGTTGCTCGAGCCGCTGCTGCACCCGGCTCATGCCCTCCAGCCAGCGGCCGGTGTCGGCGGCCCGCCCCGCGTACATGCCGGCCACCTCGGGGTGGGGCAGGATCAGGAACCGCCCGTCGGCGACGGCCTCGATCACCGCGTCCGCGACCGCCTCCGGCGCTATCGCCGCGTCCCCGAGCAGCGCCTCGGCCCGCGGGCCGCTGCCGTCCAGCATCGGGGTCCGCACCCCCAGCGGGCAGATCGCCTGCACGGTCAGCCCCCGGTGCGCGTAGCTGACCGCCAGCCACTCGGCAAAGGCCAGCGCCGCGTGCTTGGTGACCGAGTACGGCGCGGATCCCGGCATGGTCAGCAGCCCGGCCGCCGAGACCGTGCAGATCAGGTGGCCGCTGCCCCGGTCCAGCCAGGGCCCGAGCAGCAGCCGGGCCGCGCGCACGTGCGCCATCACGTTGACCTGCCAGGAGGCCGCCCAGTCCGCCTCGGCGGCGTCCGCCCCGCCCGCCCGCGCGACGCCGGCGTTGGCGCAGAACAAGTCGATCTCGCCTAGCTCGGCCCGGGCGGCGGAGATCAGCGCGGCCACCCCCTCCTCGCGGGCGGCGTCGGCCGGGACCGCCACCGCCGGCTGCGGGCCGCCGCACGAGGCCGCCACCGCCTCGGCCGCACCCGGGTCCAGGTCGTTGACCACGACCCGGGCCCCCTCGGCCGCGAACCGCCGGCTCAGGGCCGCGCCGATGCCGCTGCCGCCGCCGGTCACCACCACCCCGGCCCCGGCGACCGACCTCATCCCGCGGCACCGCCCGGCGGGCCGGGCAGGTCCGCGAGCACGGCCAGCGACGCCCGGTGCCGGTCGGCGGTGCCGAACCCGATCGAGGCGCTCTTGGCCCGCTTCAGGTACAGATGGCAGGGATGTTCCCAGGTGAACCCGATGCCGCCGTGCAGCTGCACCGCCTCCTGCGCGGCCCGGACCGCGATGTCCGAGCAGGCCGCCTTGGCCAGCGCGACCGCCAGCGGCGCGTCCGGGCGGCCGGCGGCCAGGCAGGCGGCCGCGTACCGGGCCGCCGCGCGGGCCTGGGTCACCCCCACCCACACGTCGGCGACCCGGTGCTTGAGCGCCTGGAACGAGCCGACCGGGCGGCCGAACTGGCGCCGCTCCTTCAGGTAGGCCACCGTGATCTCCAGGATCCGCTCGGCCGCGCCGAGCTGCTCGGCGGCCAGCACCGCCGCGCCCGCGGTCAGGGCCGCGGCCGCCGCCTGCTGGGCTGCCTCGCCCGAGGCGATGCGCCGGCCGGGCGCGCCGTTCAGGGTCACGTCGGCCAGCTGCCTGGTCATGTCCAGCGACACCACCGGTGCCAGCGCGACCCCGGGGTCGCGAGCCGGCACGGCGTACAGGCCGTAGGGCACGCCGTCGGCGGGCACCAGCAGGACGTCGGCGGGCAGCGCGTCGGCCACCCCGGCGACGGTCCCGGTGAGCGGGTAGCCGCTCTCGCCGGGCCGCTGCGCGCCGATCCGCACCGTCGGCGGCGGCCCGGCGCCCGGCCCGGCCGCGAACGGGATGGCCAGGGCCGCCGTGGTGGTGCCCGCGGCCAGCGCGGTCAGCAGCTCGTCATCGCCCGCGGCCAGCAGCGCTGCCGTCGCGACGACCGCGGAGCCGAGGAACGGGACCGGGGCCACCGCCCGGCCGGTTTCCTCGGCCACGACCGCCGCCTCGCGGTAGGACGCGCCCGCGCCCCCGGCGGCCTCGGGGATCAGCAGGCCCGCGCAGCCGAGATCGGCCGCCAGGGCCCGCCACAGCCCGGTGTCGTAGGTCTGCGCCGTCTCGGTCCTGGCCAGCACCTCACGCCAGCCGCACCGGTCCTCCAGCAGGGAGCGGACCGCGTCCCGCAGCTCGGTCTCGGCCTCGCCGTACAGCAGGTCGCCGGCCTGCGCGGTGTTCTCCTGAGTCGCCTGGCTCACCGCGGCAGGTCCTTCCACGCCACCCGGGTGTCCACCCGGGCCTCGGCCGGCAGCCCGAGCACCCGCTCGGCGATGATGTTGCGCAGGATCTCCGAGGTCCCGCCCTCGATCGAGTTGCCGCGGGCGCGCAGGTACCGGTACCCGGCGCCGCGGCCGTAGAAGTTGGCGCCCTCCGGCCGCCGCATCGACCAGTCGTCATAACGCAACGCCTCGGGGCCGAGCAGCTCGGTCTCGAACTCCGAGATCTCCTGGTTGAGCCGGGCGAACACGAGCTTGGCCGCCGACCCTTCCGGACCGGGCTGGCCGGCCGCCAGCTGCTGGCGGAGCCGGATCCCGGCCAGCCGGGCCACCTCGGCCTCGGCCCACAGCCGCAGCAGCCGGTCGTGCAGCCCCGGCGTGCGCAGCCCGGGATGCTCCCGCCAGGCCTGCGCGGCCGAGCCGATCATGCCGCCCTCCCGGGGCGCCGCTCCGCCGCCGATCGCCACCCGCTCGTTCATCAGGGTCCCGGTGGCCACCTTCCAGCCCTCGCCGGCCGCGCCGATCCGGTCGGCGTCCGGGATCACCACGTCGGTCAGGAACACCTCGTTGAACTCGGCCTCGCCGGTGATCTGGCGCAGCGGCCTGACCTCCACGCCCGGGTCGGTCATGTCGCAGGCGAAGTAGGTCAGCCCCTGGTGCTTGGGCACATCCGGGTCGGTGCGGGCGACCAGCAACGCGCGCCGGGCCAGATGCGCCGAGGAGGTCCAGACCTTCTGCCCGGTGACCACCCACGGCCCCCCGTCCCCCGTCACGGGATCACGGACCGCCCGGGTGGCCAGGCCGGCCAGGTCCGAGCCCGCGCCGGGCTCGGAGAACAGCTGGCACCAGATCTCCTCCCCGGTCCACAGCGGGCGCAGCCAGCGGTGCTGCTGCTCCGCCGTGCCGAAGGCCAGGATCGTCGGCGCGGCCATGCCCAGGCCGATCCCGTTGCGCTCCGGGCGGTTGGTGGGGGCCCCGGCCGCCGCGAACTCAGCGTCGACGGCCGGCTGCAGGTCGCGCGACAGCCCCCGCCCGCCCAGGCCGACCGGGTAGTGCACCCAGGCCAGCCCCGCGTCGAAGCGGGCCCGGAGAAAATCAAGGCGGTCCATCGCGGCCGGGTCATGCCCGGCCAGGAACTCGCGGACCTCGCCGCGGAGATCGTCGGCGGTCACCACGGCGCCGGCCCGCTCGCTCAATTGAGCGGCCCGCCGGCCACGTAGATGACCTGGCCGGACACGAACCCCGCCCCGTCGCTGGCCAGGAACGAGGCCAGATGCGCGACGTCCTCGGGCTGGCCGACCCGGCGCACCGGGATCTGCGCGGCCGCGGCCTTCTGGAACTCAGCGAAGTCCATGCCGATCCTGGCCGCGGTGGCCGCGGTCATGTCGGTGACGATGAACCCGGGCGCGATCGAGTTGGCGGTGATCCCGAACTGGCCCAGCTCCTTCGCCAGCGTCTTGGTGAACCCCTGCAGGCCCGCCTTGGCCGTGGAGTAGTTGGCCTGGCCGCGGTTGCCCAGCGCCGAGCTCGACGACAGGTTGATGATCCGCCCGAAGTGCTGGTCCACCATGTACTTCTGGCTCGCCCGGGTCATCAGGAACGCTCCCCGCAGGTGCACGCCCATGACCGTCTCCCAGTCGTCCTCGCTCATCTTGAACAGCAAGTTGTCCCGGAGCACCCCGGCATTGTTGACGAGCACGGCGGGCGGGCCCAGCTCGGCTACGGCCCGCTCGACCCCGGCGGCGACCTGGTCGGCCTGGCTGACGTCGGCACCGACGGCGATCGCGCGCCCGCCTGCGGACTCGATCGCCTCGACAGTCCCGCCGCAGTCGTCCTCCTTGAGGTCGAGGACGGCGACGGACAGCCCGTCGGCGGCGAGCCGCTTGGCGATCCCCGCGCCGATCCCGCGCGCCGCGCCGGTGACGATCGCTACCCGGCCTGTTGGCGACCCAGACTCCTGTGACATCTGTTCCTCCTGCTGATGGTCGCAATGATGCCATTGTTCGTCCAGGGGGACGATTCTCATGTCCCCCTCGAGTCCCTCTAGCCGTACGTCCTCAGTTTCGCGTCGCTTCCCCGGAATTTCTAAGGCCGTACGTCCTTAGTTCGCGCCGGATATCTCCCGGATTCCGCAAGCCGCATGACCTCGGTCCGCGCCGCGGCCCTGGTGTTCCGCTAGCCGTGCTTTCTCAGCTCGCGCCGCGCCAGCGAGCGCTTGTGCACCTCATCCGGCCCGTCGGCGAAGCGCAGCGTCCGTGCGCCCGCCCACAGCTGGGCCAGCGGGAAGTCCTGGCTGACTCCCCCGGCCCCGTGCGTCTGGATCGCCTTGTCGATCACCCACTCGGCCATCGCCGGGGTCGCGATCTTGATCGCCTGGATCTCGGTGTGCGCGCCCTTGTTACCCACCGTGTCCATCAGCCAGGCGGTCTTCAGCACCAGCAGTCGGGCCGACTCGATCCGCACCCGGGCCTCGGCGATCCAGTCCTGGATCACGCCCTGGTCGGCCAGGGGTCCGCCCCACGCCACGCGCTGCCTGGCCCGGCGGCACATCAGCGCGAGGGCCCGCTCGGCCGCGCCGATCTGGCGCATGCAGTGATGGATCCGGCCCGGCCCGAGCCGGGCCTGGGCGATCGCGAACCCGTCGCCCTCGCCGGCGATCAGGTTGGCGGCCGGCACCCGGACGTCGCGGAACGCCACCTCGGCGTGCCCGCCGTGCGGGCCTTCGGTGAACCCGAACACCTGGATCCCCCGCTCGACCGTCACCCCGGGCGTGTCCCTCGGCACCAGGATCATCGACTGCTGCCGGTGCCGCTCCCCGTCCGGCGCGGTCTTGCCCATCACGATCAGGATCTCGCAGCGCGGGTCCATCGCGCCCGACGACCACCACTTGCGGCCGTTGATCACGTACTCGCCGCCGTCCCGCTCGATCCTCGTCGCGATGTTGTTGGCGTCCGAGGACGCGACATCGGGCTCGGTCATGCAGAACGCCGACCTGATCTCGCCGTCGAGCAGCGGCCGGAGCCAGCGCCGCTGCTGCTCGGCGGTGCCGAACTCGGCCAGCACCTCCATGTTGCCGGTGTCGGGCGCCGCGCAGTTCAGCGCCTCGGGCGCGATCTCCGGGCTGTGCCCGGTGATCTCGGCCAGCGGCGCGTACTGCAGGTTGGACAGGCCCGCGCCCTCGGGGTGATGGGCCAGGAACAGGTTCCACAGGCCCCGGCTGCGGGCCTCGGCCTTCAGCTCGTCGATGATCGGCGGCCGCTCCCACTCCCGCCCGGCGGCGGCGGCCTCGGCCACCTGCTCGGCGAACACCTTCTCGGCCGGGTAGACATGGGAGTCCATGAACGACAGGAGCCGCTCCCGCAGCTCCTCCGTGCGCTCGTCGTACGCAAAATCCATCTGCCGCCTCCCACGGGATTCCGGGATCGTCCCCCCGGCCAGCATGGCTCCGGGCAAAGGCTATCTACCGGGCGGTACGCCACCACGCTACGGTCTTCGCATGGCGCAGGTCGAGACGGTACGCGGTGCTATCGACATCACCCGCCTGGGCACCACGCTCATGCACGAGCACGTGTTCGTGCTGAACGAGGAGATCCGGGTGAACTACCCGGGTGACTGGGACGAGGAGTCCCGGATCGCCGGCGCGGCGGCCAAGCTGAACGCGCTCAGGCAACGCGGCTGCGCCGCGATCGCCGACCCGACCGTGATCGGGCTGGGCCGCGACATCCGCCGGGTGAAACGGGTCGCGGACCGCACCGACCTGCACATCATCGTGGCCACCGGCCTGTACACCTACGACGAGGTGCCGTTCTACTTCCGCTTCCGGGGCCGGACGAGCGCAGCGGGCGCCGACCCGATGGCGGCCATGTTCATCGCCGACATCACCGACGGCATCGCCGGCACCGGGGTGAAGGCCGCGTTCCTCAAGTGCGCGATCGAGGAGGCGGGCCTGACGCCCGGGGTGGAGCGGGTGCTGCGCGCGGTCGCCGCCGCGCACGCCGCGACCGGCGCGCCGATCACCGTGCACACCCATCCCGGATCCGGGTCGGGCCTGGCGGCCCTGCGGGTGCTGACCGAGGAGGGGGCCGACCCGAGCCGGGTGGTCATGGGCCACAGCGGCGACACGGCCGACCTCGGCTACCTGACCCGCCTGGCCGACGCGGGCTGCCTGCTCGGCATGGACCGGTTCGGGCTGGACATCCTGCTGCCGTTCGAGCAGCGGGTGGACACCGTGGCCGAGCTGGCCCGGCGCGGCTACGCGGACCGGATGGTGCTCTCGCATGACGCGGCCTGCTACATCGACTGGTTCCCCCCGGAAGCGATCGGCGAGTTCGCGCCCGCCTGGCATTTCGGCCACCTGTTCGACGACGTGCTGCCCGCGCTGCGCGACCGCGGGGTCAGCGAGGCGCAGATCGAGGCCATGCTGGTGACCAACCCGCGCCGGTACTTCTCCGGGGACTAGGCGCCCGCGCCCTCCGGCGCGGCGGCCGCGGCCGGCTCCTGCGGGCGGGCGCCGCCTCGTTCCCCCGCCGCCTGGCGGCCAGGGCCGCCGCGGGCGGCACCCAGGTCGGGCGTGGTGATCAGGCTGACGCTGATGACAGTGCCCTCGGGCGCGTCCAGGCCGAGGTCGGCCACGCTGCCCGTGCCGCTGGCCGCCATCTTTACGGCGGCCAGGGCCAGCGCGCGGCGCTCGATCCGGGACATCTCCGCCGGTCCCCAGCGCTCGATCGGATGGCCCGGCGGCGTGGTCGCCGGGTTGACCGCGAGGCGCACCGTGAGCTGGATCACCGCGGTGTGGTCGGCCGTGACCTCGGTTCGCGTGTACCAGACCTTCCAGTCCCGGTCGGTCAGCGAGCCGGGCGCCATCTCCTGGAGGGTCTCGCGCAGCGAGTCGATGACCTCCAGCGTGGCCCCGGCCCGGTCCGGCGTCCGCATGCGCACCCGGAGCAGCGGCTGCCTGCGGCCCTCCCCGAGCTGCTGGCGGCTCTGCCATTTGTCTAGGTAGACGACTACCTGGCCATCGCTGCCGGCCGGGGCCAGCAGCGGCTTGTCGTGACCGCCGCGCCCGCCCGGCCGGTGGCCGAGCAGCAGGACGACCAGCTTCCCGTGCAGTATGGCGGTGGTCAGGCCGGCCAGCTCGAGGCCGCGGTCCAGTGCGTCCAGGACCTCGATCTCTCCCGCGCTGCGCCAGTCCGAGCAGATCGCCAGCAGCCGCCACGTCGGCTCGCTGGCGTTCTCCGTGCGGTGCAGGCCGCTGCCCGCCACCACGTCCAGGTCGCTGGCCAGCACCAGGCGGGCGGGACCGGTCTCGGCCTGGTCGGCGGCCGGGCCGGGGTTGGCCGCCGCGGGCGGCGGGTTGAGGATGCGCGGGATGCCCTCCGAGACGGTCTGCACGCCGATGACCAGGCCGGGCGAGGCCGGCCCCACGGCGAGCGCCTGCATGTCGCTCAGGAACGAGGCCAGCCGCGCGTAATCACCGTCGCGCAGCCCGATTTGTACCCGGGTCCACTGCAGCCCGGTGTAGGCGACGGACGGCGCGGGCACCGGAAGCTGGATCTCCAGCACCCCGAGGCGGCTGCGCTCGCTCGCCGCGGCCCGGAGCACAGCGGTCAGCGGATGATCGGCGAGCGTCAGCAGGCCGGTGCCGCGGGGCAGGCCCAGGTAGACGCCGACGACCGCGCTGTCATCCGAGGCGGGAGCTAGCCGGCTCGCCTCCAGGTCGACCTGGTGCACTTCCTCGATGGCCGCCTCCCAGTCGCCCTTCGGCTGGTCCCGGAACACCGCGAACGTCACCGACTGCGCGATGGTCCCGGAGCGCTGCAGCGCGAGCACGTTGGCAGGCTGCTCCAGGAGCGACACGGGCTGCTCGCCGTCCGCCGGGCCCGGCCCGTCGCCGAGCGGCGGCCCGGGCAGCCCCTGCTGCCCGGGCGCTCGGCGCGGCCACCACCGCTCGAGCCGCGATGCAGCCGACCGGGCCGGGGACGCCGGGTCGTCGGCCGGGCGGCTGCCGTGCAGCAAGGACCGCAGCGTGGCGCCATGCTGCCAGACCACGTAGCCGTGGGCGGGGCGGCCGACCATCAGGGCGTCCGCCGTAGTAGTCCGCCACCAGGTGCTCTGCAGCACCTCGGCGTGCGAGTAATCCGGGGGATCGGTCCGCAGCACGATGCCGACCTGGGTCCGCAGGGCCTTCGGCGTCTGCCCCTGCTGGTCGGCGTCCAGCCGCTGGCGCTGCCGCAGCAGCAACTGCAGGAAGAGCTGGAAGGCGATGCAGCCCAGGGCCCAGCTCGCCACCCAGGCAAAGCCGCGGGAGAAAGCCAGCGCCACGGCCAGCACGACGGTGGGCACGATCAGGATGCCGATGAGCAGGTTGCTCGCCTGCGCCAGCAGCCCGCGCAGGGTAGACCGGTCGGGCCGTTCCATCCGGCCGGCCTGGACGGCGGAGAACAGCGTCAGCACGAACGCCAGCACCTCCGCGCTGACCTGGTCGCTGGTGATCCCGGACACGCGGCCGATCAGGAAGAACGCGAAGACCACGCTCATCAGCAGCAAGCTCATCGAGCCCGCGAACCGGGCGACGGAGAAGTACTCGGAGTCGGTCACCGCCACCTGCACGCGGATCGTGGCCTGGTACGGCGCGCCCCGCTGGGACACGCCCTCGATCATTTGGGCCCGGGCGACCACCGCGTCCGGGCTCACCGTGTCGGTCGAGGTCCGGCGCTGCATGGGCGTATCGAGCCAGTCCTCGTGCCGTTCCCAGGCCTGCGCCAGGTCCTCCCGGGCGTCGGCGATCGGCCGGCCAGCGGAGATCCCGGACAGGATGTGACAGAGCCGGTCCAGCCGGGCGCCGACTACCCGGGTGGG
>Ga0335078_10010805_pt1 | contig 13520 bp, 11 predicted proteins | sample Lox_Sample_32_FD_206711 | JGI IMG/M metagenome (GOLD analysis project Ga0335078, IMG submission 206711) | Soil microbial communities from Loxahatchee National Wildlife Refuge, Florida, United States - Lox_Sample_3.2 | ecosystem: Environmental > Terrestrial > Soil > Wetlands | place: USA...
CGTCACGCCGCCGCGAGCGCGGCGGCGTGACGCCCGGCCGCGGCGGCTGACAGGAAGTAGGCCAGGTCGGCGTCGAGCCCGCGGCCCATCGTGGACAGCGGGACCGGGCAGGCGGCGAGCACCTCGTGCAGCCCGGCCACGCTGACCCGCACCAGGTCGTGCCGCAGGCCGAGCGGCTCGGCCTGCGCGGTGACCTTCGCGCCGAACTCGCCAGGCAGGTCGGGCACGATCACCTCCGCCCTTGCCAGGGCCACCCGGCCGTAGGCAGTCAGGCTGTGGTGCGAGATGCCCTGGTGCCGCTCGCGCGGATCGGCTTCGCTGACCCGCAGCGAGGCGACCGGCCTGCCGCGCAGGATGGCGGCCGCGTTGATTGCCTCGCCGGCGGCCACGCCGGAGAACCCCCATCGGGTCCCGGTGCCGAGGTTGCCCGGCCCCTGCGCGACGACCACGAGCTCGGCCCCGAGCACGTGCCGGGCGGCGAGCAGCCCGCTGTGCAGCGTGACCGCCTCGAGGTCACCGCCGAAGGCCTGCCCGACCGTGACCGTCGCGGCCAGCCAGCCGATCTCGCGCAGCGCAGCCGCGGTGCGGGAGAACCAGACGGGCAGCGCACCACCGTCCGGCATCACGTAGACAACCCGGCCGTTCCCGCCGTCGCCGTGAGCCGCCGTCCCGCCGGGACCCGCGAGCGCGAGCCGTTGCGAATAATAGGCGGCAAGCACGGCGGGCAGGGCGGAGTGCAGGTCGGCGACGACCACGGGCATGCCGCCGAGGTCGTCGGCGTCGCTGAGCCTGTCGTGGTAGGGCGAGCCCTGCTCGTCGGCCCCGAGCACCATGGCCTGCAGCGGGGTGTACCTGGCCTTCACCAGGTGGCCGGGCCCGGCGGCGTCGGCGGGCAGGCGGCCGGGGACGGCGACCACGAGCGCGTAGCCGCCGGTCCCCAGGCCTAGGTCGAGCGCGCCGGTGTTGAGCAGCACCTCGTCGCCGGGCTCCGGACGCCCGGTCAGCCGCGGATAGGCCAGCGCCCGCACGCTGGTCTCGCCCACGGTCACGTCGAGCTCGACGGCGCCTGACCATTCCCTTCGGACCGCGGATACCTCGCCGCGACGCCACGTGATCACTGTCGCAGGCTAGCGGCCAGCGAATGCCCGCGGCGGACTTGCGCCCGAAGGCGTGACAATCCGCCGCGAGGCCGCCCGCACGGGTTATCGTCAGTCGGAGACGGCCGCCGCGTCGCGGCCGTGGCGGCTAGGGGATTGGCGATGTCGAAGCAGAAGACCGAGCGCCTGCTCAGCCTTGTCGTCTGCCTGCTGTCCTCCCGCCGCTACCTCACGGCCAGCCAGATCAGGGATGCCGTTCCCGGCTACCCGGCTGCGTTCGACGCGTTCAAGCGGATGTTCGAGCGGGACAAGGACGAGCTGCGCGAGCTCGGCATCCCGCTGGAGACCGGAATGAACAACCCCGACGAGGAGATCGGCTACCGGATCAGCAGGCAGGCCTACGAGCTGCCAGAGATCGTGCTCGAGCCCGACGAGGCCGCGGTACTCGGGCTGGCCGCCAGGGTCTGGCGGCGGGCCGAGCTGGCGGGCGCCGCGGCGGGCGGGCTGCTGAAGCTGCGCGCGGCCGGCGTCGAGGCCGAGGAGTCCACCCAGCCGGGAATCGAGCCGCGGCTGCAGACGCCGGAGCCCGCGTTCGGCCCGCTGTGGGAGGCGGTCAGGGACGCGCGGTCGGTCAGGTTCGGCTACGTCGCCGCCGGGCGCGCCGCCGCTCAGGTCAGGAACCTTGAGCCGTGGGGCGTGGTGAACCGGCACGGCCGGTGGTACGTGGCCGGCTTCGACCGCGACCGCGGCGAGGAGCGGGTGTTCCGGCTGAGCCGGATCGAGGGCGAGGTCACCTTCACCGGGCCGCCAGGGTCGGTCACCGTGCCGGAGGGCACAGATGTGCACAAGACCGTGCAGGCGTGGGACACCGCGCCGCCGCAGGTCAGGACCGCCGAGCTGCGGATAAGGGCGGGCGCGGGCTTCGGGCTGCGCCGCCGGGCGAGCGCGGAAGCTCCGCTGGACGGCGCGGACGGCTGGGATCTGGTCAGTACCCCGTTCTCCGACACCGGGTGGTACGCCGACTACATCGCGTCCTTCGGCGCCGACGTGGTGGTGATCGAGCCCGTCGACCTGCGGGAGGCCGTGATCCGCCGGCTGAAGGGCGCCCTGATCAGCGAGCCGGCCGACGGCCGGAGGCGAGCGGGGGAAGCGACGTGAGTGAGTCGGTCGCCGTGCGGAGGCGAGCGGGGGATAGGGCATGAGCGCGCCGCGCAGGTCCGGCCGGGCGGGCACTGCCGCCGACCGGCTGCAGCGGCTGCTCGCCCTGGTGCCCTACGTGGTCAGCCGCGAGGTCGTTGGGCTTGCCGAGACCGCGGCCGCGTTCGGGATAAGCGAAACCGAGCTGGTCGATGACCTGAACATGCTGTGGTGCGTCGAGCTGCGCTCGCCCGACCCTTACTGCCCGATCGACCTGTCCTACGAGGGCGGCGAAATCGTGATCAGCGAGGCAGAGTCCATGGACCGGCCGCTGCGACTCGGCGCCGACGAGGCGAGCGCGCTGCTTGTCGGCCTGCGGTTGCTGGCCGAGCTGCCAGGGCCGCAGGACCGCTCGGCGCTGCGCCGCACCATCGCCAAGCTGGAGGCCGCCGCGGGCGAGGCGGCCGCGGCCAGCGCGCACGTGTCGGTGCACATGGACGGGCGGGCGCCCGCCGACGTGCAGGCCCAGGTGGCTGACGCCATGCGCCAGGGCAGGCGGCTGCACCTGTCCTACTACGTTCCTGGCAGGGACGAGGCCACCGAGCGCGACGTGGACCCGATGCGGCTGCTGCTCGTGGAGGGCCGGGCCTACCTGGAGGCCTGGTGCCGCCGGGCCGAGGCGGTCAGGCTGTTCCGGCTGGACCGGGTGCTCGCGCTGACCGTGCTCGACCTGCCTGCCGAGGTGCCTGAGCAGGCCGTCGGCGTGGACGTGGACTCCGGGCAGCTGTTCCGGCCGTCGCCCGATGACGTGCGCGTCGAGCTCGAGCTCGCCGACGCGGGCCGCTGGGTGGCCGAATACTACCCGTGCGAGCAGGTCACCGAGGCCGCGGACGGGCGGATCAGGGTGCTGCTGCGGACCCCGGATACCCGCTGGGTGAGGCGGCTGGCGCTGCGGCTCGGCGAGGACGGCCGGGTGCTCTCGCCGCCCGGGCTCGCCAGGGCCGTTGAGGAGGACGCGACCGCCGCGCTCGCGCTGTACGCGTGAGATCCGCGCCCCCGTCAGCGGGACGATTCCGGCGGTCGCGCATGTAGAATACGGTGCGGGCAATCTGGTGACCGGCTGGCTACGAATAACAGGCTGACCTGACGCAACAATGCTTGCCGACTGATTGGGGACTTCCATGTTCGATCCCAGCGCTCCGCACATCATCATCCTGCTCGTGGTGGTGCTGCTGCTGTTCGGCTCGACCAGGCTGCCCGGCGCGGCTGACGCGCTCGGCAAGGCCATGCACATCTTCCGTAAGTCGGTCAAGGGCGAGACCACGGGGACTTCGGACGGCAGCCAGATCACGCCGCCGACCTACGGCCAGTCCGGGCAGATCTCCGGCCAGAACGCACCGCAGTCGCAGCAGGCCCAGATCGACGCGCTGCAGCGCCAGCTCAACGAGCTCCAGCGGCAGACGGCCGGCAGCGACGGCGTCCAGAACGGCCCGGGTGAGTCGCAGCAGAGCCAGAACTGGCTGTAACCTTCAGGAGCGCACATGTCCGCTCAGGGCGGCAGCCCGGCGGGGGGCGCTGACTCCCGAGGGATCCGTGCTCCGCGCACCCGGCGAGCCACCAACCCCGAGGCGCGGATGCCGCTGGTCGAGCACATCAGGGAGCTGCGCAACCGGATACTCAAGGCGCTGCTCGCGCTCACGGTCGGCGCCGTCGCCGGCTGGTTCATCGAGCCGCACGTCTGGCACTTCCTGACCGCGCCGTTCTGCGACCTGCCGAGCCGGTATGTCAGCCTCGGCAATCTCGCCGGCCCAGGCAAGCAAGGTCGCAGCTGCCACCTGATCGTCACCGGCCTGTTCGACTACTTCTTCCTGCGGCTGAAGATCTCCATCGCCACCGGCGTGCTGATCTCGGCTCCGATCTGGCTGTATCAGCTCTGGGCCTTCATCGCCCCCGGGCTGCACGCGCGGGAGCGGCGCTGGGCGTATGCGTTCACCGGCATCGCGGTCCCGCTGTTCGCGCTCGGCGCGACGATCGCCTACTTCGCGATGTCCAAGGGACTGCGGTTCTTCCTCGCCCTGGTGCCCAAGGACGTGCTCACCCTGATCACGGTCAGCAACTACCTCGGATTCGCGATCGCGATGCTGCTGATCTTCGGGCTCGCCTTCGAGCTGCCGCTGGTCATGGTGCTGCTCAACATGGCCGGAATCCTGACGCACAAGCGGTTCGCCAAGTGGCGGCGCATGATCATCTTCCTCATCTTCGCCTTCGCCGCGATCTTCACGCCCAGCCCTGACCCGATCAGCATGCTGCTGCTCGCCGTGCCGTGCGTGGTCCTGGTCGAGGCCGCCGAGATCTTCGCCTGGGCGAACGACCGGCGCCGGGCCCGCCGCGGCATCGTGTACCCGGGCCTGACGCCCGAGCAGGTCGAGGAGTACGGGCTCGCCACGGATCCGCTGCTCGCCCACCACGACGCGGAGTCCGACAGATAGGACGCGGCCCGTAGCCTTGGTCCATGAGCGAGCCGGTCGGGCCTCCCGGAGGCGAGCGGGCAGGCACTGGCGAGCCGGTCGGGCCTCCCGGAGGCGAGCGGGCAGGCACTGGCGAGCCTGCTAGTCCCGCCGAACGGTATGCCGCATTCATGCGGGGGCGGGACTCGGACGTACCCGAGCTGACCGCGTTCCAGGCGCTGTACGAGTTCGAGTTCGACGACTACCAGCTCGAGGCCTGCCGGGCGCTTGCCGACGGCCATGGCGTGCTGCTCGCCGCGCCGACCGGCTCAGGAAAGACCGTGGTCGGCGAGTTCGCGGTGCACCTGGCGCTCGGCCAGGGCCGCAAGTGCTTTTACACCACCCCGATCAAGGCGCTGTCCAACCAGAAGTACGGCGACCTGGTCAGGCGCTACTCAGCAGACCGGGTGGGCCTGCTCACCGGTGACAACAGCATCAACGGCGAGGCTCCGGTCGTGGTGATGACGACCGAGGTGCTGCGGAACATGCTCTACGCCGGCTCGCCCACGCTGGCCGGGCTGAGCCACGTGGTGCTCGACGAGGTGCACTACCTGGCCGACCGGTTCCGCGGCGCGGTCTGGGAAGAGGTGATCATCGGCCTGCCCGAGTCGGTCGCGCTCGCCGCCCTGTCGGCCACGGTCAGCAACGCCGAGGAGTTCGGCGACTGGCTGACCTCGGTGCGCGGCGGCACGAAAGTGATCGTCGACGACCATCGGCCGGTGCCGCTGTGGCACCACATGATGCTCGGGGGCCAACTGTACGACCTGTTCTCCGGCCCGGCAGCTCATCGCGGTCCCGAGGAGCAGGCCAGCTCCGGCCGATCGCCGGGCGGGCTGACTCACCCCGCGGTCAACCCGGAGCTGACCAGGGCCGCCCACCGCGAGATGCTGCCGCACGGCGGCGGCCGGGCCGGAAGAGCGGGGCGGGGGCGGCCGGGGCGGCCGCGCCAGGCCGGTACCCCGCGGTTCTCGCCGCCGCGGCGGCCCCAGGTGATCGGCAGGCTGGACCGGGCCGGGCTGCTGCCCGCCATCACCTTCATCTTCAGCCGGGCGGGCTGCGACGCGGCGGTGCAGCAGTGCCTCAACGCCGGCCTGCGGCTCACCACCGCGGAGGAGTCAGCCCAGATCGCCAGGATCGTGGCCGAGCGGACCGCGGGCATCCCCGAACAGGACCTGCCGGTGCTCGGCTACGACGAGTGGCTGGCCGGGCTGGTCCGCGGCATCGCCGCGCACCATGCGGGGCAGCTGCCCACCTTCAAGGAGGTCGTGGAGCAACTGTTCGCGGCCGGCCTGATCCGCGCGGTCTTCGCCACGGAGACGCTCGCGCTCGGGATCAACATGCCCGCCAGGACCGTGGTGGTGGAGAAGCTCGACAAGTGGAACGGCGAGACCCACGTCGCGCTGACCGCGGGGGAGTACACCCAGCTCACAGGCCGGGCCGGCCGACGCGGCATCGACGTCGAGGGGCACGCCGTCGTGCTGTGGCAGCCAGGCATCGACCCGGCAGCGGTGGCCGGCCTGGCCGGAATCAGGACCTACCCGCTTGACTCTAGCTTCCGGCCGTCCTACAACATGGCCGTCAACCTGGTCGGCCAGGTCGGCCGCGAGCGGGCCTCGCGGCTACTCGAATCGTCGTTCGCGCAGTTCCAGGCCGACCGGGCGGTGGTCGGGCTGGCCAGGCAGGCCAGGCGGCTGCGGGACTCGATGGCGTCGCTGGCCGCGACCTGCGACCGCGGCGACTTCACCGAGTACGCCAGGCTCAGGGCCGAGCTGTCGGAGCGGGAGGAGCAGCTTGCCAAGGGCCGCTCGGCGGCGAGGCGGGCCGAGGTGATCGAGTCGCTGGCGCGGCTGAGCCGCGGCGACGTGATCATGGTGCCCGGCGGCAGGCGGGCCGGCACGGCGGTCGTCCTCGAGGCCGCCGCGGCCGGGGCGCCGGTCCCCGTGCCGCTGCTGCTGACCGAGCACCGGCAGGTCAAGCGGCTGTCTCCGGCCGAGTGCCCCGACCCTGTGGTGCCCATGGAGCGGATCGCCATCCCGAGCAGGTTCAGCGCCCGCTCGCCGCAGCAGCGCAAGGACCTCGCCGCCACCATGCGGAACAAGCTCGCCAGTGCCGATCACCGCGACCTGCGCCGGTCGAGCCGGGCAGCGAGGTCGGCCGCAGAGAGCGAGGCCGAGGCGGCCGTCGCGGGCCTGCGGCGCAGGCTCCGCGAGCATCCGTGCCACGGCTGCCCGGACGCGGAAGCGCACGCCAGGCAGGCCGAGAAGTACCTGCGGCTGCAGCGCGAGGCCGATGCGCTCGACCGCCGGGTGGCCGGCCGGTCGCACGTGATCGCCCGCACGTTCGACCGGGTCTGCGCCGTGCTCACCGAGCTCGGCTACCTCGATGGCGACAAGGTCACCGCCGAGGGCAGGATGCTGGCCGGGATCTACTCCGAGCTCGACCTGCTGACAGCGGAGTGCCTGCGTCGCGGCGTCTGGGACGGCCTAGCGGCGGCCGAGCTCGCGGCATGCGTGTCGGCGCTCACGTTCGAGTCGCGCCGACCCGACGACGTGGCGACCCCCCGGCCACCAGGCGGCCAGGTCAGCGCTGTGCTCGTCGCGATGGGCAGGCTGTGGGGCGAGCTCGACGCGATCGAGAAGAGCCACGGACTTGGGTTCCTGCGCGAGCCTGACGTGGCCTTCGCCGCCCGGTCGCACGCGTGGGCGTCGGGCTCGCCGCTTGAGGCGCTGCTCGGCGACGACATGACGCCAGGTGACTTCGTCCGCGCGGTCAAGCAGCTGATCGACCTGCTTGACCAGATACGCGATGCGTCCGCGGGGACCACGCTGGCGGGCACCGCCGCGGTCGCGGTCGACGCGCTCAGGCATGGGGTGGTCTCCTACACCTCGGTCCAGTGATAACCCGGTTGCGTCGCGCTGCGCGATCGAGCAGGCTCGCGGCTATGGCAATCGAGCGGGAGGCAGCCGGGCGAGACGCAGCCAAGCGAGACGTGACCGCGCAGCAGGCGGCCGAGATCCGGCGCGCCGGGCCGGGCGAGTGGCGCGTGTACCGCGAGCTCAGGCTGGCCGCACTGGCCGAGGCACCGTACGCTTTCAGCTCCACCCTGGAGCGTGAGCTCGCCTTCGACGACGAGCTATGGCAGCGACGGCTGTCCTCGTCCGCAGTGTCGTTTCTGGCCTGGCGTGGCGCCGAGCCGGTAGGCATGGCCACCGGAAAGATCGACGACCCGGGCGACGAGTTCGCAGTGGCCGGGGCCTGGCAGCTCGTCGGCATGTGGGTGAGTCCGGCCGCGCGCGGTCTCGGCGTTGCCGACGGCCTGGTCGAGGCGGTCGCCAGGCACGCCAGGGCGGCGGGCGCGAAGACGCTGGTCCTGTGGGTCACCGAGGTCAACGGGCGCGCGCAGGCCCTCTATCGCCGGCTGGGGTTCGCGCCCACCGGCGCGCGGCAGCCGGTACGGCCCGATGAGCCTGCCAGCTGGGAGGTCCAGCTGCTCCGCCCGCTCGGCTGACCGCGATCGCGCTGGTCTGGCAGGATCTCAGCGTGGCCCCGCTGATGCTGCTCGACACCGCCTCGCTGTACTTCCGTGCCTACTACGGCATCCCGCCGGAGAGCATGACCGCACCGGACGGAACCCCGGTGAACGCGGTGCGTGGCCTGCTCGACATGATCGCCAGGCTGGTGCGGGCCAGGCACCCGGCCGCGCTCGTGGCGTGCATGGACGCCGACTGGCGGCCAGCCTTCCGGGTCGCGGCCATCCCGTCTTACAAGGCGCACCGCGCCAACCCGGACGGAACCGAGCAGGTGCCGGACGCTCTCAGCGCTCAGATTCCGCTGATTATCGAGGTCCTCGCCGCCTGTGGCGTGGCCATGGCGGCGGCCGACGGCTACGAGGCCGACGACGTGATCGGGACGCTGGCGGCCCGCGCGGACGGTCCCGTCGAGGTCGTCACCGGCGACCGCGACCTCTTCCAGCTGGTGGACGACGCCCGCGGGGTGTCGGTGCAATACACCGCGCGGGGCATCGGCAGGCTCGAGCAGATCGACGAGGCCGCGGTGACCGCGCGCTACGCGATCCCCAGCCGCGGCTACGCGGCGTTCGCCGCGCTGCGCGGCGACCCGAGCGACGGACTGCCCGGCGTGCCCGGCGTCGGGGAGAAGACCGCTGCGGCACTGGTGCGGGTGTTCGGCTCGGTGGAGGGGATGCTGGCCGCCATCGACGCCGGCCATGGCGGCTGGCCGGCCGGCAGCCGGGCCAAGCTGGTCGCCGCACGCCCGTACCTGGAGGCCGCGGTGCCGGTGGTGCGGGTGGCTACCGACGCCCCGATACCCGACATCGACGGCTCGCTGCCGGTCCGCCCGCCCGACCCCGCCGCCCTGGCCGCCTTGGACGCGCGCTGGGACCTGGGCAGCTCCCTGGGCCGCATGCTGTCCGCCCTGGCCACCCGACCCGCCTGATGGCCACGTGAGCACCCGGCAGGTGCGTGGCGGTTACGGGTCGCCGGACGTGGTGAGCGTGGCGCCAGCTGAGCTCGTAGTCCAGCATGGACCCGTTCGCGTCCCGGTCCTGCGCGGTGAGCTTGAGCGACGGCACCTGCGTGCGGTAGGCGGCGATGATCGCGGCCTTGGCGGCGCGCTGCTCAGGGCTGAGCGCGGTCACGGAGAGCGCGAGCGCGGACTGGTCGAGCGACACTAGATAACCGCCCGCGCGAACGGCCTCAGCGACTTTGCATCCACTAGCGCCTCACATAAGCCATAAATCGGACGTGATCATGACGCTAGCGGATGCAATGTGACCTCAGCGGATGAGAAGCGGCCGTGGCGGGGGGCGGAATGGGCGGGGGGCGGGCAACATTGGCGGCACGCTCGGCCGGCGGTGCCGGAGTTCGCCGCACAGTACGGCGCTGACCTGGACGGCAAGGTGGTCGTGGACGCCACGAACCACATCGGCGCGGCCGAGGTGAACAGCAGGTCGGCCATCGAGGCGGCCGCGCCTGGCGCGCACTACGCGCGCGCGTTCAACACACTTGGCTGGGAGAACTTCGCCGATCCGCCGGCCGGCGGCTGCATGTTCTACGCGGCCGACGAGCCAGCCAAGACGGTCGTCGAGGAGCTCATCTCGGCCGTCGGGCTCGAGCCGGCGCTGGTCGGCGGCGCAGACGCGGCCGGAATCGTGGACGGGACGCTGCCGCTCTGGTTCGCCCTGGTCAGGCAGTAGGGTGGCAGCCGCAAGCTCGCGTTCCGGCTCGTCCGCTAGCCAGCCCGCCTGCCGTCAGATCGGGCCGGGCCGTTGACGGCGGCAGGACGGCTGCCGAGACTAGCGGAGTGACCGGGATCACCATTCCGGGCCTGCCGTTCGCGCTCTATCCAGATGGCCATCCGCCGTGCCAGCACCGGATGGAGGGAACTGGCCTGGTGCTGACCGGCAGCCCTGGCACTGACCTGTACGTCGACCCGGCGGCCACCGGCGAGCCGCCTGACGCCGGGCGGCTGATCGGCAGCCCGCCGGACGGCGACTTCAGGCTCGCGGCGCACGTGACCGTCGGCTTCCGCGCCACCTTCGACGCCGGCGTGGTGCTGCTGCATGCGGGGGAGCGGCGGTGGGCCAAGCTCTGCCTTGAGCTTTCGCCGCAGCGTCGCCCGACCGCGGTGACGGTCGTCACCAAGGGGCACTCCGACGACTGCAACTCCTTCGAGGTGACCGACCAGGCCCTGTGGCTGCGGGTCAGCCGGACCGGCCCGGCCTGGGCATTCCATGTCTCGACCGATGGCCAGTGGTGGCGGCTTGTCCGCTACTTCGCCCTGGACGGCGACGTCAGGGTCGGCTTCCTGGCCCAGTCGCCGTCCGGCGAGGGCTGCACGGCCACGTTCGACAAGTTCACCTGGCGGCCCGGCGCCCCGGCCAACCTGCGCGACGGCAGCTTAGACCAGGCAGCCGCCGATCCGGCGTCACCTGATGCCCAGCGCCACCAGGCAGGTGTCGTCGTCGGTCTGCGAGGAGCCAAGCGCGCCGAGGGCGGCCGAGATCATCAGGTCCGGGTCGGTGCTGCCGCGCACGGCGCGGACCAGCATGGCCACGCCGTCGTCGATGCAGCGGTCCCGCCGCTCGACCAGCCCGTCGCTGTACAGCATCAGCAGGTCACCTGGTCGCAGCGCGATCCTGGCCAGGCCGTATCCCTCCCGGCCCGCCCCGAGCATGATGCCAGCCGGCTGCTCAAGCGGCCTTGACCACGCGCCGCGAACGAGAACCGGCGGCGGATGGCCGGCCTGAGCCCAGGTCAGCACGCGGTCGGCGGGGTCGAAGTAACCGGCGATCACCGAGGCGATGTGCTCGGGGGCGACGTGCCAGACCAGGTCGTTCAGCCAGCCGACCAGGCGATCGGGCGGGGCGCCGGTGATCGCAAGGCCGGCGAGCGCGCCGCGCAGCCTGGCCATCCCGGCGGCCGCGGCCAGGCCGTGCCCGCCGACATCCCCGATCGCCAGCAGCACGCCGCCGTCGGGCATCTCGGCGGTGATGTACCAATCGCCGCCGACCCGGCTGGCGCGCGAGGCTGGCAGGTACCGCACGACGGTCCGCAGGCCTGGCAGGTCGAAGGGCTCGTCGTGCAGCGGCAAGATGGCACGCTGCAGCTCAAGCGCTACGTGCCGCTCCTGGGCGAGCTCGGCGGCGAGCATCGCCTCGGTAGCGCGCTCGCCGACGAGATGGACCGGCGCCGCGCCGGCCTCCCGAGGCCCTGCGGGCGGCGCCACTACTGCCTCAGAGCTCATCTCTGCTCACATTTCGTGAGACGTCGTTCACCTATGGTGAGGCACGGAGGGTCCGGCTGTCTAGATGCCGGGCGGCGGCTGGCTGGATGAGATGATTCCGTCATGACCAGTCCAGAACGGCTGTACCCGGCGGCCAGGCTCGCCGACGCGGCCGCGGCGGCCGGCCGGGCCGGGCTCGACGCGCTACTGCTCACGCCGGGGCCCGACCTGCGCTACGTGGTGGGCTACGACGCCCGCGGGCTGGAGCGGCTGACCTGCCTCGCCGTGCCCGCGGTCGGGGAGCCGTTCCTCGTCGTGCCGCGGCTCGAACTGCCCGCGGCGCAGGCCTCGCCCGCCGGCCGGCTCGACCTGGAGATCACCGGGTGGGACGAGACCGACGACCCTTACGCGCTGGTCGCCGGGCGGCTCGGCGGCCCGGGCACCGTGGGCCTGTCGGACCGGATGTGGGCGCTGATGGTGCTGCGCTTCGCCGCGGCGCTGCCGGGCGCCAGGCAGGAACTCGCCAGCGCGGCGCTCAGCGGGCTCCGCTCGGTCAAGTCGGCGGCCGAGGTGGCCGCGCTGCGCGAGGCCGGCCGGGCGATCGACCGGGTGCACGCGCGGGTTCCTGGCTGGCTGCGGGCCGGGCGGACCGAGGAGCAGGTCGCCGCGGACATCGGCGACGCCATCCTGGCCGAGGGGCACAGCCGGGTGGACTTCGCGATCGTCGCCTCGGGGCCGAACGCCGCAAGCCCGCATCACACCGCGGCCGACCGGGTACTGCGCAAGGGCGATGCCGTGGTCGTGGACATCGGCGGGACGATGCCGACCGGGTACTGCTCGGACTGCACGAGGACGTACGTGATCGGCGAGCCGCCGGCCGATTTCGCCGCCTACTACCAGGTTCTCAGGGACGCCCAGGAGGCCGCCTGCGCGGCGGTCAGGCCCGGGGTCAGCGCCGAGGCCGTGGACGCGGCCGCCAGGGAGCCGATCGCCGCGGCCGGGTACGGCGGCTACTTCGTGCACCGGACGGGCCACGGGATTGGCCTCGAGACGCACGAGGACCCGTACATCGTCGCGGGCAACGCCGAGCCGCTGCGCGCGGGCAACGCGTTCTCTGTCGAGCCCGGCATCTACCCGGGGCCGCATGGCGCGCGGATCGAGGACATCGTCGTCTGCACCGACCAGGGCTGCGAGCGGCTGAACACGGTGACCCGCGAGCTGATCTCGGTGCCGGCCTGATGGTCGCGGTCGAGCGCGAATGCCGGAGCGAGGAGGCCAGGGCGCTGTTCGAGCTCACCGCGGAGCTTGCCGACAAGGAGCTCAGGCCGGCCGCCGCGGCGGCCGAACGTGACGGCAGGTTCCCGCGCGAAGCGTTCGCTCTGATCGGCCAGGCCGGCCTGCTCGGGCTGCCGTACCCCGAGGCGCTGGGCGGCGGCGGCCAGCCGTATGAGACCTACCTGCAGGTGGTCGAGGAGCTCGCCGCCGCCTGGCTGACCATCGGGCTGGGCGTGTCGGTGCACGTGCTGAGCTGCTTCCCGCTGATCACGGCCGGCACGTCCGACCAGCAGCAGCGCTGGCTGCCGGCGATGCTCGGCGGTCAGCTGCTCGGCGCCTACTGCCTGTCCGAGCCGGCTAGCGGCTCCGACGCCGCGGCGATGCGGACCAGCGCGCGCGGCGACGGCTCACTTTTCCTTCTTAACGGAACCAAGGCGTGGATCACCCACGGCGGGCGGGCCGACTTCTACGCGGTGTTCGCCCGAACCTCGGGCGGACCAGAAGGGCGCGACCGCTCCCGCGGCATCAGCTGCTTCCACGTCCCCGCGCAGACACCGGGCCTTCGCGCGGCCAGCCCCGAGCACAAGATGGGCATGCGCGGGTCGGTGACCGCGCAGGTGAGCTTCGAGGACGTCCGGGTGCCCGCCGACCAGCTGGTCGGCGACGAGGGCAGGGGATTCTCGATCGCGCTCGCCGCGCTGGACTCCGGGCGGCTCGGGATCGCGGCCTGCGCCACCGGGCTGGCCCAGGCCGCGCTGGA
>Ga0335078_10010807_pt1 | contig 13519 bp, 10 predicted proteins | sample Lox_Sample_32_FD_206711 | JGI IMG/M metagenome (GOLD analysis project Ga0335078, IMG submission 206711) | Soil microbial communities from Loxahatchee National Wildlife Refuge, Florida, United States - Lox_Sample_3.2 | ecosystem: Environmental > Terrestrial > Soil > Wetlands | place: USA...
CCCCGCCGCTCCCGCCCCCGCCTGGCTCGCCGCCCCCGCCGGCGACTGGAAAACCCTCTCCGATGCCATGACCGCCGAGGTCCCCGCCATCGCCGGCCGGCCGGTCCCGGTCGCCTGCGCCCCCGGGGCGGGCCTGGGCCACCCGGCCTGCTACCTGCGTGACATCCCGGTCATAGAGGTCGACGGTGACCTGCTGGAGCCCGACCCGGACGACTGCGACCCCGCCATCCCCGGTGACCGCGAGCGCTACCCGGTCACCTGGGGCGCCCTGGTCCACGAGTGCGCCCACGCCGCGCACACCCAGGTCCGCCTCCCCGGCGAGCGGCGGGCGAACTGGTGCCAGGCCGCCCGCCAGCTGGAGGAATCCCGCATCGAGGCCCGCCAGGCCGGCCGCCGCCCCGGCGACCGCCGCTACCTGCGCGCCAGCGCCACCAAGCTGGTCCTGGCCGACTTCACCGCCGCCGGAGCCGGGCCCGCGAGCCCCGGCGAGGCCGGTGCCGCCGCCGCCCTGCTGCTGGCCCGGGGCGACGCCGGAATCCTCGAACCGGACGAGACGATCCCGGTCGAGGCCGAGGTCGAGGCCGCCATCGGGCGCACCAGCCTCGGCCGGCTCCAGGCCACCTGGCGCGAGTTCCACGCCGCCGCCGACGGCGACCTGCGCACCAGGACCAGGCTCGCCCGCCGCTGGTGCCGCATCCTGGGCATCGACCCCGACGCCGCCCCGCCCGCCCCCATGGTCATCAAGATCCCCTCCGGCCTGGCCAAGGCGCTCGCCCGGGCGATCGAGATACTCGCCGAGGCGGTCGCCGCCGACTTCGCCCCGCCGCCGCCCCCCTTCCCGCCCGAGGCAGCTGAAAAGCGCGAACATGAGCAGGCCATGCGCGGCAACGCCGAGCGAACCGCCCGCGAGGTCTTCGGCCGCAAGATGCGGCCCCGGGCGGTCACCGGCACCCGCGACCCCCGCGACGACGAGGCCGCCGCCGCGCGCCGCCTGACCCGCGCGCTGCGCGAGGCCACCGCCGGCGGGCGGGACAAGGTCACCGTCACCTCCAAGGTCCCGCCCGGCCGGCTGCGCATGGGCAAGGCCCTGGCCGGCCAGGCGCAGCGCGCCGCCGGCGCGGTGCCGACCGCCGAGCCCTTCACCCACACCCGCAGCCGCCGGGTCCCCGCCCCACCGTTGCGGGTCGGGATCGCGTGTGACATCTCGGGCTCGATGGGCGCGTTCGCCGGGCCGGTCGCCTCGGCCGCCTGGATCCTGGCCCGCGCCGCCGGGCACCTGCCCTCGGCGCTGACCGCCAGCGTGCTGTTCGGCAGGGGCGTCTACGCCCTGACCCGCCCCGGCGAGAAGCCCGCCAAGGTCACCTGCTTCCGTGCCACCGCCAGCACCGAGAGCGCCTGCCGCGCGATCGACGCCCTCGACGGCGCGCTGGGCCTCGCCAGCGGAGGTACCGCCCGGCTGCTGGTCATCGTCTCCGACACCATGTTCGTCGCCTACGGCGAGCCGGCCGGCGTCCAGCAGCGCATCACCCGCCTGCACCGCGCCGGCTGCGGCGTCATCATCCTCACCCCCGAAGGCTGGGCCGGCATCTGCACGTACACCGACTGCCAGGTCATCGAGGCCGCCGACCCTGCCGGCGCCATCGACGCCATCGCCCGCGCCGCCACCCGCGCCCTCACCACCTGAACCGCCGCCGGGAGGGGCGGGCCGCCGCCCCTCCCGGCCCCACGGAAGTGAAAGGAGAAGACCGTGAACGCCGGCCGCATCACCCAATCCGGAAAACTAGCCAGAAGGAGCTGAATCCCCCGTGACTTCCTACAAGCTGAACCACTTCACGATGGCCGACGCGCAAGCCCTGGCGGGCAAGACCGCGGACATCACCGCCTGGGACGACGGCGAGCTGGAGCGCACGGTCACCTACCCCGGCGCGACGATCACCGGCATCATCGTCCTCGCCGGCCCGTACCTGGTCATCGAGACCGCCGGCGCTGTGCTGACCGATGCTCACACGGGCGAGCGCCTTGGCACCCGCCCGCCCGTTCCCGGGCTGCACGTCGATTTCACCTGGGTCTGCGAGGTCGGCGGTGTCCGCGGCAGGTTCGCGCGCGGCGACCGGGTCACCCTCGTCCACACCGCCGACCCGCACACCCGGCTCCGCCCCGGCGACGAGGGAACCGTCACCCGCTACGACCACGCCATGGGCCAGCTCGACGTGCGATGGGACAGCGGAAGCACCCTGTCCATGCTCGTGGACGACGTAGACCGGGTCCGCGTGATCACCCCCGCCCCCGGGACCGCCGGGAAGGAGCCGGGACAGTGAGCGCCCCCTCCCTGCAGTCCACGCTGCGCCAGGCCCGCGACCTCGGCCGCCGCCACGGCCGGGCCGCCGTCTACTGGCAGATCGGCGACAGCCCCACCACGGCCACCCGGGAGTTCTACCGGGACCTGCTGCGCGGCATCGCCAGCGCCGACCCCGCGGTCATGGGCCTGTACCAGGTACCCGACCTGACCGCCCGCTGGGACTACGAACGCGGCAACCTGGCCGCCGACCTCCAGCTGGCCGACAACGGTAGCGCCCTGGACCAGGCCGCCCAGGCATACCTGGACGCTGCCCGCGAGGAGTTCTGGCTGCAGGCCGCCCGGCTGGCCCGCCACCGGCTGGCACCCGGCGTACGGGACGAGACCTGGGACGAGGACGGGGACGGCACTGAGCCTGGGGACGGCGAGGCCGCCCCGGACTGGCGGCAGGACATCTCCGACCCCGCCACCGGGCTGAGCAGGCTGCTGTCCGAGCGCTGCGCGACCTGCATCCTGCGCCCCGGCGACCCGATGCACCTCGGTGCCGAGCGGACCGCCGCGTTCATACGCCACGCCCTGGACGTCGGCTCTTACGTGGTATGTCACCAAACTCTCACCTATGGTGACTTCCCCGGCTACGGGCCGGCGATCTGCCGTGGCTTCTTCGACGCCTATCGTGACCGTAGCCGCGACCTGCTGATCCTGCGGGCAGGCCGCCGCCTGACCGAGGTCCCGCCCCCGCTCGCCGCCACGGCGGAGCAGCTCGGCCGCGCCGCCCGCCAGGCCGCCGCCAGCCAGGGGCCCGGCGGAACCACGCCCAGGGAACTGTAGCAGCGGGGTGCTGCGCGGCGTCGGCCCCGGGGCGGGGTACGGCCAGGACGACCTTGCCCGCGAGCCCGGCGACCGCGCCCTGCCCTGAGCCGTCCCCGCCTACGCCGTCGCTTCACCAGTGCCTTCTGGCAGGAAACCGGGCGGGCCGCCCGCCACCACGCTTGGCTAGAACCAGGCACCTCGCATCCGGCAAAAAGGGGGAACCGCGCTGGGAAAGGATAGAGCGAGATACGGAGACGCAGCGCGGAGATAAACCTCACGAGGTATTCCGGGAGTTCCCGTTAAAGCCTTTCCGTGAGTCCGTCGGCCGAACCTGAATCTGTGCCTACCTCCAGGTGGCAGCAGGCCCGGCGAGGTTCCGGCGTGCACTGATTCCATTTACGCAGGGCGGGGCGTTCGCTGGTGCTGGGCAGCAGCGGAAAATATCTGCGGCGCGGCTTGACTTCATATCCGGCGCAGAGCGATCGTCTTCCAGAAATCACCGGACGCAGGCAAACCCCAAATGCCGCCGGAAACGAAATGGAGCCACGAAATGGCGCGCAAGAAGAACCCCGCAACCACCCGCCCGGCCCCCGCCCCCAGCGCGGCGCACACCGCGCCGGCCCCCGCCCCGCCACCCACGACCCCACCGGACCCCGCCAGCCCGGCAGGGGCCGCCCACGCCGCGCTGGCCGCCCACCCCGGCGGCGCGACCACCGCCGCCATCGCCACCGCCATCGGGATCGGCCGCGCCGCCGCCCGCGACGCCCTGACCACACTGGAGGCCGCCGGCACGGTCACCCGCACCAAGGGCGGCAAGCCCGGCGTCCCCGACACCTGGACCCTCACCCGGCCGGCCCCCGACGGCAGCCCGGACGCTGCTGGCCAGGACCAGACGGCCAGCGGCACCGGGCAGGGCCCTGCCGGCGGCGGCGACGCCACGCCGCAGGACGGCGGCGACGCCGGGACCGGCCCCCTGACGCCAGAATCGGGGCCGGGCGAGCAGGACGGCGATGCCGCGCCCGGCGGCGACCCCGCCCCGCACGGCGACGGCGACGCCCCGCCGGACCAGACCGCTCCGGCGGACCCCGGCGGCGAGGCCGCCGGTGCGCCGGACCCGGCCCTGGTCACGGGCCTGACCGAGCGCCTGGACCAGATCAAGGCCGCCGCCGGCGCGGCCGGCATCGCGCTGACCGGGGACACGGACCTGCGCGCCGCGCTGGCCGGGCTGGACGAGATCGCCGAGCAGGCCACCCAGGCACGCCGGGCACTCAAGACGGCGATCGGCGGGAAGAATGCCCCGGCTGTGCGGCCCGGCGGGCTGCGCGAGAAGGTGCTGGCCCACCTGACCGCGAACCCGGGCAAGCAGTTCACCCCTCATGAGATCCACAAGGTGCTCGGCCACAGCTCCGGGGCGATCGCCAATGCCCTGGACACCCTGGTCAAGCTCGGCCAGGCCGAGGTCGCTACCGACAAGCCGCGCCGGTTCTGCCTGGCCGCCCAGCCGGCCGGCGCGGACGGCGGCATGGAACTGGCGGGTGCCGCGTGAGGACCCCCGCCGGCGGCCGGGGCGGCAGCGTGCCGCCCCGGCCCCCCGCCGGCAAGCCGCAGCAGTGGTTTGTGCTGCGGCCCTGGGTGTTCGACGTCACCCTCGCGGGCGTGCTGCTGAGCGCCGCGCCGCGCCCGCCCGTGCCGATCCCGGTCGCGGCCTGGGCACGCGCCTACGGGCTGGCCCGCGGACCGGGCAGCGGGCGGCACGCCATCTCCCTGATCGGCCCCGGACCGGATTTCAGCCCGCAGTACGCCATGACCACCAGCCTGGATGAGCCGGTCATCCTCGCCACCGTGGCCGCTGCCAGCGGCGAGCTGACGCCGCTGCTGATCGACGGGTGCCACCGCCTGTACAAGGCGGCCCGGCTCGGCCGTGAGCACCTGCCATCCCTCGTGCTTACCGCCGAAGAGACCCTGGCCATCCGCCACGACGCCATCCCTGGCCCGCCCCGCACCCCGCCACGGCACCCGCACCGAAGGGAGAACCAGCCGTGATCACCGTCACCATCTGGCACAACGCCGCCCACGACGCCGAGGGCCGCCACATCGCGATGACCGGTGGCTACCAGCCCGGCCATCCCATGGTCCGCGTCTTCACCTACCAGGCCGACCCCGCTGGGCGGTCACCCGAAGTGATCGCCGAAGAGGCGTTCGCCATCTGCAACGGCCACCCCCACAACGCCGCTGGCGAGGAGCTGTCCCACCGCTACTACGCCCGCGAACTGCGCTCGCTGTCGAAGGGCGACGTCGTAGCCGTGGGCGAGATCGCGCTGGCCGTCGCGAGCGCCGGCTGGACCCCGGTCCGCGGCGGCCCGAACGAAGTCCGCGCCGACGGGCACGGCACCCACCCGCTGCCCGCGCCGGCCGCGCCCGGCCGGCCCCCGTCCGGTTCCACTGCGAAGGAGCACCGCGATGAGCGTCGTTGAATCCCGTGACTACCAGGCCGCCCGCGAGCGGATCAAAGGCAACCAGATCATCGCCGCCATGGCGGCCGGCGTGGTGACCATGCCGCTGCCCACGCTGGCGCACGAGGACAGGACACCCCGCTCCGGGTTCATGAACCAGGCCAACCGCACCTTCGACGATGCCGAGGCCCGCAACAGAGGCAACCCCGCCTACACGCCGTACCCACCCGGCGCGCACCGCCACCTCGGGCTGATCGCCGAGGCCATCCTCGCCGAGCGCACCGCGATGCGCGAGGCGGTCGCCTGCGCGATGGCCGCGCCCGGCACCGACCCCGAATCCACCGGCGTGACCTGGATCATTGAGAGGCTGCGGGCTGGCGAGTCACCTGTAGCGATCGCCCAGAAGACCGGAGCCATCAGCGAGCCCAGGCTCGGCCCAATGCCACATCAAGGTCCCGCCCGGGACGGCGGGCCGGGCCCCAACGAATGAAAGAGCCAAGCACCCGACGCAACGCGGCCACCGAGACGTGGAACCTGCAGCGGCGGAAGACCGGCTGCCTGATGCCTCGCTGACATGCGTTAGCCCAGGCAGGATACGTCAGTAGCCGGTGTCCGGAGTGGATCGGCGCGAGGTGCTTCGCACCAGTGCGGACGGGTGATCATGCAGGGCAGTGAGCGCCTCCTGAGCTGCCGGGACCAGGGACGGGGCAGCGGTCAGCGCTGTAGCCACCATCTGCGGCACCCGGGTACCCGGGTCTGCCAGGCACTGCCGCAGGCCGGCGATCGCGAGCGCGCCGCCGTCTCCGGCCGCGACTGCGGAGGCGAGGGAGGCGGCTGCATTCGCCCGCAGGTCAGGATCGGGGGCCTGGCAGAGTCCGACCAGTAGGCCCAGGTGTTCCGGCTGGCGTGCCCTGCTGGCTATTCCTACAGCCCACAGCCGGTCGTCGTGAGTGCCCGCCAGTAGCTTGACCAGTTGCTCGCAGGTGGCCTCGGCATCGTAGGCGCCGAGCGCGGCAGCCAGGTGCGCCGCAACGCCCCGGGTGCTCTGATTTGGCTCGAACCACAACGTCGTGGCCTGGGCAGAAGCCGCAGCGGCGGACCGGGCTATCGGGGCGAGCCGGGCGCGGACGTCATCGGGGATGCGCTCGGCTAGGGAGGCGAGCACGTGCATCGCGCCGCGCTTTTGGGCAACCGCTACGGCAGGATCGGACAGCAACGTGTAGACCGGCTCCCAGCTGGCGTGGCCGGGATGCCAGATGTTGAGCACGGCCAGCGCGCGGCCAACGTCGATACCCCCGTACCCGTAATGTCCAGCACGCGCCTCGGCGACCTGCTCGTCGGCCATGCGCGACAGCTGTGCGACCGCGCTGGCGACCACGTCACCGGGGAGCGGACGCACGCTGTCAAGCTTGCTGAGCACCTCCAGCGAGCCTGTCCTGGCTTCGGAGAGCAGGCCGGCCATGACATCCGGGTCGTGCCGTGCGGCCAGTCCCCGGATCAGGGTGCCGAGGGCTGGATGGTCGCCTGTGCCTCTCGCCGCGAACCGCCGTATCACCTCCTCGCTCCACGTGTCCGCCGGCAGCGCGGCGGCGACCCGCGCCCATGACGTGGCAAACGCCTGGTCAGGCTGGGCGGGCATTAGAGCGAGGTACTCCGTGACCAGGTCGCGGGCCATTTGCGGTACGGCAGGGGTCACGCCGGCCAGCGTGTCGATGAGGCGCAGCCCCACGAAATACGAGGGGGTGGTTCTCGACACGAAGGCCGAGGGGTCGTCGAGCGCCGCGAGCAGCCACCTGGTGGCTCTTTCGGCTGCTTCGCTTTCGAGGAGGTCCCCGCCGTGCTGCAAGAGCGCCAGGTCGGCTGGCCCGGTCGTGCGCGTGGAGCTGTCCAGGTCGATATCCGCGGCCGCGAGGGTGATCGCCGTGGCCGGACCGTCCGCGACTAGGCGGCGCACGGCCAGTTTTACGCTATTTGCGCCGCCTGCCAGCCGCAGCTGGCCGAGTCCGTCGCGTGCTTCCGCCGGATCACTGCTGCGCCCGAGGCGGACCAGCTTGTCCTGGCCAAGCAGCTCGTGCAGGTGCCGCCACGCTCCGTGGTCGCCGAGGTAGCTGGCCGCCAGCGATGTGGTGAGCAGCTGGTCGTTGACCGGGTCGCCGCCGCCGAGCCGGACAGTCGTGTCCTCCGCCCAGTCTTCGAATGTCCGGTCGGCGAAGGACGATAGTGCCCCTGATACCGCCTGGGCCCGCCACCAGGCAACAGCGGTGTCCGCGCCCTGGATCACGGCTCCCACGTCCCGGTTTGCCCAGGGTGAGGTGCTAAAGACAATCATCGCGGCAACGCCGGCGATTGCCGTGGCCGTGATGTCGCCGGGATGAGTTATGCGCAGCCGTTGCACGAGGGCGGCGTCATCGCGGGCTTCATCGGCTTTGCCCAACTCCACGCAGGCGCGTGCGTGATGGAGACGCAGCCAGGCGTGATCCACCGGGTCGGCCTCGTCGCGTTCCAGTTCGGCCTCCAGCAAGAGGAGCGCCTGGTCTACCAGCCCAGCTTCCACGAACTCGGCGGCCAGGGTGACCGTAGCCGCGATGTGCTCCGCCTCACCGGGAGCGTCCTCCCCGGCCAGCGCCTGGAGCTTATCCAGCTCCCCGGTCATCAGCCGGTGCCCCAGAGCCCCGGCGAAGCGCCATCTCCAGTCCGGCGACCGGGTCGCCTCATCCAGGACCGGAACCTCGGGGTGCTTGTCGGCGAATTGGCTGAATTCCGCCAGGCGTCCTTGCATCAGCAGGGCTACCGCCTGCTCTGGGGTTACCGGGTCTGCGTATCCGGCGTTGGGATGGGGAGCTACAAGCCGCGGGACAGTGAGTGCGTGCCGCAAGAGGTCCTTGGGCAAAAGGGACGCGATCCCGGTCCAGATACTGCCTTCCAGGGCCAGCCCTGACCGGGTAGTCGCCGCTACCCGCAGCAGCGCGTCCCGGTGCGCCGTGTCGAGCGTGTTCTCCTTCGGCACGAAGATCTTCGCGCCCTTACCAGTGGACTCCACGGCGTCTTGCGTGACGTGTGCCCAGTACGACACGTCATTAGCCAGGTCATGCAGCACGATGAGATGCGGGAGTGCATGCGAGAGCCAGGCGTCGACGTGCGAGCGGTCGTCGTCGCGGAACCACCAGCCAGTCACAACTTTGTTCCTGCGGCGGGGGTGCCGGAAGTACGTGGAGCCGGTCTTGACTTGCACCCCGACAACCAGGCCGAGGTCGAAGCGGCGCTCATCCCGGGCCATGACGAACAGGTCGGTGCCCAGGTCGTGCCGCGGGTTCTCGGCCGTTCCCCAGTTCATGAGCTCGAAGGCGGCCGTGACCCTGCTGGCCCCGGCGCCGCCTACCTGCTCTTGCACGGATGCCCTCACAGCTGACAGTTAATAGCACTGCGCCCGGTGCCTGCGGCGTGGCCGCAGGGTTACCGCGCTGATCTGGGGTGTCCGCCTGCGGGGCGGGTGAAGCCCGTGACCAGCGACAGTCCCCCTTTCGATGCCAGCAGGCCGTAGGTGTCTTCCTCGACGGGGTAGTCGGTCGCATAGGCGTCGATCATGGTGTGGGCGGCCGGGTTGAGGACGATGCCGACGTGCCCGGGACGGGCCGGGGTGCCATCGGCCCCGGCGAAGAAGACAAGGTCGCCCGGCTGGACCTGGCTGGCGGGGATCTGGGTGCCCCAGTCCCACTGGGCCTGGCTGGTGCGCGGAATGAAGATCCCGGCGGCACGGTAGGCCATCATGGCCAGGCCCGAGCAGTCGAACGCGTCCGGGCCGGTCGCCCCGAAGATGTAGGGCTTGCCGAGCTGGGCTTCGGCGTAGGCGAGGATCTTCGCGGCGGCGCCGCCGGGCAGCGGGCCAAGGGCGGCTCGCTGGCACACGGCGCTGCTGGCGGCGGAGAGGGCCTGCGCGCCGCCGGTGGTGTAGCGGGCGGCCCAGGCCAGGACGAGCTGAACATAGGTGCTGGAGTGGTTGTAGGCGAAGAGCGCCTGCTGGAGGTCGCCGGGCGCGCCGTTCGCGGCCAGGAGGCGGGCGGCGGCGGGAATGGCATCGGCGGGGTCTTTGATGTTCCCGCCGTCGCCGTAGATCTTCCAGGTGGAGGGCAGGAACTGCATCGGGCCGAGGGCCCCGGCGCTGGAGGGCCCGTCGTGGTGGCCGAAGCCGCTTTCCACTTTCCCGATGGCGGCCAGGACCGTCCACGGGATGCCGTACTCGGTGCCGGCTTTCCTGAAGTCGGCGAGGTAGCTGTTGGGGATGGCGGCGGCAGCGCTGGCGGCGGGCTGGGCGGTGCAGGCGGCGGCTTCCTGCCCGGTCACCCCGCCGGCCGCGCCGACGATGACGGCGATGAGCAGGAGCAGCAGCGCGGCGGCGGCGGGGATGGTGGCTGAGCCGCGCCCGGCGGCCGGGGGCACCGGGGGTGCCGCCTTCAGGTGTTGCCGGCTGCGGCGGGCTCGATGTCCCACACCAGCCAGCGGGAGCCCGAGGGGGTGAGGGTGACGGCCCAGGCGGCGGAGGTGCGGGTGGTGCCGCTGCTGCTGGTGATGACCTGGGCGGCGGTGACGGTGATGGTGACCGAGGCGGGGGCCAGGTCCCGGATGGCCAGCGCGGTCACGGTCGCGGCGGCGGTCTGGTGGGCGGCGGCGCGCTGGGCCAGGACGCCGCGATCGCCCGCGGCCTGGGCGAGGGCGGGCTGGAGCGAGGCGGTGGCCATCGGCCGCAGCCGGGTGATCCATGCGGTGGGGGACTGCTGCCAGGACCAGGAGTCCCAGCCGGCGGTGAACCGGCCGGCGAGGCTGGCGGCGGCCTGCAGCCGGGCCGGGGGGAACGGCAGCAGTGAGGCCAGCCGCGGCACGACCGCAGCCGGCGGTGGGCTGGCCGTGGCGGCGGGGCGGGTGGCCGTGCTGGCCGGTGCCGCGGGGCTGGTGGCGGTGCGGGGAAGCAGCGCGCAGCCGCCGCAGGCCAGCCCGGCGGCCAGCAGCGCCGCGGCCCGGCCAGCGCGGGCGGCGCGGCTAGTCATCGCTGTCGTGGCCGGGGCGGGGCCCGCCGGGCAGGGCGTTCCAGGCGGGCGGGGCGGGCTCGGGTGGGTGCCAGGCCAGGCCCCCCACCGGGGCTCCCGGTGCCTCATCCACCGGGCCGCCGCCGGCCGGGGCGGTGCCGGGCGGGGTGAGCTGGGCGAGCCGCCGCCGCGGGCCGGGGCTGCTGGCGGGCAGCCAGACCGGGCCGGCCGGGCCATTGGGGCTGGCGCCGGCGGCTGCGGTCGCGACGGGGACGCCGGGGATCTGCGCGGCGCAGGCGCCGGGGGTGCCGGGCGGCGGCGGGCCGGCCAGCCGGGCGTGCAGCGCGGCTTCGCGGCGGGCGCCCGGGAGCCAGAACAGGACGGGGGTGGTGATGCCGGTGCGGGCGGCCAGGGCGGCGTACCCGGCGAGTTTGGCGATGACCCGGGTCAGCGGCTCGGTGCCGGTGTCGTATTCGAGGAAGAAGTCGGCGGTGGCGGGCGGCTGGCCGGGGGACCGTTCGGTCCAGCGGCCGTACCCGTCGGGGCGGGCGTGATCGCCCCAGGTGGCGGCGCAGCGCCGCTCGCCCCACCAGCATTCCAGCGACTGCTGGCCGCCGCTGGTGCGGGCGGCGGCGGCCAGCGTGGTGAAGATCCCGTTCGCGCCGGTGCTGTGGGCCAGGCGGGGGGACAGCGCGATCGCCATGGACCGGTCGCGCCGGTAGCCCAGGGCGATGGTGGTGATGCCGTCTTCGGCGGCGAGGAGCATCGCGCCGGCCTCATCCAGGATGAAGTGCAGCGGGGAGGACCCGGCGGGGGCCAGGGGCCGGAAGCGGTCGACGGCCCGGTACTGGTACAGGGTGGCCATCCGGGCGGTGGCGGCGCGGGTGGTGCCGAAGGCGAGCTGGGTGATCTGGCCGGTGGTCAGGACGCGGTGCTCGTGCAGCATGCGCAGCAGCCACCGGTCGCGGGCGGTGAGCCGGGCGGCCAGCGCGGCGGCCAGTTGCGGGCTGCGGGCCAGCCGCCCGGTGGCGCGGGGGCGGCCGGGCAGCGCGGGGGGTGCGGGCACGGGTTGTCCTCCTCGGGGAGTGGTGTGGTCAGGTGGGCCGGCGCAGCCGGGGGTCGGCCCCGGCGGCCCGGGGCGGCGGGGAGCCTGCCGTCGCGGTGTGGGCGGCGCGGGCCGCCTTGCGGACGAGCCGGGCCCGGCCTGGGACCGGTGGTGGCAGCGGGCGGGTGCGCAGCGTGAAGGCGGGGGTTTCGGCGCTTGCCGCGACCAGGCGGGCGGCGGCCTGGTAGGCGCCCAGGTGGGACAGGTCGTGGGCGCCCAGCACCGGGGCGGTGTGGTGCTCCAGGTCCCGGGCGTCTTCGGGGCTGACGCTGAAGATGACCTGGCTGCGTGCGTTCGCGGAGATGCCCTGGCGCAGGTCGGGTGGGAGCTGGGCGAGGTTCTGGTGGGCCATGGTGACCGCGAGCCGGTAGGCGCGGGCTTCGGCGAGCATGTCTTCGAGCGGGTAGGGCAGGTTGAGGAAGTTCTGGCACTCGTCGATGTACAGGCCGGCGTCGGGGCGGGCCGTCTCGGGGAGGCGGGCGCGCCGCGCGGCGGCCTGCCAGGCCCGGGCCACGATGAAACTGCCGACGAGCTGAGCGGTTTCCTCGCCGAGGATGCCTTTGGGCAGCCGGGCCAGGCACAGCCCGCCGCCGTCGAGGACCTGGGCCATGTCGAAGGTCGACGGCCCGGCGGCGATGGCGGCGCGCGCGAAGCGGCGGAGCAGGAACGCGCGGAGCTTGTTCATCAGCGGCCCAGTCGCCGCCGCCCGCGAGGCCGGGGACATCTCCTCATACCAGCCCCAGAAATCCCGCAGGACCTGGTCACCGACCCCGGCGGTCAGGCGGCGGCGGACCGCGCTGTCGCTGAGCAGTGGGGGGATATCGGCCAGGGTGACCAGCCCGGACCCGGGCGGCACGGAGCCGAGGAGGGTCAGGCACGCGGCGCGGAAGATGTCATCGGTGCGTGGTCCCCAGAACCCGGCGAAGATCCGCCGGAAGATCCCGGTGACGTTGTCGACGATCATGTCCGTGTCTGTTCCGCTGCCGTCGCCTTGCAGGACGTTCAGGCATGGTGGCGGACGCCTGTCGCCGGGGTCGAACAGCACGACTTTGCTGGCGGCGTGTTCGGGGAGGCGGGCGATGATGTCGGTCACGGCGTCGCCTTTGGGGTCGATGAACACGACGCCGCGGCGGGCGTGGGCGTCGGCGAGGATCTGCCCGGCGATCAGGGTGGTTTTACCGGTGCCGGTGGGCCCGCAGATCCGCAGGTGGTGGCGGGCGTCGGGGACGGCCAGGCCGACCGGGCGCGGCGGCCCCGCGTCGGAAACTCCCAGCGGGCGGACGCCGGGCCCGGGGAGCGGGATGGCGGGTGGTGGGGGGACGGCGCGGGCCCCGGCGCGGGCCAGGCCGGGCAGCGACGGGTCGGCGGGCAGCCGGGCGATCGCGGCGAGTTCGGGCACTGACAGCAGGTCGCCTTTGGCCAGCCGGCGGGAGCCGATCACGGTGGCGGGGCGGCGCAGCCGGCGGCGGGCCAGCCAGTTCCGGCCCGTCAGCAGGGCGGTGGCGGAGGCGAGGGCGTGGGCCAGGCCGCGCAGCCGGGCCGCCTGCTGCGCGGCAGCGGCCCGCCTTTCCCAGCGGCCGGCGCCGTCGCGGGCCTGCGCTGGGGTGGTGGTGGTGGCGACGGCGTAGCGGATCAGGGTTTCCCACTGCGGCCCGGCGAGCTTGGCGGTGGTCTCGCGGATCTCGGCGGCCAGGCCGGGATCGGTGCGGCCGGCCGCCCGGCTGCGGCTGGTGCCGTGGCCGGGGCTGGCCAGGTCCAGCAGCCGGGAGGAGAGCCGGGCGGACTGCCCGGACCGCTGCCGGCGGGCGGCGCGGCGGGCCTTGCGGAGCCG
>Ga0335078_10010808_pt1 | contig 13518 bp, 4 predicted proteins | sample Lox_Sample_32_FD_206711 | JGI IMG/M metagenome (GOLD analysis project Ga0335078, IMG submission 206711) | Soil microbial communities from Loxahatchee National Wildlife Refuge, Florida, United States - Lox_Sample_3.2 | ecosystem: Environmental > Terrestrial > Soil > Wetlands | place: USA: Florida...
CAGCGTGTCAATGGTCACCAGAAATACGTCGGTTGCGGACGGCGGCGGTTCGGATGCCTCCGGGTGGCACCACCCGGCCAGTGGCAGAAACAAGCAGAAACTCAGGCAGGCTGCCCACGCGCCGAGCTGCGTGGTGAATGATTGAGCCAACCCGATGGGTTCTGTGTGCCTCATCCTGACCTATCGGGGTGACCGATGCCCACCCACAAGCCGCTCAAGTTCGACTCGAGCCTGCCAGTACGACGGTTCGCTCTCCAGCGCGTGCTGGAAGTCAGCCCGCGCCTGCGCCTGGTTTCCAGTCAGATCCTGCGCAACACCGGCGGCATAAAGCTCAGTTGCGGCGGCGTCCTTCGAGGCTGCGCTGGCGATGACCTCCGCCATCAGGCGCCGGCCTTCATCGTCCTGGCCAAGCCGCAGCAAGGCAGCCGCCCGGTACACACGCGTCATTCCCCGGCTCCCGGCTGACTCCTCTGCCGCCTGTTGCCAAGCCGCCCGAGCATCGCCGGCCTTATCCTCGGCCGCGAGCGCTTCTCCCAACCAATAGAGTGCTTGTGCGTCGGCGGGATGATCGGGCTTGCCGACGCCGAGGTTGTCCGGGTAGGTGAGGGCATTACGGAAGTCCTGCTCGGCTTCCCGCGGATTCCCGCTTCCGATGGCGCTACGGCCTTTCTCGAGGTTGGCCAGCACAAACATCTCCCGCACAATCTCTCCGCCTTCCCAGGGTTTGAACTGATGTCGAGCCAGCGTCGCCAAGGCTTCATCGAACTGCCCCTGCTCAACCAGCAGCAGAGTACGGCGCACCCGAACGACATCGTGATCGAGCACCGCTGCGGGCGCCCCGGCGAAAAGTCGCGTGCGTCGAGCGAAATCGCCTGACTCACTGTAAATTTCATCGAGGTCGGGATAGAGGCGATACTGATCCGGCGCCAGCCGAATGGCAGTTTCGTAATCGTCGGCGGCGGCCTGCAAATCGCCTTTGACCCGCCAGTGGAAAACGCCAAGATTGCGTTCGACCACGGGATCCTTGAGCCCCGTATCGACCGCCTGGCGCCACAGCCGGGCGGCCTCTTCGTAGCGTCCGCGGGCAAACAGGAACGTGCCCAGCAAGGAGGCAGCCCGCGCGTCCTCAGGATGGCGGGAAGTTGCGTCGGCCAGCACGACCTCATCTTCGAGACGATCGGGGAAGACGTCAACATCCGACTCGCGCGCGCCAAGCGCCGTCAGCTTGTCGGCTTGCTCGATCTCTCCCCGTTGACGCGCGATATAGGACAGGTAGTAGTCGAGAAGCGATGATTGAGCGCCGGCCGGCGAGCGATCGCGGGCCGCGACCAGAATCCGGCTCGCCGAGTCCAGATCGCCAAGGCGAAGGTACCACGCCGCTACTTCAAGATCATCTTCGGCATCTGGTGGAACGGATTTGCTCCAGGAAGAAGCCACGGCCTCACCCGGAGCCGCAGGGCTGTCTCCGCGCTCGCGCCAGGACTCGGCGAGCGCGAACGGGAAGAGCGGCATCCCTGCGAGAGCTGCATCCACGGCCTTGCGGGCGCCGGCGCTATTCCCGGCCAGGCGCAAAGCGACAGCGAGGTCAACTCGGACCAAAGCATCTCCGGGTTCGTGATCCAAAGCCTCATTGAGGCAGCGCTCCGCTTCGTCGTAGCTCTTCTGCCGGATCGCGATCTCTCCCAGTTGCGCCAGCGCTGGAGCGATCGATCCACCGAAGCGGATCGACGTCCAGAACGCGTCCTCGGCCAGCGTCCAGCGCCCTTCAGCGCGATAGATCACTCCCGCCGCATATTGCATTTGCGGATCGATGCTGCTGCGCGCAAGTCCACGTCTGACGTAGCTCTCGGCCGCAGCAAGATCAGCACCGCGATAGCTGCTCCAGGCGAGTTTGATCAGCGCGGGAATGTAGCCCCCGTCGCGATCCAGAACCTGCCGGTAGGTCCTGAGCGCCGCCTCACCCACTCCGTCTTTCTCTTGATCGACTCCCGTCAAATAAAGCGCCTCCACCGACGACTGCGTCTCCTGCGGTTCGGAGCCTTCATGATGACCAGCCGCAGCGACAAAATCGGGATTGCCGTCAATGGGATCGGCGGCGGACCAATGCAGGACCATGCCGCCGTGCTGGTCCTCGACGTCCACAGCGAGAGCGCTCGATATGTCCTGCGGATTGCCAGGCGGGCCGCTGACAGCAAACTTACGCGCGACGAGAGCGTGGAAATCAACCGGACCGAGTTCCCTTCTCGTCTGTCCGGCCACCTTGACGACAATGCGGGCCCCCGGCAGGTCCATCGCCGGCAGAATTGCAAGCTCGGTTGTGCCCCCGGATTGTGCCGAATGATTAACGGCTACAGCCAGGGAATCCGTAGCCTCGACCCAAGCGCTCCCCAGGCCATGCACCGGATACCAGTACTCCGTCCAGCATTCGACACGGCGCGGTGACATGAATTCCCGGGTCAACTGTGTCTCGTAGCGCCCGCTCTGGATTTCGTTGTAAGGGCCGTCGTGATCAGTAAGAAGATTTGTCCAGATGAGCCCATCCCCGGCCACGCCCCAGCTCCAAATCTTCTTTCCGGGCACCTGGTGGTAGTCGGCAACGTGTACCACTCCGAAATCAGAATCGTGATAGTAGGCTCCGAAAAAATCACGATGAACCTGGCGTCCAAAAAGCGACGTCGGCTGGCGAAAATTCTTGTACCAACTGTAATCGACCCCGCTCCACACCGGATACGACCAGAACTCGCCGGCCTCGTGCGGGTTCGCTTCGCGCATGGGATAGACGAACTGCATATCATTCGTGGCGGGAACCGCAGCATTGGCCCAGTACCAGTAGAGATTGGGAAGCGGCGTGGAATTGAACAGGGTCACATGCTGCTCCAGCCGCGCCTGGCCTGGCCGAAGCGTGAGCGCCACTTCCCAATGCATGTGCGTGACCCGGTCTATGGCACCGACGACGGCCGTGGCGCTTCCGTCATCGCTCTGAAGCAGCCGGGACTCAACGGGCGACACGGTCAGAGTGGTGTGACCATTGGGGAAATTGAATTCGACTCCACCCGAAATCCAGGCGCCTCGCAGCCCGACCAGGCCGTACTTCACCACGTGATTGCGATAGAACACCTCCCGGTTGTCGACCTTGTCGTAGAGCGAATAGAGCCGCCCCCCGAGGTCCGGAAGAATCGTCGCTTTCAGATACTCATTCTCGAGAAAGAAGGCTCGATAACTCTTCACCTCGCGCTGGTCCGTCAAATCGTCCAGCATCGGGTAGGGGTACACGTCATGGTGGTTGATGACGGAAAAGGGCGGGCTCGGATCGGGCGCGCCCAGTAGATAGGTCGGCAGATCGATCGTGCCTTCCCAGGCACGCGTGGCGTCGCCGTGAAGCAGGCTGGGGCCCAGACAGATTGCACACCCTACCACCAACAGCGTCCAGTGACGAGCCATCGCATCGCCTCAGATCGAGATTCTCCTTGACACTGCCGCAAGATGAAATTAAAAGCAAGTTTGCGGACATGGCGAGGAGATCTCGCCCGCAATTCGTCGAGTGTCCCGGGTGGAACGATCTTGAATAATGTGGCTGGAATTCGAATGCTCGCGCCGCTGATGTTGACGGCTGCCGCGCTCGTCTGCGCTCAACGCAGTCCCGACGATGAACCGGTGGTCGTCCGCCCCGTCGAAATCCACGACGTCTTGGTGAATCCCGGCATGGGAATCACGACCTTCCAGCGTTTCAACGGCGATGCGCTGAATCCGGGGCTCGAGTGGTCTGAGGAAGGTCCTACGGCGCGAATGGAGCCAGCATCGGCCCCGCCTGATTTCCCTGACACCTCGATTGCTTACTGCCGTTGGTATTGGGACGTGATTGAACCGGAACCCGGCAAGTTCCGCTGGGAGATTGTCGACAACGCCATTGCGGAGGCGCGGGCGCATCACCAGAAGCTCGCCATTCGGCTGATGCCGTACGATCCGAAGCATCCGCTGCCCGAGTGGTATCGCAGCTCGGGCGCGCGCCGCGCGAACAAACCGACGGACAAGGACGGGGCGATCTGGCAGCCTGACTTCACCGATCCGCTGTACCTGAAGTTCTGGGGAGAATTGGTGGCGGCAGCGGGCGAGCGATACGACGGCATGCCGGGCCTCGACTCCGTGGACATTTCCTCGATCGGCTACTGGGGCGAAGGCTGGAGCCCCTACATGCCGCCGTTCCCCTACCAGAAGGCCGCCATCGATATCTGGCTTGATGCTTTCAGGCGCACTCCGCTGCTCATGAATTTCGACGAGCAACGGGCGCTCACCTATGGCACGGAGCACGGCGCCGGGTGGCGATTAGACTGTCTCGGTGACATGCGTCTCACGTCCGATAACAAGGACTTCAGAGCGGAGATGCTGACGGTATATCCGCAGCAAGTCGTGCGCGCGGGAATCCAGGACGTGTGGCAGCGCAGCCCGGTTTCGCTCGAAACCTGCTGGGTGCCGGGCGGCTGGTTCCAGCGAGGGTGGGACGTCAACTACATTCTCGACCAGGCGCTGCGCTGGCACGTGACCTCCGTCAACGTCAAGTCCTCTGCGATTCCCCCGCAGTGGAAGACGATTTTCGACGAATTCCAAAAGAAGATGGGCTACCGCTTCATTCTGCGACGGATTGAGTATCCAAAGGAGTCTCGCGCGGGCTCGATGATGCCGGTGCACATGTGGTGGCTGAATGCTGGTGTCGCACCGGTTTATCACGAGTACTGGCTGGCGCTGCGACTGAAGGCGTCTGACAGCTCCGACTCCGCGGTCATCAAGGTCCCGGTCGACGTGCGCAAGTGGCTGCCGGGCGACGCGGTTTTCGATGGCACGCTTTATGCGCCGGAAACTCTCAAGCCTGGAACATACGACGTCGAGGTCGGCATGCTCGATCCTTTAACGTGGCCCGCAGGACCTCCTGCAGTCCGCTTTGCCATCGAAGGCAGGCAGCCCGACGGCTGGTACCGCATGGGCTCGATCGCGATCCAATAGCGGGCTGCGGAACAAGCCGGCTTCGAAGGGACGGCGGCACAGGCACTCTTGCCTGTGCGAGTGCGTTGCACTTGATTGCGTCGCACAGCCAAGAGTGGCTGTGTCAGCAGGCTTTTTCCGCAGCCGGGTAGAGCTTCAAGCGATGAATTCCGCCTTTCGTCAACGGTCGCCTTACGCGAAAGTCTTCTGGCTCGGCTTTCTTATCGCGCTGATGCTTCTTCCTCCGACGCACCTCCGGGCCGGCAGCGATCCAAAGGAGACCGCCGCCAGGGTTGATGCGCCCTTCACCAACGCGGTCGAAACTCCGCACGTCCCGTGGGGAAAGCCCTCACCCGGGCCGCCGATTCACGCCTTCGTGGTGCCCAGCGTCAGCGAGGGCCGCACGCTCATCGAACTGGCCGAGCGAATGAACCTGACGTTCGACACGGTCACCATTGACGACGCCTGGGACGTCAATACGTGGACCGTCGGGACCGACGACAACTACGAGGCGCGCAACTACAAGCTCCTTTACCGATATCTCACCGAGGATCTCACTAGCTCGAAGCCGTACGATGTCATCGTCCTGCCGAGCCTGCACGGCTGGAATCGTCTGCCGGCCGCGGTCCGCGACGCGATCTGCACGCGCGTGCGCCAAGGGGCAGGACTCGTGCTCATCCATCCCACCACCGGCCTGCCTGCGGCCGACGATCCGAAGGTCAAAGGCCCGCTGAATGATTTCATTGATGAGTACGACGTGCCCGCGAGCGCGCCCGAAAGCGATTTGTGGACACTCTCGCCTCTGGTCGGCGTTTTGTCCGATCGCCTCGACGCCCGCGGGTTTCGTGAGGTGCGACCGGACGCGGTGGTGGGCGGCGCCTGGAAGACCATTGCCGACCACTACGTCACTCGGAACGTGCCGTTCGACTCCTTTCCGACGGAATACGTGAAGCATTACAAATACCAGCTTGGAACCGACGGCACGCCGCTCGTGACCGGCAAAGGCGGCGAGCCGATCATCGCTGTGAAGAACTACGGCCGGGGCCGCGTGGTGGCGCTCGCATATCTCAACGAAGGTTTATCGCCGCAAGTCGATGGGAAGATCCTTGGCCAAAGGGATGACCACTGGTGGGAATACTTCTATTCGCTGTTGTGCCGATCGATCGTCTGGGCCGCGCGCCGCGAGCCTGCGATGACTCTGGAGCAGATGGCGGCGTCACACGGCGCGGGCGAGCTGCCGGTGACTATCCAGAACGACACTTTGCCGCGAGCGGCCGCCGCGGTCATCCAACGGGTGAACGAATGGGGCGAAACGGAGGGAACTCTCACCCAGGAGCTCGACCTCGTCAAGGGCGTAAACAGGAAGACGCTGAGGCTACCCGCGATTTCTGCCGCCGGGCAGCACTACGCTGACGTGATCCTTCTTTCAGGGGGCAAGCACTACGACTGGGGAACGATTTCATTTGTCAAACCCAAGCCCGACGAAATCACTTCGCTTTCGACTGATCGCGCCTATTACACGCGCGGCGACAAAATCGAAGTTAGGTTTAGCACCAGAACCGGCAAGCCCGTCGGCTTCCAGGCCGAGTTGCTTGACAATCGCGGCCGGCTGCTTGCGCGGCAAACAGGAGAATCGCAGACCTCGACCGATCACGGCGCCACCGTCTCGCTCCTGGTGGGGAATTACACCACCAATATCGGTTGGGTGCGGCTCAGTCTGCTGACTACGGGAGAGGTAGGGCCGACCCTTGGGTCGGCCTCGGCCGGAGCAAGCCCCGGCCCTGCGAATCATCGCATCATGGACCGCAAACAGGTCCGCGTGAATTTCGCCAGCCAGGACCGTAGCTTCGGCGCCTACGAAGTGATCCTGCCTTGGTACGGGCCGCCCAGCTATCAGCCCTGGACCTTCGCGCTCGATGATCAATTCCGCAAAGCAGGCGTGACCGTCGTGGAGTCGCCCGAGCGCAATTTCAGGCTCATTCAGGAGGTCCACGCCCCCGGTTTCGGCGTCTATTGGCACTATCGCGAGTCGTACCTGCAGCAAAAGGACAAGTTTCTGGAGACGGCAGACAAGAAATACCTGGTCCGCACTCCGGATCTGGCGAGCGACGCCTGGCTCGACGAGCTCCGCCAGACGATCAGGGATCACATGAAAGCCAGTGAGCAATTTCGGCCGCTGGCAAGCTACCTGGCCGACGAGTCGTCGCTGACGGCTTACGGCGATCCGCTCGACTTTTCCTGGTCGGAAGCCACCCTTGGCAAATTCCGCGAGTGGCTCAAAAGCCAATATTCCAGTCTTGAGGCCCTGAATCAGGAATGGGATACCGCATTCCCGAACTGGACGAGCATCACTCCGCTCACCACCTCGGAAGCGCAGGCGAAGGGCAATTACGCGGGCTGGATGGACCATCGCGCGTTTATGGAGCAGGTCTTCGCCCACGCTTTGCAGGCGGCTGCCGATGCTGTCAAGAAGGAAGACCCGGGGTCGCTCCCGAGCATCTCCGGCACCCAGGACCCGGGACCTTCAAACGCCGTCAACTGGTATCTGCTCGACTCGATCGTCGATTATCTGCAGCCTTATTCGGAAGACGATCAGGATGAGCTGCACCGCACCATGCACCCCGGACTCATTCTGACGGGTTTCACGGGATACGGAAGCCACGGCCCGGAGCTGCGGCACGAGCTCTGGCACCGGCTGCTGCACGGCCAGACCGGCGCCTCGGTATTCTGGCAATACACCATGCTAAACGCCGACCTTACGTTGACGGAGCAGGGGCGCGATCTGCAGTCGGTGACGCACGAGCTTCGCGATGAAGGGCTGGCGTTGCTCCTGCGCGGCACGACGCGCGACAACTGCGGCATTGCGGTGCACTACTCACTTCCCAGCGTCCGCAGCCAGTGGATCACCGATGGACACATCGAGCCGCACGAAGTCTCCGATGGAGATCGTACGTCGCCTCACCTCAAGCGTTTTCACGAAAACAGGCACGCCTGGCTCGAGATGCTGGGGGACTCCGGGTACCAGTACGACTTTCTTACCACGGAGCAGATCGCGGCCGGCAAGCTCTCGAATTATCGCGTTTTCATTCTTCCGGACTCCATTGCGCTGTCCGATGCCGAGGTGGCCGCCATCCGCGAATTCTCCGCGCGAGGCGGTTTTGTGATCGCCGACGCGGAGACCGGATTGATGGATAGTCACGCCCGTTGGCAGGAGAAGGGACGCATCGACGATCTGCTGGGACTGACGCGCTCGAACACGCGTTCCGCCCGGTCCGATCTCGCTCCGGTTTCCCTCAGGGTCAGCACGGACCCTGAGGCGGAAGTCAAAGTGGTCCCCGCTGATCCCGGTTTGCAGTCCTCGAGTGCCGGGGCAACTGCCGCCGCGGGCGCCACGCCCTTGCTGATCGAGCATTCACTTGGCTCGGGACATTCCCTCACCTTCAATTTCTGGTTCAGGGACTACGACCAGCTACGAACCACCGATGCTGGAGAGGTTTGGCGGGCCGTGCTTCGACGGTATCTCCGCGCGGCTGGGATTCGTCCGGTGGCGGACGTTCTGGCGCGGACTGGTCATCGGCTGGCATGCTCAGAGGTTGTAGCGTATCGGAGCGGCAATGGCGAAATCATCGCAATACTGCCTGAGCTCAAGTGCTCCGATGCCGGACCGATCACGCTGCGGCTTCCCTCCGCAAAGTTTGCCTACGATCTTCGCCAGCATCGCCTTCTCGGCCATGTCGATCGCGTAAGCGGCGTCCTTGTGCCAGGCGAACCCCTCATCTACGCCGTCGAAGACGCGCCTGCGGCACAGCCCGAAATCTCCGCCCGAGGGAAGACAAGTCCCACCGTTCGGGCTGGCGCGACGGTACACTTCGCAATTCGCCTGAGGGCGGGCAACAGGCCGGCGGCGCCTTCAGGCGCTGCTCACGTCGAGGTCCGGGATCCCCGCGGGCAGATCGTTGATTATTACGGGGCCAACCTGCCGCTTACCACCGCTCCGGTCGATTTCCGCGTCGCACTCGCTTTGAACGATCTCCCTGGCCGATGGACCGTCACCGTGCGCGAACCGTACGCACGCCAGACCGCCGCAGCGGCCTTCCGGGTGGAGCAGGCGCCTGGGAGGCCTGTGCGATCCAACGGCGATAAGAAGGCTCCCTTGGCACCAAACGGCGCCAAATGATTGAACATACAACGCAAAAAGACTTTCTCAGTTTTCCCAATTTTACCCACCGTCCCAAATTTCGAGAGGACAATACCGTGTCGGCTTTTTGGGCCGGCGGTTTCGCGGAAAGGGAACCGGCGCAGCGATGCGAATTCTACCGAGCGGAGCCAATAGGTTATTGAAAACAAAGGGCGTCTATTTTCCAGATTGCGCGAAAGCCAATAGGTTATTGAAAATAAAGGTTTTAGCTATTTAACTCAATAGATCACTGATGAGCAATGGTTTAGATTCGATTTGGAGGAGAAAAAGCACGTCTTTGACGCCATAAGGACGGGGCTTAGACCATGGTCGAAAGCCGTCAGGTTGTTGATAACAGAGGTTGTTATGCTTTTAAAGCCATTAGGTTGCTGAAGGACAGTCGTTTAGCCGGCCCTCAATAATGAAAAACTGTCTCTCAAATTCGGGCGATGACGCAGATTCCGGTCGGCAGCGCCGAAGGCGGTTCAGGTCAGCTTGAACTGTAGTTTAGACTTGACAGGGTACGCGGAACGGCGTAAGAAGGGTGGGACTACATTGACTCACTGTGTATTTGCCGGCGGGTGTGCTGGAGATTGGACGGCGAGGGGGACTCTCCATGAGAACGCTTGCACGCAATCTGGGACTGCTTGTGGCCCTGTTGGGCCTTCCTGCAACGGCGCCGGCTCAGGGGGATCTGGGCGCCTTGACGGGCCTGGTCACTGACGCGTCGGGCGCAACGGTACCCGGCTCTTCAATCACCGTCACCAACATCGCCACCGGAGTCAGTTCCGCCGCCAGGACGAGCGACGCCGGATATTACCGCGTTCCCGTGCCGCCTGGGACCTATCGGGTAACCGCGGACAAGCCGGGCTTCAAGACTGAAGTAGTCGATCAGATTGTGGTGCCCGTCGCGCAGGTGGTGACCGTCGATGTGAAGTTGCAGGTGGGCAGTCAGACGCAGACGGTCGAAGTGACGGGCACGGTGCCGCTGATCACGCCTTCCACGGCCGAAGTAGGCGCCAGCATTTCTCCCAACGAATTCCAGACGCTGCCCATTCCCCTCGACGACGGCGGACGCCAGCCGGAGAGTTTCATTTTCCGGAGCCTTCCCGGCGCGGTGGGTGATCCTTACCAGGGCTCGATCAATGGCGGCCAGCAATTCAGCCATCAGATTCTGATCGACGGCGTAACCATCGGACGCTATGACATGAGCGGCGGGAGCATGGACGAGTACAGCCCGGGAACCGATGCCATCGGAGAGTTCAAAGTCCAGACGAGCAACTATTCCGCCGAGTATGGCGACACCGGCGGCGCCATTGTGAACTTCTCGATGAAATCGGGTACGAATCAGTTTCACGGCACCGCTTTCGAATACAACAAAAACCCCGTATTCAACGCCGCCGGCTTGCTGGCCAACGCCTTCGGCACGCCGAAAGACAATGAGAAAGAGAACAATTTCGGCGGCACGATCGGCGGCCCCATCCGCAGGGACAAGATATTCTTCTTTGGCAGCTTTGAGGGAGACCGCTTCACGAATTTTGCCTATAGTGGGACAACAACGATCCCGACGTCAGCGATGCGGCAGGGCGACTTCAGCTCCTTCCTCGGCGATCAGGTCGGGACCGATGCGCTCGGGCGTCCCGTCTACACGAACGAGATCTACGATCCGACCACGAGCCGGACGGTGGCTGCGGGCGCTACAGATCCGGTGACTGGCCTCGTGAACAACAGCGGCAGCGACGCCACCTTGCGCGATCCCTTTCCGAACAACGTCATCCCGTCATCCGAATTCAGCAAGGCAGCCGCCTCCCTGCTCCCCCTGTTTCCCGATCCCCTGTTCGGCGGCGACACCCGCAACACTCCTCAGTTCTGCTGTTCGACCCCGATCCTGGACCGCAATGCGGTCAACGTCAAGGTTGATGAGGTGATCGGCTCCAACCACAGACTCAGCGAAATGTTCGGCTATTACCGCCGGGTATTGTGGAAGCGTAACACCGCGAATTCCGCTTATCCCCCCTTCCCCGGCCAGCCCATCAGCACATTCAAGAATCAGGATGTCATCGGCCCGCAGGCCCGCTTCAGCGACAGTTGGACGGTCAACGATCATTCCGTGAACCTCGCAACCGTAGCCTACAATCGCACCAACAACGCGAACAACCTCACCAACAATGCCAAGTACACCGCTCAACTGGGAATTCCCGGCATTCCGGACACGTGTTTTCCGCGCACAAGTTTCAGCACGGGCAGCAACACGCATATCAAGTTCATGTCGGCTTTGGGTGTGGCATGCGCGAACATCGATCCTTCGGAAAGCTACATCGCTCAGGATATTTACACCACCACGCGCGGCCGGCATAGCGTGAAGTTCGGGGGAGACTTCACCCGGTACCGGTATGACACCAATGAACCAGGTCCCGAGTCAGGATCCTTCACTTTCAACAGCAAGGAAACCTCGCTGACCGGGTTTTCCAGCACCACCGGTCATCCGTTCGCGAGTTGGCTTCTCGGGGCCGCTGATGGAGCGAACCGAACAGTTTATGCAACGGAACCCGGCTACCGCGCCGGCGTGTTTGCGGCCTTCGTGCAGGACGACTGGAGGGCCACATCCAAGCTGACGCTCAACATCGGGCTGCGCTGGGAGCTGCCTCTCCCCAAGAAGGAGGCTTTTAATCGCCAGTCCGGATTTGATTCCACGCTGCCCAATCCGGCCGCCGACAACATCCCGGGCGCTCTGGTGTTCCTCGGAAACTGCACGGGATGTCTGAACCGCACTTCCTTCCAGGACTGGTACTTCAAGGAGTTTGGACCGCGCTTCGGCATAGCCTACGCTGCCAGCAAGAACCTGGTGCTGCGCGGCGGCTACGGAATCTCCTACGGCCCTCCGATCCTGAACAACTTCGGCAGCCAGAACATCTTCGGCTATAACAGCTCCGTTGTCGTTCATCGGTCGGGCACACCCAGCAGCATCGACCCGGTGACGTTCATTTCGCCTCTGGCCTCCGCCACTCTGCCCACCTGGGCGAAGCTCGGAATCCCGCCGTTCACGGGTACGCTGCCCGATCGCGATCCGTCGTCGGCGAACGGCAATGGCCTCGATTTTCTGCCCAGATCTTCGGCGGCTCAGCCTTATGTCCAGAACTGGAGCGCGGGATTCCAGTATCAGCTTCCGCATAACATCGTGCTGGAAGCGAACTACGTGGGATCGAAAGGAACGCGCCTGTTGGACAGCAACTTTGCCACCGACTTTAATCAGATCAATTCCAGGTTCCTGCCCCTGGGCGACGCCCTTGACATGGACTTCCAGGACGCATTGAATGCGGGAATCCTGCAGCCGTACGGGATCACCAAGCTGCCCTATCCGGACTTCGAGAATAACAATTGGGACACCAGCGTCGGCGCCGGCCTGGCTCCTTATCCTCAGTACGCCAGCCTGACGAACAACTATCCCACGATGGGCAGTTCCAGCTACCACGCCTTCCAGGCCACGGCGCGCAAGAACTCTACGAAGGGCTTGACTTTCATTGCCGCCTACACTTTCTCCAAGACCATCGACGACACCGATACGGCCCTCTACTATCCGAGCTATGGGGTGCAGGATTTCTACAACCGCAAGCTGGAGAAATCGATCGCTTCGTTTGATCATCCCCAGAGCCTGAAACTCACCTGGATCTATTCCCTGCCCCTCGGGCGCGGACAAAGGTGGCTGAACTCCGCGGGAACGTGGGATCGTCTGACTTCTGGATGGCAAGTTACAGCCATTCAACAGTACCTTTCGGGCGATCCCCTTTACGTGTCCTCGTCGCTGAATACCGCGCTGAACGAAAGCGGGATCACCCTGATGCCTAGTAATGCCGCCGACGTGCTCTCGGGAGTTCCGCAAACGCTCCCCTCGAAGGGCCTGGACGTTGTGAATGGAACCCCCTATTTAAATCCGGCGGCGTTTGCTGACCCGCCCGCCTCGCCCGACGGCAATTATCCTTTGAGAATAGGAACGGGCCCTCGCTTTTTGCCGCAGACCCGGGGACCTTTTCACTTGAACGAAGACTTCGGAATTATCAAGAACACGAAGATCAGCGAACGATTCACTGCCCAGTTGCGGTGTGACATGTTCAACATCTTTAATCGTACGGGGCGAGGCGACCCGGACACGTCTTTGGGCGATGGGCTTCCATCCGAAGGCGGCACCTTCGGGTTGATCCTTAACCCGGACAACGGCCCCCGGGTGATTCAATTCGCCTTCCGGGTCAACTTCTGAAGCAGGCGGTGTGCGGCTGGCGTCCGATCCCAATTCGCTCCTTCTGCGGCCCGCCTCCGGCGGGCCGCTTTGTTTCTGAGCGGGCACTGCTCGGTGCCTCACGGTGCAC
>Ga0335078_10010809_pt1 | contig 13517 bp, 11 predicted proteins | sample Lox_Sample_32_FD_206711 | JGI IMG/M metagenome (GOLD analysis project Ga0335078, IMG submission 206711) | Soil microbial communities from Loxahatchee National Wildlife Refuge, Florida, United States - Lox_Sample_3.2 | ecosystem: Environmental > Terrestrial > Soil > Wetlands | place: USA...
TCGAGGGCCTGGCTTCTAGAACCTCGGCCTCGAGCCGAAGCTCATCGCCCGCTCTCACCGGGGCTGGCCACTTCACATACGCAACTCCCGGAGAGCCGATGGAGTCTGAGTCCTGAAGCGGCCCCTCACAGATCAAGCGCATCGCGATGGCGCAGGTGTGCCAGCCGCTCGCGATGAGCCCCTGCCAGCGACTTAGGCGCGCCCGCTCGGGGTCGGTATGAAACCACTGCGGATCGTAGGCTTTGGCAAAAGCGATGATGTCGGACTGCTCGACCCGCGTCTGACCTAACTTTAGCACCTGACCGGCGTGAAACTCCCTAAATCGCATGGGTCACTGTTGACCAAAGTGCGGGGGTCGCTTCTCCCTAAGCGCCGTCAGACCCTCGCGGGCATCACTGTCTGCGAACCCCATCATCTCGAGCGCGAGCGAATGCTCGAATGCGGGCCATGCAGCTCTCATCCAGTGATTCAGCGTGCGCTTGGTGAATTCAAGAGCAGCCGGACTCCCGTATGCCAGGCGACGGGCGATGCCAACGGCCGTTTCCTCGAGAGCCGAGCGCTCCACACAGAGGCTCACGAGACCAATGCGCTCCGCCTCCTCACCGCTTAAGGGCTCACAGAGCAGCAGGTGATATTTCGCCTTCGCGAGCCCGCAGAGTAAGGGCCAGAGGATGGCGGCGTGATCTCCCGCCGCCACGCCAATGCGCGTGTGCCCATCGATGATCTTGGCCTCGCGTGCGGCGATGGAGACGTCGGCGAGCAGGGCAAGGGCCGCGCCTGCCCCCACGGCAGCGCCATTGATGGCCGAGACGATCGGCTTGTCACAATCGATCATGCCTTGCACGATGGCGCGCACCTCCTTCATGACTCGCGCGCGTGCAGCCGAGTCGCGCATCATCTCTTCCGTAAGCTCGGGCGTTCCGCCCGCGCAAAAGCCCTTACCGATGCTTCGAATTAATACACTTCGAACATCAGAGGCATGGGCAAGCGTGTGCCAGATCTCCCCGATCTCCCTGTGCCCGTCGGCGCTCATCGCCGGCATGAGTCCGTCCTGACCTAAAATCAGATGGGCGATTCCCTCCGAGTCCACCTCGACGGTGAAATCGCCGCTCTGCACGGGTACGGAACGACTCACGTTACATCCATAGACGCCGACCCCACGGATCTCTAGTCGCCGGCGAAGGCCCGGCGTCAGTTAAAGCGCACGTACTCGCACTCCACTGCCTGGCCATTAATGCCGGAGGAGGGGGCCGCGATCCAGTTGGCGAACTTGCCGGGCTCCGCCACCCGCCCCATGAGTGACTGCACGAACGCGCGGTCCTCCGGGGTCGGTAGCCACGAGCGAACGCTCCGAGCCCACTGCTGCTCGCTGACGAGCTCGCCGGTGGGGGAGAACTTGTGGGCCGCGAGCGGGCCGATCTGACGATTGAACGCCTTGTGCGGCAACGTGAACTTAAAATCCACGCCCTGCTTTTGTAGGAGCGTATTCCAGCCGTTGACACCCGCAATCGAGTCCTGAATGAAATCGTCCCGCAGCCGCTCGTTCAAGGCATTGAGCGCCGGTGCCTCCTTGGTACCCAGGGCCCCATTCGCCACCTCGAGCACCGGATAGCTCGCGTCTTTCAGCAGATGATCGTCCCGTATGACCTGCTCGCGAAAGCGTCCCTTGAGTCCAGTCGTGTAGAACGTTGCGGCGTTGGAAGAGAGGTCGGAGCCAAAGAGATCGACCGTCACGCTCGAGTGAAAATTGATGTAGCGTTGCATCGTCGGCAGATCGATCACGCCGAGCGCGCGCAACTGCTTGGGGTCATCGGTCTTCGCCTCCTTCATGACCTTCGCCGTGCGCTCGATGATCCGGCGGATGCCGTTGCGCCCGACGAACATGTGATGGCCCTCCTCCGTCAACATGAACTTGGTGGTTCTCGAGAGCGGATCGAAGGCGGATTCGGCGAGCGCGGAGAGCTGGAACTTCCCGTCGCGATCGGTGAAGAAGGTGAACATGAAGAATGACAGCCAGTCGGGCGTCTTCTCGTTGAAGGCACCGAGGATGCGCGGGTTGTCCGCATCCCCGGAGCGTCGCTCGAGGAGCGCTTCGGCTTCCTCACGGCCATCGCGCCCAAAGTACCGATGCAGCAGGTAGACCATGGCCCAGAGGTGCCTGCCCTCCTCGACATTGACCTGAAAGAGGTTGCGCAGGTCATAGAGTGAGGGGCAGGTGAGCCCCAAATGCCGCTGCTGCTCCACGGAGGCGGGCTCGGTATCCCCCTGGGTAACGATGATCCGGCGCAAGTTACTGCGGTACTCCCCCGGCACCTCCTGCCAGGCGGGCTCGCCCTTGTGATCGCCGAAGGCGATGGTGCGATCGGCTTCGGCGGGATTTAAAAAGATGCCCCAGCGGTAATCCGGCATGCGGACGTAGCCAAACTGCGCCCAGCCTTCCGCATCCACGCTAGTTGCCGTGCGCAGGTACACCTCGTAGGCGCCCGTGCCTTCCGGCCCCATCTCGCCCCACCACTTCAAGAACTCGGGCTGCCAATGCTCGAGCGCCCGCTGGAGCGTCTTGTCGTTGGCGAGATCGACGTTGTTCGGGATCTTCTGCTCGTAATCGATGCTCATGGGAATCTCGAAATGGTTAGTGAGGTAACTCTTTAGACGCGCTGCCAGTTGAAGCGTGCTTTGTTGCCGGTGCCGAAAACCTTGAGCGCTCCGCTCTCACCAACGGCATTGGGGCGGATGAAAATCCAGTTCTGCCAGGCGGAGAGGCGCCCGAAGATACGGGTCTCCATCGTCTCGGAGGCGCCAAACCTCAGACTCGCCTCCATGCCGGTCAAGGCATCGGGGGAAAGAGTCGTGCGCTCCTCGATGGCGAGGCGGATTTCATCCGCCCAGTCGAGCGCATCCGGTGCCACAGTGATCAGGCCAAGCTCCAACGCTTCACCGGCGGTAAGGGCCTGCTCGATCGCTCCTCGCGCTCGGGCAACGGCTTCAACGTCACCGTAGAAGCGCGACTCGATGCGGCTCAAGCGCGCAACGGTCTCATAGGGGCCAAAGTTCATGGCCGAGAGCGCAACCCGGGGAGCTCGCGCCTCATCGGGATCTGCCAGCATGTAACTGCGGTCTGCGGCGAGAGCGAGCTCAAAGAGCGTCCCTGTAAAGCACGAGCCCTCATCGATGATCGCAAAGAGCGATCGCGCGCTGACCTCGAGCCGGGCGAGCGTCCGACGCAGCATGCCGATCGTCTCGCGCACGAACCAGTGATCCGCATGTGCTGCGAGCGCACCGTCGCTCGCCAAGAGCCGCCACGAATCACCGCGGGTCTTCAAAATCCAGGTGCCGATCTCGAGCTCATTGGTGCGCAGCAGGAGGATCGCATCATCGAGCTCGCGGGCCATGGCGAGCGGCCACCAGCGTGCGCCTAATGAGAGAATTGCCTCGAGGCTCGGCGGCGGAGCGGTTTCAGGCGCACGGACGGTCACGGTGGCCGTGCGGACCTTGCGATCAATCTGCACGTCCACACTCGAGTAGTGAAAGCCCGCTTCATCGATGGTGCGGGTGAGCGGCGGCAGCTTGACGCCCTTAGCATCCGAAGGTCGATCGCTCGCGGCGGCGAGCTCCCGTGCGCGGCGTCGAATGAGCTCTTTGAACTCCTGCGGCTTGGCATAGTCATCGATGAGGCGCCACTCCTTCGCGCGAGAAGCCCGGACACCCTCCGGGAGCGTGCAGAAGAGGTCCGCATGATCGTGGCGAACTCTGCGCTTATCGGTGAGGCGGGTGAGTCCTCCTGTTCCGGGTAGCACCCCCAGCAGCGGCACTTCCGGCAGGCTCACCGCGGCCGAGCGGTCATCGACGAGCAGGATCTCATCACAGGCCAACGCAAGCTCATAACCGCCACCGGCCGTCGTGCCGTTGCAGGCGGCTAAGAACTTAAGGCCCGAGTGCCGGCTCGAGTCTTCCATGCCATTACGGGTCTCGTTGGTGAACTTGCAGAAATTCACCTTCCAGGCGTGCGAGGAGAGTCCCAGCATGAAGATGTTGGCGCCCGAGCAGAAGATCCGATCCTTGGCGCTCGTCAGCACGACCGTGCGCACCTCGGGATGCTCGAAGCGGATGCGCTGCAGCGCATCGTTAAGCTCGATGTCAACCCCGAGGTCATAGGAATTGAGCTTGAGCGTATAGCCGGGCTTTAAGTTCGCAGTTTCCGTGACGTCCATGCAGAGCGTTGCCACGGGTCCCTCGAATGAGAGCTTCCAGTGTCGGTACCGGTCGGGGTGGGTATCGAAGGTGACGCATGCCGGCGTCTGTGACTCAACTGATATGGCAGCCTCAGCCATTGAAAGGGACCTCTTGAAAGAAGATGCAGGGATCAGCCCGCTTGAACGGCCTGGCGCAGGGCCTTGAGACTCTTCTCGACCGTACTTGCGGAGGTATCCACGACTGCGTCCGCCTTTGCATAGAGCGCCTCGCGCGAGGTGAGGATGTTGCGCAGGTCCTCCATCGCTTCGGCGTGCCCGGCCATGGGCCGCATGTCCCCCTGCGCCACGACGCGCGCCATGTGCTCCTCGGGGGCAGCCTTGATCCAAACCGTGAAGCAATTCAGCAGCAGGAGGTTATAAGTCTCGGCTTCCGAGACGATGCCCCCGCCCACGGTGAGCACCATGTCCTCCTGACTGTTGATGATCCGCTCGAGGCATCGGCGCTCAATGCGCCGAAAGCCGGGTTGCCCGTAGAGGAGAAACACCTCCGAGAGTTCCATCCCCGCCTCGCGCTCGATCTCCCGGTCGAGCTCGATCAAAGGCCGCCTCAACTCCTTGGCGAGCGCGCTACCGAGCGTGGATTTGCCGGCTCCGCGTAAGCCGATGAGCGTGAGACGCTTGCGGCGCACCGCATCATCCTGCCCAAACTCCTGCATGAGCCGCTGCAGCGCCTCCTGCGCCCTTTGCGGTGGCAGACTCTCGAGAAAGCGCCGCAGTTGCCGTGATTCCGTGCCCGACTCGCCCGCATCGAGGAGGTCCGTGAGACGAACGCCCAGGGCTGCAGAGACGCGCCGCAGGAGAATCACCGAGGCATTGCCCTCTCCGCCCTCGAGCGCGGCGAGATAGCGCTCGGAAACAGCCGCCGACTCCGCCAGGAGCTTACGCGCCATGCCGCGCTGCTCGCGCACCTCGCGAACCCGTCGGCCTAAGCTCGCGAGGAACTCGGGATCGGCCTTCGCCAAGACGATGGGACTTGCGGAACCCGGTGTTCGGGAATCCCGCACCTCGCCCACTCTACGGGATCGGGGTATCGACGCCATGACGTGTACTATACCGCATGAATAAAACATGTAAAGCAATATACAGCAGAATGTAGTTTCCATACCGGAAGCTGGACGCTTCCTTATGCTCTATGCTGCTTTACGATACTTTGTATCTGCATTAAATTGCGTTAGATCCATATCGTGGGGGATACGTGAAGCTTGCCAATTACGTAAGCGGTGAGTGGGCCAGCGCGCGCGATGGCGGAGAGGCTCTCATTGACCCCGTCTCAGGCAGCGAGCTCGCGCGGGTGTCCGCCGTCGGTCTCGATTACTTCGCAGCCTTGCGTTATTCGCGTGAGGTGGGCGGAGCAGGACTGCGCGAGCTCACGTACGCCGCGCGCGCGACATTGCTCGGCCGGATTGCCGATGTGCTCACCGCAAATCGGGACACCTACTACCGGATCTCGCTCGAAAATTCCGGCTCGCCGAAAAGCGATGCCGCCATCGATGTGGACGGTGCGATCTATACCCTCAAGTACTATGCTAAGGAGGCTGCAACGCTCGGGGAGCACCTCTATCTGCGGGACGGCACCGCGACGCGCCTCGGGAAAGACGAGTCCTTTCAGGCGCAGCACCTGGCGCACCCGCTGCGCGGTGTGGCAGTCCTCATCAATGCCTTTAACTTCCCCTCCTGGGGCTTGTGGGAAAAGGCGGCCCCTGCCCTCCTCTCGGGGGTCCCGGTACTCGTCAAGCCGGCCACGGTCACCGCGTGGCTCGCGCAGAAGATGGTGCAGGATGTCGTCCAGGCCGGCATTCTCCCCGAGGGCGCCCTTTCGATCGTCTGTGGCCGAGCTGGAAATCTCCTCGATGCCCTGATCGGATCCGATGCCGTGGCCTTCACCGGCTCGGCCGCAACCGCGGAGCGCATCCGCACGCATCGCGCGATCGCCCGCCACTCCGCACGTATCAACGTCGAGGCGGATAGCCTCAATGTCGCGCTGCTCGCTCCCGATGTCGGCACGGACGCCCCGGAGCTTCAGCTCCTTGTGGCTGAAGTGGTCCGGGAAATGACTGTCAAGGCGGGCCAGAAATGCACAGCCATCCGTCGCGTGCTCGTCCCCGCGGAGCGGCGCGATCTTCTGATCGAGGCCATCCGCGCCCGGCTGGCGAAGGTTTCCGTGGGGGATCCCCGCAACCCCGAAACCCAAATGGGGCCCTTGGTCAGCAAGGACCAGCAGCGCTCCGTGCTCGAGGGAATCGCCCAACTCGCGACGGAGTGCACCCTCGTGCACGGCGGCAATTTCAAGTTCGAGCCCCTCGGTGTTGCGGATCCCGCAAAAGCAGCGTTCGTTGAACCTACCCTCCTCGCTCACGAGCGGCCGCTCGAGGCCCGAACCGTCCACGAGCTTGAGATATTCGGGCCCGTGGCCACCGTGTTGCCCTATCGCAGTCTCAAGGAGGCATTCGAGATCGCTCGGCTCGGCCAAGGCTCGCTCGTCGCTTCGGTCTTTACGGCAGATCCCGAAGTCGCGGCCACAGCCGTGCGGGAGCTGGGTAGCAGTCATGGCCGAGTTCACGTGGTGAACGCGGAAGTCGGTCGCACCCAGACCGGGCACGGGAACGTCATGCCCATGTCGCTGCATGGGGGCCCGGGTCGCGCGGGCGGCGGGCAGGAGCTCGGGGGTCTACGGGCGCTGCGCTGCTATCACCAATTCTGTGCTATTCAAGGACCCGTCGGCTGGCTCGGAGCGCTCGCTGAGCAAGCGGCGCCGTTCGGGGGCTGAGGAGACCATCATGTCCGCACCCGCAGGCTCACCCGCGCTCGTCGAGGAGTTCGCTCAGCTCGTCGGGACCGTCACCGAAAGCATCCGAGGCAAAGCGCTCAATCAGGAACTCGAGAACGATCTCAACCATCGATTCGCCTCTGGCGGCGCCACTTACCAGGCGATCTTAAATTCCTGCGAGCGCGCGATCGCAGCCGGATGGATGTGCAACCGCGAGGCGGGTGGGATCAAATACGGCCGGGTGATCAAGCAGGGTCCGGCAACCCACGGATTCAGCGTCGACGTGGTCGACATGCCGCCGATCGCCGGGCCACACCACGCGCACCCGAATGGCGAGATTGATCTCATCATGCCGCTCGAGGACGGGGCCCGATTCGATGGCCGCGGCGCCGGCTGGCTCGTCTACGGACCAGGCAGTGCTCACAGCCCGACGGTGACGGGAGGACGTGCTCTGATACTGTACCTTCTGCCCGGAGGCGCCATTGAGTTCAGCCGCGCCTAAGCTTCGCGATGAGAGGGGGACGCCATGATTAGCTTGAGCTCAGTGGATGAGAGCCGCAGTCCACCGGCCGTCCGCATACCGCGCGATTACAACGCGGCCCACGATCTCATCGAGCGAAATCTGCTCGCGGGACGAGCCTCGAAACTCGCCTACATCGACGATAACGGGAGCTGTACTTATGGAGAGCTCGCGGCACGGGTCAGTCGCTTCGCGAACGGGATTGCGCGGATAGGGGTCCGTCTGGAGCAGCGGGTGCTTCTCTGTCTTCACGATACCATTGATTTTCCGGTGAGCTTTCTCGGGTGCATTAAGGCCGGCGTCGTACCAGTTGCCGTCAACACGCTCCTCACCGAATCGGATCTCGAATACATCTTGAACGACAGCCGCGCCGTCGTCGCGATCGTGTCCGAGCCCCTCCTCCCGATTATTCAGACCATGCGGGGACGACTGCCACACCTTTGGCACGTGATCGTCTCCGGATCTGCCGACCGCAATCATTTCTCGCTTCACGATCTGACGGAAGAAGTGCCCGATGCGCATGAGACGGCGACCACGACCTGCGACGACAGCTGCTTCTGGCTCTATTCCTCTGGCTCTACGGGAGCACCCAAAGGGACCGTGCACGCACACGGGAGTCTCATCCAGACCGCCGAGCTCTATGCCAAACCTGTTGCCGGGTACCGGGAGGATGATCTGATCTTTTCGGCCTCGAAACTTCCCTTCGCCTATGGGCTCGGCAACTCATTGATCTTCCCGATGGCGGTCGGTGCCACTTCGATCCTGATGTCCGAACGCCCGACGCCGCGGGCGATCATCGAGCGGCTGCGCCGTCATCGTCCCACCATCTTCTGCGCGGTCCCCACAGCCTTCGCGACCTTGCTCGCGCAGCCTGATCTGCCGGGCAGGGATGACACGCTTCTTCGGATCTGCACGTCGGCCGGCGAAGCTCTGCCCGAGGACATCGGCAAGCGATGGCACAAGCGCTTTGGCGTGCACATTCTCGACGGGATAGGGTCTACGGAAATGCTGCACATCTATCTCTCGAATCATCCGGACCGTGTCTCTTATGGAACGACAGGTACCCCCGTGCCGGGCTATGAAGTGCGGATCGTCAACGAGGATGGCCGCATCGTGTCGCCGGGCGAGACGGGGGAACTCCACGTGCGCGGACCCAGTCGGGCTCTTTATTACTGGAATAACCGCGAGCGGACTTCAAGCACCTTCCGCGGGGAGTGGATGCATACGGGCGACAAGTACCGCCAGCGCGAGGATGGCTTCTATGTCTACGAAGGCCGTTGTGATGATGTCTTCAAGGTGAACGGGCTCTATGTCTCGCCCGCCGAAGTCGAGTCGGTGCTGGTGGAGCACGATGCGGTGCTCGAAGCGGCGGTGGTGGCCAAGTCGGATGCCGAGGGCCTCGTGAAGCCCTGTGCATACCTGGTGCTTAAGCCCGGTCGGACCGTGACCCTGCGCGAGTTGCAGGAGCACGTGAAGCATCGCCTGGCCCACTACAAGTACCCCCGCTGGGTCGAATTCGTGCAGGATCTTCCAAAGACTGCGACCGGCAAGATCCAGCGCTTCAAGCTCCGCGAGATGGCCGCGGCCGGCGCTTCAGCGGAAAAGATCATCCAGTGAGTCCGACTGAATGGATCACTGTACAGGGCCGTCGGATCGAGTATCGGTGGTTTGATCCCGAGAAGGCACTCCCGGGACGGCCCCCCATCGTGATGCTCCACGAGGGCCTCGGCTCCGTGTCCATGTGGAAGAACTTTCCCGAAATCCTCGCAACGGTCGCCGAGGCGCGCGTAATCGCCTATTCCCGCTTCGGGTATGGCAATTCCGACACACTCACGGCACGACCCGTTGCAACCCGAATGCTTGAAGATGAAGCCCTCCAGGTCCTTCCCGAGATACTTCACGCACTGAGCATCCAACGACCAGTCTTGTTTGGTCACAGCGATGGAGCCTCGATCGCGCTCATCTACGCGGGCACGCACCCAGATGAGGTGAGCGGAGTCATTGCCATGGCTCCGCACGTGTTCGTCGAAGATATGTGCATCGCGAGCATCGAGAGCGCGAAGCAGGTTTACCTCGAGACTGACCTGCGCGATCGGCTCGCTCGCTATCACCGCGATCCGGATGGCGCTTTCTGGCAGTGGAACCGTCTTTGGCTCGATCCGAAGTTTCGCGCCTGGAACAGCGAGCACTTCCTGCGATCCATCCGATGTCCGCTCCTGGTCATCCAGGGGTATGAGGACGAATACGGCACGATGGAGCAACTCGAGCGGATCGCGCGCAAGGTGAAGCTGACCGAGACCCTCAAGCTCCCTCACTGCCGCCACTCGCCTCATCGCGATCAAACCGCCCACGTGCTCGCGGCGGCCCGCCGGTTCATGGAGGAGCGGGTCTACCGAGAGCCGGTGGACGCACAGGCGCGGCGTCCGTTACCTTCTGGATAGGGCCGGGATGATGATTTCTCCCTTCCAACCTGGTTGATTGCACATGGAAACGGATTCGCTTGACGTTCTGATCGTGGGGACAGGTCATGGCGGCGCCCAGACCGCCATCGCGCTGAGGCAGTTCAAGTTTAGCGGATCGGTTGGGCTGCTCAGCGAAGAGCTTGACCTGCCCTACGAAAGGCCTCCGCTCTCGAAGGAGTATCTCTCCGGGGAGAAATCCTTCGAGCGTCTGCTCTTCCGAAAACCCGAATTCTGGAGAGAGAAGAAGGTTACTCTCCTCCTCGGCCGCAGCGTCCGGGCGGTCGACCCCAAGGCACACCGCGTGATTCTCGGCGATGGCACTCAATTGGCCTACGAACGGCTCGTCTGGGCGACGGGAGGTGCGCCTCGCCGACTGAGCTGTGCCGGCAGCGATCTGGCGGGGCTGCACACGATACGCACGCATGCCGATGTCGACCGATTACTCGCCGAATTGCCGGCTGTTCAGCAAGTGCTCGTGGTGGGCGGCGGCTACATCGGCTTGGAAGCAGCCGCTGTGCTCCGCAAGCTGGGTAAGAGAGTCGTGCTACTCGAAGCACTGGATCGAGTGCTGGCGAGGGTCGCCGGCGCGCCGCTCTCTCGCTTCTATGAAGCCGAGCACCGCGAGCATGGCGTCGACATTCGCCTCAGCGTGAACGTAGAGTGCATCGAGGGCTCGAGAGGCAAAGTAACCGGTGTGCGCCTCGCCAGCGGCGAGGTCATCCCGGGCGGTATGGTCGTAGTGGGTATTGGCATCGTGCCGGCTGTCGAGCCACTCATCCAGGCGGGGGCCAAGGCCGACAACGGCGTTAACGTGGACGATTTCTGTCGTACGAGCCTACCGGACATCTATGCGATCGGCGATTGCGCCTCCCAGGTCAATTCCTTTGCAGGGGGCGCCCGTGTCCGGTTGGAGTCGGTGCAGAACGCTACGGATCAAGCCACTTGTGTCGCTCGAGTCCTGGCGGGCGACCCGCAGCCGTATCGCGCCATCCCTTGGTTCTGGTCGAATCAGTACGATCTTCGACTCCAGACCGTCGGCTTATCGATAGCATTTGACGATGTGGTAGTGCGCGGTGATCCGGCGACGCGCGGCTTTTCGTTGATCTATCTTCGTAACCGTCAGATCATTGCGCTGGACTGCGTGAACGCCCCCCGCGACTACATGCAGGGCCGCAAGCTCGTCGAGACCGCGGCAAGGCCAGCGCAAGATTTGCTCGTTGATTTGACACGGCCACTGAAGGACCTGGTCGGCTCGTGAGCTAATCGGCATTCGGAGCGTCTGTGAGCTCAAGCTCTCTCACCTACCCCCTCCCATCTCCCCCTGCTCCCGGGGAGACGGTTGAGGTCGCCCCGGGAGTTCTGTGGCTCAGGATGCCGCTCCCCATGGCCCTCAACCATATCAACCTGTGGGCGCTTGCCGATGGAGAGAACTGGACTTTGATCGATACCGGCATTCAAGCGCCCGAGACAGCGGCGGCGTGGCAGAGCGCTTTCTCAGGACCGCTCCGTGGGCGCCCTGTTGGGCGCGTCATCTGCACGCACATGCATCCGGATCACATCGGCATGGCCGGCTGGCTGACCCGCCGCTTTGACTGTCAGCTCTGGATCACCCGCCTCGAGTACGCCACCTGCCGGATGCTTGTTGCGGACACAGGCCGAGAGCCGCCCGCAGACGCGCTGCGGTTCTACCGAGCGGCCGGGTGGGATCAGAAGGCGCTTGAGGATTACAAAGCGCGCTTCGGCGATTTCGGTAAACACATCCATACCCTGCCCGACAGTTTTCGGCGGATCGCCGAGGGGGCTGAAATTGAGATCGGGGGTCGACTCTGGCGAGCGATCATCGGACGGGGCCACTCGCCGGAGCATCTGTGCATGTATTGTCCGGAACTCGCGCTGATGATCTCAGGGGATCAAGTACTGCCCCGGATTACTTCCAATGTATCGGTGTTCCCCACAGAGCCGGAAGCCGACCCGCTCACCGAATGGCTCGCTTCGATCGTAGACATCGGCCGCCGGATTCCAGACGATGTTCTAGTGCTCCCTTCGCACAACGAGCCCTTTCGCGGCCTACATGCGCGCCTCGATCAGCTGAGCACCGGGCACGAGGAAGCGCTCCGCCGCCTGCAAGAAGCGCTCCGGGAGCGCAAGCGCGCCATCGACGTGTTCGACGTCATGTTCCGCCGAGGCGTGCGCTTAAGTCTCCTCACCTTTGCCACGGGCGAGGCGATCGCGCATCTCAACTGCCTAATCCAACGCCGACAGGTGGTGCGCGAATTCGATGGTGAGGGAATTGCCTGGTACCGGTCCGCCTGAGCGTCACCATCAACAAGCGATCAACCCGCGATCAGATCGCTTTCCTTAAAGCGGAAAGCCGCTCGATCAGCTCATCGCAAGTGATTACTTCAGCAAACACTGTACTCAAAGAGTTAAGAGCTGAATTGTGCTCCGTATCCGTTATCGCGGCATTGCCGTTCGAAACGAAAATCACCTTGTAGTTAAGCTGCATCGCCTCACGTGCAGTTGATTCACAGCAACCGTTGGTGGCAGTCCCGGTGATGATCAGGGTATCGATGTCTCTCTCCTGAAGGACATTGCGGAGCTTGCACGTTCCGGGAACGAACGCCCCAAATCTCGTTTTGTCCAGAGTCAGGTCGCGCTCCCCCACCTCTATCTCGGGGTAAATCTGGAATCCGTGACAGTCACGTGAGAAGGTCTTTACCATCTTGGCCGTCATCGCTTCGCCATAGAAGTTACGATATAAAGTCGACCAATTCACGAGTGATTCCTGATCAACGGTAAATCGAAGGAAGATGTTTATTCCACCGACCTCCCGAATCAACCGACTAATGCGGTTTACCGTCGGCACGATCTCCCGGGCAGTCGGTATCTCAATCGTCGCACCTGGCTCTATGAACCCGTTCTGCATGTCAACGACGATGTGCGCGGTCTTTCGGGGATGAATGTCGCCGAATATCGCCTCTCGCCCACTCCAGCCCTTCTGCCACCGCGCGGGTATTTCAGGCAAAATGTCGATCTTATGCATCGATTTTCTCCGCTGGCCTAGGAGTTAAGGGAGTCGCCCACGTGGCGAGCGGAAGCCACTCCTTCGCGGACGAGGACTCAGACATATCACCCGTTCTTGCGTGCCGCAAAGCGTGCTGCGGCGTCGTTACTCAGATCGCGACCACGTTCCCAGTACTGCGTAAAAGCTTGATGACGGATACGCCAACCGACTGGGAGCTTGACTAACTCGTGTTCATACAGGCCGCCTTGCTCCCAGAGCTCCTTGTCGAGCCGGAGGCATCCATAGACCATGCACCGCGACGTTGCGGTGTCACCTTCTACGTGGACCTGGAAGTTCGTGGTCTGGTGAAAGCAGCGATCCAATCCTGGCAGAAAGTTCAGCACGTGGTTCCAAAATTGGTCTGCTGCAACGGGTGGACTGTCCACGCCGAACAGCGACTTATAGGACAGAGTGGCGCCGGGCGCGTACATGCTCTTGGCCGCATCGAACT
>Ga0335078_10010810_pt1 | contig 13517 bp, 10 predicted proteins | sample Lox_Sample_32_FD_206711 | JGI IMG/M metagenome (GOLD analysis project Ga0335078, IMG submission 206711) | Soil microbial communities from Loxahatchee National Wildlife Refuge, Florida, United States - Lox_Sample_3.2 | ecosystem: Environmental > Terrestrial > Soil > Wetlands | place: USA...
CATGACGGTCATTTCAATCGGTGGGGACATATGGCGCGGTCGATAGTTCTTAAGCTTACGAAGGCCGAGGCGCTCGCGCTGCATGCTCTGGTAGACAATAGTGCGGAGGCGTTCTTCATGGTCGTCAACGGCGACAAGGATTACAAATTGGACGGTTGGACGAAGGAGTCCGCGGCTCGCGCGTGTGACAAACTCCGTGAGGCGGTCTTAGGAGAGCCGCCACAGGATACCTGGACCCAATTTCTCAACAAACTGAAGTAGAGGACGGGCAGGGCATGCATTCTCGTTCCACCGAGATCATTCCCGCCCTGCCCCGCACTCTCCCCGTCCCTGCGCTCATCGCCGCGGCTGGCAACAAAGCCAGCGAGCATTTCCTCGAATTCTTTGCAGCCACGATCCGCAACAAGAACACGCGCGCGGCGTATGTCCAGGCTGCCGCCCAATTCTGCAGCTGGTGCGAGCAATACGGTCTAGAGCTTGCTACAATCCGTCCGCTGCACGTCTCCGCCTATATCGAAACCAAGCCTCTCACCGCACCGTCCATCAAGCAGCACCTGGCCGCATTGCGCGGCCTCTTCAACTGGCTTGTGATCAAGCAAGTCGTTCCCGATAACGCCGCGCTCTTCGTCAAGGGGCCGAAATTCAGCCGCAAGGTTGGCGTCACGCCAATCATGGAAGGAAGCCAGGTGCGTCTCCTGCTCGACTCCATCCCTGTCGTGCGCAAGGTCAAGATACCGGCGACACACGGTGGGGGGCATAAGGAAGTGGCAGACCTCAAGGGACTCCGCGACCGGGCGGTGATAGCCGTTATGGCCTACACCTTTGGACGAGTGAGCGCTGTCGCAGGCGCAGAACGCGGCGCCTACCGGCTGGAAGGAAAGCGCGCCCGCATGGTCCTGCACGAAAAAGGAGGTAAGGAACATCTGGTGTGGCTGCACCATGAGGCCGAGGCGTATCTGGATGCGTGGATTTCAGCGGCGCGAATCGAAGATGCAGAGGCTCCCCTCTTCCCGTCGCTTGATAAGGCGCACAGGCTCACCGGGGAGGCCATCAGCAGGCGGGACATGCTGCGGATGGTGAAAGAGCGCTGCATCGCTGCGGGACTATCGGAGGAGTTCTGCAATCAAACGTTCCGCGGGACGGGCATGACTGTATTCTTGAGCAACGGTGGCTCGGTCGAAGCGGCGCAGGAGATGGCCAATCATGCCGATCCGCGAACCACCAAGCTGTACGACCGGCGGAAGGATTTGGCAAAGTTGAACGAGATCGAAAGAAGGATCGCGTTCGAGTAAGCAGATAAATATGGAACCGAAATATGAAGAGCAGTTCACCGCTTTTATCGACTTCCTTGGATTCAGCGAAGTTAGCACCCGTGCAGATGACCCCACTCGACTGAAACTTCTAAACCTCCTGCTATCGCTCTCGTCGCTTCGCGGTGAGTTCGATTTGCAGTCCACGGTTGAGGAAACCGGTAAGAGGAGTCAGATAAAGCCGGCGATCAGCACTTTTTCCGATCACATCGTAATAAGCTTCCCCTTGGAACCTGTCTTGAAGGAAATGGACTCAGACGAGCATGTCGCCGGGTTCGTTATCATGATGCAATTTAATCGGCTCCTCACAAACATCGCGGCGGCGGCGCTTCGTATTGGATTCCTCATTCGTGGTGGTGCAACCATTGGCAAGCTGTACCACTCGCGCGGCGTGGTTTTTGGGGACGCAATGGTCGAAGCTTTCAATATCGAGTCGCGCACATCCGTTTACCCTCGGGTGGTGCTGTCATCGCAGATTACGAGCCGGCCAGCGTGGATTGAGAAACAAATGGACCTGATGAAAGGAGACGATGGCTTGTACCAATTCGACTATTACAAGCCGCTAGTTCTGAGCTCGGCAACGCCTGGAGCGGATTACGGAGCGAACGTGAGAGCATGGTTTAGCGATGTTGTCGAGATTGTTACCAAGAATCTTAAGGAACTTGAGGCCAGTGGAAAATTGAATGAGCTCGCCAAGTGGGCATGGTTCGCGCGGGAATTCCGTCGGGGCCTTGAGAGAATGAACCCTATGATTTTGAAATCGTTTGGTGTTTCTTTGGAATTAGTACCCTGGGGCAACTCAAAATGAAAAAGAGAAATGCCGAAATATGAGAGATCTTCGTTCGTATCAGGTCGCCTTCGAGTCAAAAACGGTTGCGAGGATTTCAACACTTATTGACGACCTGGAAGAACTGGGCAAGTCGCGCTTCGGATACAGGGTTTACACAAGCGAAATTCAGGGCTGCCTTATGGGAGGCTTGCTTCTAGCCGCTGCCTCTGTGAGCTATGCCCTACTTGAATTATTCGTACGCGATCTGGACGTCATGTACATCATCGCGTTGAGATACGGCGGCGATGTGAAATTGACATCCCGCGTGGAACGGGAGCTTGAAACAGACAGAAAAGCTGGTTTCTCCGAGATGCTGAAAGATCTTCAGCAAACGGTAGTCGAGGTTGCAGATGCGGACAAATTACGAGACTTCTACAATGACACGCGCATCCCCCTCGCGCATGGCCTTGTGCGCCGCCTTACAAAAGAGCTACCAGAGGAATTCGACGATATGTTTGCGAGGATTGCGCGTCGGGGAAAGCTCGAACAACGATTTGAGGGCGAAGCGATCGGAGACGTTGAATTCGTGTTAATGATGATGAAGAAGTATCTGCCCTGGCTATTGAGACGTTACTCCGCTTCAGACGAGGTACAGATTTGAGGGCGAAATCAGACGTAAAAGTGAACGTACAATCAAAGCACGCGTGATAAACCGGATTATCACGTGCCGAGGCTAGGAAACGCATCGGTGTCGCCTATCAGTACCGGGAGTTGTCCGATCCAAAGCAGTGGTGCGGAGAATCTCCTATCGAAGTGCGATAAGATTTTTGCGTGGACCTGCTGCACGGCCTTCGCGACAAGCTCCGATTCATAGAATCGATGTACGGGCAAGCGTCTGCTTGTTTCACGGAAACGAAGCGCAAGATCGAAAACTCTGAAGGCGAGTTTGACTATTCGGGCTGGGACCCTGATTCCTACGACGGGGAGCCGCCGTTCCTCACTGAGTGGCAGGAAGCGGACGAGGCGTTAAATCTCCTTGGTCAGGCGTGTCTTTCGTTGGTGCAAAGCGCGCTCAAGGAGTATTTGGATGGCTGCCTGTTTGTCACGCGGGCGGGGAAGCCGCAACGGAAGGGTAACGAAAGCTGGTTCGATGCGTACCAGAGGTTCTTCAATGAGCAATTCGGTATCGATTGGAGGGCGTCTCCCGTCCACGTGCCGCTAATTGAAGAGATCAATCTCGCCCGGAATGACGCTCAACACACCGGCAGAGAATTTGGGATGACCCGCTATCAAGACGCGCGTCATCAGGAGCGATTTCCGAAGGGAATCTTTGCAGACCCGACGTTCGCGGAAATGACGGCGCGGTCGCCGTTGATGGGGCCAGTGCCTCTACGAGTAACCGCCGACGGCCTTCAGGAAGCAAGCAAGCGCGTACTCGCCTTCTGCATGTTTATCGACGAACGGAGACCGTGGGGTTGAGGTTAGGCCTCCGCACTCAGATGAACAAGCGAAAATCATATGCTTTTGGTTGAAACGAGCCGAGGAGCGAGCCTATGCGCGCAATTTCATTCGAGGATTGCACTGTCGCAGGGAGTTTGGTGTAAAGATCGAACGTGTTCCAGTTCATCTTTGAGAGCCCCAAAATCTCGGTTGCAAGCTGCCGAATGTCGGAGTGCCCACAATGTCGGCGTACCGTGAGAGGAGCTGGTATTCGCCTTTTTCCCTGATAGTAGCGACGGCTGTCACTGACTGCCGATGTAACCCCGTGCACCCATACCAAAGCGGTGAAATCGTCGATGCGGACAACGCTCCCACGTGCAACCGGATAATTATCCTCGTGAAGCATACCTCGGCTATCAACGGACGAGGCGATGTAGCGTAATGTATCGTCGATTACGATCTCCAGCATTTCGACTTCAGACACCCCGCTCAGCCCTTCCTTGAGGCCTTGCTGTTCGTCCCTCGTGAATCGAGTGCGTTTGTGGATGACGACTCGCTTCGGCAATACAGATCGTGATTCGAAAAACAGCTCTCGTATCTGCTCGCCAACACGCCTCGCGTCATCACGCGAAAGAAATGGATTCTTTCCATAAAACACAGGGTTCTCGACGCGACTTAGCCGGTACTGGAGTCCTTCGCCGCGCGAGCTGTAAATGTGGCTGCAGCCCATGACGACTTTCTTTCCCTGCTCTTGGCTGGGATCGTAACTCATCCCGAGTCCAACATAAGCGCTGTCTCGATCAAGATCATCGAGCACCCACGGTGTACGCATCGCTTTTGCATAAAAAGCCAATGACAACCACCACCAAACACGACACTGCAACGCGTCAGATAGGGTGCTCTGGTCGAGAAACTGCGTGCCTATACCTCGTTGAACGCTGTTGGCTTTGACGTAGTCATGCACATCGAAATGCTCCGCTTCGGTACTAAATCCTCGGTATCGCACCCAGCGGTCAGGAAAGAAGATTAGAACGACATTCGGTGAAAACGATGCCAGCAACGCTTCAATAGCGCGATTGATACTTCGACCGACCTCAACAGCATTCGCCTTATCATCTGTGCCGGTTGGCTCGGGACAGACCATCCAACCCCGGCTGTCTGGCTCAGCAACAGCAAAATCAAGACCGAATGCGTTCTTAAAACCGGGGAAAGCAGGAAGGTAGTCTGCTTCCTGGTGGCTTGCCGGAATGTTTCTTCCGATATTCGCGAGAAATGTCTGCGCCAATTTTGTTTCTGCTTTCGGACAGACCACGCCTAAGCGGATTTCGTTTCCAAATCCTTGAGTCGTTAATGGATAGTCGAAAGGACGGTTTGAAAGGATGCCCCGGACTGGATGTGGATCCCTGACGGTGCTAGTCCCGGCACGATTGGAGAATACAAGCCCCGGTTCTGGTATTTGAAACCCCCTTTGTTTGACGAGCGACCGGAACCTTGGTTCTAGGGAAATCTTCTTCGAGCCCTGCCCCCCTGCAATTTCCGCGAACGCGGGAGCACGCCTTATCAGGAACCGAAAAGACGAACCTGAATTGGGTGGAAATTCATAAAGCTTCTGCGGTTGATCTGTCGCCAGCAGCATTGCACGCCAAAGGTTGACGGCCTCGTTGAACTCCTTGTTGTGCTGCCAACCGAGGATGCGCAGTTTGATGGGACTTGCTTTTGCTCTCGGAGCCAGCTGACCGGAGGCATCCTCAACACGAACAGAAGGTTTTAATGTAAGAAAAAGCTTCCTTTCAATCTGGCGCAAGGACAAGTGTACGGACTGATAGGCAAGAAAGGCTTGACCGTCATAGTGCTCCTGCCTTGGGGACTCCGGGGACCAAATCTCATGTGATCCGTCCACGCGCACCCCAGTCGCAAGAGACATACTGCGCACTAAGGCCTCCAGCATCAGTGAGGTAATTGCCCCGTCCTCGAAGCGAAGGCTGTCTTCCGCAAGAGGAGTCCGGCGCGGTCCTTCCTTGATGTTGTCGCCGAAGCAAGCTCGCACATCGTCGGTCGTGCCGAGTGCCAAGACTTTTCCCTTATAGGGGACCGCCACCACACTTCGCGAGGATACTTGCTCTCGGACCCATCGCCACACATGCTCTTGTGGCCATTTATTCAACTCACACGCCAATACTTCTGATGGGCACTCTATTTCGAATGCGTTGCTTTTGATTACGGTTGTCGGATCGGCCGCTTCAATGCGAAACGGACTTCTCGGTGTGTCCGATCCGCCGCTATTGCGTGCGATCAACGCGGTCGCTTTCGCTTGCGCTTGCGTGTCCAGGCACCGGAGTGCGAGCCGAACCATGAGATCATCGAATCCTTGAGCAGGAACCAGATACGCCGTGCGACCATTTGCGCGAGCACGCGTAATCAAGTCAATTACAGGTTTTGGGACGTTCACCGAATCCTGGAGGCACCAATAAAGAGCACCTGCCCCCTTCTGATCGATGCTTCTGCAGAACGCGGTCATGATGGACTCATCGCGGCCGCTGTATCCACTGACAATTACCGGAGCGTCCTTCAGCTCTTGGACCAAACCGGCTTCAAGAGCGCTCTCTTGCTGTTTGACCTCGGCAGTCGTGTTCTTGAGATGGTCATATCGATAGTCGCCATGGAGTGACACGATCAGCAGCTCACCCCTTCGGGAAGTTCGAATAATTCTGTGCGCCGAATCAATACCCACTTCGATTGGCGTTACTGCGCTTGAGGCAAGAGCGCGTCCGACAAGCTGATCGAAGTTTGTCGTCCAGACCGAGCTAAGCAATTCGTTCTCAGCCAAAATATTGAGTAGCTGGTATCCAATGTGCGGGTTGGCAACGCGCACTTTCTCCTGAAAGTACGCTCTCCGGCTTTCCGGGACCGGATAGCATGCTTCGATATAAACGCTGTACTCGTCAGGCCGGCCTTCAGCCGGATATATGGCTTGGCGATCAAGCCATCTCTGTATGCGCTGCCGGATGCTGGCCAGAGACAGCTCGGAGAATTGCGATTCAAGACCAATGTTGTTCGTGAGAAAAATATCGCGCTTCCACTCCCAAATACACATTTGCGCGGAAGGCATGCCGGACGTGATCGAAGCACCGGCACCAAGAAATAGCGCGTTAGGCGTGCGACTGACACCGACTGTGCGAATAAAAGCATCGAGAGACAGGAAGAGATCACTCACTACTCTTCCTCCTGGCCCGTCACAACCTCCATCGCCTCTGCGGCGCTTTGGGCGAGCATCTTCCGCATCTCGGCGGGGGCGATTTTCGCCTCTTTCAGTTTGGCAGCGGCGGAGATGCGCCATGTCAGGCTTCCCGGACCAGGGAAGTCACGACGGATGTCACGTAACACATGGAGCGCTTGTTGCGCCCACGCACGAAACTCCTTCAGTTGCCAATAGCGCACGCGCTTGAGGGATGGGACGGCACCTTTTGTTGTGGAGCTGCAGGGCGTTATGAGTATGGGCACTATTTCCGCAGCCGAGGATTCCGGAACGTTTTCTCGCATCCATTCCGGGTGAGAAGCGGCCTGGCGTGCTTTACGTACAGAAAAAACCGTATCGGGTTTACCCTCACCGTGGTCTTCAAACACGAAGCACAAAGAATCGTCTGCAATCCACCAAGGGTCAGGTGCTGCATCCTCAGTCGAATTTCCGGCGGAATATCCCAGCAGCAGGCCCAATTTTCTGTGGCCCTCTTCAAATGCGATGCCGTCTAAATCCTGCAGAATCGCCGTAAGAATGGCTTTTTCTTCTGCATCGTACTTGCGATCATGGATCGTCCCCATATTTTCCAGAACGGTTTCTATTCGCTCGATCATCGCGGCCAGCTGCGGCTCCGTAGCCGCACTAGTGGTTGGAGTTGCTTGCGATTCAGTATGTAGACCGACAAGCCATCTGAGTACAGGCGCGGCGGCCTGCGCCTTGCGGAAATAGTCCTTGGCCGTCTCGTCTGTCGATAGCTGATGTTCCCTGTGGGCGAGCCATGCCGCGGAACCGGCGAGATATAGCCATAGCGCGCGGTAACCACGCAATCATTGTGGGTCAGTTTTCCGATCACCGTCCTGCACTGCTCAAGTGCGCCGACGTAGTCGCCATTCCAAAGTGCATATTGGTATGTCAACTCCGCAGCTACGGAGTCCGCGAGTTCTTTGGTCGCGGCCAGAGTGTGCTGCGTCAAATTCGCGCGAAGCGCCACAATCGCCTTTTCGGCATCGTCCCATTGACTGTCCTGATTAAGGAAATGGCGCAGGTTATCGAGCATCTCCTTAACCGATGCTGACTTCGACTGCTCAAGCCCAAATTCAAGCTCAGCCTGGATTTCCGGATGGAAAAACTCGCGCCTCTCCTTCTTGAACAAGTAGCTGTTCAGGGTTTCCCCCAGCACCACGACGGCGGCGTAATCGTTGGGGGATCGGGTGCAGCGGCCGAATCCTTGTACGAGGCGGGTGAGAATACGGTCATCCAGCAAAAGCTGGGCTGTGACACGAAGGACAAAGAAGCGCTCCTGGAGGTTTGCTCCGCCCGGCAAACCATCGGCAAGCAGCAACCGGCAATCATCATCAACAAGGTCGATTCCGTCGTACCGGTTTGCAATCACTGCAACGGCCTTGTCGGCTTGTACGAACGGCGCTTTCGATGCTTCGATCTGTCCGGCGTCAAAAATCGGACAGCCGATGGCGTTTGCGATTGCGGTCCTAATTTTCTCGGCTGAGCGGTCATCTGGTACTAGGTAAAGCGCGCGCCCTGCCAGCTTGATGGACGCCATTGTGAACTGCTCGGCCTCGGTGTCGTCGAGTGACCGCTTGGGAAAAAGGAAGAATCGTCGGCCTATGCCTTGCTTGTCCCACCCGGCCGGAACGGGAATTCTATGAATCGGCTGACGACCCGTTACACGTTCCAGATCGCCTCCAGCCCCAAGCGTGGCCGACATATAGAGTCGTTGCTTTGCCCCAGAAAACGGTGGGTGTGTATCAGATGGCGGAATGAGCGGCCGAATCAGAATGGCTCGCTGCGAAATATATAAATGGCACGCATGTAAAGAATCCCGCAGTAGGCTCCACGGGTGGCGGAGCTTCGTGCCTTGCGTGTGTTCGTCGAGTAGCGAAATGACTTCAGGAACAATACCTTGAAAGACAGGCGTTGGAAGTTTCTCGACCCACTGCTGATCTGCTTTATCGGTTGACTCAGCCGCGAGGCGGGATTTATCGGAAGGTGGCAGCAACCTCGCGACCACACCCACCAGCGCGGAGAACGCTGGCTCGTGTTCGGGATCGGATCTCTCGATCAGCAACGACCAAAATGCAGAAATGTAGTTTTCTGCTGAATGGGCGTCATCAAGGATGATTAAGTTCGGGTCTGCGAAGAACGGATTTGTGTTGAACAGGCTGCTGTACGTTGTCACAGCAACGGCTTCGGCAGCCATCCAGTCTGCCGAAGCTTTTGCATCGTAGTGTGCCCGAGAGCCTGTAAAAGGCTGAACATCAACCCCGTACTTGCCGGTAGCCTGCTGGGCTACTTGGTTGACCAGCTGGCGCGTTGGGCAAAGATATACGACACGTTCTCCGTATTTCCTCCGTCGCCATTCGGCGATTAAAAGACCGACTAGAGTCTTTCCGCTGCCCGTTGGCAACTGGAAGGCAATGTCGGAATGCTGCGTATGCACAGCCAGATAACTGCGCAGCAGATCGGCCTGGTGTGAAAGAAGGCCAGGGACTGTCTTTTTTCTTAAGTCACGGAACAACGATTCAGGATCGTCCGGACAGACTGTTTTTTTGTCGGGGAGTTTAAATGCCATCCGCCCTCCCCGGCTGTCCCTTTTCGTTTATGTCAGCAAGGGCCTCCAATCTCATGCAAAGAGCCTTTCCTGCCGCTGGATGCGGACCTGTCCGTCGATGCTGTCGAGGACTTCGCGCGCCGGAATCTGCGCGAGTTCCTTCGGCTCGACCTTGTGCAGGCCTCCCCCGTACACCCTGCCCTCCGACACGAGCTGGGATGGCGTGATCCGCTGCAGGGCATTGAATACGCGCTCCTGCAGCTCAGGCCGGTCCTTCAGTGCGGCGAGCAGCGGGCCTTTCGGATAAAGCATGAGATACACGTTGTGAGCTGTCGCCTGCGAACGGTTCCAGATAAACCGGAACGGATGTTTTCCGTTGCGCGTGCGGCCCATGTAAGTGCATAGGAAGGGAGCTGGTGGTCGCTGCTCCTGCGAGTACCACGGCGCACGGTGACTCGCGAGGTAGGAGTCGGCAATTTCCTCCTCACGCCCTTTCTGCAGATATTCGTAGAAACGAGGCCAGCGTTTCTTGATCCCTTCCTCGGGCTCGCTGCAATCAAGCAGGTACATACGGGGCGAGACGGCGGGATCGCCGTTGGGATGAGCGTCAATGATGTCGGTCGTAACGTATCGGGGGCCGGGCAGTATCGGTTTCAGGAATTGCTTCGGGATCTTCCACTCGTTAACCTGCTCGGGACTCAGGATAAAGAAACTGTTAGAGCCGGTGGCAAGTCCGCGCTTGATGGAGAAAATCTCGCCAAGCGTCACTTCGCCCCTGCCCTCCACGGTCGTGCGCCCTGGGAACTGCGTCCACTTACGGGAATGGCAGAGCACGTCCAGGGGAATTGAAGCATCCTGCTGCGGCTGCTCAATCGGCCCGCCAAAAGAGAAACGCGCGTGGTGTTGCGGCGGCGGAGCAGACTTGCGAAAGACCACGACTGCGGAGGATACAAGCGCGTCGGTGAACTGCACGTCGGTAGGGCAGAAACGATGGATGTGCAGGAGCGTTACGCGCTCTGTCAGGTAGCGGCGCACGGTTGCGCCGTAATTCACATCCATGAATTCCGAGGGGATGAGCCAGATGCCGAGCCCCTTCTCTTCCATCCAGTCATGGCACAGCAGCAGGAAATAACAGTAGAGGCCCGCGAGCCCGCTGATTTCCATGTGTAGCGACTGCGCGAGCTGGGATTTCAGGCGGCCTTTTTCCGCGCCGTCCAGGTGATGATGCCGCACATAGGGCGGATTGGTGAGAATGAGATCAAAGCGCTGCTTCGGCGGTTTCTGTTTGGTGAAGTCGCCGCGAATGACATGAAGGCCGCTCCTGCCCCAGAGCTGCTCGGCCGCATCGGCGAACAAGGGATCGAGTTCAACGCCGGCAGCGGCTTCAATATTCTTCGCTGGGACTGTTTGTGACAGCGCCGAGAAAAATGCACCGGAGCCTACGGCCGGGTCAAGAAAACGCAGCCTCCCCTCCCCCTGCAGCGTGTGCGCGTAACGCGCAAGGCTTATGGCAAGCTCGAAGGGTGTGGCGAACTGTCCCCACTTATTGCGCTCGGCAGCGTTCTTCAGCGCATCGAGGCGGATCTGTTCCGCCTGCCTGCGTCCTTCGATAGTCTGTTGTGCGGACGTTGCCATGTTCGTCAAATCCCGAGCTGATCCAAGTCCTTTGTCCGATGTTCCCAAATCCAGTCTATGCCCTCCGCGGCCTCGTAGCCCAGATAGGCAGCGTCGAAATATCCGCACAGGAAGAGGACGAAGACGACATCCTTCCCGTAAGTGGCCTTGAGGTAGTTAATCTTGATCGCTTCTTCCTTGCGGCGCTTGTTGACATTCGTGAAGTCGCCTGCGGACTTCGCTTCGATAAGAATCGGAAGATGCGGCAGTTTTGCCTTCTTCGGCTGAATGACGGCATCGATAGGAATCTTCACCGTCTTCTCGTCGGTCTTGGACGGCTTCACGATGACATTGAGGCGAAATGAAAACGTGCCGGGCTCCATCTGGTTGAGCGGTGTAGCCGCTGGATGGGCCTTGAGCTTGTAGCCGCGGTCGGTCAGATATTTTTCAATGAGGGCGAGCTGGCGTTTCTCCTGGGCGTTGCGCACAATGGGCTCGGCGACAGCGCCGCACAGCCGGTCCGCAACAATGGTGGAGGAACGATAGCGCTCTTCTTTCGTCGCCTTCCGTTTCTCACCAAGCCACGGAAAAATATCGACATCAAGCATCTGCGAGAGAATGCCTGCAATCTTGTCGAGGTGTGCGTCGAGAACATCCTTCGCCAGTAGCGGCGGAAGTTTTCCTTCCTCAAGGCAACCGACGAGATTCTTGGTGGAGTCGGCCAGTCCGATCAGACGGTCACGCGCCAGCGGCGGACAGGTAGACATGCGCAGCATAGGAAGAATGCCGGGATTCGCCTTGATAACCTCGCGCGTGATGGTGCTGAGATCTTTGGTGATGGTCAGCCCCTGCTCTACATCGTCGATGGTTTTCTTGCGTGTGTCGCGATAAGCCTTCGGCGCGAATTTCATGAACCACTGGTTGAACTGGTCGACCGAGGCGCGCGTGTCCTCTTTCCACGAGAGTGGTTTATCCGCGTTAATGGGCATGAAGTAATTTAACAGTCGCTTAATAGATTGCAACTGCGGCCACACTCCTGGCAACGCTTTTACCTGCGCCACTTCCACAGGGCTCTCCACAGGGTAACTAGTTCCTGCATGATCCGGGGCGCCGGAGGCGCTTCTCCGCGCAGGCGGCACTTGCTCAAGGTTTCTTTATAGCTGCCGCGCATCGTGTGAGGACTCAGCATCGCAAGGGAACGCTTCAAGTGCTTGAGTTCCTCCCGTGTCATCCACAACCCAACCCACAATTCGTGTCGCCTTGTGCGACTTGCAGGTATTTTGGCAGTCCCCGCGTTGTTCTAAGTTGTTGCAAAACCAATTCCCGCGTCGCTGTCACGGCAGCGTTCTGTCCCCTCGATTGCTACTGACTGTCGGCGAGTTGTACCGCGCTCGATTCTCTCGACGTGACCCCACTTCTGCGTGCGGGCTGTGTGCCGTCGGGCCGCTCCGGGTCCAAGATCGGCTTCTCACCAGCGCTTCAAATTCAGTTTCGTTCGTGGAACCCAGACATCATCGGGCATAATAATGATCGAAGGTTAAGAATCTCCACCCCAATCGGGATTGAAGAAAAAGAAGGATCCCGCCGCCGTAGAACTTGGGCGGAAGGGTGGGAGGAAGATCGCAAAACGGGGCTCCGAATACTTCAGGCAGCTACAAGCGAAACGAAAGCACCGTAAAGGCGGCCGTCCACCCAAGCCCAAGAAACCTTCTTAAAAGCTCATTGACAAACAACGAGCGCTCGCTGTTAAATCCATTCCAGATTCCGTCCTTCTTGTAGTTCAGTGTTCTGAATTCCAAGTCTGGCTGACCAGTGCCGCAGATGGACGCTTCGGCGACAGTTCGCCTCCTGAACGTAACGGCAACAGAGGACCGGATTCACCATTCCGAATCGAGCAGCATAGTTCAAGGTAGTCGTCACCAGATTCCAGACGAAATGCTCATGTCTCAAGTTTCACTAGGCAACGGGGAGTGCCTCGGTGAATTGTTCCATCGCTACGCGCGGACTGTGCGCGGGCTGGCCTATCGAGTTCTGCGAGATGCCTCGGAAGCGGACGACCTTCTCCAGGACCTCTTTATATTGATTCAGCGGAAATGCGCGTTATTCGATCCGTCCCGCGGTTCAGTCCGATTCTGGATTCTTCAAATGGCGTATCATTGCGCCCTTGGCCGACGCCGATATCTGAACTCACGGCACTTCTACACGCGTGTGGATCTTGAGGACGTAGAAAACGAACTGAGCGACCGTGGGAATGGTATCGGTGGGCGAGGGTATGGTGACAACGAACTCTTAGAAAACTCAGCATTGAAGCCAGGTTTCGAGGATCTCTCCGAGGACCAGCGCCAGACCTTGCGCCTCTTCTTCGTTGAGGGCTACACATTGCCGGAGATTGCGGTGAAGCTGAACCAAACCCACGGCAACGTAAAACACCACTATTTCCGCGGCCTGGAAAAGCTGCGCAAGCACGTTTTTAATGGAAAATTGCGGGGCAATTCGGCAGTATGATACAAAGTTGCCACCATCCGAGGAGCTGGGGCGTTGTCTCACACCGAACCCCATGACGAGTTCCTGGAACTC
>Ga0335078_10010812_pt1 | contig 13516 bp, 12 predicted proteins | sample Lox_Sample_32_FD_206711 | JGI IMG/M metagenome (GOLD analysis project Ga0335078, IMG submission 206711) | Soil microbial communities from Loxahatchee National Wildlife Refuge, Florida, United States - Lox_Sample_3.2 | ecosystem: Environmental > Terrestrial > Soil > Wetlands | place: USA...
AAGCGCCGTCGCGGGCCACCCTCTCCCCAAGGGAGAGGGCTAATAACCAACATCATGGAAGCCCCTCTCCCATGGGGAGAGGGTGGCGAGAGTAGCGAGCCGGGTGAGGGGTTTCCTCCCCCGACCCTCGTAACTCTGAGCTGCGAGCCAAATGCTGACGGAGAGCCCGCAACAAGATCGGCTCAATCAGCCACGTGTACAATGGCCTTCACCACGCCATCGCGATAGTCGGCGACAAGGTCGAAAGCCTTCTTGGTTTCAGCAAGAGGGAAATGGTGGGTCACAATTTGATCGAGGTTAATGGAGCCTTTGGCGACCAACTCAATCGCGGGAGCGACGCAATTGTTCTGCCTCCGCACGCTCTGAATCTGTATTTCCTTGCGCCGCAAGGTGTGGATGCTGAAGCTGACGCGATCGACTTCGGGAATGCCGATCATGAGCACGCTTCCACCTGGCTTGAGAAGTTCAATCGCCTGGTCGAGCGTCTCCTGCTGCCCGGCGCATTCGAAAACGCAATCCACCCCCAGGGGCTCGAGCTCGCGGATGGCGCGAACCACATCGATCTCTTTCGGGTTCCCGGTCCAGGTTGCGCCACAGAGCCGGGCCATCTCGAGCCGGTCGCCGATCAGGTCCGTAACGTAAGCGGTGCAATCGACCGCGGCGCGACTGGCAAGCAGCACGCACAATCCGATGGGACCGGAACCCAGGATGGCGATCCTGGCGCCCGGCCGCATATGCGCAAGACGCAGGGCGTAGACCCCGATTGAGAGCGGTTCCACCGCCGCGGCCTGCACCATGGTCATGTCATTCGGAATCGTGTAACAGGACCTCTCCGGCATCACCAGGTATTCCGCCAGCGCCCCCGGTCCCTGCCCGGGGCAGGCAAGGAAACTCTGGTTTCGGCAAGTGTGTTCGCGGCCTGACAAGCATTGATCGCAATGCCCGCAGGCAATCAACGGGTCCACGGCTACGCGTTGGCCCACGGTTACTTTCTTGACCTGCTCCCCGATCGCCACCACGCTTCCAGCACATTCGTGACCCGTCCATTCGGGATAGTTGACCACCAAGGTGCCGATCCGCCCGGTCGTGTAATAGTGCACGTCCGAACCGCAGACTCCCACCACCCCGACGCGCAGGAGGACGCCGTGAGGATCGGTGATCTGCGGAGGCGCAGTCTCGCGAATCTCCATTTGCCTTATCCCGGTAAGGAAAGCTGCTTTCATCTGGGACCCCCCGCCAAACTACCATTCTATCAGGTGACGCGCGTTGGAGTGCGGCAGCGAAGCTGCCGCCGTAGGGACGGCGTTGGCCGCCGCAGGAAAGGCGGTAGCTGCGCTACCGCACTTCAAACGCCACTACGTGGCGTGCCCCACCGTGAACTTCGGAAACGAGCGTTGCACGACGGCGCTATAGATCGCTCCGCCCAGCAAGCCTCCCACACTGGGAGCAAGAAGGTAAACCCACCATTCATGGCCGCGCGGGCCGGGCAAGGCGATCGGCCCCCAACCCGCCAGATAACCGAAAAGGCGAGGACCAAAATCGCGAGCCGGATTCAAGGCGGACATGGTCAAAGGTCCGCCCAGCATGACCATGGCTGTGACGGTGAGCCCAATGAACAACGGCGCGAGTTTGCTTTTCGGCGCTTGGGGATTCGACTCGTCAATGAGCGCCAGTATGGCCAGCAGGAGGATCATGGTCATCAGCACTTCGACCATGAACGCCGTGGCAGTCGAAACCTTGGCCAGATCCTGAGGGCCGGTCCCTACCGACCCTGGATTAGGATAGTAACAGGAGAAGACCATCATCAGCTTTTGACTGCCCGGCTGACCGAGGCTAAGGCCCAGCTTTTGTGCCGCCGGTTGCCAGAATCCGTGCCAGCAGAAAAACAGCGCGCCGGCGGCGAGGAAGGCGCCTACGATTTGAGAGAGGACATAAGGAATGATCTTCCATTTTGGGAACTTGCTGAAGACGGCGAGAGTCAGAGTTACCGCGGGATTGATGTGCGCGCCCGAGACCCCCCCGGTCAAATACACGGCGATAATCACCGCCAGTCCCCACACGGCTGACACGCCGAGCGGGTCATAGGCCCCGACGAGGACCGCAGCGGCCACAATGCCGTCTCCCACGAAAACAAGCACAAACGTTCCAAGAACTTCGGCAAGACACTCGCCAGCGATCTGTGTTCGCATAGTACCCTCGAGGTAGGAACTGGACACGCCGCTTTGCCGATCCGATTTGCAACAAGCTTGTAAAGATGAGAGAAAGAGCGAGACCTGTAATCCTGAGCGCAGCGCAGGATCATGGCAGTTGTTCGTTAAGCAGCCAATTCAATCCTTCGCTGCGCTCAGGACAGGCTCTGCCCGTGCGCTGGAGCGGGACGCTCCCGCCGACCGCGGGCGAGACGCCCGTGCTACGTCCGTCGGCAGCCGGCGGCCGCATCGCCGCGGTGTAGCTTCTTGACCAACCTGGCCACATTGAGCGCGAAGTGCCGGGCCGTCTCGATTCCTTCCTTGTCCTGCCAGATCTCGCCCGGGAGCCTACCAAACGCCATGTTCCAATAGCTCGACCCCGGAACAATCATATCGTTAATCAGAAAGAACATCAGCATTTCCTGCAAAGTGAAGGTGTGGCCGCCGCGGCGCGCCACGGCCACAGGACCGCCCACCATGCCGGAGAGGAATTGGTCCGACTTCTTCGAAACCTGGCCGATGCGCTGCAATGCCGCCATCACATCTCCGCGGGCCGTGCCGAAGTAAACGGGCGAACCCACAATTAAACCTTGCGAGGCTCGCAACTTCTCGATGATATCATTCAAGCCGTCGTCGAGACTGCACTCTTTGGATTCACTACATTTCCCGCACGCCGTGCACGATTCGATCTTCCTTTCCGCAAACGAAATGACTTCCGCCTCAACCCCCTGCTCGCGAATCAGGCGCGCGCATTCGTTCATGAGCTGCGCGGTGTTGCCGTCCGGCTTGGGACTTCCGCTTATTAACAGTACTTTAGCCATGGCTCATCTCCTATTCTCGGCCAGGAACCCCTCACCCGGCCCGCGGCGGCTGATGGAAACGCCGTCGTGAGTCGCCCTTTCCCCAAGAAGGTAAGGCGTCCAAAGCGGCGGATGTCATCCTGAGCGAAGCGAAGGATCTCTGCAGTTGTTTGGTATGCGCGACGCTTCCGCGGTAACTGCGGAAATCCTTCGCCTTGCTCGCGACGACAGCTTTCCGATTCTCTCGTACACTCATTGATTAACAGATGTTATTACTACATTGGATATTGCTTTCATGATGATCTACGGGTACTGAGTCTTATCCCTGTCCGTAGACATCGTTGGTCAGCAGGATCTGGTTTTCGGGGTTTCTGCTCTCGCCGACGCTCGAGACGCGCACGGCCGCGGGCGCCTTGACGGGGCATTTCACTTCACAAATTCCGCAGCCGATACAAAGCTCCGGGTCCACGCGGGGCTGCTTCACTGTCAGCTTCTCGCCTTGAATGGTACGCACTTCCACTTCTTCGAACCAGATCGCTTTCTTGGGCGTGGGACAATGCTCTTCGCATACGATGCAGGTCTTCGAGTAAGCCCAAGGGAGGCAGCGGTTCCGGTCGAAGTGGGCCAAGCCGATTTTGACCTTCTGTTTCTCGGCAACCTCGATCTGGCGAATCGCATGCGTGGGGCAAACCTGCGAGCACAGATTGCACTCGTAGTCGCAGTAACCGAGCGACGTAAACATTACGGGCGTCCAGAGGCCCTCGAAGCCGCCCTCCAGCGAGGCCGGATGAATGGCGTTGGTGGGGCACACCTTCATGCATTCGCCGCAGCGAATGCACCGGGCGAGGAATTCGTCCTCCGCAAGCGCGCCCGGCGGACGAATCAGGGCGGGATTGAAAGTTCGCTTGGAGGCTTCGGGAGCGACGCCGAAGAGGAGTTTGCCGCCCACGCCGGCCAGGCCCGCCCCTAAGACGGCTCGCCGCCCCAGGTCGAGCCGTGCTTCTTTGGGGGGGTGAAGGAAATCAGCCATCCATTGGGTTAAGACGCTCTCGCCACCAACCTTCCCCCCCGAGGCTGGCGCAGACCCCGCGGTTTGGGGTCTGCGATCTCCCGAAGGGACGGTCTGTTGCGTCGATCGCAGACTCCCCGAGGCAGGGGTCCGCGCCTTTTCTTCCAGCAACGAGGGGAGGGTATCGGCAGAGTTAGCCAGAGCGAACTGCGGAGATTCTTCGCTTCGCTCAGAATGACAGGTAATGTGGCCGGGAATACGGCCAATTGAAAATGTAATCGCCTGCGCAGGACAGTCCGATTTGCAATTCCAACAATAGAAGCACTCCGAGGGCTTCCAACCCTTGTCGGGAGCGGCGCCGCCCTGGCAGTCGACCAGGCACAAGCGGCAGTTGTTGCACTTCTCCTCGTGTTTATTCAATCGGACAAGCGGATTCTTCCCCACCACTCCGAGCAAAGCGCCCAGCGGGCACACGTAGCGGCACCAGAATCGCGCTCGCCAGAAGTTGAGCGCGACGACGGTGATAAACAGCGCTCCGACGAGCAAGCTGCCCCGGTAGTACGGTTGCGTAGCGGCGAGGAAATACTTTCGCAGGAAGCCGTAAACAGGCTCTGTCACTAGCGTAAGGCGGACGGGCCCCACCCCGGGATTGGAGTCGTAAACCCAGGTGAACATGGCCACCAGGGCCTTGTTGATCGCAGGGTAAACGGAAGTGGAAAGCGAGCGGAAGAAGAACGAGAAGGGATCCAACCAGCCAACCACGTCGGCGCCCAGCAGAGCCGCAAGCAGAAAAGCCACCAGCGCGTAGTATTTCGCCTTTTGCCAGGGGTGATAGCCGCCCGCCTGGAGCTTTTGCTTGGCGGGTCCGCCGCGCAGGCTGGTGAAGAAATTGTGAAGCGCGCCAAAAGGACAAACCCAGCCGCAGAACCAGCGCCCGCAGATGAGAGTCACTGTGAGCGTAGCCAGGGAAAGCAGCATCGCCGCCACCACGGCATGCGAAGCTAGCCACGAACTGAGCGCCACCAGCGGGTCGAGGTTGAAGAACAAGGTGACGCCCCGCCCGGCCTGATTGATGGGGTGATAAACCGTCTGCAAGAAAAGATAGCAGAACAGAAGAAAGAAACCCGTCTGGGCAATGCGGCGCAGCCAGACGATCCCGGAGGTTTTCTGCTTCTTCGCCATGAGGGTTTACACTTCTACCTGCTTCGGTGAAAGCGATTTGAAGTCGATGGTGCCGAGGGCCCTGGCGTTTCCCTGCACGATGTAGCCGATCGAATCAGGCCTGTAACCCAGCAGAGTGGCGCCGACGGCATCCACCGCCACCTGGTCTATGCCCGCCACCAGCGTATCCTTGCGCTTCACATCGGCAAGATTGCCGCCCACCGGGCCGTTGGCCGTGAGCACGCGAATGGCGTCCAGCACCACGAGGCGCGGCTTGAGAAAAGCCGCGAGGTCAGCCAGCGTCCCGCCCAAGTCCTGGTGCAGCCGATTGCGCGCGCCGCCAACCACGCCCATCAGGTTCTTCATTCCCAGGGTCGCGAGACACAGATTGTGGTTCTTGGCGATGGGGACGTTGATCAGCCGGTCCGCTTCCACGATGTCCTGGTAAACCTCCCACTCTTTCAGAACTTTACCGTTCAGGGACATCTTTCGGAACTTTCTCTCGTCCAGGAAGGGCACCTCCGCTCCCGCCTTTTCCGCCGCCTGCTGAATTCCGCTGCGCGGATAAGAAAGCCGGGCGGGATTGCAGGGGTTGTCGCTCACCAGCACTTTCTTTGCGCCCGCCTGGTAGCACATCGCGACCAGAGTAGCAACGACATCGGGATTCGTGGTCGCGGCCTGTTCCGCCCGGCGGTCCCAGCCGACGTTGGGCTTGATCCAAACCACGTTCCCTTTGGATACAAAACGGCCCATTCCGCCCAGCGCGTCGATAGCCTGGCGAGTGAGACGCCGTGCTTCCTCGGCGACGCCGTCGGGGTCCGTTGGGGAAGTTTTGTAGTGCGCGATACTCAGGGCTGGCGGTTGTGGACTTGAGATCAGGGGTAGGGGTCCGAGCAGACCCACTCCCAATCCCCCTCCTGCCATTATGCCTGCTCTTAGAAAATTTCGCCGATCAAGATGCGCCATCAGTTGACTCCTCGAGTGTATAACCTGTAGTGGCAACCATTACGGTTGCCGAAGGGCGGCCACGTGGGCCGCCCCTACGAATTCAAAACGAGACTCCAGCTCCCGCTGCGGTACACCCTCTTCCCCACGCGGAAGAGGGACTTCTATCCGTACGTTACCGACATCCCCGGATTATCCAATGCTTCCACCCGAAAACACTGCTCGCGCCGCGATGAGCCGCTCCACGATGGCGATTCCGTTGGGGCACACCGGCTCACATTTCTTACAGAGGCGGCACGCTTCGCTGCCTGCTTTCTCCGGCGCGATCTCGCGATAGGCGCGCAGCGCCGTCTCCCGATCCTTCATCTGGTCGTAGTAGTAGTCTTTGCAGCGCAATACCGTAGAGATTTCGATCCCCAGCGGGCAGGCTTGTTTGCACTCATCGCAGAGCATGCAATTATTCGAGCGGTTCGCCTGCCCGTAGCGGTACAGGCCTCGGTCCTCTGCAGCGGTCAGCGGCGCGTTAAGCGCCGCCAGGTAGGCGTCGAACATATCGAAGGAACCGATGCCCTTGGTCACCGTCGAGACCGCCGGATTTCTTAGCAGCTTCTTCAAATAGGCCACTTCCGAGTCGAGGCCATTCAGCCCCTTCATGGTCTTCATCGCCATCACGCCGACGCCTCGCTGCTGCGCCAGGCGAAGTTCTTCCGTCATGGCTTCCAGGTTAGGCTGGTTCAGCACCGGCATAACGACGTTGTAATATCCGGTCTCGAGGCCCGCCGCTGTTGTGCTCTTCACCATGGCGTGAGTGGTCAAACCGGCGAACCTCACTTTGCCCTGGTTCTTAAGCTTCTCGAAGGTCTCGGCGATTTTTGCGTCCGAGGCGGAAAAGGGGATGTGCCGGTTAAACATCAGGAAATCCACGTGGTCGGTATTGAGGACTTTCAAAGCTTCGTCGATGCTGGGGTAGTCGTCCTTCAGGGCCAGGTAAAACCTGTCGCGCAGGGACCTGAGGCCTGCGCCCAGCGTCTTGATCGACTGGCCACCCAGGTAGTCCCAGGCGACGTGCACCAGATTCACGCCGTGCTCGATGGCGTACCGGTGGACCGACTCCGCCATGACCAGTCCGCCCAGGCTGATCGCGGACACCTGGATGCCGGTATTGCCCATGGGGCGGTACTTCATGGCAGGATTGAAGTTGAGGATTTGGGGTCGTGACGTCGACTTATTGTCGTCACCACCCGCCTTCGCACCCATCCTTCCCGCGCCTACTGCCACGGCTCCAAGAAAGCCGCTCGAAATGAACCCTCGCCGATCCATCAACGGCACCTTAGCCTCCCTGAATGAGTCTGTGTGACAACCTCTTTTCGACTGTCATTCCGAGCGAGGCGAGGAATCTCGCTCTGAGTGTTTTCAAGGCAGTGCGAGATTCCTCCTCGCCTCTGGCTCCTCGGAATGACGGCAAAAACGAGTTCTCACGCAGACTCTTAATGGGTGATCTCACACTCCCCCAGGAACTGTATGCTTTTTTGAGACCAAGGTGGACGTCTGAGAATGGCCAAGAGACAGAAAGTCCCTGTTGCGCCTTGAATTCAAAGCAAGGCCGGCCTTCAGGTCGGCAGTTTCCGGGTCAGGAACGGCGGCGCTTGTGGGCTCGGGTGACGCGGTGAGTCACATGTTTCTTGGGTTGCGGCGCAACCTGAGGTCGTTCGCTTCGAGCGGGCAAGTCGGAGTTGACCATGTCGGCTACAGCCTTCCAGCTTCCATCCAGCTGTTTCTTATAGACCGACAGGTACTTGCCCTGATCGGTAACCGGCTTCTGGTCTGTGGGACTCGAGGAGGTCATCGAGTAGGTGCCGATTACGTAAACGAAATCGCCGCTTTTCGACGCTTCCCCGCGCGTGGACTGGAAGGTCAGAGCAAAATTGGGGTCGGCCATCATTGGTTTGAACGCGGCCTTGATGTTGTCTTTACCAGTGATCAGCATCTGGTTGGGCAGCAGGACCGACGCATCATTGGAATAGTAGCTCACGAACTTGTCCACATCTTTCGTGGCAATGTCCTTCACCCAGGCGGCCTCGACGCTCCTTACCGCCGTGACATCGGCGTTCTGCGAGGTGGGGACGTTACTTGAACAGGCGGTCATAAGAGCGAACAGGGCAACACACGCAAATAAGTAGCGGGGGCGTAGCATGATTTTTTCCTCCGGAGAATGTAAGTGTGCGATCACGATTCTATCACGGAGTCCCCGTGGGCGGAGCACTCATCCGAATCCATGGGCGCGCAGACGAAGGCGTGAGCGGCGCTGAGCACGCTTCTCGGCCACCCACGCCAGTTCGTTTATGGATTCGAGCCGTAAGACGCTGTTGCCGTCTCGCGCGAGGAATAGTATTCCGTGCACTGGGCGACAATGGGGGAATCTCATCAAGGTGTCGCCGTGGACGCAAACGGGATTAATTCGCCGGCACAGTGACTTCAGTTTCGCCTGAGGCCGCGCTCTCGTCGCCGTTTACGGCCACAGCCTTAACCACGTAGTAGTAAGTCGCTCCGCCCGCAACGCTCTCATCCAGATAGCTGGTGACGTAAATTGGCAGTGCATTCAGCGGAGTCGAACTCTCGCCTCCCGAGGCGGCTCCCCGGTAGACGTTATAGGCAACGTCCTTACTCGTGCCGCTGGCGGTCCAGGAGAGAGCCACGTCGTGGCTACCCGCACCTGAGAGGCTCACAATCTGCGGGCTGCCGGGAGCATTATCCGTGATGCTGAGAGTGGCGGCGCGCGCGCCGCCGGCACTCGGCGTGAATGTCACGCCGATCCTGCAGGCGCCGCCCGGCGCGACCGCGCTGCCGCAGGTATTCCCCACCTCAACAAAGTCGCCCGGGTTGGCTCCCATCACCGCGAGGTTGGTGATGTTCAAGGCCGCGTTGCCGGTGTTGGTCAGGGCGACGGTGTCGGCCGAACTGGTTGTCGCGATCGCCTGACTGCGAAACGAAAGACTGGTGGTGGAAAGGCTGACCGCCGGCGCAATCCCCGTCCCGGAGAGGCTCACCGTCTGCGGGCTTCCGGCGGCATTGTCCGCAAAAACGATCGACGCGGCGCGAGTTCCGGCGGAACTGGGCCTGAAGGTAACTGTTAGCGTGCACTGGCCGGAGGGCGCCAGTGAGGAGCCGCAATTGCTCTTTAGTGTGAAATCGGCGGCGTTGGCGCCGTTGACTGCGATACTCGAGAGATTCAGGCTGGCGCTCCCACTGTTCATCAATGTGGCGGATTGCGGTGTGCTGGTACTTCCTACGCTCTGGTTGGCGAAATCAATACTCGTCGGACTTAAGGAGAAGCCCGCTGCATCGGCTGGGGCAACCGCCGCGTTCCCCCCGCCACCGCAGGAAATACAGCAGGCGGCGACGGCGACGCAGACGACGGCGAGAAACACTTCCTCAGCGCGGAGAGAATGGAGGGGTATTGCTTCCATACTGCGCGACTTCCCGGCCGGAGCGGCGCCGGCCTCGGATGGATTCGTGTCCTGCGACGTTCGACGGCAATTTCAATGCCACACGGCAAACGCTAAAGTCCCATTACCCCTGTGGGGAATCTATGGCACCAAGGTACCACATAGACCAAGGGTTTGGAAGGACAAAAGAAGGCGCGGCGCAGCGCTCAGCCATCGCCCTCCCGAGGGACTCTGAAGCGCACTCTCACGATCGTCATTTCTCAATTCATCGTGAACGTCACCGGACTCGAGTTGCCGGATCCGGGGTTATTAACGGTCAGGGTCACTGTGCCCGCCTGGCTCACATCGGAGGCAGGTATCGCCACCGTGAGCTGGGTCGAACTCACAAAGGTAGTGGTGCGGTCGGCGCCGTTCCATTGCAGCACGGCCCCTGGTAGAAAGCCTGATCCGGTGACGGTGAGGATCATGTTGCCGCTACCGGCAGAGGTGCTGGAGGGCGACACGGACGCGAGGCCGGGGGCTGTATTCGAGGTGCTCCACTGCGGCAGTACGAACGGCCCGCGCACCAGAAACAACTGGCCCGCACCCGGAGTGCTGTTACCGAAGTCTCCGCTACTCGAAGAGTGCCAGGCAAGTCCGTCCCTTCCCCATTGAACCAGATCTTCTCCCTGAGCTCCAGTGAACTGCTGCATGCCCAACAGCACATAGCGGTTGATGTCATACGCCAGCAGCACAGGTTCCGCCGCCAGGCGAGGGGTTGACAACCACAATCTTCCCGGTGCCAACCGCGGCGAGATCCGTGGCCGGCAGCGTCACTTGCAGTTCCGTCGCACTCACGTACGTCGTTGTCAGGCTGGTCCCGTTCCACTCCGCCGTGGAGGACTCGACAAAGCCTGTCCCGTTGATGGTCACCGTAGTTGCCGATGCCCCCACGTCGATCGTGGCTGGAGAGAGCGAGGTTATCGACGGCACAGGGTTCGATGGTGGTGGAGTTGACCCGCCCCCGCCCCCACCTCCACCGCAGGCAGGAAGCAAAAGGACTAAGGAGAGAATAAGGACAAGGGCAGCAATTGCCCGCCCGGTGACGGAGCTAGCGTAATTTTTTGGCAACGTAAAATCCTCCTGGCTTCGAAGCAAGCCTTGGTCAAATACAGTTTTCGGGAATGCAGCTGAGGATAAGAGGACTTTCGGGTATATATTCGGAATCTCCATTTCGGACTCCGACGGGGCCACGCAGCATACATCCAACCGCCGGCAGATACAACTGCCAATCGGGATCGGGCGCTTGGTGTGAGGTGAGCCCTCGTCACCTTGGGGCCATGGGCGCAAAAATAAGCTCGATCGGGTTCCGGAGCCCGCCGCAGCGGGCGCAGGAATGCGGCCCACGGCGACAGCCGTGCGGAAAAAGCCGACGCGCCTGAAAAGCCCCGGGAGGGGCGACAGAACTGTCTTGGTAATGGCAGATCTTCTGGCGCCACTACGTGGCTCAGCCTGCTCTCTGTGTGCCGTGATCCCACGGCTGTGAACGTGTGAAGAAATTCGGAATGTGTCATCCTGAGCGTAGCGAAGGATCTCTGCAGTTGTTCGTAAGCCGCTGAAGCATAAGAAACTGCTGGGATCCTTCGCGCAGTTTACCCTGAGCGCAGCGAGCGGGCTCAGGATGACAGCCGGTTGATTTTTTACAGGTTCTGTGGCCGTGGGCCACATTCTTGCGCCGCTGACGCGGCTTGGCTTGGGGTCGCGGGCTCATTTAGCGCGGATGCCCGCCTTTGGGAGAGGAGGTTTCCGGCAGCCGACGGACAGATAAGTGAGGTTGGTCCGTCACAAACTTAAGTAACGCTCACTAGGAACTGAGTGACACAATTCTACCGTCGGGACCCGCGATGCGAGCGAGGAGTTGGGGCTTTTCACCGTGCGTGACGGGTAGGTTGAGGCCGAGAAGCGTCGAAATGCGTAGCAATTCGGCGCTGTCCGGTGTGGAGACTTCGAAGCCGAGGATTTTGCAGCCCGCGGGCGCGTCGGCGGAAGGATGGACTGTGTTGGCGCTCCATTCGATGAAAAAGGGGAGAAGCCCATCCCGGTCGTCGTGAAGATTGAGCGTCCTCCATTCGAGAAGGCGGCCGTCGGGACGCCGGCGCGAGCCCGCCGTAGGTCCGTCGAAAGCCAGCTCGGCGTTGCGAAGGCGACCCGCGAATGCGTCGAGGTTACCGGGGTGCGCCGCCCAGCCGACGAGGCGCGGCTCGGTGAGTTTCTTCAAACCATAGTGGTCGGATGCGCCGCTCTGCGCGGGGTCGGGCGCTATGATCTCGAGGTAGTGTCTGTCGCCAAGGGAGAGTAAAGCGTTGCGCGTGCCGCGTCCGGGATGAACGCCGCCGGATGCGGCGGTGACCCCGGTATGTTCCCTGACGAAAGCGATGCCTGCATCGAGATCGCTCGAGCCGAGAAGAATGTGATCGAGAACCGTGGGCACGTTAGCTGCTCCCCAGGAAGCCACAGGCAGGGTGACCGCGCCAGCCGTCATGGCGAGAAATAATCTGCGGGATAACATCCATGTATTTCCTTTGGCAGAAGCGGCCCGGCCCCGCTCTGCGCCCGAGGTTTCGAATTACCTCCGCTCATCGGCAGAGAAGGTGGTCCAGGGATAGGCTTTCATGTCGCGCAGGAGAGGCTTTTGCCACGAATACTGCGGGTGCGCCTTAAGGTGCTCGTCGGCATGGAAGTCGATCCCGCAGGCATGGCCGGCCGCCGCATTCAAGGACATGCGGCGCGCCAGGTTGGCGTCCGTCGCCTTATTCTGAACCGCGCCCGCTATGCCATAGGGCCCCTGCCAGGGTGGCGAGCCCCGCGGTGACAGGTCGACATGCCCGCAAAGCGTGCGCTCGCTCGGCTGGTTTCGTTTGTCGAAGGTATCGTAGTGATCGGCCAGGAACTGCTCCGCCAGCGCCACGTCAATCTTCCCCTTGTTCTCAGCCATCAATTGTTCCCAACGGACGCGCCGGGCGTTGGGGCTCGCGGCTTGATCGTCCTTTGGAAACCTTGTCTCTTCGCTGCAAAGTTTTCCATTGATGGGGAAATTGGCGCTGACGAAGTACCCGTCCGTCTTCCGCTCGAGCGTGACGTTCTTCAGGCCCAGTTCGAGGCTGGCGATTTCGTTGCGCTTCACATCCGCCACCAGCCAGTCGTTTGCATAGCCGCCGTTGTTTCCTTGCTCCATGAGGCGGGCGAAGTCGTCAATCGAATTGGAGTATTGCATGGCCTTGCGAGCGCGCACGAATTCAGGGACGCCGTTTGTATCGTAGCCGAAGAAACTGGAGATGGTGGTCTCGGTGATGACGATGCCCGCGGAATTCAAACCGAAATCGTCCGCGCTGTCAATGACGCCAGGCCCGCCGTCCATCAGGATGCGGTTACCTTTTTCCGGAACGATGTCGTAGATGATGGTCCAGCGCTCGCCGCCCAGGTAGCTGCTCCAGTCATTGTGGGCGATCACCGGCTGTCCGTCGCGGGTGTAGCTTCCGGTGGCCACAAAGGCGCTGCAGTGCTCGGGCGCGCCGGCGGTGGGAGGCGGCGCGACACCGTGCTGTTTGTCGTACTCGCTGATGTAGTAGCCCCACTCATCCGCCGCGTTCAAAGCGACCACATCCCAGATGTCCAGGTCCACGCCGCGGGCTCTCAGACCCTCGGCAATGCCTTCCATCTCCTCGCGGTACTCGGGTTCAATGTGGGGCCACAGCATGTCCCGTGCCGCATCGCGGAAGAAACCCCAGCTCTTCTTGCTGTCGTGGGTGGCTTCGAGTTCGGTGGCGGCTTTCTCCTCTGCAATTTCCGGGGCCAGCAGATATCCATTCTGGAATCCGATTTCCGAGGGCGAGCCTTCCAGGTGCACGAACGTCCAGCCATTGCGCGGCGCCTGGCGGGATGCCTTCTTCAGACGCGGGTCGCTCGCGGATCCCTGCGAGAGAAAAT
>Ga0335078_10010813_pt1 | contig 13515 bp, 9 predicted proteins | sample Lox_Sample_32_FD_206711 | JGI IMG/M metagenome (GOLD analysis project Ga0335078, IMG submission 206711) | Soil microbial communities from Loxahatchee National Wildlife Refuge, Florida, United States - Lox_Sample_3.2 | ecosystem: Environmental > Terrestrial > Soil > Wetlands | place: USA: Florida...
ATTTTTGCAGCGCTTGATCGCGCTGGGCGCTTCGCAGCGGCTAGCGCATCTTCAGGATGATGACCTGATCGCTGTTCGGATCGGTGGTCTTGCGCAATTCGGCGACCTGCGCGGCCGTGACCGCGGCCCCCTGGTTGCCCCAGCCGTTGCGGATGAACGTCACCACGTCGGCGATCTGCTGATCGGACAGCTGCAGCCGGAATTGCGGCATGCGATACGAATCGGGTGTGCCCTTGACCACCAGCGGGTTCGAGCCGTTGAGCACCAGGTTGATGAGCGACGACGGATCGTCGTCGAGCACGACGGGGTTGCCGGCGAGCGCCGGTGTGTACGGGGCAAAACCCTTGCCGTCGTAGCCATGACAGGCCCAGCAGACGCCGGTATAGAGCGCCGCGCCGGGTTGCGTTGCATGGCCGCCGCGCAACGCCGTCGTGGTCGTATCGTTGTACGCATAGGCAGGCTGCGCGGATGTCGCCGGCAGCGATTTCAGATAGACCGCGATGGCATTGAGATCTGCATCCGACATGTAGGGCGTCGAGTTGTTGACGACATCGATCATCGAGCCGAACACCGCGCCGCTTTTGTTGTGGCCGGACTTGAGAAAACTGACGATGTCGTCTTTGGACCAGCTGCCGAGGCCGGTGCGCAGGTCGCCGCGCAGATCTGGCGCATACCAGGCATCGAGCAGCGCGCCGGAGAGATAGTCGGAGCCGCTTTCGTCGAGCGCCTTTTCCTGAAAGGCGAAGCCGCGCGGCGTGTGGCACGCGCCGCAATGGCCCAGCCCCTGCACCAGATAAGCGCCGCGATTCCATTCGGCGTTCTGGCCGCTCTTGTTCACATAGCTGCCGCTGTCGGTGAACAGCGCGCCCCAGATCGCCAGCGGCCAGCGCATGTCGAGGTACGATGGAATTTCATTGGGCTTGTTGGCCTGACGGACCGGCGGCACTTGCTTCATGAAGAATTCGTAGAGCGCGGCGACATCGGCATCGGTGAGCTTGGCGTAGGACGGATAAGGCATCGCCGGATAAAGGCGGTGGCCGTCCTTGGCGATGCCCTGGCGCAGCGCGCGATCGAAATCGGCGAGGCTGTAGCTGCCGATACCGGTCTCGGGATCGGGCGTGATGTTGGTCGAGTAGATATTGCCGAGCGGCGAACCCATTTTGAGCCCGCCCGCAAATGCCTTGCCACCCGGCGTCGAGTGGCAGGAGACACAATCGCCGGCGCGCGCCAGATATTCACCCGGATTGCTGGGCGGGCTGGTGTTCTCGTCCGCCCGTGCAATCGCTCCCCCGGCTGCGAACAGCGCAAGCAGTCCGCAGAAAGCCATCCTTGAAATCGTCGTCACGTCCCGTGCCTCCTCAGCAGGCGTTACCCCCGTAACGTCCGTGAACAGGCGGAGGCGGTCGCGCCGCCTCCGCATTGCGCCGATCTTGGAAAGCGCCGGCTATGTCGATTTTGCCGATCCGGATAGATCGTGATCGCTGATCGGCAGCGAGCGGATGCGCTTGCCGGTCGCGGCGAAGATCGCATTCGCCACCGCGGCCGCGATCGGCGGCGTTGCGGGCTCGCCCGCGCCGCCCCAGACCTTGCCGCCGCTCGGCACCAGATGGACGTCGATTTTCGGCGCTTCCGCCAGGCGCACCATGCGGTAGGTGTCGAAATTGCCCTGCACGGGCGCGCCGTCCTTGATGGTGATCTTGCCATAGAGCGCGGCGGACAGACCGAAGATCACGCTGCCTTCGGCCTGCTCGGCGATGGTCAGAGGATTGACCATGTAGCGCGTGTCGAGCGCGACGGTGACGCGATTGACCTTCACCTCGCCGTTCGGCTTGACGGTGACTTCGGCCACCTGGGCGCACAGGCTGTCGGTATCGGTGCAGATAGCGATACCGCGGCCGCTGCCGGCCGGCAGCGGCTTGCCCCAGTCGCCTTTCTCGGCGGCGGTATCGAGCACCTTGAGCCAGTCCGGCCGTCCAGCGAGCAGCTTGCGCCGCATCTGATACGGATCGATGCCGCCCGCCGCCGCCATTTCGTCGAGGAAGCTCTCGATGGCGAAGGCGTGCTGGTTGACGCCGGGCGCCCGCCAGAACCACACCGGCAGGTGCGTGTTCTTGACCAGCGACTCGACGCGCATGTTCGGCACCTTGTAGCCGTTGTCGGCGAGACCGGCGACGGTTTGCGGTTCGACTTTGCCGGGAGGAAACTTCCTGCCGACCGAAGCGAAGATCGACGACGTCACGACCCGCATCGACCACGCGACCGGCATGCCGTCGGCGCCGACCGCGGCCTTGAAGCCGACCACCGCATGCGGACGGAATTTGTCCTGGCGGGTGTCCTCTTCCCGCGTCCAAACAAGCTTCACCGGCCGCCCAACCGCTTTGGCGATGGCGATGGCCTGCTTGACTTCATCGTTCGCATCGCGGCGCCCGAAACCGCCGCCGACGAAGCCGTTGTGGACGTAGACTTGCTCGTCCTTGAGGCCGGAGGCCTTCGCGGCCGCTTCGAGCGCCTCATCCGCGGCCTGCGTTCCAACCCAGACATCGAGCCGGTCGGGCTGCAGATTGACGGTCGCATTCATCGGCTCCATCGGCGAATGCGACAGATAGGGTGTTTCGTAGATCGCCTCGAAGGTCTTGGCGGCGCCCGCCATCGCCTTGTCGACATCGCCCTGGTTGCGCGCCGTCAGCATCGGTTCGGACAGCCCCGCGCGGAACGTTTTCGACAGCTGCTCGCTGTCGACCTTGCCGGCCTCGCCAACATCCCATTCGGGCTGCAGGCGCGAGAGCGCGCGTTTGGCGCGCCAATAGGTATCGGTCGCGACCACGGCCACGGCGTTCGGCAGCTTGACCACCTTGAGGATGCCGGGCGCGCCGTTGAGGACGGAGTCATCGACACTTTTGAGTTTGCCGCCTGGCACTGGGCACGCCACGATCGCGGCGAACACCATGCCCGGGATCTGCGCATCGATGCCAAACTTGGCCGAACCGTCGGTCTTGTGCACGACGTCGATCCGCGGCAGCGCCCGCGGGATGAAGGTGAACTGCGCCGGCGTCTTGATCGCCGGCTCCTTGGCGAGCTTGATCTTCGCCGCGTCGGCGGCGAGTTCGCCGTAACGCAGTGTGCGGCTCGACGGCTTGTGCGTGACCACGCTCATCGCCGCCGAACATTCAGACGCCGGGACATTCCAACGCGCCGCCGCGGCCGCGATCAGCCGTTCGCGCGCGCTGGCGCCGACCTGCTGCACCAGCTTCTGCGACGCCCGAATCGAGCGGCTACCGTTCGAGAACATCCCGCCGTAGACCTTGTTCTCGCGGATGTTGCGATTGGGCGAAGCGTATTCGATCCGGACTTTCGACCAGTCGCACTGCAGCTCCTCGGCGATCATCATCGGCACCGCGGTCATGCTGCCCTGGCCCATCTCCGATCGCTGGTAGCGAATCAGGATGGAGTCGTCGGGATCGATCGCGATCCAGGCGTCGATCTCGTTCGGCGCGTAGGCGTGATCGTCATTCCACGGCTGGGCCGCCACGGTGGCGGCGCGGGCGCTGCGTGGCGCAAGCCCGATCATCAGGCCGCCGGCGGCGGTGGCGCCCGTGACGATGAAATGGCGGCGGGTGAGACGAGATGTGAAGGTTCCGTGCATCACGCCCTCCCTTACGCTTTCAGCATGTCGGCGGCGCGATGAATGGCGCGGCGCAGACGCTCATAGGTTCCGCAACGGCAAATGTTGGTGACATTTGCGTCGATGTCGGCATCGGTCGGGTTGGGAAAGTCCTTCAGAAAAGCGACCGTCGCCATGATCTGCCCGGATTGGCAGTAGCCGCATTGCGGCACGTCCTCGGCGATCCAGGCGCGTTGCACCGGGTGGCTGTTGTCGGGGGAGAGACCTTCGATGGTGGTGATTTTGGCGCCATCGAGCGCGCCGATCGGCACCGAGCACGAGCGCATCGGCTTGCCGTCGACATGCACCGTGCAGGCGCCGCATTGCGCAATACCGCAGCCGAATTTCGTGCCGGTCAGGCCGACGACGTCCCGCAGCACCCACAAGAGTGGTGTATCCGGTTCGATGTCGATTTGTTTGGGGGTTCCGTTCACTTCAATAGTGATCACCGTGGCTCTCCTCAGAGGTGGTGATGCATGTCATGTAGCGAGCCTTGCCGCGACGCACATATTGCATCGCGCGGAACCTATCAGGGCCGTAGTCGTAATCCAAGACACGTTGTCTTGAGAATTTTTCCTTATTTTTACGCGGGCGCGACGTTTGTTGCGCCGCACCAACGATCGCTATTTGAATTCAACGAATGATACCGAGGCTTGTTCCGGCGCGCGCTGCGATGTCATTACCCGATGGGCTGTTTGACGACACGGCCGTTCGCCTCGATGAACCAGCGCTCGCTGGCGAACGGCTTGCCTTCCAGCCGCGCCGCCATCCATTCGGCCTGATATTCGCGCGGTTCGGGCCCGCGCTCCGTCGCCGTGGTCAGCGCGATCGAGTGATTGCCGCCCTCATAGACCAGAAGCTGCTTCGGGCCGCCCAGGGCTTTCATGAACGCCTCGGTGTATTCGAGCGGGCAGAGCTGATCGTACTCGCCGCAGGCGACGAGATAAGCGCCTTTGACCTCTTGCGCGTAGCCGTTCCAGTCGATGGTCTTGCGAAACTCGTCGAATTCGCGCTCGTCGGTGATGCCGGACATGAACATGAAGCGCTTCTTGAAGGTCGGCGAGGCACGGTTGAAAATGGTTTCGCCGCCCGGCTCGTAGCATGTGCCGGTAACGGCGCAGGCTTTGTAGCGGGCGTCCGCTGCCATCATGATGGCGGTGAAGAACGAGCCGTAGCTGACGCCGGTCATGCCGATCTTGCCGGCATCGATTTCCGGACGCTTCACCAGCCAGTCCGCCAGCGTCTTGGCGGCCTCCGTCCAGCCCGGCACGTCAACATAGATGCCGCGCAGCGGCGGCTCCCAGTAGCCGGGCCCCTCGAACGCCAGCACGGCGTAGCCGCGCTGCATCCAGGTGTCGTTGTAGAGCGCGACTGAACGTTCCTTGAAACCGTCCATGCCGGACACGACGACGATCACCGGCACCTTGCTGCTGCTTTGGTAATAGCCCGGCGGCAGATGCAGGATCGCGGGCAACGTCTTGCCGCGATAGGGCAGCTCGACCCATTCGATATGATGATCGGCGAGGCCGGCGTATTTGTCGAAGGTCGCGCGCTTCTTGTTGTTCAGCCCGATCAGCTTGCCGTTGACTTCGTCGATCGTCCACATCGCCGAAGCCCAGTAATTGCAAGCGAGATAATAATTGTCGCGCGCCAAAATCTTGTCGCCGTTGCGTTCGGCAGCGATGGCGGCGGCTTCGCGCTTCTTCGCCAGCGCCTCAAAGGCCGGACCGATATCGACGAGCCGGCGCACCCGCCGGCGCAGCTCCGCCATGTCGGGCACCGCGGCCGTGCCGCCGGCGCGAATCGCCACCGCGGTGTGGCTCTGATCCCAGTCGATGCCGTTCGCCTGGATGATGTTGTCGAGCACCCAGCGCTGCTCGTCGAAGCGCTTGACGATCGGCTCGCCCTTGGGTGCGCGCTGCGACCAGTCGCGCGTGGCCGCCGGCGTCTGCGCCGCTGCCGGCGCAGTTGCGCTGGCCGCCGCTCCAGCGACGGCGACGATCGAGCCAGATTGCAGGAATTCGCGGCGATCCATGACGCACCTCCCACTATTTTCGTCTTATGCCGGCAAGTTTCGCCTTGTGCAGGCAAGGCCGTAGCCCGGACTTCGCCGAGCGAAATCCGGATAGTCATACCAAATCCGGTCGATCAGTTCATCGCTCAGGGATGGGCAGATGTAGAATTGGCTTAACGGAGCTGGCGTGGCCCGCTCATCCGGCCACGCTGCCGAGGAATGTCTCGACCTCGTGATGCAGGTTTTGCACTGCGCCTTCGACCGACTCCGAGACCGACAGTACGACTTGCGCCGACGAGCGCGTCGAAGTGGCAGAGTTGGCGAACGCGCCGAGCGCCGCGACGATCTTGCTCGTTTCTTTGGCGGCGTTGCCGACGTTGACGGAGATCTCCGAGGTCGCGGTGCTCTGTTCGTCGGCCGAATTCGCGACCGCGGCGGTGTAGCGGCTGATCTCGCGGATCGATTCCTCGATGCTGCCGACTGCCTGAATGGCGCCGCTGGTAGAGGCCTGCACGGCCGAGATGAGGGCTGCGATTTCCTCGGCCGCCCGCCCGGTCTGCGCCGCCAGCGCCTTGACCTCGGACGCCACCACGGCGAAGCCGCGGCCGGCCACCCCGGCGCGTGCCGCTTCGATGGTCGCATTGAGCGCGAGCAGGTTGGTTTGGCCGGAGATGGTCTGGATCAGCTTGATGACGTCGCCGATCTTCTGCGCCGCCCTCGATAACCCCTCGAATTCGATGCTGGTCGCCTTCACCTTGCTTTCGGCGCCCTGCACGATGGTGTTGGCTTGAATCACGCGCTGCGAAATGTCGTTGATTGATCCCGCCATCTGATTGCTGGCGACCGCCGCGCGGCCGACGCTGGCCGAGGCGCCTTGCGTCGCCTGCACCATGCCCTCGGCGCGCGTCGAGGTCTGTTCGGAGGACGCAAACAGTTCCGCCGCGGTCGCCTTCATGGCGCGTGCGCTTTCGGTCACGGTCTTGAGCACGCCTGCCATCCGGGCGCGGAATGTCGAGATGGCGCCTTCGACGAGACTGCGTCGCGCCTGCTCGGAGGCCAGCTGCGCGCGGTCCGAGATGTCTTCGTGGGTGGCGAGCCAGCCGCCGCCCAGCATCGGTTGCCGCACCACCTCGACCAGACGCCCGTCGGCCAATTGATCGACGCGGGCTGATTTTTGGTCGCTCGAATGCGTGTTGAGATTGGCAAGTTTCTGCTTCGCCGCGCTGTCCGAAGTCTCGCCGGCCAAAATACCGTGGGTAACGCGATGTTTGATGATGGCCTCGTGCGGTGTTCCTGGCCGCAGCAATTCGGGCGGCAGCTGGTACAGGCGAGCGTAGGTGTCGTTGCAGATCACCAGCCGCTTGTCGCCGTCGAAGATGCAGAACCCGTGGGAAATGTTGTTCAGCGCCGCGGTAAACCGCGCGTTCTGCGTCTCAAATTGCGCAGCAGCGGCGTCGCGCTCGCTGATCTGCTGAAAATGAAGAATAGAGACGATGAAGCCGATCCCGGCCAGCGCCGCAAACAGCCCAAGCCCGATCGTGTGGCTCTGCCGTCTGACGGATTGAATGAACCCGTCCAGCGGGATGTCGATGGCGAATGCGCCCATCACGTCGTTGAGACGCCATTGCGGTTTGCCGGCCTGCAGCTGGTTGTGACAATCGACGCAGCTTTGCTCGCTGGCGAGCGTCGGATAGATCGTGCGCAGCACTCGATGGCCGCCGATCATCATTTGCTCGGCGCGCGGGGTGCGATCGGAACTCGCAGCGAACGCCTCGATGGTTTTTGCCATTGCGGCATCGGTCGGGGGCGTCTTGATTTCGCGCCCCGCCCGGCCGACCGAGCGCAGCACGAAGGTGCCGTGCGACCCGGACTGTTTGTTGAAGGCCTCGATCGCGTCGGCGCGGAAGGTGGCCGGCACCGGAGAGTTCGCCCCGAACTGCGCGCGGACGCGCGAATAGTCCGTGACGAATGCGTCGACCAGCCGGAGCGCCGTCACATTCTCATCGGCCTTTTGCGCCAGGTGCGATTGCAGGCTGGTACTGAAAAAATAATTTGCCCCGAGAGCGCAAAGGGCGGCGGAGAGCGCCAGATAAACCGCATAAGCGCGTCCGGTCCTCGACCGGACAAACCTGACAATCACGCTCATTACTACCATCCCGTGCAATACGTAGATGATCGCATTGGCCGGTTAATGAATTTTAACCAAGTGGGCCGCGCCAGCCGCGGTGCAGGTTGGATGGACTTCGGCCAAAAGCGGTGGTCGCCGATCTTTGCGGACACATTGACGCTGACGCCGACGCTACGTGTTTGCCGTGCTAGATTTGCCTTTAAATCGGAGGACGCGATGAACACCCCGCTCGGCCGCCTATGTCTGGTTGCCTGCCTGCTGGTCAGCCCCGCCGCGTTGGCGCAGACCTATCCGGACCGCACCGTGACCATCGTGGTGACGTCGTCGGCCGGCGCGTTGACCGACGTGCTGACCCGCGCCGTTGCGCAGCGGCTCTCGGAAATGTGGAAAAAGAGCGTCATCGTCGAAAACAAGGGCGGTGCCGGCTACGCAATCGCGGCGCAGGCTGTAATGCGCGCCGAACATGACGGCTACACGCTGCTGGCGTCGGAGACCGGCTTCTACACGACCGAGCCGCACCTCTACGCCAAGGGCAAACTCGCCTACGACCCGGAGAAGGACTTCGTTCCGCTTGCTGGCTACGGCACCATTCCGGCGGCGCTGCTGGTCAATCCATCGCTGCCGGTAAATTCGGTCGCCGACCTCGTTGCGCTCGCCAAGCGGGAGCCCGGGACGCTCACGTTCGGCACCGCCGGTGTCGGTACCGCGCTGCACATCGCCGCGCTGGAGCTGGAAAATCTCACCGGCATCAGGCTGACGGTGGTGCACTATCGCGGCGCGGCGCCGGCGCTGACCGATGTGATCGCCGGTCATATCAATGCGGTGATCATGGGCCCATCCGTGGCGCTGACCACGGTGAAGGCCGGCAAACTCAAGATGCTCGCCTTCGCCAGCGCCAAGCGGCTGCCGCAGTTCCCGGACGTGCCGACGATGGCCGAGACAATTCCGGGCTACGAAGCGAGCGTGTCATTCGGGCTGTTCGCGACGGCGGGTACACCTGACGCCATCGTCAAAAAGGTCAATGGCGACGTGCAGAAGATCGTCGGCGATCCCGACTTTCGACAAAAATATCTCGATCGTTTCGCGGTGCAGCCGGTGCCGGGGCCGCTCGACGCCTTTACGGCCTATCTGCGCGAGGACTCGAAACGATGGGGCGAGGTCATCAAGAAGGCGAACGTTAAGATCCAGTGAGGACGCGCGGGCGGCGCCCCACGCAACTCGTCATAATCCGGCACAAACGCTGCTGCCAAGAGAGGAATTTTTAATCCAATTTTGTGAACATTGCGCGGCCCGGAATGCAAGATATCGCAGCGATGCAACAGCTTTCTCTCATTGACGATCTGGAAACTGCAATCAAACAAGGCAATTCGGAGAGCCGGGTGCAGACGCTTCGGCGGATCACCGACCTTTTTCTTCACGATGCCGATCGCCTTAACGATGAGCAGATAAGCGTCTTTGATGACGTTCTGTGCCTGCTCGCCGAAAAGATTGAAAAAACGGCCCTGGTTGAGCTCGGCACGAGGCTTGCTCCGGTCGACATGGCTCCCATCAAGGTCATCAGGCGGCTGGCCCGGGACGATGAAATCAAGGTCGCGGCGCCGGTTTTGACCGGCTCAAAGCGGCTAAGCACGGCCGATCTCGTTGAGATCGTCAAGACGAAGAGCCAGGCCCACCTGCTGGCCATCTCCGAGCGCTCGGCGCTCGAACCGACACTCACGGACGCGTTGCTGGTTCGCGGCGACCAGAAGGTGGTGTCGGTTCTTGCCAAGAATGCCGGTGCACAGTTCTCCGAGATGGGGTTCACCAGGCTGGTCGACCGAGCTGACGGCGACGACAATCTCGGCGAACTGGTCGGTCTGCGCAGGGACCTGCCGAGCAATCTGCTGCAGGAGCTGCTACGGCGCGCAACCGAGGCTGTGAAACAGAAAATCCTGTCGCTGGTCCCGGCGGAGCGGCGTCAGGAAATCGAGCGCGTGATCACAAAGGTTAGCCAAAGCATCAGAGCGAGCAACCAAGACGATTATGGGGAGGCCAACCGCTTTGTCGCCGCGCTTGCTGCAGCGGGAGAGCTGGACGAAGCGGCGCTGCTGACGTTTGTGCGCAAGCGGCAGAAGGTGGAATTGGCCGCGGCGATCGCCCGTTTGAGTTCGAGCCCGACCGGCATCATCGTTCAGTTGTTGAGCGGGCAACGCAATGATGCGATCCTGCTGCCGTGCAAAGCGGCGCAGCTCAGCTGGCCGACCGTTGAGTTTATCTTGTACGATAAACTGGCAGGGCAACGTGCTGTCGACGAGATTATCGCACTGGCGCGCAAGGACTATGCAAAACTGACCGTGCCCACCGCGCAACGGACACTGCGCTTCATGAATGTCCATGAAGCGGCGAGGTGACGGATCGCTCCCCGCCGCTTCGCGAGGAGCTCAAGTTCAGATTACGTCCCAACTTTCAGTTCCGTCACCAGCGCGCGCAGCGCCGCGACCGTGCTGAGCGGTACGATGCGGCCGGTGCGGGGGTTGGCCGACGGGACGCCCTCGATCGACATGGAGAAGCGCGCAGTGTCGGCATCGACCTCGATGCGATGGGTGTTGCGATCGATCGCCGGGTCGGCCCAGATTTCGAGCTTGGTCCGGTCGGGTCCGATGCCGGCGAGACTGAGCGCGGCGGCGACATTGACATTGGCCGGAAAGCCCCGGGCGCCGTCGCGAGCGCTGCCGTCGAACACCTTGCGGGCGGTGTTCAAACCTTTGAGCGTGATGCCGCGCTCGACCAGGTAGGGTGCGCCTTCGAGTCCGGCCGGCGGCTTGCGCGTCACCATCGTCACAGAGTGAATGGTGCCTTCGGCGGCGGCGCGCACCGCATCGAGTCCGATCAGCGCGCCGGTCGGCACCAGAATGCGCGCGCCGGTTTCCCTGGCGCGCGCCACCAGATCCCAATGCTCCAGCAGCTGGCCGACGGACAACGGCATGAACAGCTTGCCACGGTCGATGACGGATGTCGCAATGGTACGGAACAGCGCCGGCGGTAGACATTCGACCACCAGGTCGCAGCTCTCCGCCAGCTTCTCGGCCGGCTCGAGCGCAATGCCATTGCCGATCTGCGGCAAGTTGCGCCGCGCCTTGTCGGCGTCACGTACCGCAACCGCGGTCAGCACCAGCCCCGGAATGCCGGCCTCAAGCCGCCGCGCCACTTCGAGGCCGACCGCGCCGAGCCCAGCCAACCCTACCCTAAGGGGTTCTCGCGCCACGTTTCTTTCCCTCCGCCGGCAGGTGCAGTACAGTCGCTCTCTATACTATCTGTCTCTATGCGCCGGACCGGTTTCGCGCAACACACCGGCGCTCTCACCCGCGGCACAATAGACGCATGGCCAGCAAAGCGCCGAGATCGTTCATGACCAACATCAATCCGAATACCTTCACCACGCGGCCGGAGATCGAGGGGACGTTCGGCGTCGTCACTTCGACCCATTGGATCGCGACCGCCGTCGGTATGGGCATTCTGGAGCGCGGCGGCAACGCGTTCGACGCCGCGGTCGCCACGGCGTTCACGCTCCAGGTGGTCGAGCCGCATCTCAACGGTCCGGGCGGCGACGTGCCGGTCATTCTCTACGACGTGCGCCGCGGCAAGCCGGAAGTCATTTGCGGCCAGGGCGTGGCGCCCGCCGGCGCGACGATCGCGCATTACCGCAGCGAAGGCCTCGACCTCGTTCCCGGCACCGGACTGCTTGCCGCCTGCGTGCCCGGCACATTCGAGACCTGGATGCTGCTGCTGCGCGATTATGGCACCATGCGTGTCGCGGACGTCCTGGCGCCGGCGATCGGCTACGCCGAGCACGGCCATCCACTGCTGGAGCGCGCCAACGCCACCATCGCCACCGTGGCGCAGCTGTTCCGCGACTATTGGCCGACCTCGGCGGCGGTCTATCTGCCCAACAACCAGGTGCCGGCGACCGGCACGCTGTTCACCAATAAAGCATTCGCGGCGACCTATTCGCGCATCCTCAAGGAAGTCGAGAGCGCCGGCGGCGATCGCGTGGCGCAGATCGAGCGCGCCCGCCAATCCTGGTCGAAGGGATTTGTCGCCGAAGCGATCGACCGCTTTTGCCGCACGCAGGAGATCATGGACACCAGCGGCCGGCGGCATCGCGGCGTGCTCACCGCCGACGACATGGCGAAATGGACGCCGCACGTCGAGCCGCCGCTGACCTACGATTATCGCGGCTTCACGGTGTGCAAGACCGGCCCGTGGGGCCAGGGTCCGGTGACGCTGCAGCAACTCGCCCTCCTCAAGGGCTTCGATTTCGACGGACTCGATCCGACCGGCCCTGACTTTATTCATCTGATCGTCGAGGCCTCGAAGCTCGCCTATGCGGACCGCGAGGTGTTCTATGGCGACCCGGATTTCGTCAAAGTGCCGATGGCGACGCTATTGTCCGACGCCTACAACACTGAACGCCGCAAGCTCATCACCGACAAGGCTTCGCTTGAACTGCGCCCCGGCTCGATCGAGGGCTTCGGCGCGGTGATCAAGCTGCGCCGCGAGACCGAGGCGATGGCGGCCGGCGCCGGCGAGCCGACGGTAGGGCGGATGGGCTCGGGCGAGCCGACCGTCGGGCGGCTCGGCAATACGCGCGGCGACACCGTGCATTTCGACATCGTCGATCGCGCGGGCAACATGGTGTCGTCGACGCCGTCGGGCGGCTGGCTGCATTCGTCGCCGGTCATTCCCGAGCTCGGCTTCTGCCTCGGCACGCGCGCGCAAATGTTCTGGCTGGAAGAAGGTCATCCGGCGGCGCTGGGACCGGGACGGCGGCCGCGCACGACGTTGTCGCCGTCGATGGCGCTGCGCGACGGCGAGCCGTATCTCGCCTGGGGTTCGCCGGGCGGCGACGGCCAGGATCAGTGGATCACGCAATTCTTCATGCGCCACGTGCACTGCGGCATGAACATGCAGGAAGCGATCGACGCGCCGGCATGGCACAGCGAGCATTTCCCGAGCTCGTTCTGGCCGCGCACCGCGCGCCCGGGCGTGCTGGTGCTCGAAGGCCGGGTACCGCAGACCACCGTCGCCGAACTCAAACGCCGCGGCCATGAGGTCGAGATCGGACCGGGGTGGTCCGAAGGCCGGCTCACCGCTGCGTCACGTGTCAGTGCTCGCCGCCGCGCCGCCGCCAATGCGCGCGGCATGCAGGGTTACGCCGCGGGGCGGTAGGGCGCGGTCAGTTCAAAAAGTCGAGCAACGCGGCATTAAACGCCGCGGGCTGTTCCAGCGGCGACATGTGGCCGCTGTTGTCGATGATTTTGAGCGTTGCATTAGGAATGGTCTGCGCCGCGAGCCGCGCCGCTTTGCTGCACACGTAATCGTGCTGTCCGACCATGACCAGCGTCGGTACGCGAATGGATTTGAGCGTGCCGGTCAGCCGAAACAAAGACTTGCGCCTGGCCAGCACTTCGGAGAGGGTGAAGCGCAGTCCGTCGATCGGCGTGGCGCGGATCAGCGCCGCCATATGATTGCGGCGACGCAAATTGCGCCGCGCATATATCTTGAAAAGTTCGCTGCGCAGCATCTCGCACACCAGTTCGTCGACCTCGCCGCGCCCGATGAGATCGCCCCAGCGCCGCGCCATCGACTCGAGCTTGATGGGGTCGTCGGCACCGGCGCCGACATCGGCGAGCACGAGACGGGACACGCGCTCCGGTTTGCTGGCGGCAAGTG
>Ga0335078_10010814_pt1 | contig 13515 bp, 10 predicted proteins | sample Lox_Sample_32_FD_206711 | JGI IMG/M metagenome (GOLD analysis project Ga0335078, IMG submission 206711) | Soil microbial communities from Loxahatchee National Wildlife Refuge, Florida, United States - Lox_Sample_3.2 | ecosystem: Environmental > Terrestrial > Soil > Wetlands | place: USA...
AAGGTATATTGCGTGGCGGCGCAACTCGAACCCTATCCAGTACACTGGACGGAGGATGTTTTGCCTCATACCCGCGCTGCTGCTGCTCCCGCCGCCGCCCGCCGCCTCCGACGATGTCATGGAGCAGATGAAGAAGTTCATCGACGTTTACGCCGTTGTCGAGCGCGAGGCTGCCGACCCGGTGGCCCCGGAAAAAGCGCTCTACCAGGGCGCCATTCCCGGAATGCTGCGCCGCCTCGATCCCCACAGCGTGTTCCTTGACCCGGACCAGTTCCAGCAGCTCAAGGAGATGGAGACCTCCACCCGCAAGGGCTTCGGCAGCATTGTCTCCGTTCTGCCCGGCCGCGTGATCGTGCTTCAGGTGCTGCCCGGCACGCCGGCGCAGAAATCCGGGCTCGGCCCGGGCGATGAGATCCTGGCCGTTAACAACTATCCCCTGGAGCGGCTTGAGATGGAACAGATCATCCAGTTGCTCAGCGAGGCGCGTCAGAAGCAGGCCCGCCTCGCGGTGCGCAAGCCGGGAAATGCACGCATCCTCGAGTTCACGCTCACGCCCGCCGAGCTGCAATCCCCCAGCGTCGAGCGCGCCTTCCTGCTCAAGCCCGGTATTGGTTACGTGCGCGTCACCAGCTTCGATGCGGAAACCGGCGCGCAAATCAAAACCGCCATCGAGGGCCTTGGTGGAAGCGCCTTGCACGGCCTTGTCCTCGACCTGCGGAACAATCCCGGCGGCGTCCTTCCCGCCGCGCTGGAGACCGCGTCGCTGTTCCTGAAACCTGCGGCCAGCCTGCTCAGCGTGCGCGGCCGGTCCTTTCAGGCCAGCCAGGAGAGCGTCCCCAAGGACTCGTCGCCTTACAGTTTTCCGGTGGCGGTGCTGGTCAACGAAAAGAGCGCCAGCGCCTCGGAAATCGTGGCCGGCGCGCTGCAGGACCACGACCGCGCCGTCATCGTGGGCGAGACGACGTTCGGCAAGGGGCTGGTTCAGAACGTCTATCCGCTCTCGGCGGGCACCGGCCTGGCGCTCACCACGGCCTATTACTACACGCCCAGCGGACGCTCGATTCAGAAGCCCCTGGAGGCGTCGCAGGTGGTCTCGGTCAGCGCCGAAACCAAGAAGGATTTCCGCACCGACTCGGGCCGCCTGGTGCGCGGCGGCGGCGGCATCCGCCCGGATTTCGAGGCCTCGCCGGAACCGATGACTCGTTTCCGCATCGTCCTCGAGGCCAGCGGTGCATTCACTCAATTCGCGACCGACTACGTGCAGCGCCACCCCGGCATCACCGCCGACTTCGAAGTCACGCCCGCGGCTCTCGACGAATTCCAGCTTTATCTCTCGGCCCGCACCATTCGCCCGGCTGTGACCGAATGGTCGAGCGAGCGGGATTGGATCACCAACCGCCTCAAGGCCGAGATCTTCAACCAGTCCTTGGGCGTTGAGCGCGGCGACGAGGTCGACGCCCAGCGCGACCCCGTGATCCTCACCGCGATCGGAAGCCTGGGTGTGTCGCTCCGGCCCGCGGCGCCGCTGGCCTCGACGACGACTCCCTGACAATCGCGGAAAGCAGCGCTGTCCCTTGCCGGTTCGGCTATGCGACGCTCAGCAGTGAGTCATCGTACCAGACGTCGAGGTAGTTACCCGCCAACAGAAAACGATACCCGGGCGGAAGCCCTAGGAGCTTGCTGATCTCGGGTTGCTCCTCGTAAACGTGGCGAGTATGAAGGGGCACGAAGAAATCTGGACGGTCGGAGAACTCCTCGCCGCACCAGATGTACCAGCCATTGGAACCCCGGCCACAGGATGCCGCAATCCGTTAATAGGTGTCTGCCCGCGCGTGGAAAGCGCAAAGCCCAACTTCGACTCGTTTTGTGAAGGGACGTATTCTGTCCCTTGCTCGCGGCAGAGAGCCAGCTGCTCCTCCACCACGTCCAGATGGCCAGACGATTCCATTACGGCTTCGCTCCGGCCAGCCCCAGGTCGGAGAGAATCTTCGGGTTCGCCTCGTCCATCGCCAGCGTCTTGTGGCACGTGTCGCAGTCGTTGGGAATGGTGCGGCCGTCGGCGCTGGTGTGGCTGCCGTCGTGGCAGCGGAAGCAGCCCAGGAAGTCCATGTGACCGAGGTTGTTGGGATACGATCCCCAGGTGATGTGCATCTCGGGAAACACGTTTCGGTCGTAGATGGCGACCACCGCGCGCGCGGCGCGGGCGACAATGGCGGGATCGGTGGTCTTGTAGTTGCTCTCGATGGCGGCCGTGATCCCGGCGTCCGCTTCGGCCTGCGACTTGTATTCCTTGCGCAGCGCCTCGACCGCCAGTTTCTTGATGAACGGCAGGGCGGGTGAGATCGCGCCGCTGTCCATGGCCAAATCCACCGCGCGCTCGGGCATCTGGAAGGTGTGCGTGGGACGGTTGTGGCAATCCATGCAATCCATCAGGCGGAGCGGCAGGTTCTTGAGCGAATCGGGCTTGGCATCGGTCGAGACGTATACGGTCGTGCGTCCGGTCACGCTGTTGTGGTATTCGACCCGCGGAATCGTCTGCCGGCTCTCGTCGGCGGGATTGTAGGAAATGGTGACGCCGGGCGCCATATGCGCGAAGTGTATGCCCGGGTGCTCGCCGCCGCCGCTGATGCGCATCAACAGCACGGTCTTGGTGAGCGTGTTGTGCTCGTCGTCGGTGTACTTGTCGATGATTTGCAAACGGTCCTGGACGAATTTCTGCGGCCAGTGGCACGCCTCGCACGTCTCGCGCGCGGGCCGCAGGTTGTGAACCGGCGTGGGAATCGGCCGCGGGTACGTGTTCAGGATGACCGCGAACACCTGGCCCAGGCCGGAGAGCTTGCTCTGAACGAACCAGGAAGCTCCGGGGCCGATGTGGCAGGCCACGCATTCCACCCGCGAGTGGGGCGAGTTCTGGTAGGCGGCGAACTCCGGCTGCATCACGGTGTGACAGGTCTTGCCGCAGAAGGTGACGCTGTCCATATAGGTGATGGCGCGGTAGGTGAGCTGGCTGCCGATAGCGAAATTGGCGATCGTGGTGACGCCCACGAACCAGAGCAGCTTGCGCAGTTCCGGGGTCTGCAGGGTGAGCGGATTGTACGTGAGCGGGTATCGGCCCGCCTTGCGCTCCACGCGGATGTGCAGCCAGATGCCCAGCGGGATCAGCGACAGTCCGGCGAAGAAGACGCCGGGCAGGATCAGAAAGGCCAGGATCCCGACGTAGGGATATTGCACCTCGCCGCGCATGGTGGTGGGCAGCAGGAAGAGCCACAGGACCACGGCCGTGGTGACCAGGACCACGCCGGCGCGGCTGAGCCAGTTCTGGCTGAGGTAGACGAGCGGGTACATCCAGGAGCGCAGGCGCATAAGTCCTATTGTGGCTGATGTTCCTCGTTCTTCGCGTCGGGCTCCGTCTCCTGCTCCGCCTCATGCTCCTTGACCGAGACTCCGGTAAGGAACGCGGTCTCGAGCGGGTAGACGTCGGGATCGAAAATCACGGAGTAGAAATGCCAGACCACGATGGCCAGCGACGCCAGCACGGCCTCGTAGAAGTGGATCGTGATGCCCACATCGAGCGCCACCTTGGGCAGAAACCGCAACGTGAGGTTGTTGGCCCAGAGCATCGTACCGGTCAGCCCCATGATCACGGTTCCCCAAGCGACGGCCCAATACTCGGCCTTCTCGATGTAGCTGTGCGAGGAGATGTAAGGGCGCCGGTTGGTCAGCCCCAGGTTGTAGGCGAAGCCGAAGAGCGCCTCCGGAACGTCGCTGCGCCGCGGCCAGAGCTGTTTCCAGTGGCGTCGCAGCCGGCCGCTCGAGATCAGCGACACCACGTGCATCGCGCCCACCGCCATCATCACGGCGGCCGCAATGCGATGGATCACGCCGCGTAGCGGGAAGTCGTGCTCCCACCTCACCAGGATGCTGGCCCACCAGTGGTCCGGATACTTCAGAGCGAAGCCGGTCCAGACCAGGGTCGTGAAGGACACCACCAGAAGCGCGTGCTCGATGCGCTCGAAGCGGTACATGCGGATTTCGCGCCGGCGCGCCGCGACCACCGGGGGAGGCGCCTGGCGCGCCCCGCCGAAGCGCCGCTGGCGCAGCTTGCGGACCCAGTCGCCGCCATTGTGCAGCAGCATCAGGCCGATCGTCAGCGGAATCAGAATCGTATACCCGATCCGCGCCCAACGCACCGCCGGAGGCTCGCCGCGGCCGGGCACCTCATGCACCGTGCCGATCACGAATCGCGTCCCCGCCCCAGGATGGCAGTGGCCGCAGGTGGCGGCCAGGTTCCTGGGATTGATGGTCGAGCGCGGATCCTGGGACGGCAGAATATTGTGCACGCCGTGGCAACTGGCGCAATTGGCCACCGACTGCGAACCCGCCCGCGCCGCCAGGCCATGGAAGGAGGCGTCGAAACTCACCATCCGGTCGGAGGGAAAGCCGAAGCGTTTCGAGAGCTGCACGTTCCCGTGGCACTGGCCGCAGGTGTCGCGGATGTGGGCCGCGTTCACGCTGGACCGGGCATTCTTCGGAGACAGGATTTCGTGCTCGCCGTGGCAGTTGGTACAGACCGGCGCCTCGGCGATTCCCCTGGCCACCGCCTTCCCGTGAACGCTGGCCTTGTATTGATCGGCGATGTCGGAGTGGCACATGCCGCACAGATCGGGCACGCCTTGCCGGAAGGTTTCCGACTTGGTGTCCTTGATCTCGTGCACTCCGCCGTGGCAGAGGTCGCAGTCGGGCGCGGCCTGGTTGCCGTGCTTCAGCGCTTGGCCATGGACGCTGGCGGCGTGCTCGCCGACGATGGCGGCGTGGCACAGGGAGCATTGTGGCTTAGGTACGCCAGCGGGGTGCGGGTAGGTCTCGTGCCGCTGGTGGCAGGTGGGACACCCGACGTCGGCGTGCGCAGTGCCCTGGATCTTCTTGACCTGGTCGGCGTGGCAGTCGGCGCACGCCTCGGACGATTGCGCAAGGCTAGGAGATACCGATCCCCAAAAGGCGAACCCCAAGGCCGCTAGGACGATGGGGAAGCGCATAAACAAACCAGTCTAGCCTAGTTTGACGCTGGTGTCGCTAAAGGAGCTGTAAACATACGCAGCAGCGATTCCCAACAAATACAGAACCGCCACCACGGTGAGGATTTTGCCCCACTTATCGACGACCGCCAGCTTCTTCGAGACCTCTTCCTGTTGCGGAATGCTCGCCGCTTCGGCGTCCATCAGATGAACGTTCTCATCGACCTTCAGGTCGAGCCGGCGCCTGTAGAGGGCCAGGATCACGACAACCGTAGTCAAAACTGCCCAAACCGCGATGTGCGGAATATAGGTGGTCAACATAATGTGCACTTCAGGCCCCGGTCCGGCCTATTGCGCCTGGATAGGCGCCGCCCTTTCGGTGCGTAAGGGCCGGCCGAGTGCCTCCTCCATAGCTTGTACGACCTGGGGCATGCAGGAATCCAGGGCGCATTGCCGCTGGTCCCGCTGCGGACAGGTTCCGTCGAGTCTTTGATCGACGCAAACCGAGCAGACGTGCTCGTGAATGGCGTCAATGTACGGCTGCAAATCGTCGGAATCGGTGGCCAGGACGGCCTGCGCCACCAGTGGGAACAAGGTGAACAGCGAGCAGTGCTCCGGTTCCTGGTCCCCGCAAACTCCTTCCACGGTCCGCTTGGCGCAGATCGAACAAATCCGGTTCCGCACCGCGGCCTCCAACTGCTCCAGTGTCGGTTTCATCTCAGCCCCCCTTCCTGTCGCGCCCCGCCAGGGTGCCTGCCACGGCCTGCGAGCCCGGGCAGCGCGAGTCACGGGGAGCGCGGAGCTCCGCCGCCATGATCGCCAAAACCGCCGTCGACAGCGGGTCCTGGCTAAAAACCACCGAGCGGATGCCTGCGTTCCAGGCGCTAGACAAGTGCTGAGGATCGTTACTGGTAATCAGGACGATCCGCTCGGGGTTGTCGAGTGGGAATGGCAGACGGTCCAACGCATCCGGGTCCACCACGATTACGCCGTCGAGGCCCTGGTCCGGCGCCTCGACGGAACGCACCTCGCGAACCCCGCCGCGCTCCAACATCTCGCGCAACGCGTTCGCGTAAGACGCGTCCGTAAGCGTGATTTGAACGTTCTCCATATTCCCCGACTTGCCGGCTTACTGCCTCCGGCGCGGTTTACTTCGCCTCGCAGACCTTCAGGTCCTTCTTGGTCTTGTAGCACTCACCGACGGCGTTCAATTCCTTGCCCTTGGTGTGGCAGACGGTGCACTTGGCGCCGGTGGTCTTGCTGTACTCGGGCTTCGCGAATGATTGCGTCGCGGGAATGACCAGCCCGCCCACGAAAACCAGTACGGGTAAAACGAACTTCAATCTGCTCATCGTTCCTCCGTGTCTCCAAACATGCAATCGTCTGGCCAGAGTTTCAGACCCAGGGGCCTGTTTCTATCTTATTCGTTTCAAAGCTGGTCAAAATGACCCCTGGGTGGCCGCGCAACACCCAGCCGGTTTGACGAGTGCGCAAGCTGCCCCAGCACCGGGGCGCAAGCCCCGCGCGGGCTGGAACGCCAAACGAGGGGCAGCGCCGGACCGCCCTTCCCGGCGTGAGTCCGCTCCCGGCGGTCCCGTCTCCGAGCGGCGCCCTGGGTGCTTCCGCGCCCGGCTCCAACCTCCCGCTCGTACCCCTCCGGCATCGTATTTGGGTGAAATCACCCACCCGGTGGTAGAATAGACCAGGAGCGGGCGAGATTCTAGATGTCTAAACTATTGCCACAATGGCAGCAAGCGCATGTCCTGGAGACCGTTTTCGATCAGCTCTCGGACGCCTTGGTCCTGTACGACCAGAGCCATTCGATCACCGGAATGAACCGGGCCGCCGAGCGCCTCTTCGGCGTCGCGGCCGACGAGATGGTCGGTCACAATTGCCGCGAAGTATTTCGCTGTAGCGAATGTGAACCGGGATGCGGTCTCGCCGAGGGCCTCGCCGCCAGCCAGGATGTCCCCCACGGCATGGTGCGCCTCCACACTGACGACGGACGCGAGCGCCTGGTGCTGATCAAGACGTCCCAGATCTCGAATGGAAACGGCAAGCTCCAGGGCCTGGTCGCCACCATCAAGGACATCACCGAAGAGATGACCCCCATCAAGCGCGAAGTCATCGCGGATTCGCCGGTCATGCGCGGGGTCCTGAATTTCGTCAAGAAGGTGGCAGCCAGCGAAGCCACCACTATCCTGCTCGAAGGCGAGAACGGGACCGGCAAGGACCTGGTCGCCAAGACGCTGCACTACGAAAGCGCGCGCCAGGCCGAGCCCTTCATCGCCATCAACTGCGCGGCCATTCCGGAGACGCTGCTCGAGAGCGAGCTGTTCGGCTATGAGAAGGGCGCATTCACGGACGCCCGCTCGCAGAAGCGCGGCCTGTTCGAGCTGGCCGACAAGGGCACGCTGTTCCTGGACGAGATCGGCGAGATTCCGCTCACGCTCCAGACCAAGCTCCTGCGGGTGCTCGAAGAGCAAAGCTTCCGGCGCCTGGGCGGATTGAAGGACATCAACGTGGACGTGCGCTTCGTCGCGGCCACCAACAAAAACCTGCGCGAGGCGGTGAAGGAAGGCGCGTTTCGCCAGGACCTCTACTTCCGCTTGAACGTGATCCAGATCGTGATCCCGCCGCTCCGGGACCGCGTCCAGGATATCCCGGCGCTGGCGGCGTTCTTCATCGCCCACTACAACCGCAAGTTCAAGCGGCGCATCGAGGGCGTGACGCCCGAGGCCGAGCGGCTCCTGACCGCGCACGACTGGCCGGGCAATGTCCGCGAGCTGCGCAACGCCATCGAGCGGGCCATGATCCTGGAAGAGTCCTCGCTGATCACGGCGGCCAGCTTGCCGATTGCGATCGGCCGCTCGGACGGGGAGATGGAAGCGGTCCTGCCTCAGGCATTTGAGATCCCCGAGAACGGCATGTCGCTGGTGGATAACGAGCGGCAATTGCTTGCGCGCGCCCTGGACAAGACCGCCGGGAACCAGACTCAGGCCGCGCGCCTGCTGCGCATCACGCGCGACACCCTTCGCTACAAAATGAAGAAGTACAACTTGAGGTAGGCGCTCTTAAGACTGGCGGGCCGCCCGGCGCCGCGCGAGCGCGTAGAGGCCAACCAGGCCGATTCCAATCAGGCTTAGGGGCTGTTCGGCGCCACCGGAATGTTGAGCGTGGATGCTCCCAGCAGCGAAGCGAAGACGAAAACGCTACCCACCACCCCGCTGCCACGAAGCATTTCAACTCTGCTTTTAGGTTGGCTGCGAGCGCCGCTCCCGAAGCTCAGTATACCGGCAAGTAGGTAAGAAACAGACACTTAGGTGCAATTCGTGAGTAATAGTACCTTCTGCCCCGGCCATCGCGCCGAAAAAACACAATGACAACAAATGGTTTATTGTCCGCGGACCACGGCAGCCTCAGTCCGGGAAATAGCCCTGCTTCGCCCGGATTTTGAACTTGCCCGCCTGGCGGAGCGCCACCTGGATGGTGCGCCAGCCGTGCTCGCTCACGGGCGGAGCCTTGTAAGAGAGCAGGTAGGTGTGCTGTAACGCTTTGGCGATTTCGTCAAACACCGCGCTGACGTCCGCGGGCTTCCGGACCACCGACGCCGTTCCGCCGGTCTTGCGCGCGATGTCGCGCAGGGTTCCGATCAGGCTCTGGGACTCGAGGGCTTCTCCCTCGGCTATGGTGTACACCGGCACGCCGAACTTGCGGACGCTGTTCTCGGCAGCCACCGCGTCGAGCGCGCTGGCGTTGTCCCCGCCGTCGGTGAACAGCACGATCACCTTCTTCCCCTTGCGCTTCGCGATCTCGTGGGCCGTCTGCGCCAGCGCGTCGAACAGCGCCGTCTCTCCGCCGGCGCGCGTGCGCATCACCGCCCGGCGGGCGGCCAGCTTGTCGGTGGTGAACTCCTGCCTGAGCCGCAATCCCGTGTCGAAAGTGTAAACCGCGATGGATTCCTTCGGGCCCAGCTTGTCGATAAATTCCAGAATGGAGGAGCGCACTTGCGGCAGCACCTTCTCCATGCTCCCCGTGGTGTCGAGCAACATGGCGCAGGCCAGCGGGTCGGAGGTGCCGCCGAAATCCACGATGGTTTGGGGTTGGCCTTCGTCGCGGATCTCGAACCCGTCCCGCTCGAGTCCGTCCACGTAGCGGCCGTGCTCGTCGAAAACGGTGGCGTAAACCTCCACCATGCGCACATCCACGCTGAACGATGGATCGCCCTGAGCCGGAAGGCGGCGCGGCGTTCCGCAGATCGCAGCGGCCACGCCCGCGAGAACGGTTCGGCGCGTCATCGCGATTCGAATTCCTCCTCCACCGCCTTCCCGCCCAGGTCGGCCCACGAATCCAGCAGGGAACGCCAGTCGTCCACGCTCGACATTTCGGCTTTGGAGAGAACGTCGCGCAGAAGCGGTTCGGCCACAGCACCCAGCGCCGCCGGAGAAATTCCCGCCTGGTCCGCCGCCAGCGCCAGTTGCATCTTGAACTCCGCCGAGCGTTCCGCGATGTTGGCTGGAAACAGGTGCCGTTCGTACTGCTCATAGGGGGCGCTTTCGAGCAGATGCGGATGGCTGCACCCGTACAAGCTCGATGGCACCGGCCCGAGCAGGTCGAGATTGCGGCCGTCGTTCCGGGACGACGCCGCGCGCAGAAGCGCCGCGACCGGAGACGCCAGCAGGCCGGCATCGCACACAGTGGCGCAGCGAAGGCCGAGCGCGTAGAGATCCGACAGCGTCACGGCATTCCAGACGCGCGCCCACGATCGCGCCCCGACCGCGCTCAGCAGGTCGGACCGGCGCGCCGGCGACAACAGCCCCGCCGACTCCCGCGCCAGCCCCAGGAATGCGGCCGACCGCGCGGCCGAAGCCAAAACCCACTCCCGGCCAAGCTGGATGCGCAGGTTGAATAGCCGCTGGTCGGCCTCGCTGAGGCGTGCCCAATCGGTGTCGCGAACGGCTGCGATCTGCGCCGCGATGATGGCGTCGGGCACCCCTTTTCCGGCCTTCATTCCCACCGAGGCGGCCTGCCCCGCCGCGGTCGCGAACGAGGCGAAGCCACCCACGAAATAGCTGCCGCCGCTATCGGCGGTCACGTGGAAAGCGGAGCTCGCGTAGATCGCAATGGGCCAGGCCCGGCCGAAGTCATAGAAGTGGTGTTTGCGTAACAGAATCGGATCGTCGGAAACCGGGAGGTCCGCAGGCCGAAGATACCAGGCATAGATCAAGCCGCCGAGGGCCAGCGTGAATTGAGGCTGCTCCTCAGCCAGCAGTTCGTCCCCGAGTTTCGCGAAGTCCTTCGGATTCGGCTTCTTTTCCGCGGCCTTTCGAGCAATCCGATCCACCACCTTGGCGAGGCCCGCCGTTTCATAGAAGCGAAGATTGGCCGCGTCCCCCAACGCCAGCTCCCGATGCTCGCTCGCCTTGAGCGACGGAAGAGCGGCGGCAGCGCTTTCGAGCGCCTGTACCTGGCCCCGGTCCGGAATGCGGCCATTCCGCATGGCGGCGGCCGCGTCGGCGATGGCCAGCAGCGGCCGCAGGGCGGGCGCCTTTTGCATATCGATCACGCGATCGAAGTCGTGGTAGCGCAGGCCCACCGGGTCGAGAGTGACGGAGCGCCCGCCGAAGCCGGCCTGCACCGGATGGGGCTCCCCGAGCAAGGCCACGCGGATGTCTCGGTCGGCGTTGCCCGTTGCGGCGGTGCGGCAATGGCTCAGGATCTGCGCGACGGCGTCGGCTCCCGCCGCCGCGAACGCAGCCGGACCCGCCGCCTCGGCGAACTTCTGCGATATGGCGCCCGCGAGCGCCGCCGCCTGCGACTCGGTCAGCTCCCCGCGCCGCTGGAGCAGACAGAGCAGCTCGATGAGCGAATGGAACTCTCCCGCCGCGGGATTGACGCCGATATCTTTCGGCGCGTGGACTTTGTCCAGCGCGGCGAAGAAGCTCCGGAACTGGGCCGTGGTCAGCCCGGTCAGCGTGCTGAAATACGGGTACACAGCCGACCAGTCGCTGAAGTGCTGGGCCAGCAGCAACGCCGCCTGCGCATCGAGCGGCTCGGAACGGTGCGCGTCAATGCGACGGACCGCCAGAAAGTTATCCGTCTCGGTCAGCCCTTCGGACTCCCTGCGGTAGCGGGTTTGGGCCAGCCGCGCCAGGACCTCGTCCTCCTGATCGGGCGCCACGGATCGCGAGACATCCTTAAGCAGCTTCGCCATGCCGGCCTCGGAATGAGCGGCTCCCTGGGCCACCATCCAAACCTCCGCCGATCCCGGAAAATCGATATGGCCGTCGTCATCCAGAGGAATATCGCGCAGGAAATCCGTGAATGAGGTGTCACGCGCCAGGTGTCTGGTGGTCTGTCCTTCGGCCGAGTCGCTGAACAACTGGTAGAACCGGCTGGTCCGCAAGGCGGTCGACGTAAAGAAACGCTGATGCGGCGGGTCGAGCTGCGCCAGGGTGAAGAAGAACGCCAGCAGCCGGCCGTCGTCCTTACGCACCAGGCTCCGGAAAAACGCGGCCGGATCGCGCGGCCTCGCTCCAACCAGATCGCTCCACACCGCTTCCGCCGCATCGCCTCCGGGCAGCACGGCCCGCCCTTCCTCAACCGACAAGGCCGCCGAGTAGTCCAACAGCAGATTCACGTCCCGATCGTAGAATTCCTCCAGGCGGAAGGCGTGCAGCATCGCGTCGAGGGTGGGCCGGTCGAGCACGCTCAGAGCCTTGTACAGGCGGGCCAGGCGCGGCCAGCGCGCTACCGCCTCGGCCAGGCCGCCGTACATCTTCTCGTTTCCGTAGAATGTCTGCCGCCACAGCGTCTCGTCCGGCCAAACCGATACGGGCTGGTAAGGAATCTCGAGGCGAAACTCGTGCCCCCCGGCGAGCGATTTCGCGATGGTGCCGGCATCCACACCCAAAGCGGCCGCCAGATCCTGCTTGCGAGCGCCTTTGGTCAGCTCCTCGACCGAGACCTCGCCCTTCGAAATGCGCAATTGCAAGCCCAGCAGCTCCAGCACCTTCTCCGCTCTCTGCCGGGCGCCCTTGTCGCGCACCGACAGCACCACTACGGCCTGGTCCTTTTCACGGTTGCCGAAGGTCTCGAGTTCGCCCAGCTTCTGAAAGTAGTTCCTGATGTCCTCGAGGTACCGTTGAGCGGCCTTCGGGTTCCCGCTCGGAGCATTGGCGGCGACAGCGCGGCAATAATCGATTAGGAACCGTTCGGGTGAGGTGTGCTCGCGTGTGCGCGCAATGAACGCGAGTGCGTCGATTCCGCCCGGCAGCATCATCGCGGAAGCCGCGCCGCCGCGGCCTTCGATGTACTGCCCCGCCACGCTCCCCTGCCCGGACTCGCGGAGTCTCTGGGCGAACCACTGGGCCTGCTCCATGTCGTTGTCGCGCACGGCCACTTCCAGGCCGCGCCGCAACGCGTGCAGCAGGTCGTCCGAAGCCGCGCCGTTGCCGGCAAGCAGGCCGGCCAGGTCGCGCCACGCGGGGGCGGCGGTCCCGCTGAATGCGTCCTCGTATTCCGCCGACCTCCGATATAGGTCGACGTCCTTCACCTTCTCCTTGCCCGCGGCCAGCACGGCGCGCGCCCGGTACAACTCACCCGCGGACAACAGGGCGTCCGCTTTCAGGATGTAGGACCGGCCCGAAGCGGGATTCGTGTGGAGGCTGCCGGCGGAGTCCTCAACGGGCGCCGGCAATCGATCCTGTCCGCCGGAACACAAAGGTGCAAGCGCGGCAAAAGCGGCGAGAAGAGCGACAAGTCTCATGGCGCACACGTCCACCACGCTGCAGGAATGATTGTATCCTACAGGCGGCAGGCGCGCAGCAACGGCGGTCCGCAACAGCGATCCCGCTCCCGCTCGCGCCGACCCTGATCCCCCGCCCGCACCGAACCCGATCCCCCGCCTGCGCTGAACCCGATTCGCCCCGCCTGCGCTGAACCCGATTCGCCCCGCCCGCGCCGAACCCGATCCGCCCCGCCCACCCAGGGATTGGCTATGATTGGGGCGGCGGAGGCCGTGGGCCGAAGCTTACGCCGCGAAAGGGGCACACAAGATGACTTACTACGAACAGAACCGCGAAAGATTCCTGGAAGAGCTGAAGGCGTGGCTGCGGATTCCGTCCATCAGCACGCTGCCCGAAAACAAGGGCGACATACAACGCGCCGCCGAGTTCGCTCGCGACGCCTTGACGGCGGCGGGCCTCGCCAATGCGGGGCTGATCGAGGGCGAAGGCAACCCGCTAGTGTACGCCGAATGGCTGGGCGCGCCCGGCAAGCCGACGCTTCTCTTCTACGGCCACTACGACGTCCAGCCGCCCGACCCGCTCGACGAGTGGAAATCGCCCCCCTTCGAGCCCGATGTCCGCGGCGACAACATCTACGCGCGCGGCTCCTCCGACGACAAAGGCCAAACCTACATCCTCATCAAGGCCGTCGAAAGCCTGCTCAAGACCAAGGGCAAGCTGCCCTGCAACGTGCGGTTCCTGATCGAGGGCGA
>Ga0335078_10010815_pt1 | contig 13515 bp, 11 predicted proteins | sample Lox_Sample_32_FD_206711 | JGI IMG/M metagenome (GOLD analysis project Ga0335078, IMG submission 206711) | Soil microbial communities from Loxahatchee National Wildlife Refuge, Florida, United States - Lox_Sample_3.2 | ecosystem: Environmental > Terrestrial > Soil > Wetlands | place: USA...
CGACTATGTTAAGCGCCTCGTCCCAGCTTATCCGAACGTAGCCCGAAGTGCCCCTCTGCCCCGTCTTCCGGTCTGCGCTCTTGGGGTCGAAGTCGACCCTCTTCATGGGGTACAGGATCCTGTTCTCGGCGTAGACCCTCTGGCGGCAGCCTTGGGTGTAGGCGGACAGGTTCACCCTCCTCGGGGGAGTGAACTTCTTGTCTCCGACCTGGATGGTCCACGACTTGGACTTCTGGTCCTCCTCGCCGAATATCAGAGGTCGAACGCGAACGATCTTCCCGTCCTTCACGTGGACCCGTATTGCCCCTCCCAGGTCCATGTTGACGAAGGTCTGTTCTCCCTGATCAAGCACCTCAGACGTATTGCCCATTGTAGTGAGAACGGTCGCGCAATCGGGTTTAAGTCCCGTGCCTAATGTCTTAGGTCAAAGGTCGGTGAGCGCGCGCTAACCTGTTAGGGTCGCTCCACCGCGGCCTAGAGGCTCGAGTAGAGGACGCCTATCGCGATCGCGACGACGCCCAGGACTATGTTCGTGACGCTCAGCCAGCTGATCCTGGAGACCGCCTTCAGGCCGGGTGTGCCGTCCTTGGCGGTCAACCACTTTAGAGACTTGTCCGACGACTCCATCACGGCGATGGACGTGCCCGTGACTCGCGGGAGGTAGACGAACTGGATCGCCAGGTTGCAGACGACTATCAGTATGGTGACCACGATCTCGAGGGCGAGGATGACTCCCTGGGACGTGCCGAGGAGGGACATGATGCCGCCGATGGACGTCACGGAGCCCAGGCTCTGGGGTCCTACGACGAAGGCCGAGGCCATGCCGCCGGCCGACATCAGTATGATGAAGATCCACGAAAGGACGACGAACCTCTTCCCGACTGCCCGGATCAGCTCAAGCCGCTGGGGCGGGGGCAGCAGCCTGGTCCCCGTCTCGAAGGCCGACACCAGCCAGATGTACGCCCCTGAGAACAGCGCAAGGAAGAGGACCCTTAACGACACGACCGTCACGATGATGGCTTCGCTGGTCATCTGCCGTCATCCCTCGTGACCTGCACGAACTTCCTGTTGACGAAGGGTATCCTGCTCAGGTCGACCCACTCGATCTCCATGCCGACTCCGAGCCTCCGTCTGGAAAGCCTGTCAAGTTCGGCCGCAACACTCTCCCTGTTCGGACCCCCCTTCTCCTTATCAATCCTTACCCTAAGTCTGTCGGTGGCTGCGTCGGGGTTCACGATGACGAAGACCGTGTAGCCGCAGGCCTCCTCGATCACGGCGGCCACGTCGTGCGAGGTCAGCATCTTCCCTCCGACCTTGAAGCTGTTGACCAGCCTGTCGTAGAGCTCGACGCGCTCGTGGGTCCTGCCGCACTCGCAGGTCTCGCGGGTCTTCTTCACGAGGTCCTCCCCGAGGAACCTGATGTACAGCGGCCCGCCAAGCCTGAGGTTTGTCGTGACGATGCGGCCCCGCTCCCCGCTGCCCACCTCGCCCTTCCCGTCGAGCCCAACCACCTCGGAGAAGATCTGGTCCATCCAGATGTGGTGGCCCTGGTGGGCGAAGCAGTCGGTCCCTCCCCAGAGCCCGTCGACCGAGCCGCCGCTTTCGAACACGTCCAGGACCCCGGTCTCGTCGACTATCTTCTTCCTGAACCCCGCCGTGACGAACTCCCCCGCGACGGACATGTACTTCACGCCCTCGAACAGCTTCTTGGGCTCCAACCCCGCTTCCGCGGACTGCTTGATCAGCTCGGCCACGACCCACGGTAGGCCGAGGAAGTAGTCCGGCCGGTGAGTCTTGATGGCGTTAATGATCCCAGGTATGTACCTGTGGAAGAGCGTCCCCCAGGAGCTCACGCAGGTCACGCCCATGCGGGTGAGCACCATGTTCTGGGCGATGCCGAAGAAGTGCCATCCGGCGGGCACCATGAAGGCCTTCATGCCCGGCCTCAGCCCGGCGATCCAGTACTCCCTGAACGCGACCTGCTCCAGGAAGGTCTCGAGGAAACCCGACCCGAGCCCGATGAAGGTGTTGATCCCCGTCGTGCCTGAGGTCATGGCGTAGCTCCTCAGGTCCCCCGGAGGGCACGAGGTTATCCCGCCCGTGATGTCGAATCCGCTGGACTCCCTCCTGAGGTCGTCCTTGGTGAAGGTCGGGATCTTCCTGCGGAAGTCGTCCAGCGTGTTGATGTCCTCGGCGCGGACGCCGGCCTCCTTCCAGCGAGAGCGGTAGAACGGGCAGTTGTCGTAGGCGTATGCCACCACCCTGCGCACCCCCTTGAGCTGGATCTCCTCGAGCTCCCTGTAGCTCGCGGTCTCTATCCGCGGGTCGTAGAACCTCCTGTCGCCCGCGCCCGTGGCCGTCAGAATCCCGGCGCCTCCGTCACGAACTCGTGCCCCTCCCCGCAGCCGCAGTCCTTCCCTCCGGCCGTGGCCTCAAGGTTGGAGACGAGCGTGCCCCGCCCCGGGCTGAACGCCGGAGCCACGCGCAGCCTCGTTCCGCTCTCTGGGTCCAAGTCGACTCTGTAGCGGCCCCGGGGATAGTAGATCCCGCCGCATGGCTTGACCAGGCACATGAACAAAGCGGGGTCTACGCGGCACAGGATTCGCTTTTCAAAGCGCCCGGGGCCGAGGCCGATCTGCCTGGGCCAGGCGACCACGTCGTTGTGAATCGCTACGACCGTCCTCAGGTTCGGGTCGGCCTCCTGGAGGCTTCTGCCCTGAAGCTTGGCGAGGAAGGGCGAGGCAAGCTCGGAGCGTATCAACAGCACCTCAGGCTGCCACAGGCCGAACGTGTAGGCGCTTCGTGCGGCCAGCTCCGAGAGCCCGTCTGTGCAGATCGCTATGCACTCCAGCCTCTCGCAGACCCCCTCGCTCAGCCCCGGGGTGAAGACTCTCGACATGGCGAGGGTCGAGATGGACGTGTTGAAGTCGTAGATCAGTACCCTGTCCTTCGCCTTCACCCCGACGCTGGCGAGCAGATCCGCCATGACGTCGGCCAGGTTGGAGAGGTCCCGGCTCGTGAGGCTGAGGTAGGGCGAGTCGCCCTCCTCCCACTGTTCCGTCTGGACGATCAGCGCGGGGCTGTCCTCGCTCTCGGTCACTGCTTCCCGACCCCGAGCGTCTTCGGCGGCAGCACCCTCGTCGGGCCTGACTCAGCCGGGTGCCAGCCTTCCATCGATCTCACTTTCTACACTCGTACGAGCTCGGTAAACACTACCATAAGAACGACGGCTGCCACGCTGATGACGTTGTTCAGGCGGATGAGCACCCTCACGGTTTCCCTGATGTTGCTCTCCTGAGCAAGGACCGACTGCAGCCTCGGAGTATAGTAGGTGATCATTAGGCCCGAGACCACGGCCACGACGGTGAGGACGATGCTCGCCAGGAGGAAGAGGCCTGCGGGCTGGAACATGGAGTGCAGGTTGAAGCTCCCCTGGAGCACGCTCATCGTGACCCCGGTCGCGGATATGACTATCAGGCAGACCCACGAAGTGACCGTGACCCTGGTCTCCACGAACCTTGCCACCAGGTTCGCCTGAATCCTCGAGATGGTGGAGACCTTCGGCTCGAAGGCGAGCTCGAGCATAGTAGACCCGCCGGCCCAGGTGGCGGCGGCGCCGATGTGAATCACCAGGAGGGTCGTAAAGAGAAGGTCCAATTCTATCTCTCCCCATCCTCACCTGAACGACGCGTCCTTGACGTAGAAGTAACCGTTCTCATCCATCTTCGCGGTTATGCCGGTCGTCACCCAGTCGGTGCTCTGACCCAGGATAGCCGCCCGGACCGGGTTCTGGCGGGGGTCGCCGACGTCCTTCATGCTGTCCACAAACGAGCCTCTGAAGACGAGCTCGCCGTCGACCCCGGGGCCCATGAGTATCCTGTCCCTGGTCCAGTTGCCCTCGTAGTTGTCCGCAATTATCGCTTCGGCGTTGGTAATGGGAATGCCCGCGGATCCGTGGGTGTTGAACTCCTTCGGGTTCGACAGCACGATTCCCCTGCCCGAGACGCCGTACATCTGCAGCACGGGTATCCCTGTCGACCTTTCGAGCCCCCGGGTGAAACCAGGGGCGGACGGCCCCTCGACTCCCACGTAGGCGAACTCGCGGCGAAGGCCGCCGAGGACTGACCTGAAGCTCCCGAGAGAGCCCTCCTTGTTTCCGTCCATGTCTCTCCCGAGAAACATCACCGAGGGCTTCGGGGACGACGACTGCAACCCCTTCACGTCGTCGAGGACCAGAAGCGGAACCCCCGTGACCATGGCGGAGAACGCCGTGAAGAAGCCGAACTCGCGACGAATCGAACCAAGCAGAGCGACCCCGCGCTCTTCCCTGAGCCCGAGGAACGACGAGAAGGAAGTGGCGGCGCTCCTTAGTTCGCCAAGGGGGTATATCGCCCTCGCGTCCTCGGGGAAGAGGATGGAGACGGCGGGATCCGATGGTTCCCATGCCGCGCCGGCCGCCTGCGCGCTCTCGACCTTGAAATCGCCCTTCGGGTCGGAGGACCTCCCGCCCTGGACGATTGTGACTGCGCCGCTCGGCGGTGTCTTCGACGGGTCGTGCACCACTTCCACCGAAGTCCCCGTCTTGAACGCCGCAGCCACGGCCGCTAGCACCATGATTGGATCCGAAGCCATGACCGATGCCATCTTCGCGTTGGCTTCTGTTAGTTTCAGTGCGACGGAGTCTGTCAGCCCGACGAAAGCTTCGCGTGGGACAGAGTACGCGGAGGATTTGTAGCTCCACCGCGCATCGAGCCCTGCGATGACCGATTCCAGAGGAGACTCCGGCAGCTGGCTGGTCCGTGGCACCTTGTCTGGCCAGTAGAGCGACTCCCATGTCTGGAACTCTGACGCAGAAAGCTTAGACAAGGCCCGAGCTCCTTTTTTCTCGGCGCGATATATCTGTGTGCCCTAAGGTCTACGGGAGTTGTCCGGTCCTTTCATGGACAGTGTGGTAGTCCCCGCAGGGACGGGCACGGTGCCTTTCATCGTTTGGATTTGAGGGCGTCGAACTCCTCTCTTGAATTGTAGTTCTTGAATGACTGAAGATCCGGGTCGACCTCCCTCAGCTCGTCCACCTTGACGAAATCGACGCGGCGCAGGAGTCCTATCATCTCGGCAAGGCTCTGCTTGTTCCCGGCCAGCGCCCTGTCGATGGCTACCCGGAGGGCCGCCACGCTGTACACCGCGCAGAGCGGCTCGATACGGCCGTCCTCCCAGGCAGGCACCGCGGCGTCGCGGCCCTTTGCAGACTCCCAGAGAAGCCTGATCACGTCTGCCTTTACGAAGGGCGTGTCGCACGCCAGGAAGGCAGAGTATTCGTTCGTCACGAGCGGCAGAGCAGAAACGATGCCGCCCATCGGATTCGTCAGGTAAGTGCTGTCCGCACTTACCCTCGCCGCTCCGCCGACGGCTTCCCTGAATCTCGATTCCTCCTTCCGCCCTATCATGACTATCACGTCGTCCGAGACCTTCGACGCCTCTTCGACGATCAAAGAGATGAATGGCCGACCGTGGAGCGTCAGGAATGCCTTGTCAGCCCCCATGCGTCTGCTCTGCCCCCCTGCCAGCACGACCACTGAAAGCCCGCCCAGAACCGGTGCCTTAGCCGACATGGAAACCTCCGGAATCACTCTGGTGTTTTATACTCTTGCGCGACAGTCAGGGCGATAGTTCGCCGAAGCAAAGTCGAGCGGGATCAGCGCGCATCGCATCCGTTGATACGGTCGTCAGTGACAACCATGCGTAGCGGGACGGAGTGCGTTGGACGCAAAGCTCGAGTCCCTTCAGGTTTTTCCTGTCAGCCACCTGGAATCGCCTACCTCGACTTCGCGTGTGATTCGTCGTCAGGAGGACGTCGAATTGAATGAACTGGTGTGGCTCAGTCGCGCCTTGCCGTCTTTCTCGACTAGCCGCGCAACTCTAGGGCTGCTGTGCCCCGCACTTGGAGCAGAAAGTGGCTGACGAGGCGAGCTGAGTTCCGCAGCTTGGACAGAACTTCATCCCCGGCTGGGCAGTCTGCGCAGTGGGCTGGGGCATGGGCTGAGGCTGCGCCCCTTGCGCCGCTTCCTGGATGGAGAAGTAGGCAATGATCTGCAGAATTGCGGCCACGAGGAGAATGACGAATCCGATGAGCACAATCGTCAGGATTGCGCCGATGAAGTAGAGGAGGCCCGCGGTCCTGAACATCCCCACGTTCAGCTTGGTGGCCATCGTGTCGTAGGCGCGCCTGATGAATATGGACGAGACGATCAGCGCTATCCACGCAACGGCGAGGCCCGCTATGACTCCTCCGATTGCGGACATCGCGAACGTGAAGATGCCGAATATGGCCCCGGTGAAGATGATGAAGGCGCCGGCCGCGACACCGATGATGCCCGCGACCACGGCGTAGAGCATGTTGTCGAAGATCGACTTGTCTCCTATTCCGTCCGAGATGTACTTCGTTGCGATGAGGATCAGAATGTATCCGACGATGCTCACTCCCGGAATCAGGAGGAGGATCGCGCCGATGCCGCCCATGGTCTTGGCGTCGCCAAGTTTGGACATGAGCAATGCTGAGTGAATTGTGATATATAATCTGGGGCCTTCAAACCTCCTGTCAGGGAATGAAACGATTGCGGAGATTGTCGCCTCGCGCGGTACTGCTCCCGGTGCCTGCGCCCTAGGCGCAGATCGCCAGCAACGCTCCAGGGCTGCTGCACACTCCACGATATCGCCAGGGATAATCCTGCCTCTCGTCGCGTCCTGCAGAAGTGCGGATTCAAGATTGTTGGGCAAGGAAAGGGATTTGCCAATGCAAGAGGAAGGGAAACTGAGGAACTGATTCTACAGCTCGAATGAAGCAATGAACACGAAAGGAGGACTGAGTGCGGGGGGTGGGATTCGAACCCACGAACCCCTAAGGGACGAGGTCCTAAGCCTCGCGCCGTTGACCAGGCTGGGCGACCCCCGCGTATGTCGATAGCCTCAGACTTGGAACTATAATCGTATCGGCGATCCTTTCCCTGTAGGCGCGCTCGACCCGATCGGTCTAGGCGGCGGCGGGGGCGGCGACAGAGGCCTTCGGGCGGTGGGTAAGCGTCTCCCAGTCGATCGTGAAAATGACTATCCCGAGTACTATGAACAGGATGCTTAGGAAGACAGAGAACTCCAGGCGATTCATGCCGAACGTGTGCGTCATGACGTTCACAATCCTCACGAGACCAAGGTAGCCCAGGCCTATCTCGAACGCGCTCTTCACCAGCTTCGCGGCGATGGTAACCGAGAACATGGGTACGATCCGAGTCTTGGCTGCGCCGGCCCCGATGTAGATGTAGTCGTCGAGAGGCAGGAGCGGAATCACGGCGGAGACGAAGACCGCCACCAGGAAGCGCTGGTCCTCGAGCCACTTGGCGAGAGTCTGGACGTTCTTGTTCTTCGAAAGCCTCCTCTCGAATCCCTTGGCCGCCCCGTAGATGATCAGCTTCCCGAGGGCGGCTCCCGCCGCGGTCACCAGCACGACCAGTATGAAAGCGTCGATGGAGAAGCCGAATGCCATCAGCTCTGTTATGGCGACCAGGGCGTAGGACGCCCCGAAGAACGGCGTCGCGTTGGAGACGAGGGCGACCACGAACAGACCCGCGAGGCTGAAGAGGAACGGGTTCACACTGTGCGGGAACGCCGGAAGGGCCATGACGGGACCCCCGTAGAGGTACACGTCGCGGAAACCCATCTCTCTCTCCATCGCCATGATTGCCGCGTATAATATCAATTAGACACCTAACGAAGGCCCTCGGAAAGGGGACCGGGCCCGGCAGATGCAGCTAGTGACCCTTCGCCTGGGCCTTCTTCTTGACCTCGAAGTCCCTGAGCTTCTTCTGCCTGATGGCTTCCCGCTTCCGGTCGTACTCCCCGAGTGGGGCCTCGGACTCGACGAAGCCGTGGTGGATCTCGAGGGTCCTTCTGATGACGCCCTCGAGCTCGCCGTTCCTCTTGGCGAGCCTGACGGAGAGGTTCCTCCGGTCGAGAACCGCCAACTCGAGCCCCGACTGCTTCTTCAGCTCTTCGGCCGCGTTCTCCATCGCATACTCGTTTCCGAAGAGGCCGCGGATCTCCCAGACCTTGGCCATCGGGGCCGGCTCCCTCCTCCCGCCTAAAAAGCGCTAGGGCGCCTACCCGAGAGCCCTTCGGAGGTCCTCGGGAGTGTCCACGGGTCTCCTGCACGCGTTGTTCTCGCAGATGTAGACCGTCGCGGGCTTCGCGGGGTCGCGCCCTTCCAGGAGCGGGGTCAGCAGGCTGAGCGCGGCCCACCTCGCGGGGGTGGCCGTGACGAGGACCGCTTCGGGGACGAAGTGGCCATCGAACTCCCTTACCATGGCTGCCACCGATCCGCCGTCGGTGCCGGTGACCACCACCTCCTTCATGCCGTTGACGGCCAGGTCGAGCGCCGTCAGCATGTTCGCGAGGGACGATGGCTGCTCCTCCATGCTCTCGTGGAACGCCTTGAGCGACTCCTGTGCCTTGGCCTTCAGCTCGGCGTTTCCCGTCAGCTCGGATATCCTGAGCGCGTTCGTGATGGCCACCGAGTTCCCGGACGGGGTCGAGCCGTCGTAGCCCACCTTGATCCTGGCAGGCACAGACTCGGTGGTCAAGAAGTACGCGCCGTCCTCCGCGTCGCGGAAGAGCTCCAGGGTGCGCTGCTGCAGCGCCACGGCCTCCTCCAGCCACTTCGGGTCGCCGTCTGCCTCGAACAGGTCGATGAGCCCCTGGGCGAAGAACGCATAGTCTTCTAGAGTCCCCGGCATCGCCGACTCCCCGTCGATGTACCTCCTCAAGAGAACCCCGTCCTTCACGAGGTGATTCAGGACGAAGGCAGCGGCGCCCCCGGCGGCGTCGAGGTACCTCTGGTCGCCCAGCACCCTGCCCGCCTTCGCGAAGGCGGAGACCGCGAGCCCGTTCCAGGAGGTCAGCACCTTCTTGTCGGTGGGCGGCCTCGGCCTCTTCAGCCTCGCCCGGTAGAGCTCGGCCTTCCACTTTTCGATCTTCGTCGAGAGCTCGGAGTGGGTGATCGCGAGCCGGAGGGCTGCGTCGTCGGGGGAGTGGGCGGCATGCAGAATCGACCTGTGTGACTCGAAGTTCCCGTGCCTCGTGACCCCGTAGAGGTAGCAGAATGTCTCGGCGTCCTGCTGGCCCAGGACCTCGGTCACCTCCTCGGGGGTCCAGGTGTAGTAGCTCCCCTCCCCCTCGGCGCTGTCCGCCGACTGCGAGGCGTAGAATCCCCCCTCGCCGTCCCTCATCTCAACCAGCATCCAGGACAGCGCGTCAGCGGCCGGCGGCACCATGGTCTCGTCGTGGGTCGTCTGATAGGCCTCCAGGTAGAGCCTGGCCAGAAGCGCGTTGTCGTAGAGCATCTTCTCGAAGTGGGGGACGAGCCACAGCCTGTCCGTCGAGTACCTGTGGAACCCTCCGCCCACGTGGTCTCTTATGCCCCCCGCGGCCATCTCCTCCAACGTCTTCACGACGGACCTCAGAGCCAGCTCTTTCCTCGTCCTGTGGTAGAACCTGAGCAGGAACCCCATGGTGAGCGCTGCCGGGAACTTCGGCGCGGCCCCGTAGCCCCCGTGCTCGGGGTCGAACGCCGACACCAGGGTTGCGTAGCCCGCCTCGAGCACAGACGCGGGCACCTCCCCGCTCGACGTCTTCTGGTAGTTCAGCCTGAGCGCGTCCATTATCTGGCTGGCGGTCTGGACGACATCGGACCGCTTCTCCTTCCAGGCCTTTATGACGAACTCGAGCACCTGCATGAAGCTGGGCATGCCCTCCCGGGGCTCGGGCGGGAAGTAGGTCCCCCCGAAGAAGGGCTTCAGGTCGGGCGTCAGGAAGACGTTCAGCGGCCACCCTCCCTGACCGGCCATCGACTGGACGGCGGCCATGTAGAAGTCGTCCAGCTCCGGCCTCTCCTCTCTGTCCACCTTTATCGCGACGAAATTCTCGTTGATCATGGCGGCGGTCTTCGCGTCCTCGAAGGACTCCCTCGCCAGGACGAGGCACCAGTGGCAGGACGAGTAGCCGATGCTCAGCAGGATCGGCTTGCTCTCGGCCTTCGCCTTGGCTATGGCCTCGTTTCCGAATGGATACCAGTCGACCGGATTGTACGCGTGCTCCTGCAGGTAGGGGCTCTTCTCGTGAATAAGGTGATTGGGCCTGCGAGAACCTCTCTCTTCACTCATGAAAACTGAGTTTCCGCTGGTCGGAGCGGGGCTTTTATCGATTCCTGTGCGGCGCGCTGATTGCCCGGAGAACCAAACTAAAATAGAGCCAGTCTCCGGTGCGTCCCGCATTCCAAGTTTGCCATCGGAGAACCTGGACTTCGTCAGGCAGAGGCTCGAAACCGCTTCGGGCCCTGCGCAGATCTTCAGCGTGCTGAAGATGAAGGAGCTGGGCTACGAAATCGAACGGCTCCCGTACTCCATCCGAATACTCCTCGAGAACGCCCTGAGGCACGCCTCCAGCGTTGCCGGGGCCGCCGAAGGCGCCCATGCTCTGGCATCCTGGCCTTCCAAGGTCGGGCGTGAGCTCCCGTTCATGCCGTACAGGGTCCTCCTGCAGGACTACACTGGAGTGCCCCTGGTGGTGGACCTGGCGGGCATGAGAGACGCCGCGCGGGCGTCCGGGCTGTCGCCGAGCGCCATCAACTCGAGGGTGCCGGTCGACCTTGTGATTGACCACTCCATCCAGGTGGACGCCTGGAGCAGCGACACGGCCTTCGCCGTAAACCTCGAGCGGGAGTACGAGCGCAACTCGGAGAGGTACGCCCTCCTGAAGTGGGCCCAGTCCTCGTTCAAGAACATGAGGGTCCTCCCTCCCGGCAAGGGCATATGCCACCAGGTGAACCTCGAGTACATCTCGAGGGTCGTGGCCACCTCGGACGCCGGCGGAGGGCTGCAGGCGTTCCCGGATACTTTGATCGGCACCGATTCGCACACCACCATGGTGAACGGTCTGGGCGTCCTGGGCTGGGGGGTCGGGGGCATCGAAGCGGAAGCCGTCATGCTCGGCGAGCCCTACCACATGCAGGTCCCGGGAGTCCTCGGCGTCAAGCTCACGGGGCGCCTTAGGGAGGGAGTCACCCCCACGGACATGGTCCTCGCGGTCACCGAGAAGCTCCGGCAGAAGAACGTAGTAGGGCTCTTCGTTGAGTTCTTCGGAGACGGGTTCAGCGAGCTCTCGGTCCCGGACAGGGCCACTTTGGGGAACATGTCGCCGGAGTACGGCGCCACGGTGGGATTCTCTCCTGTGGACGAGAACACCCTGTCCTACCTGAATGGGACCGGCAGGGACTCGCTTGTCGACCTGGTGAGGAGGTACACCTCGGCAAACGGCCTCTTCATCACCGACGTCGAGCCCAGGTACTCCGAAATCCTCGTCGTCGACCTGGGGAGCATCGAGCCCTCCATCGCTGGGCCCAGGAACCCCGAGGAGCGGCGAAGCCTGTCCTCGGTGCCGGCCTTCAGCAGGGCCTTCCTCGAAAAGTACAGGAGCGCCCTGCCGTCAAGCACCTCTTCAACCGCCACGGTAGCCTCCCAGTCCGGGACCCAGCAGGTCGTGCAGCGCAGCCGCGCGTCGGATGCTCTCCCCGGCGACGGCGCCGTTGTCATCGCCGCCATAACGAGCTGCACCAACACGTCGAATCCGACCGTGATGGTCGGGGCGGGCCTGCTGGCCAAGAAGGCCGCTGATGCCGGTCTCTCCCCGAAGCCCTGGGTGAAGCGGAGCCTCGCGCCGGGGTCCACCGTGGTAACCGATTACCTGACCAACGCGGGACTGCTCCCATACCTCGACCGCCTGGGTTACACGCTAGTCGGCTACGGATGCACGACCTGCATCGGTAACAGCGGCCCACTCGCTCCCGAGATCGAGAAGGAGATCGTGGACAGGAACCTCTACGCGGTCGCCGTCCTGTCCGGCAACAGGAACTTCGACGGGAGGATCCACCCTCTGGCCAAGGGCTCCTTCCTCATGTCTCCGATGCTGGTGGTGGCCTACTCCCTCGCCGGCAGGATTGACTTCGACTTCGCTGCGACTGCGCTTGGCGCCGGAAAGGACGGTTCCCCGGTCTACCTCAAGGACATCTGGCCCTCGCTGGCCGAGATCCGTACGACCGTCGAGAAGTCCCTGAGCCCTTCGCTGTACCAGCGGCGCTACGCGGAGGTCCAGGTGGGGGACTCCCGCTGGAACTCGCTCTCGTCCTACGTGGACGACGTCTACCACTGGGATCAGGGGTCGACCTACATCCGCCAGCCTCCGTGGTTCGAGAGCGAGCTGGCTTCCTCCACCAAGAAAGACATCAAGGGTGCGAGGGCGCTGGCGGTGCTCGAAGACAAGGTCACCACGGACCACATCTCCCCCGCGGGCACGATCCCCGTCGACGGCCCTGCCGGGAGGTACCTGCTGTCGCACGGCATCGACATGATACACTTCAGCTCCTTCGGGAGCAGGCGAGGTAACCACGAGGTGATGGTTCGGGGCGGCTTCAGCAACATCCGCCTGAACAACCTCCTGGCGAAGGGCAGGACGGGAGGCTGGACCACCCACCTCCCCAGCGGCCGCCCGATGTCGATCTTCGAAGCCTCCGAGGAGTACGCGAAGGAGGGCACCCCGCTGATAGTCGTGGCCGGGAAGCAGTACGGCGCCGGGAGCTCCAGGGACTGGGCCGCAAAGGCCCCGAGGCTCCTCGGGGTTAGGGCGGTGATCGCCGAGGACTTCGAGAGGATACACAGAAGCAACCTGTTGGCCATGGGGGTCGTCCCACTCCAGTTCAAGGAGGGAGAGAGCAGGGCCTCTCTTGGCCTGACAGGAGAGGAGTACTTCGACGTGGACGGCCTGGCCGCGATGACGGGACCCAGGCAGTGGGTCGACGTGACTGCCAGGGGAGAGACCGGAGAGAAGCGGTTCAAGGCCCTCTGCAGGGTCGACAACGAGGCGGAGATGCGCTATCTGGAGAGCGGGGGAGTCCTGCCGTTCGTCTTCTCCAAGATGATGACGGCCCGCGGCCGCTGACCTTTCGCCCCCGTGATCGGAGCGCGCCGCGCCGGATCGGAAGCTGCGGAAACGACGTGTACGTTGTTGGGCATTCATAGGAAGCGTTTTAAGGCGTAGCTCGGGGCGACCAAAGACAATGATGAAAGAGCCGTTGGTGTACGTCAACGGGAAGTTCGTCGGGAGGTCGGCCGCCGTCGTCTCCGTCTTCGACCACGGCCTTCTCTACGGCGACGGCGTCTTCGAGGGGATCAGGGCCTACGGCGGCAACGTCTTCCAGCTGGACGCTCACATCGGGCGTCTGTACGACTCGGCCAAGTACATCCAATTGGAGATGCCGATGCCGAGAGACGAGCTCGTCGAAGCGGTCCTCGCGACTCTCCGGAAGAACCAGCTGAGGGACGCCTACATCAGAGTGGTCGTCACCAGGGGGACGGGGGACCTTGGCATCGACCCTTCGTCCTGCAAGCGGGCTACCATCTTCGTCATAGCGGAGCC
>Ga0335078_10010816_pt1 | contig 13514 bp, 10 predicted proteins | sample Lox_Sample_32_FD_206711 | JGI IMG/M metagenome (GOLD analysis project Ga0335078, IMG submission 206711) | Soil microbial communities from Loxahatchee National Wildlife Refuge, Florida, United States - Lox_Sample_3.2 | ecosystem: Environmental > Terrestrial > Soil > Wetlands | place: USA...
TGCTCGAGCGTCCAGGCGAGGGCCTGCGACTGCGCCGCGAATTTGGAATTCACCTGGAATTCAATATTAAAATCCGCTTCGGGGCGTTGTTCCTTGCTCACCGTGCCGTCCGCGCGCGGCATGCCATGATCGAATAGCATCATGTCGTGCTGGATCATCCCCAGCCATTTCGGTTCCGGATACATGTGCGATCCCGGCGGGTTCTCCTTGCCTTGCAGGTCCTTGCGCTGCTCGACGTACGCGGTGCTGCCGTTCAGTCCCGTCTCTTCATTGTTCCAAAGAACGAAACGAATCGAGCGCTCGGTCTGCACATCCGGACTGCTGAGCACACGAGCGAGTTCCATCACCAGGGCCGTGCCCGATCCATCGTCGTTGGCCGCCTGGCCCCAGCCGATGCCGTCCATGTGCGCGCCGACAATGTACATTTCCTCGGGATGCGTGGCGCCGACCTTCGTGCAGTAAACTTCTTCGCGAGCCCCGGGCGACGACGGCTGCGAATCGAGCGCGCGAATCTTTGGGTCCGTCTGCGCGTTCGGGTCGTTGTTGACGCCAACAAGAGTCCGCAGGCCCCTCGGGTGTCCGCCTCCTACGGAGACGGCATCGGGCGGAGTTGGAACGCCGGGCCCCATCGCCGTATAAGACAAACTCTTGCGCGTGTCCGGGCCCGGCGGCTGGTAATCGTATTTGAGCCGTTCCGTATTTGCGCAGCCGTAACTCTTGAATTGGGCTTCGATCCAGTCGATGGCCTGGCGGTTGCGATCCGTTCCCTGGCGCCGATCGCCGAATTGCGTCAGCCCCTTTAAAGTGGCCTTGTAGCGTTCCAGATCGAGTCGAGCCACGAGAATTTTGATTGGATCGGCAGCCGTTTCGGTTCGGGCTTGTGCCGAGGCTGCGCGGCTGGGCCGGGCGAACGCAATCGCATGCGGAATAATCCCCGCCACCCATACGCACGTCGCAGCTATCCACAGCGTCGATCGCATGTTCTGTTCCCCCAGGCTCGAACCAGCGGATTGCTCAACCGGATCGCAATTTCTGCCACAACAGCTAAATTCCTCCCATCGCGGATACAATAGCAGCAGTGGGACAAACCGGGATGTCAAACTTACCATTTCCGCCTTCGATCTGGATCATTCTTGGGCCTGTATTCTTGGTCGCGATCGTTTCGCTTCTCTTGGCTTTCGCGATGCCCAAAAAAGAAAGGCCGCCCGATGACGCCTGGAGCGGCCCCTTTTATTCGAATTCCGATGATCCATCGGTGTTCGTGCCCAAACGCTACGGGATCGGCTGGACGCTGAATTTCGGCAATCCTTGGTCCTGGATTGTGCTGGCTTTGGTGTTGGGCCTAGTGGGTGGGCCGCTTCTTATATCCGTTACCTTCCTTCGGCACTTGCCCAAATAAATTTGAGATGGTCCGCGAACAGGGCAGATAAAGCAAGAAGCATGTTGCTGTCCGTCAGCTAGCGCCCCGCCTTTTCCAACTCGTCGGCCGCGGAATTTATCAAAGCGCTCTCGTTATTCAGGGTAGCCGCGACCCGCACAATTTCGGAATCGGCTTCCGCCCAGCGCCTCTCTTCGATGGCCTCTCGAACGCCGGGGAGCGTCTTGACGCCGTAGCCGGAATAGACGCCGGGCGCATAGATCATGTGTTTGTACCAGCCGCGGCGCAGCAAGCCTTCCGGAGTGGTGAGCCGTCGCTCGCTTTCGATCAGTTTCTGATTTAAATCTTGCAGTGTTGCCGCTGAAAGGCCGGCAGGCCAGGCTTTTTGCAAAGCCGCCTGGTAGCGTTCCGCGCTGCGAGTGAGCGCATCGGCGGCGTTGTCCAGCGGAGCGAAATTCAAATACGGCGGGACATCGGCGTGGAGCGGCGGGATCTTAGGGCGGCGCGGATCGTCGGTGGCGGAGAAAAGGCCTTCCTCGATTTCCTTGTTTCGCTCGATGAGTTCCGCCCGTTGATCGTCCGCCAATTTCTTCAGCTCCTTCTGATACACGTGAATCGTGTCAGCCAGATCGGTGAACTCGAAGGGAAGCAAGTCAGCGCTGGCCAGGCGCAGGACGGCCGTGCCGGCGGTTTGCGAAAGGGCGCGGCCGTAGACGAAGTCCGTGTCCGAGAAATGGGTATACCAATAAAAATCGTCATATACGGAATGGTAAATGCCGGAATCGCCCTCGCCGCCATACGACACGTTCAAGGACGCGATGCCGATATGATCGAGGAACGCGGTGTAGTCCGATCCTGAGCCGAGCGCGTCGACCCGGAGATCGGCGCGCTGTCGCGCCTCCTTGCGATCATCCTCGGATTTGGCCTGCACGATTTTGCGCAATTGCAATCGCCGCGAGACGGCCAGCTTGGTCTCCGGGTCCTGCACGTCGCGAGCGACGTCGTTCACCAGATGCTCGAGCGTGTGGGAACCTTGCACGTCGAGGAATCCGCGCCCGTTGCCGTCGCTGTTGATGTAGGCGACGGCGTGCTGCGCCAGTTCCTTGTCGTGCTCTTCCACCCACTCGGTCGAACCGAGCAGCATGGGCTCCTCTCCGTCCCAGGCGCAATAAATAATCGTGCGTTTCGGCTGCCAACCCTGCTTGCGCAATTCTCCGAGAGCGCGCGCCTCTTCCAGGAATGCTACCTGTCCGGAGGTTGGATCTTCCGCGCCGTTCACCCAAGCATCGTGGTGATTGCCGCGGATCACCCATTCCTCGGGAGACTGCGCGCCCGGGATGCGCGCGACCACGTCATAAATTTCCTTCATGTCCCAATGGAAATTCACCTTCAGGTGAACTTTCGTTTTGCCGGGGCCAACGTGATAGGTGATCGGGAGCGCGCCGCGCCATTCTTTCGGCGCCAGAGGCCCATCCAACGCGGCCAGCAACGGCTGCGCGTCGCCATAAGAAATGGGCAGATCGGGAATTTTGGTGAGACTCGGAGCATCCTTGATCGCCAGCCGCTTGGCCCCGGGCGTTGCGCCCACACCCGGCGTCAAAGGATCGCCAGGACTGGCCGACGAAAAATCCATCACGCTGCCGCGCTGCACGCCGTCGGAAGGGCGCATGGGCCCTTGCGGAAAAACATTGTCCACGGAATAGCCGTCGTCGGCGGGGTCGGAATAAATCAGGCAGCCGATCGCGCCGTGCTCAGCGGCGACCTTGGGCTTGATGCCGCGCCAGGAATTGCCGTACTTGGCGATGACGATGGCTCCCTTCACGGAAACCCCCAGCCGCTCGAGTACCTCGTAATCCTTGGGCAGGCCGTAGTTGACGAACACCAGCGGCGCTGTCACATCGCCGTCGATCGAGTACGCGTTGTAGCTGGGCAACTGCTCATTCTGCTGATCGCTGGTCGGGTCAACCGCAAGCGCAGGCTCCTGCAATTTGGCCGTGAAGCGAGTTGGCTCGGCCATCTCGAGCAGCCGTTCCTTCGGCGTGGGGAAGAGCACTAGGAACGTTTCGATCTTGGCGTCCCAGCCCCACTCCTTGAATTTGGAGAGAATCCACTCCGCGTTTTCCTTGTCGTACGCCGATCCGACATGATGCGGGTGAGCGCTCAGGCGGCGCATGTACTCGCGCTGATTGTCCGCGGAAGGCAGGGCTCGAAACTTTGCTTCCCAATCGCGCTCGGCCGCGGAAGAAGCGCGAGTGAAACCTTGCAGCGGCTCGTCTTCTGCTCCGGTGGAGACGAGACCGAACAGGAAGAAAAACAAAATTCCCGCCATCGCCATGCGTCGCATCGGTGCACCTGGCTTTCGTTTTTTGCCGGTCCGTCGGACAGCCACTCCCGGCTGTCCCAGGTAAATCGCGCCGCCGCTCGAGGACGGCCAAGAGTAGCTCTTCTACCGAACTCGGCCGCGCGAAGCAAGAAAGACTTCAAATATTTCCAGCCTGCTTGGGATTGATGTCCCCCATCAGCATCAGACTGCGCTGCGAAAAAGGGAGGTAGAGCAGCGCCGCCGTCGCCGCGAGCGCGAGGCCCACGCCGATTTCATCCACCAGCAGAAACGGCGCCAGCGCCCAAAGTCCATCCAGGGGAAGCACGAAGGGAAACAAGCGGAGGAATTTCAGGGACAATCCGCGATAGCCAAAAATGGCGGCGGAGAGGAGATACAAGCGCACGGGAATTCCCACGAGAGCGGTGACGAGGAGGAGAAAGAAAAGCCACTGCGGATGCGCCACGCTCTGGGAAAGCCGCGGTTCCACCCAGCGCAGCCGGGCCAGCGAGATCACGTAGAAGCTCAGATACATGACTTGAATGAGCGAAAAAAGAAATTGCACCACGCCGCGCGGCGCGTCGGGAAGATCGTGCGGATCGCTGAGCGCGAAGCTGCGTTTCTCGCCGGCCGCGCTTGCCGGAGCCGTCGCGATGGGGCCGGCCGCCTGCTTGGTTTCCGCGGGACGCCGACCGCCATCGCCCACTACTTCCACCGGGGCGATGAAACGGTAGCCGCGGCGGGCAATGGTCTGAATGAAGGTCGGATTATCCGCCGAATCGCTCAGGGCCTCGCGCAGTTTGTTCACCGCCGTGTTTAGGCTGTGATCGTAATCGACGAACGTGTCGGCGGGCCAGAGCTGCTGACGCAACTCCTCGCGCGTCACGACTTCGCCGGAACGGGCCAGCAGGTGCAGGAGAACCTCGAGCGGCTGGCCTTGTACGCGCGGACGCTGCCTGCCCTCCTTGCGCAATTCTCCCGTGCCGCCGTCCAGCTCATACAAGCCGAAGCGGTAGACGGGCTTTTGATTGGACATTTCGCCCGGCAATTTTTTGTATACCTCGGGAATCCGTTTCTCATTTTAAGGGATGTTCTCCGATAAGGCCAAAAGTTTATTGCATTTACGTAGTGACCATAATTGTACGTAAATTGATCCGTCATGTATTGTGCGCGAAATCAGTTTCGGGCAATCTCGCGGCGCGCAGGGAGGCAGCCATCCGAAACCGAATATTCATTTGCTTGCGATGGGCGCTGGCGATGGGCCTGACGCTTGGGTCCTGTCCGGCCGGCGCAACTGAACTGAAGCCGGAAGCCGTGCAAGGATTCGATCGATACGCGCGCCTCACGGAACGCCGGATGCAGGGCGAATTGGCCCCGGGCGGCGCGTTTCTCTGGATGGATGGGCTGCCGGAGGCGCGCCGCAGCGAGATTCGTGCCCGCTTGCAGCAAGGAGAAGTGATTTCCGAGAGGCTGCGGACCGCCGATCCGGCGGGTCCATTTTCCACGCCGGGCGCTCTCGTGCATCACTGGGTGGGGACCGTTTTCATTCCGCGCGCCTCGCTCGCGCAGGTGCTCGCGCTCGTTCAGGATTACGACCATCACTCCGAGTATTACAAGCCGGAGGTGGTGAAGTCGAAGACGCTGGAGCGAGCCGGAAACGATTTCAAGGTGTATCTGCGCCTGATGCAGAAAAAAGTCATCACCGTCGTGCTGGACACCGAGTACAGCGTTCACTACCGGCAACTCGATGCGGCGCGGGCGCTCAGCGATTCCTACAGCACGCGCATCGCCGAGGTCGAGCACGCGGGCGAGCCTGGGGAGCGGCAAATGCCGCCTGGCGAGGATGACGGGTTTTTGTGGCGGCTCAATTCGTACTGGCGCTTTTACGAGGCGGATGGCGGTGTCTACGTGCAGTGCGAAGCCATTTCGCTGACGCGCGATATTCCCACTGGGCTGAACTGGCTGATCGCGCCCTTCATCGAAAGCATCCCGAAGGAGTCGCTCGAATTCGCGCTGCAATCGACGCGGGCCGCGGTTTTGAGGGCAGGCATGCGCGGTTCGCGGTAGAGCACGGCCAAAAATCTTTGCTACAGGAGGCAATCATGACAAACGATGGAACGCAAATCGCGGCGACGCCGCTCGCCGCGAATGGGATTCCGGTTGCGAAGGCCGCGAAGAATGTTTCCTTCAAGGATGCTTTCCGGCTGCAGAAAAGTTTCACCGCGTCCGCCGAGCGCAAGGCCCTGGCGTGGCTCGCCGCGCGGCTTCCCGCGCGGATGAATTCCGATCACCTGACGGTTATCGGCTTCGTGGCCATGCTCCTCGCGGGCGCGAGTTATGCATTCGCGCGAACGCACCGCGCCGGCTTGATTCTGGCCACTCTATTTCTAGCGCTGAATTGGTTCGGCGACAGCCTGGACGGCACACTCGCGCGCCTGCGCAACCGGCAACGGCCCCGCTACGGTTTTTACGTCGATCACATGATCGATACCTTCGGCGGATTGTTTTTGATGGGAGGCCTGGCCGTCTCGGGCTTGATCGACTGGAGAATCGCGCTCGGGATGTTTGTCGCGTTCCTGATGCTGTCAGTGGAAGTGTATCTCGCGACGTATTGCCTGGAAACGTTTCAGCTTTCCTTCGCGAAATTTGGACCCACGGAAATCCGCATCCTGTTGGCCCTTGGAAATGTGGCGCTTTGGTTTCGCCCCGACGTACTGGTGTTCGGTTCGTCCTATCGGTTGTTCGACGCCGGGGGAATCATCGCCATTGCGGCGATGTCGGGAATGCTGATCGTTTCCGCGATTTTGAATACAGTGAAGTTGTATCGCGCCGAAACACTCCGATGACAGGATTGGCTTAGAAGAGTCCCCGCGATTCGCTTGACAAGACCTTGGGCGCTGTCGCAGCATCGCAGCCGATCCCTGAGAGGAGTTACCACCGTGTCACCCACCATTATTCTTGCTTACCCATATATTTTTGCCCCCCTCCTGGTAGTCGTTTTTTATCTTTGGATGTCGGTGCGCGTGGTGGGGCCGACGGAAGTGGGTCTGGTGATGAAGCGCTTTGGTTTGCGAAAGCTCAGCGACGATAATCCCATCGCGTTTCACGGCGAAGCGGGCTACCAGGCCGATCTGCTGATGCCGGGGCGCCGCTGGAAGCCGTGGCTGCTATACGAAGTTCAAATGTATCCGTGGGTGCAAGTCCCGGCTGGCGAGATTGGAGTGGTCATCGCGCAGGTGGGCGCGCCCCTGCCGATCGGCTCGAAATCGGCGATCTACAAAAAGGCATTCGGGAATTTTTCAGAGCTGCGTTCCTTTATCACCAGCGCGGGGCAGAAAGGCGTGCAGCGTCCGGTGTTTCCTCCGGGGACGCTCGCGCCAATTCATCCTGTCGGGTTTCTGGTAATCACCAAGAGCAAGGTCTACGGGCTGCCGGTCTCGCCGGAGCTGCGGTCGCGCGTCGGCAGAAAGGAATCCCTCACGCCGGAGGCGTTTGGCCTGCGTCCCGAGCAACTCGATCTCGTGCGGATCGAGCCGAAGCCCACCGGAAAAGACGGCTCTATGCTCGATATGGTGGGGATCGTAACCGTGTTTGAAGGCGATCCGCTGCCCTCGGGGGACATCGCCAGCCGCCTCGGCGGCTTCGCCGATCTCGAAAGAATGGAAGCAACGAGCGTGACCGACGGCGACATCATCGAGGTGCTGCTCGGCAATAAAAATAATCTGCACAATAATTATCAGGATTTTCAGGCGTTCCTGGACAACGGCGGGCGCATCGGCTTGCAGCACGATCCGCTGCTCTACGGGGCCTACGCGTTGAACCCCTTTTTGGTCGCGGTCGAGCTCGTATGGATGCTGGTGGTGCAGCAAGGCCAGGTCGCGGTGATCAAGGCCTATGTGGGGTTGCCGACGCACGATACTTCGGGTGTGGATTTCAAATTCGGGACGCTGGTTCGGCCGGGGCATCGGGGGATCTGGCAGGAGCCGCTGCGGACAGGAAAATATCCGCTGAACCCGCGTTGCTACCAGGCGGAAATTGTTCCCACTTCCATCCTGACTCTGAATTGGGCCGACGAAGTGTCTGCGGCCCACAATCTGGACGCGCAGTTGAAGCAGATCGTCGCCAAGAGCAATGAAGGCTTCGTTTTCGCGATCGATTTGCAGGTGCAAATCCACGTTCCGGATACGAATGCGCCGCGCGTGATTTCCATGGTCGGGACCATGATGAATCTGGTGAACGAAGTTTTGCAGGCGGCTGTGGGCAATCATTTCCGCGATAAATTGCAGAGCATGCCCGCCATTCGCTTCATCGAAACACGCCAGCTGGTGCAGGAAGAAGCCTTCAAGCACATCAAGGAACAGCTGGACCAATATCGTGTCGAGACGCGCGGCGTCTACATCCAGGATGTGGTGCTGCCGCAGGACCTCGTCAAAGTCCTGACGCAGCGCGAAATCGCCAATCAGGAGATTGAAACCTATCGCAAGCAGCGCGCCTCGCAGGAAGAACGCATCGCCATGGAAAACTCGAAGGGCACTGCTGACATGCAGGCCGACCTGGCGAAATCAAAGGTGGGCGTGGACATCAAGACGAACGACGCCAATGCGCGAACCGCGGAAGGGCGCGGCGAGGCGGAATTTATTCGCCAAACCGGCACGGCCAAGGGGGCAGAGGTAGAAGCAATCGGCTTGGCGAGGGCGCGCGGCTACGAGGCGCAGGTGCGTGCGCTCGGATCCAACGCCACGGCGCTTGTCAACGTCATCACCGCGCTCGCCGATGGCAGCATGAAATTTGTTCCGGATATCCTTGTCGCCAGCGGATCGAACGGAGGGGGCGCGCTCGAAGGCTTGGCCGCCACGGCGATGCGCTATCTCGGCGGAAACGGCGGCAAAGCCATCACCGAAGGCAAGCCCGCAGAATCGAAGAGCAGCATGCCCCCCGTTTTGCCTGACGCACCGACCGCGTAAAGTAGCACAGACTTCAGTCTATGGGTTTTGGTGCTTGCAAGCCCTAAACCCCACAGACTGAAGTCTGTGCTACCAAACACCGCAAAGTCTCAGCCGCGCAACACGCCCGGTTCGATGCTGTGCTGGCGGGCGAGGTCGCTCAGCTCATCGAGCTGGTTCTGGACTTCCTGCACCTGCGCTTCGAAAATGGCGAGGGCCGCGTCAGGAGTCACGCCGATGGAAGGCTGGTCCATAGCCACGCCGGGTTGGGTGATGCGATCCTGGGCCAAAGCCAGAGATGCCTGTTCCTGCTGTAGGGCCGCTTCGCGCAGGTCGAGTTGGGCCTGAAGATCGGCGGCCCGATCGGCATACCATCGGGGATCGTCAAGCCTAGACGAGTAAACTGGATAGGTTTCTTCGGCTGGTGTGGCGGTCGCCTCCGGAGCCTTCACATTCACGTCCTTCCCAACGATGGAAATCAGGCCGCGCGCGCGGAGTTGGTCCATATCGTCGTTGGTCCAAACCTTCTTGGGGTGATTTGAATTGCTTTGCACGGGGCGAGGCTTTTCTGCCGCTTGCGTTGCACCCGCAACAAGCAAGATTAGAACCGCCGCGAGCGGGAAAGAATTATTGCGCATGAGTCCTCCTCGGGCGGGGACAAAATCAATTCTATACCAGTGGGACAGGCGTTCAAAACGGAACCCGCTGACAATCGACGTCGATCCACGGCCACTCCTCATTCGCCCGCAACCATAAAGAGCCAATACAAGAACATCCATATCGCGCATATAGGTGCGAACCACCGCAACGGACTTGAGCGCCACACGCCACTGATGGCGAATCCAATCCCGCCGAGGGACAACAGTCCTCCTGCACCGTAGATCCTCATGAGCGTCGGGTCGTAATAGGGAAACCCTCCGATAGATCTTGCATAAAAAGCCATGGAAATTGCGAGGACACAGGATGAAGTCGTGAGAACAAAACTGCAGAAGGATAATTTCGAAGACAAAGTACTCGGCACGATTCGCTGTCTCCACCTCACCCATCCCCAGACTAATAGCCCCGGGAGAGTAAATACGAAGAGAAATGCCACTATTCTTTCTGCCACCTCAGTCACGGGGCCTCCTCAGAGGAAGGATCCTGGGAGCACTTCGCGATTTTATCCTTCCAATGTCCGTTCCTCAGCTATTCAGGAACGGCTGGCGGCAGTCACGGCGGAGGCACCAGCTCGCGGGGCGTACTTCGTGCTGATGTAATCGTCCACCAATTTGCGAAACGCGGCGGAAAGCTCGTCGTAGTTGCCATGCAAAGTGACGGATTTTTTGCCGTCGATGTAGACAGGGCAGCTGGGCTCTTCGCCGGTGCCGGGGAGGCTGATGCCGATGTTGGCGGCTTTGGATTCGCCAGGGCCGTTGACGATGCAGCCCATTACGGCGAGCGTCATTTCCTCGACGCCTTCGTATTGCTGCTTCCATTGCGGCATGCTTTCGCGGATGTAGTCCTGAATGCGCTCGGCCAGCTCCTGGAATGTGGTGCTGGTGGTGCGGCCGCAGCCGGGGCAGGCCGTCACGCTGGGCGCAAACGAGCGCAGGCCGAGCGATTGCAGCAGCTCGCACGCGGCGTAGACTTCCTCGCGCCGGTCGCCGCCGGGCCGCGGCGTGAGCGAAATGCGAATCGTGTCGCCGATGCCTTCTTGCAGCAAAATTCCCAGCGCGGCGGAAGACCACACCACGCCCTTCGTGCCCATGCCCGCTTCGGTAAGGCCCAGGTGCAGCGGCTGCTCGGTCTTGCGCGAGAGGTCGCGGTAGACGCGAATGAGATCTTGCGGTTTCGAAATTTTGCAGGAAATGATGATCTGGTCCTGCCGCAAGCCGCATTCGAGGGCCAGCTCCGTCGATTCGATCGCGGACTGCACCATGCAGTTGTTGATGATCTCCTCGGAGTCGAGGCCCAGGTCGCGGTCCGTGTTCTCCTGCATCTTGCGCATCACCAGTTCTTGATTGAGCGAGCCGCCATTGACGCCGATGCGCACCGGTTTTCCGTTGTCCACGGCCACCTTGCAGATGGTGGAAAATTGCTCGTCGCGCCGCGCCCCCGCGCCCACGTTGCCGGGATTGATGCGGTACTTGTCCAGCGCCCGCGCGCAATCGGGATATTTCGTCAGCAGGATGTGTCCGTTGTAATGGAAATCGCCGATGATCGGCGCCGTGCATCCCAGATCGCGCAGGCGGGCCACAATTTCCGCCACCGCCGCCGCCGATTCGGGCATGTTCACAGTAATGCGCACCAGCTCCGAGCCGGCGTCGGCCAGCTCTTTGCACTGCGTCACGGTCCCTACAATGTCCGCCGTATCCGTGTTGGTCATTGACTGAACGACGACCGGCGCGCCGCCGCCAACCTGGTATTGGCCGACCTTGACGCCGTGCGTCTTTCGCCGCGTGATAGGAAAAATCTGCATGGATTCCTTTGAAAAAGTAATGATAGCAGGGCGCGTGCAGTCCTCAAAGCCACAACGCTCCGTCAAAGCAACATCAAACCAATATCAAACCAACGGGTGCCGCACCCTTGTGCTCTTCAAGGGTGCGGGTTTTGAATTTGGAGGGGCGGCGAAGTTGATGTCACGGTGAATTTCCGAATGCACTCTCCGAGCTGATAGATCTAGGTGATTCTTTGGAGAGTGTTCCATGGAGCGGAAAACCCGCACCCTCACAAAAGACGTGAAGGGTGCGGCACCATGTCCCTGATTTGCAGCAGCTCAGGCGGGTTTCGGTTTGTGCGGCGGCCAAATCAGGGCCGAAACAAGCACGGCGATGACGATTCCGAATGAGACCTCGAGGAAGCGGTGCAGCGGTGCGATCCAGGGCTTGCTCGGATTGTTGACCAGCATCACGATTGCGACAGACACTCCAGCCAAGCGAGCCGCCTCCGCGAAACCCAATAAACCGCAGATGGATACGGTAATCGCGACAGCCAATCCAAAGGCCCACAGCTGCTTGCCAAATAGCGCGGCAAACACGCCTCCGATGGTCACGCCGATCGCCGTGCCGATGAGGCGATATCCCGATGCGGTCAGGGTTCTACTGACGTCGGAATACATGACGATGATGGCGCTGATGGCCGCCCAGTAACTTTCCGGCAGCTTGAGAAAGCTGGCCAGATAGTAAGCCAGCACCGCGGCCAGGCCGGTTTTAGCTGCGTGCTCGAGATACGCGAGGGTGACGCGATCGAATTGGATTTTGCGCAAGATGGTTTCCCGCTGGAAGAAAAGATCGGCAAGGGCGTGGTGTTTCTGTAGGACGGGCTTCAGCCTGTCTGGTTCTGCCGCGATGGAGCAAAAAACCAACAGGCTGAAGCCTATTCCACTTAAGCGCCAGCCGCTTGATTGCCCCGCAAGCTTAGAGCGTCGGCGGCATCGCGCATGGCGGCGATGCAGAAGGCGATATGCTCCTCGATGGGGACGCCCAGCTCTTCCGCGCCTTTGCGCACGTCGTCGCGATTCACGCCGCGCGCGAAGGCTTTGTCCTTGAGCTTGCGTTTCACCGAATCGGGCTCGACCTCGAAGATGCTTTTGCCGGGTTTGACGAGAGCGCAGGCGGTGAGGAAGCCGGCCAGTTCGTCGCAGGCGAACAGGGTGTGTTCGAGAGGAGTCTCGCGCGGCATGTTGCAGTAATCGGCGTGCGAAACGATGGCGCGAATCATTTCCTCCGGGTAGCCGCGCTCGCGCAAGATGGCCGAGCCGCCCGCGGGATGCTCTTCCGTGGGGCTGTGCGCGTCGTTGGGCCAGCGCTCGTAGTCGAAATCGTGCAGCAGGGCCGTGAGACCCCAGAGTTCTTCCTCGGCGCCGGATTTTCGCGCGTAGGCGCGCACGCAGGCTTCCACCGCCAACGCATGTTTGCGCAGGCTTTCATTTTGCGTGTATTCGCACAGTAGATTCCAGGCGTCCGTTCTTGTTGGCATGGGCTCTCCCGAGTCACAAGGTGTATGGCGAATCGATCTTTCCTTTTCATTCTCCCGTAGCAGTTCGATCCGACGCGATTTTCGTTATTTCGTCGCGCTTCGAATTCGCATCTCACTCACGCAAAGCCTGCCCCTCGCGGAGCTTGGGACAAGGAGCGGCTGTCCTAGTCAATTGGGGCATCTTCGCAATTAAAAAGAGAAAAGCTTTAACACGGAGACCACGGAGAAAAACATGAGCGCGGATTCCATTTGAAAATGGTTTCTCATTTTTTTCTCTGTGTCCTCAGCGTTAAGGGTTTCCCCCTGCGATTCCACGCTTTCCCGCGCGGTCCCTAAACCCGCAAGGATACCGCAACCATGCTGTTTCTGGAGGTTCGTTCTGTTCCGGAGGGCAGAAAAGGGGAATAAAGTTCTAATGGATTTACCATTTTGACCGATTTGTTTAGCAGGATGGAGAAAATACTTGACACCGGAAGCGGATGCCCCCATGATGTCGTTCGCGCCAGCTGCTGCCTTCCCCCCGATCGTAGTTCCTCTCATCCGCATGCCGGAATAGTCTGCGAGGAGCACCGGTGTCGGAACAAAATGTTACGAGTGGTATGAACGGAACCAACGGAAATAAGGTTGCTGTGGATGTCGACCTTGATCGCGAAGTGATCCGTTGCAAGACCTGCGGGCTTGTTCAGTATCGCACCCGCACGGGGAATTGCCGCCGGTGCCTGCGCTTGCTGCCGCCGAAGGTGGAATTTCTGATTCCTCCTCCCGAGCCGCAGGAGCTTCCAGGCGACGACCGGCAACTCTTCGAGAAGTGGCCGAACCGCGAGACGGTGGAGAATATAGGGCAGCGTATCCGGCAGTTGCGCGAATCGCGCGGGATGACGCAAAGCCAGCTCCAGGCGCGCTCGCGCGTATCCCG
>Ga0335078_10010818_pt1 | contig 13512 bp, 12 predicted proteins | sample Lox_Sample_32_FD_206711 | JGI IMG/M metagenome (GOLD analysis project Ga0335078, IMG submission 206711) | Soil microbial communities from Loxahatchee National Wildlife Refuge, Florida, United States - Lox_Sample_3.2 | ecosystem: Environmental > Terrestrial > Soil > Wetlands | place: USA...
GAACCGAGACCCTCGCCCTTTTTCTCGCCGCGCTCTCCCTCTGCGGCTGCACTCGCCCGCGCACGGCCCCGACCCGGGGGCGGCCCGTGGCGCAGGGCAAGGCGAAGGGGCTCCTGGCATCCCCCGACGGCACCCGCCTGGCCTGGCTGGAGCGCTGCGCGCGCTCCCCGCTCCCGCAGGCGCCGCCGACCTGCGACCTGCTCGTCGCGCCCACGGAGGGGGGCCCCGCCGTCCGCGTGGCCGGGGGGGTGAGCTCCCTCGAGGGGGGCTACGCCTTCGGCCCGGAGGGCACGCTCGCCGCCCTCGCCGACGTGGACGCCGCCTCCGGCACGGGGACGCTCGTCGTCGACCGGCCGGGCCTCGCCCCGGAGCGGGTCGCGCCCGCGGTGAGTTTCTTCGGCTTCGGGCCGAAGGGCGAGCTCGGGTTCGTATCCGCCGGCGAGCTCCACCTGGCCGGGCCGGGCGGCAGTCCCGCCCGGGTGGAGGGTGCGGGGAGCGTCGCCACCTTCGAGTTCGACCCGTCGGACCCCTCCGAGCTCCTCGCCCGTCGCCCGGCCGCCGCCGGCGGCGAGCTCGTCCGCGTGAGCGGCCGGGTCGGCCGCGTGCAGTCGCGGGCGGCAGCAGGTGAGTACGCCTGGTCCCCGGACGGCCGGTTCGTGGCCGCGACCGTCCGTGGGCCGGGGGGCACCTGGGACCTCGCGCTCTGGGCGGCCTCGGGAGAAAAGCCCCCCGCCACCCTGGCCCGGGACGTCCAGGCCTTCTCGTTCTCCCGGGACGGCTCGGCTCTCGCCTTCCTCGCCGGGATGGCCCCGGGCAAGCCGGGGGATCTCTACGCTGCCCCTCTCGAGGGAGTCCGCGAGCCGGGGCGGGTCCGCCCCGAGAGGGTGGCGTCCGGGGTGGGAGAGTTCCGTTGGTCGAGCGGGGCAGCCCGGCTGGCCTGGCTCGAGTCCTTCGACCCGCGGGTGAGGGCCGGGACCCTCGGGGTGGGCGGCCCGGGGGCGCGCGCCGCGACCTTCGGCAAGAACGTCACCGCCTTCGACCTCTCTCCCACGGCGGCCCCGGTTGCCTTCCTGGAACACGTCACCGCCGGGGGGTACTCCGTCGACCTGCGCCTCGCGCCATCCGGGGCGGAGCCCGTCGTCACGGTGGCGCGCGGCGTCTTCGGGTTCGAGTTCGCGCCGGACGGGCGCTGGCTCTACTACCGCACGAATTGCCTCCGGAACGCCGAGGCCTGCGACCTCTTCCGCATCCCGGCCGCCGGCCTCGCCGCCGGCGAGGCGCCGGAGCGCGTGGCCGAGGGCGTGAAGAGCTTCGAGTTCGACCGGGCGATCCCCGATCGCCTCCTGCTCGGCTTCGCGCGCAAGGACCTCGCCGCGCTGGACCTGGCGGTATGGCAAGGGGCGCGGCTCGTCCCGGTGGACGAGGTCGTGTCCCCCGGGAGCGCCCGGTTCCTGCCGCCCGACGGCAGGAGGATCGCCTACGTAGTCGTCGCCCCGGACCGGCCCGGCGTTTACGTGGCGCCGCTCCCCTGAGGCGCGTGCGGAAACTGGCCCGCCCCCGCGGCGCGTGGTAGCCCGAGGCCGTGACGCGCAAGGCAGTCGAGCTCGAGTCCTTCGCGCGCTGGCTCCGGGTGGAGCGGCGCGCCTCGCCCCATACGCTGCGGGCGTACCAGAAGGACCTCGAGAGCTACGCGGCCTACCTGGCGGAGCACGGCCAGCCGCTCGTCCCCTCCTCGCCGGCCTCGGTGCGGGGCTGGCTCGGGCGGGAGGCCGCCACCTCCGGCCCGGCCACGCTCGGGAGGAAGCTTTCCTCGGTGCGCTCCCTCTACCGTTTCCTCGTGAAGGAGGGCCGGGCGGAGTCGAACCCGGCGAGGTCGGTGAAGGCCCCGAGGCTCCCGAGGCGGCTCCCGGAGGTCCTGCCGGAGGAGGAAGTGGCCCTCCTCGTCGAGGCTCCCAGCGCGAAGGGACCGCTGACCCTGCGGGACCGCGCCTTCCTCGAGCTCCTCTATTCGAGCGGCCTGCGCGTCTCCGAGCTCGTGGGCCTCGACGTCCGCGGCCTCGACCTCGGCGAGGGGCTCGTCCGCGTCTCGGGCAAGGGCGGGAAGGAGCGAGTGGTGCCGGTGGGGGGGCCCGCCCGCGCCGCCCTGGAGAGGTGGCTGGAGGAGGGGCGCCCGCTCCTTCGCCAGGGTCCGGAGGGGGCGAGGGGAGGGGAGGCGCTCTTCCTCAACTACCGCGGGGGGCGGCTCACGGCGCGCTCGGTGGCCCGGCGCATGGAGCGGTGGGTCCTGGCCGCTGGCATGGCGCGCCACGTGCACCCGCACGTGCTGAGGCACTGCTTCGCCACCCACCTGCTCGGCAACGGCGCCGACCTGCGGGGGATCCAGGAGATGCTCGGCCACGCCTCCCTGTCGACGACCCAGCGGTACACCCACCTCGACTGGAAGCGCCTCGCCGAGGTCTACGACGAGGCCCACCCGCGCGCCCGGGAGTGAGGTCTCTCGGGCCCCTTCGTTGCTAGGGCCCGGCGCCCGCGGTACATGAGGCTCCATGATGCACGGGACCACGGTGCTGTGCGTGCGCAGGGACGGCCAGGTGGCGCTGGCGGGAGACGGCCAGGTGACCCTGGACCGGACGGTGATGAAGTCCGGGGCCCGCAAGGTTCGGCGCCTCGCCGAGGGGCAGGTGCTCGCCGGGTTCGCCGGCGCCACCGCGGACGCCTTCACGCTCTTCGAGCTCTTCGAGAAGAAGCTCAAGGAGCACGCTCGCTCCTTGCCCCGGGCGGCGGTGGAACTCGCGAAGCAGTGGCGCACCGATCGCTTCCTGCGCCGGCTCGAGGCCCTCCTGCTCGTGGCGGACCGGGAACACGTCCTCGTCGTCTCCGGGGCCGGCGACGTGATCGAGCCCGACGCGGTCCCGGGCGGCGCCGCGGCCGCCATCGGCTCCGGGGGCCCCTACGCGCTGGCGGCGGCGCGGGCGCTCCTCGCCCACTCGGCGCTCCCGGCGCGGGGCGTGGCCGAGGAGGCGATGAAGCTCGCCGCCGAGATCTGCATCTACACGAACGACCACCTCACCATCGAGGAGCTCTGACGGCGAGCGCTCCAGACCGGATCGCGCCGGGGCGGGGGAGGCTCCCGCCCCGGAGAACGGCCGGGCGGGCTCCTCCCGTTTGGGCTACATGTAGGCGGAGAAGGACCCTTGCCCCGGAGGAGAGGTGCGTCCCAAGGACCTCACGCCCAAGGAGATCGTAGCCGAGCTCGACCGCCACATCGTCGGTCAGAAGGCGGCGAAGCGCGCCGTGGCCATCGCGCTCCGGAACCGCTGGCGGCGGCAGCGGGTGAACCCGGAGCTGCGCGACGAGGTCCTGCCGAAGAACATCATCCTCATCGGGCCCACCGGGGTGGGGAAGACCGAGATCGCGAGGCGCCTGGCCCGGCTCGCCGACGCTCCCTTCGTGAAGGTCGAGGCCTCCAAGTTCACGGAGGTCGGCTACGTGGGGCGCGACGTCGACGCCATGATCCGGGACCTCGTCGAGGCGGCCGTGAAGCTCGTGAAGGAGGAGGAGATGAAGAAGCTCTGGGCGCGCGCCCGCTCCTCCGCCGAGGACCGGGTGCTCGCCGCCCTGGGAGGCGCCCTGGACCGGGAGAAGGCCCGGGCCCGGCTCCAGGCCGGGACCCTGGACGACGAGGAGGTGGAGATCGAGGTCGCCGAGAGGGCGTCGCCGCCCGTCCCCATGGTGGCCGGCCCCGGGATGGAGGAGATGGCGCAGGGGCTCCAGGAGATGTTCCAGCAGATGGGGCAGGGGCCCCTCGGCTCCCTGTTCGGAGGGGCGAAGAAACGGCGGCGCAAGGTGAAGGTGAAGGACGCGCTGGGCCTGCTCACCGAGGAGGAGGCGGCGCGCCTGGTGGACATGGAGCGCGTCGTCCGGGAGGCGGTGGACCGGGCCGAGAACCACGGGATCGTCTTCATCGACGAGATCGACAAGATCGCCTCGCGCGAATCGGTGGGGCCCGACGTCTCCCGGGGCGGCGTGCAGCGGGACCTCTTGCCCATCGTGGAAGGCTCGAACGTGAACACCAAGTACGGCATGGTGCGCACCGATCACGTGCTCTTCATCGCCGCCGGAGCCTTCCACGTGGCCAAGGTCTCCGACCTCATCCCCGAGATGCAGGGGCGCTTCCCCATCCGCGTGGAGCTCGAGCCTCTCACCCGGGCCGACCTGGCCCGCATCCTGCGGGAGCCGTCCGCGTCCCTCACCCGCCAGTACGCGGCCTTGCTCGCCACGGAGGGCGTGGAGCTCACCTTCCAGGACGACGGGGTGGAGGAGATCGCCCGCATCGCCGAGGAGGTGAACGAGCGGACGGAGAACATCGGGGCCCGGCGCCTTCACACCGTCATGGAACGACTCCTCGACGAGGTCTCCTTCGACGCGGACCAGATGAGCGGGGCCAAGATCTCGGTGGACGGCCGCTACGTGCGCGAGCGGCTCGACGGCATCGCCAGCGACGAGGACCTGTCGCGCTACATCTTGTGAGCCGGCGCCCGGGGCCCCGCCGCGGGGCACCCGCGGCGAGCCCGTGCTATAAGCGGTCCATGGACGCGAACGAGACGGTGGCCAAGAGGGGCCAGGAGGTGTTCACCCCGAACTACCGCCAGGCGCCCTTGGCGCTGGTGCGGGGCCAGGGGAGCCGAGTCTGGGACGCGGACGGCCAGGAGTACCTGGACCTCATCTGCGGCATCGCCGTGAACGCCCTCGGGCACTGCCACCCGGCGCTGGTGCGGGCCCTGCAGGAGCAGTCCACGCAGCTGTGGCACGTCTCGAACCTCTTCTACAACGTGCGCGCTGTCGAGCTCGCCGACGATCTGACCCGCGGCTCGCCCTTCGCCCGCCGCGTCTTCTTCTGCAACAGCGGCGCCGAGGCGAACGAGGCGATGCTGAAGCTCGCCCGCAAGTACCACTCCGACCGAGGGCACCCGGAGCGCCACGAGATCGTGGCCTGCGTGAACTCGTTTCACGGCCGGACGCTCTTCGCCCTCACCGCCACCGGCCAGGAGAAGTACCACCACGGCTTCGAGCCGCTCGTCCCCGGGGTGCGCCACGTGCCCTTCGGCGACCTCGCGGCGCTGGAGGCGGCGGTGGGCCCGAAGACCGCGGCCTTCCTGGTGGAGCCCATCCAGGCGGAGGCAGGCGTCTTGCCCGCGCCGGCGGGCTACCTCGCCCGGGCGAGGGAGGTCGTGCGCCGGGCCGGGGGCCTTTTCTGCCTGGACGAGGTGCAGACCGGCATGGGGCGTACCGCCCGGCTCTGGGCCTACGAGTGGGAGGACGTGGTCCCGGACCTCATGAGCTCGGCGAAGGCGATCGCGAACGGCTTCCCCATGGGGGCGCTGCTCGCTTCCGAGGAGGTGGGGGCGCACCTCACCCCGGGAAGCCACGCCAGCACCTTCGGCGGGTCAGCGCTCGCCTGCGCCGTCTCGCTGGCAGCGCTCAAGGAGATCCGGGCGCTGCTGCCCCACGCCGGGCGCGTCTCGGCGCGGCTCGCCGCGGGGCTCCGCGGGCTGGGAGGGCGCGTGGCGGGGGTGCGTGGGCGCGGGATGCTCCTCGGGGTCCTCTTGCGCGAGGTGAAGGCCGGGGCCGTGGTCGACGAGGCCCGGAGGCGCGGCCTGCTCGTGAACTCCATCGGCGACGAGGTCGTGCGCCTGGCGCCGGCCCTGAACCTGGCCGAGGCCGAGGTGGACGAGGCCCTGGAGCGGCTGTCGGCGGCCATCGCCGCGGCCCCGGCAGGGTAGGACTATGACCCCCAATCCTCCCGGGAAGCGCGACTACATGCGCGTGAGCGACCTGGAGCGCTCCGAGCTCCTGGCGCTGCTCGAGCGCGCGGCGGAGTGGAAGATCCTCGGACCGAAGGGCCCGAAGCCGCTCTCCGGCAAGACCCTGGGCCTCGTCTTCGAGAAGGCCTCCACCCGGACCCGCGTCTCCTTCGGGGTGGCCTGCTACCAGCTCGGCGCCTACGAGATGATGCTTTCGCCCCGGGACATGCAGCTCGGGCGCGGGGAGCCCATCAAGGACACGGCCCGGGTGCTGTCCCGCTACCTGGACGCGCTCGTGGTCCGCACCTTCGGCCACGCCAAGCTGGAGGAGATGGCCCGGTACGCCTCGGTGCCGGTCGTGAACGCGCTCACCGACGCCTCCCACCCCTGCCAACTGCTGGCGGACCTGCTCACCGTGGCCGAGCGCTTCGGCCAGGACCGGCTCGGCAAGGGAGACCTGGCCATCGCCTGGGTGGGCGACGGCAACAACGTGGCCAACAGCTGGCTCGAGTCCGCTTCCGTCCTCGGCTTCCAGCTCCGCCTGGCCTGCCCGGAGGGCTACGATCCGGACCCGGAGCTCCTCCGCCGGGCCGGCGACCGGGCCGTGCTGCTGCGGGATCCGGCGGAGGCGGTGCGCGGCTGCCAGGTCGTGAACACGGACGTCTGGACCAGCATGGGGCAGGAGGGCGAGGGGGAGGCCCGGCTCAGGGCCTTCCGCGGCTTCACGCTGAACCGCAAGCTCGTCTCCCTCGCCGACAAGCGGGCCATCGTGCTCCACTGCCTGCCGGCCCACCGCGGGGAGGAGATCGAGGAGGAGGTGCTCGAGGGGCCGCAGTCGGCCGTCTTCGACGAGGCCGAGAACCGGCTGCACGCGCAGAAGGCGCTCCTCGAGTTTCTCTTGGCGTCGAGGTAGGAGAGTCGGCTACGTTGACCCCTAGGACAGGCGAAGGCTAGATTTCCTGAGGGACGCGCGACGCCAGGACGAGGCCCGGGAGACAGGCGTGCCGGTCGATCGCTTTCAGGGATTCGCCTTCCAGGCCGCGGACTTGTCCGAGGACGTGGACCTCGATCCAGAGCAGCGCAAGGAGATCCTCTTCGCGCAGGCCCACCTGGGCGACTTCACGCACTGGCAGGTGCTCGGGATCCCCTGGAACGCCCCGGCCGACAAGGCCCGGGAGGCGTACCGGGAGAAGGTGAAGGTCTTTCACCCCGACCGCTACCCGGGCAGGCGCCTGGGCAGCTACCGGGCGCGCCTGGAGCAGATCTTCCGCCGGCTCACCGAAGCGCGCGACACCCTGAGCAGCGAAGCGAGTCGCGCCGTCTACGCCCGGCAGACCGCGCCACCCGAGGAGTTCGCCCGGGCCGAGGCGCAGCGGCTCGACGACGAAGCGCGAGCCCGGGAGCGGCGGGCGCGGCTCGCGCGGACGAACCCGCTCGTCGCCCGCGTCGGACGGGTGCACGAGATGGTGGAGCGGGGCAAGCGGCAGATGGCCGAGGGGCACTTCACGCAGGCGCTGAACGACCTCTCCACGGCGCTCGCCATCGACCCCACGCTTCCGGAGGTGAAGGCCCTCGCCCAGGAGGCGCGCAAGCGCGCCAATGCCGAGCGGGCCAAGGACTGCTGGGACAAGGCCCATTCCGCCGAGGCCGTGAACAACCTGGAGCTCGCCCAGGACATGGCGGCGGAGGCCGCCGCCGGCGACCCGAGCAACCCCCGCTACCCGGTGTTCGCGGCCCGGCTCGCCCTGCGGCGCGGCGCGCGGGACGAGGCCCGCGCCCACGCCGAGGCGGCGGTCCGGGCCGCTCCGGCCCACGGGCCCGCCCACGAGGTGCTCGGCGAGGTGCTCGCCGAGCAGGGGGACCGGGCCGGCGCGAAGCGGGAGCTCGAGCGCGCCCTGGAGCTCGACCCCGGCCTGGAAGGGGCCCGCGAGCGGCTGAAGCGCCTGCGCTGGAGCTTTCTCGGATGAGCGAGACCGAACCCTTCGTCGGCATCGACCTCGGGACCACGAACTCGGTGGTGGCCACCGTCATCGACGGGGTCCCGCGGGTCATCGCCAACCGGATCGGGCAGGTCCTCACCCCCTCCGTGGTGGCGGTCTCGAAGAACGGCAAGAGGCTCGTCGGGAACATCGCCAAGCGCCAGGCCATCACGAACGCGGAGAACACCGTCTTCGCCGCCAAGCGCCTCATCGGGCGGCGCTGGGGCTCCAAGGAGATCGAGGACGCCCGGCGGGTCCTCCCCTACCAGCTCGTCCCCGGGCCGGAAGGGCACGACGTCCGGGTGGTGCTCGGGGGCCGGACCTTCGCCATCCCCGAGGTCAGCGCCATGGTGCTCGCCGAGCTCAAGGCGGACGCCGAGGCCTTCTTCGGGCGGCGGGTGGCCAAGGCGGTGATCACCGTCCCCGCCTACTTCAACGACGGGCAGCGCCAGGCCACCAAGGACGCCGGGCGCATCGCCGGGTTCGAGGTGCTCCGCATCATCAACGAGCCCACCTCGGCGGCGCTCGCCTACGGCTTCGGCAAGCAGATGGAGAAGAAGGTGGTGGTCTTCGACCTGGGCGGCGGCACCTTCGACATCTCCGTCCTCGACATCGGCAAGAGCGTCTACGACGTGGTGGCCGTGGGCGGAGACACCTACCTCGGCGGAGAGGACTTCGACCGCCGCATCATGGACTGGCTCACCTTCAGCTTCGCCAAGGAGAACCAGGGCATCGACTTGCGCCAGGACACCATGGCGCTGCAGCGCCTGCGGGACGCCGCCGAGAAGGCCAAGATCGAGCTCTCCAGCGTCCAGAGCGCCGCCATCCACCTCCCGTTCTTGGCGGCGGCCGGGGAGGGCAAGGCGGCGCTGCACCTCGCGAAGCAGCTCGGCCGCGAGAAGCTCGAGGAGCTCTCCAAGGACCTCGTGGACCGCTGCGTCCACGTCACCGAGCGGACCCTGCGGGACGCCGGCATCCGCCCGGCGCAGGTGGGAGAGGTGCTGCTCGTGGGAGGGATGACCCGCGTCCCCCGGATCCAGCAGGCTGTGAAGCAGTTCTTCGGGCGCGAGCCGAGCCGCGGCGTGCACCCGGAGGAGGTGGTGGCCCTCGGGGCGGCCATCCAGGCCCACGCGCTCCTCTACCCGCAGAAGGACCGGGAGGTCCTCCTGCTCGACGTCACCCCGCAGAACCTCGGCATCATGGTGGTGGGCGGCTACTTCGCCACCATCATCCCCAAGAACACCACCGTCCCCACCAGCCAGACCCACGTCTTCACCACCGTCCAGGACCAGCAAACCTCGGTGCGCATCGCCGTGCTGCAGGGAGGGAGCGACAAGGCCATCGAGAACGAGCTGCTGGGGGAGTTCATCCTGGACGGCATCCGCGCCGCCAAGCGCGGCGAGGTGGAGATCGAGGTGGCCTTCGACATCAGCGCCGACGGCATCGTGGCGGTGGCGGCGCGCGACGTGGACACCGGGCAGCGCCAGTCCATCACCGTCACCGCCACCTCCGGCCTCACCGAGAACGAGCTCCGCCGCATCCTGGACGAGAACCTGGACGAGCTGCTCGAGCGCAAGCAGTCCGGCGAGCTGGAGCGGGTCCGAGAGCGCGCCCAGGCGATGATCGAGGAGATCGAGGGGCTCGTGCCGCAGGTGCGGGAGGCCTTGACGCGCAGCCACTACGGCAAGGACGCGCTGCAGAAGGCGGAGGGGGTGGTGAGCCGCGCCCGCGCCGCCATCGCCTCCCAGGACCTCCAGCAGATGGCCGCCGCCGAGGAGCAGCTCGACCGGACCGTACAGCTCTTCAAGGGGCTCGCCGGCGGCGCCTCCATTCCGGGGGGGGAGGCCTAGGCGTGCCCACCGTCGCCGAGCTTTTGGACCAGGGCGTGAAGGCCTACACCCGCGGGCAAGGCGACGAGGCGGAGCGCTGCTGGCGGGAGGCGCTCGACATCGAGCCGGACAACGAGCGGGCCCGCGCCTACCTCCGGCAGCTGCGGGGCGATACGGCTCCCCGCCCCGAGGTGCGGGCGGCCTCGGCGGGGTCCTTCGCGCCCAAGACCGGGCGCGCCCTCGCCCCCTCCGCCCCGCAGCGGGCCCCGCCCGCCGAGGGGAAGGCCCCCGAGCCGGCGCCGCAGAAGCCCGCCGCCGCCCGGCCGGCCCCGCCCGCTGCCGCGAGCGGAGGCTCCGCCCCACCGGCCTCCGGGCCGGGGCCGGGGTACGCCAAGTCCCCCTGGGACGACGGGCCGGCAGTGGCGGCCACCATCGTCCTCGACCCCGGGGGCGGGCTCGAGCTCGACATCGTCGCCGAGAAGTCCGACCTGAAGCCGCTCGTGTCCGAGCGGCGCCCCGGGCCGGCCGCGGCCAAGAGCGACGTCGACGTGTGGATGGAGGGAGCGCGCGAGCTCTTCGCGCTCGGCGATTTCTCCGGGTCGCTGGAGATGATCGAGAAGATCCTGCGGGTGGACCCAGACCACGCCGAGGCGCGCGCGTACCTCCGGCAGAACGAGGCCACCCTCATCGCCATGTACGAGTCGAAGCTCGGGCCCCTCACCAATGTGCCCCGGATCGCCATCAGCGAGGAAGAGGTGATGTGGCTCAACCTCGACCACCGCGCCGGCTTCCTCCTCGCCCAAGTGGACGGAATCGTGAACTTCGAGGAGCTCTTCTCCCTGTCCGGCCTTCCGCGGCTCGATACCGCCCGCATCCTCGCCACCCTGCTCGCCGAGGGCGTCATCCGCTAGGCGGACCGTTCGCGTTCCTCACCCGAGCGCGCGGCGCCTCCTCGCCCTGCCCCGGCGAGTCCGCAGGGACGAAGGGAGGGAAGGGGGAGGCGTCCCGCGTGAGGCCGGCCCGGGCTAGGAGGGGGAGGGGCTCGGGTTTCGCACCACCGCCGACCACCGCCCCGAGAGCACGAGCTCGCCGGCCTGGTTGCGCGTCTCGGAGCGGACCGTCATGAAGTCGAGGGGGCCCTTGGAACGCACCTCCACCACCTCGCCGGTGGTGGTGAGCACGTCACCGGGGCGGACCACCGAGCCATACTCGAACTCCTGCTCCGCGTGGAGGAGGTGGACGAGGTCGAGCCCGATCTCCGGGTCGGCGCAGGCGAGGGCGAAGGGGTGCATGGCGAAGGTCACCCCGAAGGTCGGCGGCGCCACGAGCGAGCCGTAGCGAGAGCGGGCGGCCGCCTCCTCGTCCACAAAGTAGGGGTGGGGCTCTCCGGTGCTCGTCCCGAAGTGTCCGGGGACCCCGCCCGCAACTGCGGTGGCGAAGTCGCGGATGCGCTCCGCGCAGACGGTGGTGCGAAAAGGTCCATAGCGACGGCCGACGTGGCGCGGGTCGATGGCCATCCCTCACTCCTCGAACGAGGCCTCGGCGCTGGCCCCCCGGAGGACCTCCTCGCCGCGCTGGTTCACCGCTTCCACCTCCACCCGCACCACCCCTCCCTCTACGGCCACGCAGCGACCCCGGAAGGTAACCGTGTCCCCGACGAGGACGGGGCGCGAGAAGCGGGCCCGGAGCCGCTTCATTCGGCCCGGGTCCCCGAAGTAGGCGGTGCAGGCGTCGGCGAGCCACCCCAGGGTGCACATTCCGTGGAGGATGGCGTCCGGAAAGCCGGCGAGCCTCGCCACCTCGCGGTCGATGTGGATGGGGTTGAAGTCGCCCGAGACGGCGGCGTAGTAGACGGGCCGGTAGCGGTCGGCCGAGCGGCGAAGCTCGAAAGCGTCCCCGACCCCGAACTCCCGGAGCCCCTTCACGGTGCCTCCGTGGGGGACAGGGGGGAAGGGGGGGCGTCGAGCGGGTCCTCCACCGCGGCCTGGGCGTCGATGTGGCGGCGCTTCTCGAGTTCCCGGCGGACGAATGCGATGAGGCGGTCCAGGTAGGCGGTGATGGGGGGGCAGCGGACCCCGGTGCCGTCCAGGAGTCGCAGGAGGTTCATGGGGTTGTAGAAGGCGAGGTGGTTCACCGACTCGACGGCGGCGCGCTGCTGTCGGGAGAACCTCTCCAGCCCGGGAAGCCCGAGCACCGCCTCCACCACGCGGTGGGGCAAGGACACCGGCGGCAGCCGCTTGTTCGCTCGGGCGGCGATCATCTCGTAGACGCGACGGGTCGAAAACGGCGACGGGTCGACGACGTGGACCGTCTTCCCCACCCCCTCGGGGTTCCGCCCGATGGCCAAGGCGGCGGATGCCACGAAGTCCACGGGCACCACGTTGAGGGGCGCCACCCCGTCCCCCGGCAGGGGCAGGGGGACGGCGAGCGGCGAGGTGACGAGCAGGATGGCGAGGTAGTAGGGGCCCTCGAAGCGGTCGATCTCGCCGGTGCGCGAGTCCCCGACGACGATGCTGGGGCGGAAGACGGTGGCGGGAAGGTCCAGCATGGCCCGGCGCACCAGCGCCTCGGCTCGCGCCTTGCTTTCCTCGTAGGAGTTGTGGAAGCGCTGGCCCATCTCCAGCTCCTCCTCCAGGATCACGCCCTGGCGGTTCCCGGAGACGAAGGCGGTGGAGAAGTGGTTGAGCCGGCGGAGGCGCCTGGCGGCCCGCGCCAGCTCCAGCACGCTTCGCGTTCCCTCCACGTTCACGCGGCGGATGGCGCGGGCGTCGGCGTCCAGTTGGCTGAGCGCCGCCAGGTGCCAGATCTCGGTGGCGTCGCGAACCAGCGCCTTGAACTCCACCCCGGAGAGGCCGAGGTGCATGCGCACCACGTCCCCCTCCCAGACCTCGGCGTTCGCCGCTCCGGAGGCCTCGAGCTCCTGGCGGGCGGCCGCGGCGGCGTGGGCCTCGACGAGGAGCACGAGCCGGTCGCGCCGCTCCGCTCCGGAGATGGCCTGCACGAGGCGACGGCCGATGAAGCCGGGGTAGCCGGTGACGAGGATGGTCCCGGGACGCTCGCCCATCCCCGGTCAATAGCGCGGCGCGGGCGCGTTGGGAAGCCTCCGCGAGAGGCCCGATCGGAGGGCCGCGAGCACCGCCTTCGCCTTGACGCGCAGGGCGGCGACCTCGCCCTCGTTCTCGACGACCAGGTCGGCGCGGCGAGCCTTCTCCTCGATGGAGAGCTGGGCGGCCAGGCGGGCCTCGGCCTCGGCCGCGGAGATGCCGTCCCGGGCCGCGAGGCGGGCCCGCTGCAGCTCGGGCCGGGCGTAGACGACGACCACGCAGTCCACGTCCCGGTCGAGCCCGGTCTCGAAGAGGAGCGGCACGTCGTAGAAGGCGAGCGCCTCTCCGGAGGAGGCGAGGCGCGAGGTCTCGGCCGCGAGCGCCTGGCGGACCGCCGGGTGGACGATGGCCTCGAGGCGAGCGCGGGCCTCGGGGTCCGAGAAGACCAGGGCGGCCATGCGCTTGCGGTCCAGGGCGCCGCCCTCGCCGAGGACGCCCTCGCCGAAGGAGGCGCGGATGGCCTCCAGGGCCGGACGGCCGGGGCGAACCACCTCCCGCGCGAGTTCGTCCGCGTCGACGACCGCGGCCCCGAGCTCGCGGAGCGCGGCGGCGAAGGTGCTCTTGCCGCTGGCGATGCCGCCGGTGAGGCCGACGAGGCGCATGCGGCGCCCCTATTCGGCGGGCGCGGGCGGCGGCTTCGGGGCCGCCCCCTTGGCGGAGTCGACGTGTGCCGCTCGCGCGGCGGAACCGCCGGCCGGCTCGGGGGCCTTGAAGCGGATGGCCTCGACCTGGCCCTCCTTTCCGAAGAACACCATCACTCCGATGGGCCGGTAGATCCAGACCGGGCGGAAGTCGT
>Ga0335078_10010819_pt1 | contig 13512 bp, 12 predicted proteins | sample Lox_Sample_32_FD_206711 | JGI IMG/M metagenome (GOLD analysis project Ga0335078, IMG submission 206711) | Soil microbial communities from Loxahatchee National Wildlife Refuge, Florida, United States - Lox_Sample_3.2 | ecosystem: Environmental > Terrestrial > Soil > Wetlands | place: USA...
GGGCTGGCATCCATTCCGCGCGCCCGCCGCGATCAACTCGCAGCCTTACCGCGGCCGCCCGGGCTGCGCCTATCACGGCTATTGCAACCGCGGCGGCTGCCACATGAACGCCAAGAATTCGACGGCCGTCACGACAATACCCGAAGCTGTCAAAACCAAGAATCTTACCATCGTCGATTTTGCGCAGGTGACGCGCATTATGGCCGGAGCGGACGGGCGCGTCACGGGCGTTAGTTATCTGCGAAACGGAAACGAATATTTCCAGCCGGCGCGCGCGGTTCTGCTGGCCTCGTACACGTATGAGAACGCGCGGCTCCTGTTGCTTTCGAAATCCAAGGCGTATCCGCAAGGCCTCGCCAACAATCACGGGCAAGTGGGGCGGCACTACTTCGGGCACTGGGCGGGCTTTGTCACCGGCCTGTTTCCTTTCGACATCAACAATTGGTACGGACTGCCGGCGCAAGGCACGACGGTGGACGATTGGGGCGACGATCACTGGGACCACGCCGGCGCCGGGTTTATCGGCGGCACGACGATGCACGTGCACACGGAAACACATCCCATCGAAGCCGCGTCGATGGACACCTTCGGCCGCGCGCCCACGTGGGGCTCCGGCTGGAAACGATTCATCCGCGACTATGCGGGACGCTGGACCAACGCTTACCTCCAGACCTCGACCTTCCCGTATGAGACCACGTTCCTCGATCTCGACACGGAGGTGCGCGATCCGCTCGGCGATCCGGTCTGCCGGATCACCACCAGCCCGCGGCTGAACGAACAGCGCGCCGTGAGGTTCGCCAACGCCAAGATGGCCGACTGGTTCCGTGCGGCCGGTGCGATCGAAGTGTACGCGCCGCCAGCCAACGGGCCGGGCATTTCCACGCATGCCTATGGCGGCACGCGCATGGGCGCGAATCCCGAAACCAACGTCGTGGACGGTTGGGGCTTCGCTCACGAAGCGCCGAATCTGGGCGTTCTGGGCGCGTCGGTGATGGGCACCAGCGGCGCGCGGAATCCCACGCTCACGGTGCAGGCATTGGCCTGGCGGACGGCGGAGCATCTCGCCCAGAACTGGAAATCGATCGCCGGGTAACCAATGTCAGGCGGTTCGGGTGCGTGTCCCTTTTTGCTCGAACAGTTCGAGCATCGCCTGGTTGAAGGCTCGAATATCGTCGGGCTTGCGGCTCGAAACCAGGTTGCCGTCGATCACCACCTCTTGATCCAACCACTCGGCGCCGGCATTGCGAAGATCGGTTTTCAATGACGGCCAGGAAGCAATCTTTCGTCCGCGCGCGACTCCCGCTTCAATGATCGTCCAGGGGCCGTGGCAGATGGCCGCCACAGGCTTCTGGGCTTCGAAGAATGCTCGTACAAACGACACGGCTTTCGGTTGCATGCGCAACTTATCGGGATTCATTACGCCTCCCGGCAGCAACAGCGCGCCAAAGCCTTCAGGCAGTGCCTGTTCGAGGAGCACGTCCACTTTTACATAGTCTCCCCATTCAGTGGAGTTCCAACCGCGAACCCGTTCGCGCTGGGGAGATACGACCTGCGTTACCGCGCCGGCGTGGTCGAGGGCCTTGCGAGGCTCGGTCAATTCGACCGCTTCGAATCCGTTCTCCACTAAGATTGCCACTCTCAGTCCGTTCAGATGAGTCATGGAAACCTCCTATTACGAACAAAGACAGTGCAAAGCGGGGGCCACACGGCAAGATCGGTGTCCGCTCCCGCACGGTCGCGGTTCTTTGCAAGAATAGAACGCCCGCGGGCTTTGGCGCGGAATAACACCTATGGTTGCTGGCTCGGTTGGGCCCCTCTCACGCAGTGAGGGACCTGGACGCCTCAGTTGGGATGCTGAAAGTCCAGGTGAACGTCTCCGCGCGCCTCAATCTCACCGGTTTCGTCATGGTACCTGGCTTCCGCAGCGCGCATCACCAGGTAAGTCGCGGCCGGCTTCGTGTTGCTCTTGCTCGACGGCAACGACACGCAGCATATTCGGATTTCGACATGTCCTTTGAGCCGGATCACAGAGGCGTAAGGGCTCGGCGCGGGTCTTGGCGGGTCTTCCCGCACGATCTCATCGGCGAACAGCGTTGCTCTTCCGCTTGGTGTAATCGCAGGAACGGACAGACGCGCGGGTCGAGTGTCTTGCGATGACCCTGCCTGAGGCAGCAGAATCGTTAAACAGGCCACGGTCCAATAGAGAGGCTTCACGGTGACCTCCGCTTATCGCTTCGACGCTCCGTCGCGGGGGCGGGTTTCCGCAAATCAAAGAGCCCGGAGCGTTCTGCCCGGCCCGGACGGTCGTGGGCAGACTCGCGCCGGCTGGAAAGGCGGCGACAGGGCCGAAGCCCTGGCCCCACGCTTTATTCGTCCAGGGCCAGGTAGCCGCGGCGCCAGGCGGTGCGGATGGGCAGGCGTGTTCCGTCCGGCGGGTCCACTTGCACGCGGACCTTGTGATACTTGCCGTCATTCTCCGAGTGATGCGACATGTAGCCGATCACGTATTCCGAGCGAATCTGGCGGCTGAGTGTATCGATGGCATCGGGCAGGTCGGCCAACTTGCGGACCCAAAGGGCGCGGCCTCCGGTTTCGGCGGCGATTTTTTCCAAAAATTCCGGGCGTTGGAACAGGCCCAGCGCGTACACACGCACGTCCGCTTCGCGCAACAGACGCTCCAGTTCGTGTTCCGAATAGCGACTGTTGTTGTCCACGCCGTCCGTGAGCACCAGCAGCGCTTTGCGCGGGTTGACGGCGCGCCGCATTTTCTGGGTCGCCAGGCAAATCGCATCCAGCAGCGCGGTAAAGCCATGCGCGATGGGCAAGCTGAGCTGGCGCGAAATCTCTTCGGCGTCGTGGGTGAACGGCGTCGTGAGCTCCGCCTTATCGCTGAACTTCACCAACAGGAATTCGTCTTCGGGTGCGGCAGTCTGGATGAACTGGTCCACGGCGGCGCGCGAGTCGTCGATGCTGTTGCGCATGCTGCGGCTGCTGTCGAATACCAAGCCAACCGAGACAGGCGCCTCCGAAATGGAGAACGACGAGATCTCCTGCTCCATGTCGTCTTCGAAGATCCGGAAATTGCTTTTGTGCAGCTCGCTCAACGGACGGTCGAACGCATCGGTCACCGACACCGGCGTCAAAACCATTTTGACGTCGAGGCGGATGTTGCCGGTGGGCACCAGCTTGCGAACCGCATGAGACCGCGGCGCGATGGCCACCTGAGTCTGGGCGCGCGCCGGATTCCCTTGCGCCGCGGCCACCAGCAGGACCGCGGGCAGAATCACCCGCCCGAAATCGACACCACCCAATCGGAATCGTATCGACATTCGCTAGCCCCCACGGCACGCAAACGAAGATAAATCAGGTGACAGTATAACTCGAAATTGTCCGGAAACGTTCTTATTTCTCGCGCCCGATGGGAGGCTTTCGTTTGGGCGGGCGCTTTTTCGCGGGCCATGGCGGAGTAGGACTTTCGTCCCGGTCGGGGCCCCGGAGAAAAGCGCCGAAGATGGCGCCGAGGCTAACGATTCCAAGCAGCGCGCCCGGCCAAGGCTGGCCGTGAATCACGATGAAAGTACCACAAGCCAGGGCCAGCGCCGCTAGGACGATCGCCAGAATTTGCCCCAGGCGCGCTTCCCGGAACTGGCGGCGCATGCCCTCGACCTGGGCTTCCAGGGCGCGCTCTTCCATCAAGCGGCGGTGCGCGCCTTGGATCTCGGTCAATTCGAGGATGCGCCTGGCCGCTCCGGGACATGCCTGTTCATAACCCTCCAGGATCTCCGGCGGCGGTAGTGGTCCCGTGGGCCCGGGCTCGGTCATTTCTTTTTGTGCTCTTCGAGTGCAGCGTACAGATCCGCGCCCACCAGCGCCCAATCGTTCGCGAGGGAGTCCTCGGTGGAAATCCTGTGGAAGGAAAATCTCGGGATCAGCGTTCGCGGAAACAGGTTCAGACTCTGCGCGCTCCGCCACCAGTTGCGTGAGCGGCTGCGCGCGGTCTCGCCAATGAGCGAAGCGGAAAGAGGCTGATTGGCGCGATGATCGGGCATGCCCCTGCGAAACAGTCATTATTGGGGTTGGCAGATGGCCTGTCAAGCTGCCAACATGGAGACTCCTGCGAGGTTATGAAGATCCGGAAACTACTGGTGGTGATGCTGGCGCTGGCTGCCGCGGCATGCCGGCCCGCATCTTCGCCGAAAGCCGACTCGCAGCCCGTGCGCGTGGGCTGGCGGCCGGTGGAGACTTTTTCGGGCCACGGCAGCACGCAGACGCAGTCCTTCGAGATCGGAAGCGGACAATGGCGCATCAAGTGGGAGACGAAAAATGAAATGCCTCCGGGAACCGGGACCTTTCAAGTGACCGTCAACAGCGCCGTGAGTGGACGGCCTTTGGAAGTGGCCGTGGATCATCGCGGCGTGGGGCGCGATGTCGCTTACGTGAACGAAGACCCCCGCCTGTTTCACCTGGTGATCGATTCGAACAACGTCGATTGGACGGTAGCGATTGAAGAGGCTGTGGTTGCCAATCCAGGCCAATAGCGCAGGCGCACAGCGGCGCTGCGCTCTACTGCACGATGAGATCGAGAACCGGCTTCCCGAGATCGGGCATCTCGCAGCCCGTGGCCGCGCAATGCGCGGTCGCTTCGCGGGTGGCGTTGGCTTTGTAGGCTTCGACGCGCGCCAGGCGGACGCGCGCTACTTCCCACTCGTCCAGACTGTTGGCGTACGCCAACTGATGCCGGGCCGCCCGCGCTTCCTCGAGGGCCAGCAAATATTCGATCAGGAACTCATCACAACTTTGGCAACCTGTCATGGCAGTCTCAGAATGCCATGCACTATCTTTCGCTAACAGTCCTGCGGGTACATCGCGGGTACGGCATTACTCGGGCTCACAGCCGAGTACAGGTAGGACTACTCCGGCGGCGAAGGCCGGGCGGCGAGATTGGCGTGGCCGCCGCCGGCCAGCTCGAGCACCCGCGCGGCATTCAGCGCGCCTTCCGGGGTTTCCTCGTGTTTGAACAGCAGGTACAGGTCGCGGCCGGTCGCCAGCAACTCTTTGGCACGGTCGGCGAATGCGCGGACATCCTCGTCGCTGTAGTCCGGCTTTCGCAGGCGGTAATACACGAAGGCGGCGGTGATCACCTCCGGCACCTCCAGCCTCTCCGATTCGGCCACGCACAGTGATATGTTGCGGTCGCGCAATTCCTGATAGACGTTGTCCGTGAGCCAGGAAACGTGGCGGAACTCGAAGGCATAGGGGAGATCCTTGGGCAGCAGCTCCAGGTAATTCCGGAGCAGTTCCATGTCGGCCTTCAATTGTGGCGGCAATTGAAACAGGATCGGTCCCAGGCGCCGCGAGGTGCGCAGCGGATCGATCGCCTTGAGAAAAACCTCGGTGGCCTGTTCGGCGTTCTTCAGCCGCAGGATGTGGGTGATGCGCATATTCGCCTTGACCGCGAAGACAAAACCGGGCGGAGTCTGCTCGACCCACGCGGCGAGTGTCGAGGCCGACGGCAAGCGTCGAAAAGTGTAGTTAATTTCAACGCAGTTGAGGCGCTGGGCGTAATGCTTCAGAAACTGGTTGGCGGGGAGCTTGGCGGGGTAAAAGCCTGGTTTCCAGGCGGCATACGCGAATCCGGAGGTCCCGGCGTAGAGGGTCGCCATGGCTTTCACATTATCTCGCGCTATTGGTTGTGGCGCAGAGCAGCGCTTCCTGACCCGGCGCAGCCGGAACCAAACAGGAAGACTTATTGACCGCAGAGCCACCGAGGCGCAGAGTTTTGAGATGGGTGGTCGTAGCGCTTCGCGACAGCTACTGCCGGGAGGGGTTGGCGCGCAGAGGTGGCCGAGGGAATCCCGCGCTGACGCGGTGACCGGTCGCGGTTGTTTGGGGACTGCGCTGCGCAAGGGAAGCGCGACGGTCAGGGAGCGGGACGGCTAGGTGCGTGGATTACCGGGTACTTGTACCCCGGCTGGTACCGGCAATCCTTTACCCCTCTCCAGGGCGCATGATACTTCATTGATTACAAGGTTCTTTCGTTGAAGGAGGCTTTGTAAAGATGCGGCACTTTTCAGGAGGGAGTCGGCTCCAGTGGCTACACATTTAATTACCCCGAACGAGGCGTTAGACGGTAGTTCCAGCGGCGAGACTAGCGTACTGCGTTTCGGTGGTCATACGTCTCGGCTAATCGTCGCGAATCCGCTCATTCCCCGATTGTTTGAGGAAGTGAGCGAGGGTGTGCGGGCTCTGCCTCGGGGTGGGGCGGAAATCGGCGGCCTCCTGGTTGGCCCCAAAGGCTACGAAGGCGGCGTGCTGGCGAATGAAATTATTCCCATACCGATCGAATATCGATTCGGTCCTTCTTTCCGGCTCTCCTCTCCCGATCTGACGAAGATCGAGGAGGCGATCGCCGCGACCCATGAGGATCCATCGAAGACCGTGGTTGGCTTTTATCGCAGCCGCACGCGCGGCGGCGCCGAGTTCCGGGACAGCGATCAGGAAATCCTGCTGGCCGTGGAACTGGCACACGCGGGTTTCGCCACGGACTTCCACTACTACTTAGTGTTCTCGCCTCCCGCGCGAGCGGAAATGGCGCTAGGCGTGGCTGTGCGAAAAGGAAACGACTGGAGCGACTTCCGGACGTTCACCTGCCACCAAACCCCGGCCGGCATTACCTCTGACCTGGGCAGCCCGGAGCCGGAGGAGATGCCGGAGGAGCCGGAAGCGCTGGCCCCGACTCCCGAGCCGGAACCGGAGCCGCTGCAAACAGCCGAGCCGGAAACGGCTCCGGCGGAAGCGGAAGCTGTCGAAGCCACGGCCCACGAGGCCGGGACGGCCGAGGCGGCCAACGGCGACCAACACGAGGCGCCGCACGCAGAATCGATGCACTCTCACAACCACGAATCCGTAATGGTTGAAGAGGCGTTGCCCAGTGAGCACCATGAGCCGGCAAAAGCGGACGTGGAGCACTTGAACGGCAACGGCCACACACCCGCGAAGACCAAGACCGGCACCAGGAAGCCCAGGGCACCGAAGTCGGAAACGGCTCCGCGGCCCCGAGCCCGGAAAACGGCTGCCGGCGCCACCACGACAACCACCGCCAGGAAGGCGCGTTCCACCGCGCAAGCCGGCACCACGGCTCGCGCCTCGCACGAATCGAAAACCAAAACCCACGCTGCCGCCGATCCGGCTCCGGTGCTCGAACCGAAGCTGTTGCTGAAGAAGGAGCCGAACGCGGCGGTCGAGCAACTGGCGAAGATGGGAAGCAAGCTCTCTTCGCGGATCTCGCGCCGGTACCTGTTGTGGGCCGCCGCTTTGATCGCTGTTGCCGCTTTGGCCGCCGGAGGATTCCTTCTCATTGGGAAGCATCCGCAACCGGTTACGCCCCAGGTCGCTCCGGCAGCTGCCGCGCCGGCGCCGGCTACGAAACAACCGCTCGCTTTGACGGCGGAACGGCATGGATCGGACCTGAAGCTGTCCTGGAACGGCAGCTCTCCGTCCATCGCTCGCGCCAGCTACGGCATGCTAATCATCAAGGGCAAAGACGGGCGCCGCGACATTGCGCTGACGCCCGATCAGCTCCGCGCCGGCAGCATCGTTTATACACCGACTACCGATCAGGTCGAAGTGGAACTGAACGTAGTAGCCGGAGAACAGGTCACGAAAGATACGCTGGTTGTTTTCCTGCCCCACAAAGGGCATGCGATCGTGACCACCGCATAGTCTCCTGTAGCAGCCGACCGCCCGGGAGGCCTCTTCCGCTCAGTTGAACGCGCGGAGGAGGCCCTCGGGCTTTTCTCTTAAATCTTCCCCTTGCTGCTTTGGCAACTCCAAGCGGAACCTCCAGGGAGCGGAGGTTCCGTTACACAGCTCATGGCCCGGCGTCTGGTTGATGTCCAGCCTCCCGTCCCGTCTTCATCACTTTTGGTGGCCGGCAGGGCCATGCGCGTGAATCGCCCACGTCGCTGGGTTGGCGGACCGAGAAATGCTAATCGCCCGCCTTGGCTTCCGGCACGCGAATCTCCTGGTCCTTGTATTGCAATTGATAGAGCTTCCAGTAGATCCCCCGCTGTGCCAGCAATTGCTGATGCGTGCCCGACTCGCGCAGACGGCCCTTATGCATCACGAAAATGCGATCAGCGCGCTGGATCGTGGACAAGCGGTGCGCGATGATGATCGACGTCCGGCCCTCCACCATCCGTCCTAAAGCTTCCCGGACCCGAAACTCGGTTTCGGTGTCCACGCTGGAAGTCGCTTCGTCCAGGATCAGGTAGCGGGGGTTATGCGCCAGGGCGCGGGCGAAGCTGATCAACTGTTTTTGGCCAGTGGAAAGGCCGCTGCCGCGTTCGCGGACGGGGTGGTCGAAGCCTTCCGGAAGCGTGCGGATGAAATCCAGCAGGTTTACTTGTTCGGCCGCGCTTTCCACTTCTTCACGGGCGATGGTTTCGGTTCCCAGGCGGATGTTGTCTTCGAGCGTGCCGGTAAAGAGGTACGGATCTTGCAAGACCACGCCGAACTCGCGGCGCAGGGCCTGCGGCTCAAAGTGCCGTACATCCACACCGCCAATCCGAATGGCCCCCTTCCGGACATCGTAGAAGCGTAGCAATAAGCTGATCAGCGTGGTTTTGCCGGCTCCGGTGTGACCTACCACGGCGATGGTCTCTCCGGGCGCGATGCGGAAGCTGACGTCACGCAGCACCCAGTCGTTCTCCTGATAGGCGAAGGATACGTTCTCGAATTCGACGGCCGCGATCTCGTCCGGAGCCGGCCGGGGGACCGCCGGCGCCACTACGAACGATTCCGTGTCGAGCAGCTTGAAAATGCGTTCCGAGGACGCCATGGCGCCTTGCAGGATGTTGTACTTCTCGCTCAGGTCCTGGATCGGGCGGAAAAACCGTAGCCCGTACTGCAGAAACGCGGCGATGACGCCCAGGGTCAGCCGTCCCGCCGTAACGCGAAATCCACCGTATGTCAGGATGGCTGCCAGAACCAGCATGGCGATAAATTCGACCGACGGATAAAACCATCCATAAGCCGTGATCGCTTCTTTATAGGCTTCCATGTGCTGCCGGTTCACTTCCTCGAACTCCTCCCGGCTGCGCCGCTCGCGGTTGAACAATTGCAGGACTACGATTCCCGTGACGTGCTCCTGAAGGTAGGAGTTGATGCGCGCGATGGCCACACGAATGCGGCGGTAGCTCACCGTTACCGAGCGCCGGAAGATGGCGGTGACCAGGATGACGACAGGGGTGGCCGCCAGCATGATGAGCGTGAGCAGGGGGCTCAAGCGGAACATCACGGCCACGATAAAGCTCAACACCAGGACATCCCCGAGGATAGTAACCAGGCCGGAAGAGAACAGATCGTTGAGCACGTCGACATCGGTGGTCACGCGCGTCACCAGCCGTCCCACGGGATTTTGGTCATAAAACGCCACATCGAGCTGTTGCAGATGGTCCATCAGTTGGCGGCGCAGATCGAACATCGCGAGCTGCCCGGTGTACTGCATGATGTACGTTTGTACAAACGAGCAGAGGAAAGTGCCGACGATCACGGCAAGATAGAGCAGACTCAATTCGGTGAGGCCGCGCCAAGGGTCGAGCGGCAGCCGGCTGGAGAGGAACTGGGGAATTCGCCCGGGGGCGGGAGCCATGTATCGGTCGACGGCCGCCTGTGTAATCAGGGGGCCCAAAACTTGGAGGATCGACTGGCCCAGCAGAAAGACGAGCGACAATGAGACGAGCTTCCAATACGGGCGCAGGTACGCGAGCAGCCGCCGCATGAGCCGGGAATCATATGCCTTACCAAGTACTTCCTCTTCCACTTACCTAAGTCTATCGTGGGAGGGTTAGGGAGCGAACGCTCCGCAGTGGCGCAGGCCGTCGCTTTTCAGCGGCCTGCGAACTGGGGAGGAGAAACGCACCGGCGACAAGATCGCCAGCGCTACGTAACGCTTTCCCAAGTACTTCCTAGGCCGCTTACTGAAGTCTATTCCGGCTGGTTTCGAATCGGCGCCTGTTATCATAGCGGTTAGTTTGGGCATGACACCGGTTGTCGATACCCCCGTCGCCACCAGGTTTCCGTGGGCTATCCTCGCTTGGTTCGGCGCCCTACTCGCTCTCTCCTACGGGCCGATTCTGACCGCGCTCGTGCATCAGTGGGATGCCGATCCCGACATGAGCCACGGCTTTTTCGTGCCGGCCATCTCGGCGTTCATGATCTGGCAGCGCCGTCACGAGGTGATGGCTATCAAACCCCACCCCGACTGGCGGGGGCTCGGCCTCGTGCTCTACGGAACGGCGCAACTCTATCTGGCGACTCTCGGCGCCGAACTGTTTCTGGCGCGGACCGCATTGGTCATCACCATCTTCGGCGCGGTGTGGATGCTAGGCGGCACGCGCATGTTGCGCAAGCTGTTTTTTCCCCTGTTTCTGCTGTTTTTCATGGTGCCCATTCCGGCGGTGATCTACAATCGCATCACGTTTCCGCTGCAGCTTCTGGCCAGCCGCCTGGCGGGCGACGCGCTGTCGTGGATGGGGCTGCCGGTACTGCGCGAAGGGAATATCCTCGAACTGCCGGAGCAACGGCTCTCCGTGGTGGAAGCTTGCAGCGGCATCCGCTCGCTGCTGACGTTGACCTTCCTTTCGTTAGTATTCGGGCATTTCTTCGAGAAGAAGATTTGGATTCGCGTGGCGCTGTTCCTGTCCACCGTTCCCATCGCCATCGTGGCCAATGCCAGCCGCGTGACCCTGACCGGCTTGCTCACCGAATGGAAACCCGAACTGGCGGAGGGATTTTTTCACACGGCGCAAGGGTGGGTGATCTTTCTGGTGTCGTTGTTCATTTTGATTCTGTTCCACCAGGTTCTGACGCGTGCGGCGCGATATAAGCCGGCGAGAACCCAGACGGGAAGCCCGGCAGTATGACGTGGATGAAGAACAAGTTCGTGCGCGCCCTGTCGCTGGTGTTGGCGCTTCAGGCAATCATCTTATACACCACCGTGACGCGCGCGGAGATCATTCCGGCCGTGCGCCCGCTGTTCGAGTTTCCCACGGCATTCGGCGACTGGAAGATGGTCCGGGATGTTCCAATCGAAAAAGAGGTACAGGACATCCTAAAAGCCGACGACACGCTCAACCGCGTGTACCTTAACCTTGGTTATCATGTGGAGGCTAATCTCTTCATCGGCTTCTTCAAGACGCAGCGTACGGGACAGTCGCCCCACTCACCTAAAAATTGTCTGCCCGGCTCGGGCTGGGAACCGACGCAAACCGGATTGGTCTCGATCCCGGTTGCGGGCCTTCGCGAGCCCATCCTCGCGAACCGCTACGTGGCTGCGCACGGAGATGATAAAGCGGTCGTAATTTACTGGTACCAAAGTCACCAACGCATTATCGCTAGCGAGTACGCTGCGAAATTCTGGTTAGTCGCGGACTCGATTCGCTATCACCGGAGCGATACCGCTCTAGTGAAACTCGTCCTGCCGGTACCCCACAACGATGTGGATTTCGCAACACGCATCGGTATCGATATGGCGCAGGCTGTCTTTCCGGATCTAGCCAAACAATTGCCGCATTAATTGTTCGTTTGAGCACGTTAACCCTCTTGACTTCCGGGTTGTTCGATCCAATACTCTAGGGAAACGCCTCCCCCAGGATGGTCGATGCCCTTTCCTCTCCGGGTGATATTTGCTGGTGAAGCCGGTGCCGATACCATTGAGGCTGAACTGCGCCGCGGCGGTTTCGATCCGGTCTTCGAACTGGTGTCCACCGCCGAGCAACTCAATAAAGCTCTCTCGAGCAGTTGGGATGTCGCCATCGCCGATCTGTGCGCCGGCGGTTTCGGAGCCTTGGAAGCCCTGGGCATCATCCAGGAGCGCGGCGTGGATCTGCCGCTGATTGCCATCACCGGCAGAATTAAGGATGCGGACGTCCTTTCGCTTTTGAAAGCCGGGGCGGCCGACCATCTGACGCGCGGCAACCTCATGCGGTTGAATGCCGCCGTGGAACGCGAGATCCGCGCCGCACGCCTGCGCCACGAACGCAACCGTCTGGAGGAGCAGTTCCGCCAGTCGCAAAAGATGGAAGCGGTGGGCCGGCTGGCGGGAGGTGTGGCTCACGATTTCAACAATCTGCTGACCATCATCACCGGATATAGCGACCTGCTGCTGGCCAAGTGCGACCTGCCGGAGAGCCAGCGCACGGCCTTAGAGCAGATCCGCCGCTCGGCGGAGCGCGGCGGGGCCCTCACCAACCAGCTGCTGGCCTTCAGCCGCCGGCAGCCGCTGCAGCCCCGAACTATCCATCTCAACGAGCTGGTGCTCCAGATTGAAAAGCTGTTGCGGCGGTTGATTGGGGAAGACATTGAGCTGGTGACCATTCCTGCCGCGGCACGGGATGTGGCGGAGGCGGATGCGGGCCGGCTCGAACAGGTGATCATGAACCTCGCCGTAAACGCGCGGGACGCCATGCCGAACGGAGGCAAGCTCACGATTGAAACCGGAACGGTGCAACTCAGCGAGAGCTTTCCGGCGCGGCAACTGGGCGTCAAGCCAGGCGGCTATGTGACCATCTCGATCGTCGACACCGGCGTGGGAATGGACGAGGAGACCCAAAGCCATCTGTTCGAGCCGTTCTTCACCACCAAGAGCGCGGGGCGCGGCACGGGCCTGGGCCTGGCCACGGCTTATGGGATTATCCGGCAAAGCGGCGGCGCCATCGGCTTCTTCAGCGAGTTGGGCTTAGGAACCACCGCGCGCATCTACCTGCCGATGAGCGACAAGAAGGTCGCATCGGACGCGTTGGATGCCCGCGCGGAAAGCCTCGGCGGCAGCGAGACAGTTCTCCTGGTGGAAGACGAAGCGCGCGTGCGCAAGCTGATTGTCGAGGTTCTCCGCGAGCGCGGCTACAAAGTTCTGGAAGCTACGCGCGGGCAGGAAGCCATTCGCCTCTGCCGCCTGCATAAAGGCGAGATCGATCTGGCGCTGGTGGATGTAGTGATGCCTGAGATGAGCGGCCCGGACGTGGTGAAGAAAATCACGGCGCTGAAACCCGCGACGCGCGTGCTATTCATTTCCGGTTACACGGACGAAGCCCTGGTCCATCACGGGATCCTGCAATCGGGCGCGTCGTTTTTGCAGAAGCCGTTTCTGGCGGGAGCCTTGGTGCGCAAGGTGCGCGAAGTGCTCGACAGCCGCAGCAACCGGGCGCTGGAACCTTAGCGCGCCGATGCGCGCTGATGGTTCCGGAGATAGGCTCCGGCCATCCGATCGGCGACGGCGGTGTGGTCGCGGATCCACCTGCTGATGGCTTCGAGCGAGGCGAACGTCGCGTCCTGGTCTGCGGCGCGAATCGCATCCGCCAGCCTGGCCAAATCCGCGCGGGCGCTGGCGTGCTGGCGCTTGTGCCACTCCATCTGGGGGTAACGCGCTTCGCGCATCAGACGTTCTTCGTGCCGGAAGTGGCGCGACACTTCTTCCGCGAGTCGCTGGGCCTTCAGCTCCAACCGGACGGC
>Ga0335078_10010820_pt1 | contig 13512 bp, 11 predicted proteins | sample Lox_Sample_32_FD_206711 | JGI IMG/M metagenome (GOLD analysis project Ga0335078, IMG submission 206711) | Soil microbial communities from Loxahatchee National Wildlife Refuge, Florida, United States - Lox_Sample_3.2 | ecosystem: Environmental > Terrestrial > Soil > Wetlands | place: USA...
GATGCTTCACGACGTCGGGATGACGATCTCCTACGACGACCACCACAAGCACTCGTGCTACCTGATCGTGAGCGCCGCGCTGCCGGGGTTCGACCCCCGCGAGCGCGCGTTGATCGCCCAGATCACCCGCTACCACCGCAAGGGGACCGCCAAGCTCGGTGAGCTTGCGGCGCTCGCCGACGACGGCGACGAGGAGCTGCTCGATCGCTGCTCGGTGATCCTCAGGCTCGCCGAGCATCTCGAGCGCGGCCGCGACCAAGCGGTGAGCGAGGCGCGGCTGCGCGCCAACGGCCACGGCGTCGACCTGCACCTCGAGGCCGCCGGCGACCTGACCCTCCCGCGCTGGAGCGTCGAGCGCTACGGGGACGGCGAGGCGTTCCAGCGGGTGTTCGGGCGGCGTCTACTGATCGGCTAGCCGGGCGCCATCGGGCCGGGCTCGCGTTCGCCGAACCCGCAAGCGCTCGTTTCCCGGCCGGTTGCAACTCCCACTAGAGTCTTCTGCATGCTCTGGCTTCTGCGACATGCCGAAGCAGAAGATGGTCTGCCCGACGATGAGCGCCCGCTGACCGAGCGAGGCGCGATGCAAGCCGACGCCGCGGGCCGTTCGCTGGCGGTCCTGGGCATCCACCTCGACGCCTGCCTGAGCAGCCCGAAGCTCCGGGCCGTCCAGACCGCCGAGCGGGCGTGCGAGCCGCTTGGCGTGCCGGTGACGATCGAGCGACGGCTCTCCGGCGAGCCGTTCGACGTGGAGGAGCTGATAGCCGGTCTGGGCGACGTGCTGCTGGTCGGACACGATCCCTCGTTCTCGCTGCTGCTCCACGATCTCACCGGGACCCAGGCGCGGATGAAGAAGGGCGGTCTCGCGGCCATCTCGAAGGGTGAACTGGTCACGCTGCTGCGACCGTCCGAGCTCAGCGCGATCGCGAAGGCAAACGTAGGAGTGACATGAGCGACCCACGGCTGGAGTCGGGGCAGGCCACGACAACTGAGGCGCCGGCGAACGGGAACGCCGAGACGGAGAGGGTTCTGGCCGAGCTCACCGACCCCGCGTTCTACATCAACCGCGAGCTGTCGTGGTTGGACTTCAACGATCGGGTGCTCCAGCTGGCCGAGGACGAGTCGCTGCCGCTGATGGAGCGGGTGAAGTTCCTGGCGATCTTCACGACGAACCTCGACGAGTTCTTCATGGTGCGCGTCGCCGGCGTCCACGACCAGGTCGACGCGAGGATCGACGCCCGCGGTCCCGACGGCCTGTCGCCGACGCAGGTGCTGCAGGGCATCGCCGAGAAGGTACGCGAGCTCGACCGCCGCCACGCGCGCCAGTTCACCGAGATCGTCGAGCCGGGGCTGGCCGAGCACGGGATCGGGATCGTCACCTGCGAGCAGTCGACGGCGCCGGCAAGCCTGATGGCGCGCCAGTTCCGCGAGCAGATCTTCCCGGTGCTGACGCCGCTCGCGATCGGCCCGGGCCGTCCGTTCCCGTACATCTCGAACCTGTCGCTGAGCCTGATCGTCCGGCTCCACGACCCCGACCTCGATCACGAGGTCTACGCCCGCGTGAAGGTGCCCAAGGAGGTCCTGCCGCGGTTCGTGGAGATCTCGCCGAGCACGTTCATCCCGCTCGAGGAGATCATCGCCCGCCACCTCGACGCGCTGTTCCCGGGCGTGGACATCATCAGCTACGACCTGTTCCGGGTCACCCGCGACGCCGACTTCGAGGTCTCCGACGAGGCCGACGATCTGTTGCAGGCGGTCGAGGACGAGCTCCGTCGCCGGCGGTTCGGCGAGGTCGTGCGGCTCGAGGTCGGCGCCAGCATGGATCCGGTCCTTCGCAGCCGGCTGATCGAGTGGCTCGGCGTCGACGAGGTCCAGGTCTACGACGTGGAGGGGATGCTCGACCTCGGCGACCTGTGGGAGATCGCGGGCCTCGAGGGGCACGCCGAGCTCCGCCAGCCGCCGTGGACCCCACTCACCCACCCCGCGTTCGTCCCCGGTCCGACCGACCGCGACGAGCAGCCCGACGTGTTCGCCCCGATGCGCACGCGCGACGTGCTCGTCCACTACCCCTACCAGTCGTTCGCCACCAGCGTCGAGCGGTTCGTCAAGCAGGCCGTCGACGATCCGAACGTGCTCGCGATCAAGATGACCGTGTACCGAACCTCGGACGACTCGGCGCTCGTCCCGTCGCTGATCGAGGCGGCCGAGAAGGGCAAGCAGGCCGTCTGCCTGGTGGAGCTCAAGGCGCGGTTCGAAGAGCGGCAGAACATCGGCTGGGCCCGCGCGCTGGAAGAGGTGGGCGCACACGTCGTGCACGGCATCCCCGGGCTCAAGACCCACGCCAAGGCGATCCTCGTGGTCCGCCGCGAGCGTGGCGGCGTCCGCCACTACGTGATGATCGGGACGGGCAACTTCCACGCCAAGAACGCTCGGCTGTACGAGGACTTCGGGCTGTTCACGACCGATCGGGAGCTCGGCCAGGAGGTCGCGAACCTGTTCAACACGCTGACCGGCTACGGGCACCCGACCCGCGAGCACAAGATCCTGGTCGCGCCGAACTCGATGCGCGGGCCGCTGATCGAGGAGATCGAGCGGACCGTCGCAGCGCACGAGGCCGGCGAGCCCGCGCGGATCGCGATGAAGATGAACTCGTTGGTCGACCGGGATTGCATCGAGGCGCTGTACCGAGCCTCCCAGGCCGGCGTACGCATCGACCTCAACATCCGCGGCATCTGCTGCCTGCTTCCGGGCGTCCCCGGCATTAGCGAGACGATCTCCGTCGTCTCCGTCGTCGGGCGGTTCCTCGAGCACTCGCGGATCTACTCGTTCCACCGCGGCGACGAGGCCGTCTACTACATCGGCTCGGCCGACCTGATGCCGCGCAACCTGGACACCCGCGTCGAGCTGCTCGTGCCCGTCGAGGATCCGGAGCTCAAGCCCGAGCTCGAGGACACGCTCGAGCGCTGCCTCGCCGACGACACGTTCTCGTGGACGCTCGATTCCGAGGGGCTGTGGAGCCGGCGCACCGGACGGACACGCAGTGCGCACCGCGAGCTGATGGAGCGGACGGTCCAGCAGTCCTCCACCGCCTCCTGACGACGGCTGCCGCGCCCGGCTGGTGCGCCGGACGCGGCAGTCGAGCGTGCCGTATCACGGAGTGTTGCCGAGACCCTGGCTCTGGAGGGTGTTCGCGCTCGACGGCTGGCTGCCGAGCGTGAGCTTGATCGACTTGGTCTCGCCGTTTCGGTTGACGGTTAGCGTCACCGTCTTGCCGGGCGCGTAGTTGGCGATCGTGGCCACGAACTGGTTGACCGACGTCACCGTGGTCCCGTTGACCGCGGTGATCAGGTCGCCCGCCTGCAGGCCGGCCTTGGCCGCCGGCGAACCGGGCACGATCGGCGGCTGGCCGTCCGCCGAGGTGGTCTTTGAGATTGCCGCGCCACCGCTGACCGTCTGGTCGAGACCGACGCCGACGTAGGCGTTGTGCGCCTGGCCGGTGGAGATGATTTCGCGAGCGATCCGCGCGTCGCTGTTCGAGGGGGTCGCAAACCCGACGCCGGAGCTCGAACCCTCGCCCTCTCCGTTGGTGTTGTTGGTCTCGATCTGGTCGTTGAGCCCGATCACCTCGCCCGCCGCGTTGAGCAGCGGCCCGCCCGAGTTGCCCGGGTTGATCGGAGCGTCGGTCTGGATCGCGTTGGGGATCGTGAACCGGTTCGGCGCGGTTATCGTGCGGCCGACCGCGCTGACGATGCCCGCCGTGACCGTGTTCGGCAGGCCGAACGGGCTGCCGATCGCGATCACGCTGTCGCCGACCTGCACGGCGCTGGAATCGCCGAGCGCCAGCGGGTGCAGCTTCGACGCGGGAACGTTCTGGACGTGGATGACCGCGAGGTCGGCGCCGGTGTCCGAGCCGACGACGGTCGCCGGCGCCTTGGTGCCGTCCGGGAAGTTGACGGTGATCGACGACGCGCCGGACACGACGTGCTGGTCGGTCAGGATGTCGCCCTTCTTGTCGAACACGACGCCGGCGCCCTCGCCCTCGGTCCGCTGCGACTGACCAAAGCCGAACACCCCGCCCGTGTTCTGGGTCGACGATGTGGTGATGTCAACCACGCCTGGGCCGACGGCGCGGTAGATCTGGTTGATCGTCTGGGCGCGGCCGTTGCTGAAGCTGGTCGGCAGCGCCGGCGAGCTCGATGGCTGCACGACGGTGGTCGTCGTCACCGAGTGCGTGGTTGTGCCCCCGCTCGCGACGGCCAGCGCGATTGCCCCACCGGCAATGGCGCCGCCGATAATCGGAAGCAGACGGCTCAGGCCTTTCATGGGTTGGTTTCTCCTAGCAAAGCGTCACTGTGGTTTCGGTATCCCCAGTACAGCAGGAAGCTATGAGAAACCCGTCAGAAATCGATGAGAGGCGGATAAGAGTGCCTGCGCCGACTACGCCGACTACGCCGACTACGCCGACGGAGTCGGTGCGGCGGGCGCCACCGGGAACGCGCCACCGTGCGGCGTGTTCTTAGGAGGTGTCGGAACCGCGGGCGGGCGCGAACCGGAGCCCCCGCCGGGCCAGCCGGGACCTCCGCCGCCGTACGGGCGCCCGCGGAAGAACGGTCGGCGCGTGCTCTGGAGACCCTTCGAGTTGATCTCCCGCTTCAGCCGGGTTGAATAGCTACTCAGGATCTGGCTCTCGCGGGCGGCGGTGATCGCCTTTGCCTTCACCGCGGCGTCGAGCGCCTTCTTGACCTGGGCGGTCATCGCCTGCTCGAGCCCGGCGGCGGTCTTGCCGCTGGCGGTGGCGATCTGCGCCAGCGACTTGCCGGTGCTGAGCTGCTGGAACAGCTTCGCGTTCGACAGCCCGAGATACTTGGCCGCCGCAATGAGTCCGGGGCCGCCGAAGCCGAAGCCGCCCGGACCACTGAAGCCGCCCGGACCACTGAAGCCGCCTGGACCGCCGAACCCCTTGGGGCCGCCGAACGGCCGAAGCGGACCGGCCGGACCGGGACCGAACGGCAGCGCGGGCGCGGTGGCGCCGTTCTTGAGGCGCTGCTCGAGCTGATCCGCCTGGTCCTGGGTCAGCCTGCCGGCCTTGACCTCGGCCTGAAGCTGGTCGATGGCCGCGCCGTTCAGCGCGGAGGTGAGCTGCTTGGGCGTGACGTGCAGGCGCTTGGCGACGTCGTTCAGGAACGCCTGGCGGGTGGTCGGACCGGAATTCTGGGTGGCGGCGTACGCGCCACCGGCACACGCGGCCACAGCCAGCGCGGCCAACGCAATCACGACGTTTCGCTTGAGACTCCGGTGCAACGTCCGCTCCTCAGTTGGCCGGGCGCTCCGCCGAGGGCGCGCCCGTGGCCGGGATCGTTCCACTCAAGTTTGAGAGAAGCGTAAGAACTCAGGCGGCGCGCCGGCGCGCACGCAGGATCGCGTGCAACCGCTCGGCCTCGCGCGCCGGCATGGCCGTCAGCCGCTCCTCGGTGACGCGGACGGTCGCCAAGCCAGCCGCCAGCCGCTCCGCGTCGCGGTCACGGTCGCCTTCGAACGCTTCCCGGTCGGAGTGGAAGCGCCAGCTGTCGATCTCGACGATCACGCGCTCCTCGGGGAACAGGATGTCCGGCTCGGTCCGGCCCATGCGCCCGTTGATCGTGGGTTCCGGAAGGCCGTACCGGCGGGCAAAGGCCACGAACATGTCCTCGAGCTCGGACCTGGTCATTCCGGTCGGCGCCTCCACGAACGGCAGCAGCCGCTTGGTGGCGGCGCGCCGCGGGTGGCGGGCGAGCAGCTCGCCCAGATCCGACAGCTGGAGCGTTCGCGTGAGGCGGGCGTCGTTGACGAACCGCCGGAGCGCCTTGTCGGTCCTCAGGCGTGGGGTCATGTCGAAGACGGTGCGGGCGGGGCTGGTGACCGGGACGCCGAGCTGGCGGGTGGTGTCGCGGCGGGTGAGCGTGGTGGCGCGGTGCACACGGATGCCTTGCCGGCGCCGGTCGGACTTCGCGATCACCTCGTACCGCATCGACCAGTGCTTCGCGTACTTCCACAGGCTTGCGGCTGAGGAATGGCTCAAGACCGCGCCGTCGCCGCACGCGAGCACCGCGGCGTGGGCACGGGCCTCCGGGGCGAACGGGAGGTGTCCGACAGCGTAGACGCCGGCATAGACGGGGAGCAGGCTGGCCGCGCTGACGCGGTATTTGATCGCGTCAGGTCCCAGCCCGAGATCCAACAGCTGGCCCCGGGTGATGTACCCGTGCTGCTTCCGGGCCAGAGCCGCAATCGCCTTGTCGACTTGCGCCGCCACCACGCCACCACCCTGAGGGGTGTTGCTGGATTTGGGGCCAATACGACCCCTTTTTCAGCAACCGACTCTTATGAGGCTTTGGCGGGCCGGACTTCCTCCCCCAGGCGCACGAAGAAATCCAGGGCGTCTGGGTTCGCGAGCGACTCCCGGGACGCGGCCGCCTCCGGTGGCGTCCCCGTCAGGATTCGCTTGACCGGAACTTCGAGGATCTTCCCCGACAGCGTCCGCGGTACCTCGTCGATCTCGCGAATCTCGTCCGGCACGTGACGGGGCGAGCAGTCCTCCCGCACCCGTCGGCGAATCTCCGAGACAAGCGCATCATTCAGCGATATGCCCTCGCGGAGCACGACGAACAGCGGCATCCACGCCTCGCCACCCTCCCGCGGCACGTCGACCACCAGCGCGTCGACGACATCGTCGACGGCCAGGACAGCCCGGTAGATCTCGCTCGTCCCCATCCGCACCCCGCCGCGGTTGATCGTCGAGTCCGACCGCCCGTAGATGATCGCGGTCTCGCGCGGCGTGATCTCGATCCAGTCGCCGTGGCGCCAGATCCCCGGGTACATCTCGAAATAGCTGTCCCGGTAGCGCTCTCCGGAGGAGTCCCCCCAGAGGTACAGCGGCATCGACGGCATCGGCCTGGTGATCACGAGCTCCCCGACCTCGCCGATCAACGGCCGACCCTCCGGGTCCCACGACTCGATCGCCGCCCCCAGCGACCGTGCCTGCAGCTCGCCCAGATACACGGGCAGCGTCGGCACGCCACCGACGAACGCCGTGCACAGGTCGGTTCCGCCGGAGGTCGAGAACATCCAGGTGTCGGAGCCGAGCTGGTCGTACACCCACTCGAATCCCTCGGGGGACAAAGGCGACCCGGTCGAGCCGACGGACCGCAAAGCGCTCAGGTCCCGGCCCTCGGAGCGCAGCGTCAACCCATCCTTCATGCACGCGCCGATGAACGCGGCGCTCGTCCCGAAGCAGGTCATCCCGCTGTCGGCGGCCAGATCCCACAGCGTCCCGAGCGACGGATGCCCGGGGTTGCCGTCATACAGGATGATCGACGCCTCGCTCAGCAGCACCCCGACGATGAAGTTCCACATCATCCAGCCGGTCGTCGTGAACCAGAACATCCGGTCGCCGGCCTGGGCATCGAGGTGGAGCCACGCCTTCTTCAGATGCTCGAGCAGGATCCCGCCCTGGCCCTGGACGATCGGCTTGGGCAGCCCGGTTGTGCCCGACGAGTACAGGACCCAGAGCGGGTGGTCGAACGGCAGCTGCGCGAACTCCAAGGAGTCCGGTGACCCCAGGAAGCCGGATTCCCACCCCGAGCCGTCGAGATACCCGAGCCTGACGACCCGCGACAGTGACGGCATCTCGTCGGCAATTCGCGCCACCGCTTCTCCGCGAGAGAACTCCTTGCCGCCGTAGCGGTAGCCGTCGACCGCGAGCAGCACCTTCGGCTCGATCTGCGAGAACCGGTCGATCACGCTCCGGGCGCCGAACTCGGGCGCGGCCGAAGACCACACCGCGCCGATCGAGGCGCACGCGAGCAGCGCCGCCACCGTCTCGGGGATGTTCGGCATGTACGCGGCGACCCGGTCGCCCTCGCCGACCCCGCTCGCTCGCAACCCGGCCGCGATCGAAGCCGTCATCGCACGCAGCTCTCCCCAGGTCAACGAAGCCAGCTCCCGCGACTCCGACGCGTGCTGGATCGCCAGCGCCGAGGGGTCCTTGCCGGCGAACATGTGCTCCGCATAGCTGAGCCGCGCGCCGGGGAACCACTTGGCGCCGGGCATCACCTCACTTCCGAGAACTCGATCTCCCCCAGACGAGAAGCGGACCCCGAGAAACTCGGCCAGCGACCCCCAGAACGCCGCGATGTCGAACACCGACCACCGCCACAGGTCGTGGTAGCCGTCGAAGTGCAGGTCGTGCTTGTCCTCGAGCCAGGCCATGTAGCGCGTCAACGTGGCGCGCTCGATCCGCTCGGGCGACGGCGTCCACAGCAGCTTGGGCTCGGCCTCCGGCACGCAAGGCAGTATCCCGTAGTAGCTTTGTCGCCGCATGCCCGCCGGCCGCAAACCGAGCCCGCCGTCACGCGCCGACGGGCTCGCGGAGATCGTGCTGCCCGACCACGACGCCCACGACGTCCGCCTCGGGGACCTGTGGAGCGAGCGCCCGGCCGCGGTCGTGTGGCTCCGCCACTACGGGTGACTGTATTGCAAGGCACACGCGGTGCAGTTGCATCGCGCTCGCAGCGAGTTCGAGGCTGCCGGCGCCGCACTCGTACTGATCGGGCAGGCGACGCCGCGCGACGCCGCGCAGTTCCGCCGGCGCCAGGGTATCCAGCTGCCCGTGCTCGCCGACTCCGAGCGCGTTAGCTACAGGGCCGCCGGCGCCAAGGTCGCGGGCATCACCGACCTGTTCGGGCCGAAGGTCGTCGCGAAGGGCGCGCTCACGGGCGCGCGGCACAAGACGATGCAGACCAGGACGATCGGCGACGCCGCCCAGCTCGGTGGCGCGCTCGTGATCCGGCCGGACGGCTCCGTCGCCTGGTCGCACATGTCGGCCGACGCCGGCGACAACGCCTCGCCCGAAGAGATCCTCGCGGCGGTCCGCGAGGCCGTCGCGTAGCGTTCAGCGGCCGTGTCAGAGAACCTCCCGCTGCACGCCCCGTTCGCGGGCACGGTGATCGCGATCGCGCGCGAGCCCGACGATCACGTGAGCGCCGGCCAAGTGCTCGTGGTCATCGAGGCGATGAAGATGGAGCACGAGATCCCGGCGAACGTGACCGGCGTCGTCCGCAGCCTCGAGGTCGCGGTCGGCGACTCCGTCGACGAGGGTCAGCTGCTCGCGGTCCTCGCCCCCGGCGGGGTAAGCGACCGCCCGGAGCAACCGCACGACGCGACCGCGCCCGGGACAAGCGACGACCTGGCCGCGGTGAAGGCCCGCCACGACCAGACGCTCGACGCCGCCCGCCCCGACGCGGTCGCCAAACGCCACGGCCAAGCCAGACGCACCGCTCGAGAGAACCTCGACGACCTCGTCGACGCCGGCAGCTTCGTCGAGTACGGACCGCTGATGTTCGCCGCGCAGGAGCGCCGGCGCCCGCGCGAGGAGCTGATCGCGCGCACGCCGGCGGACGGTCTGGTCGCCGGCACGGCGACGATCGACGGATCCCCGGCGATCGTCATGTCATACGACTACACGGTGCTCGCCGGGACCCAGGGGATGCGCAACCACCTGAAGAAGGACCGGCTGTTCGAGATCGCCGAGCGCCGGCGCGTGCCGGTCGTCCTGTTCGCCGAGGGCGGCGGCGGACGGCCGGGCGACGTCGACTGGCCGCACGTCGCGGGACTCGACTGCCGCGCGTTCCAGCTGTTCGCACAGCTGAGCGGCCTGGTCCCGCTCGTCGGGATCGCGTCGGGCTACTGCTTCGCCGGCAACGCCGCCCTGCTCGGCTGCTGCGACATCGTGATCGCCACCGAGGACTCGAGCATCGGCATGGGCGGGCCGGCGATGATCGAGGGCGGCGGCCTCGGCGTCCACGACCCGCAGGCAATCGGCCCGATCGACATCCAGGACGCGAACGGCGTCGTCGACCTCCGGGTCAAGGACGAGCCCGCCGCGGTGACGGCCGCCAAGCGCTACCTCGGGTACTTCAACCGAGCCGCGGCGCAGACGCCCAGAGCACACGATCTGGCCGCGCTCCGAGACCTGATCCCGCCCAACCGCAAGCGGATCTACGACATCCGCACGGTCATCGCCACGCTGCTCGACGACGTGCTCGAGCTCCGCGCCGGCTTCGGCGCGGGCATCGTCACCGCGCTGGCCCGAGCCGAGAACGGCCGACCGCTCGGCGTGATCGCGAACAACCCGCAGCACCTCGGTGGCGCGATCGACGCCAACGGCGCGGACAAAGCGGCCCGGTTCATGCAGCTGTGCGACGCGTTCGAGCTGCCACTGCTGTTCCTGTGCGACACGCCGGGCTTCATGGTCGGACCACAGGCGGAGAAGACCGCCACCGTCAGACACTTCTCCCGCATGTTCCTGACCGGCGCGAACCTGACCGTTCCGACCGGCACGATCGTGCTCCGCAAGGGCTACGGCCTCGGCGCCCAGGCGATGGCCGCGGGCAGCTTCAAGGCGCCGCTGTTCACGGTGGCGTGGCCGACGGCGGAGTTCGGCGGGATGGGGCTCGAGGGGGCGGTCCGCCTCGGGATGCGCCGCGAGCTCGAAGCGATCGCGGATCCGGCCGCACGCGACCAGGCGTACGAGGCAGCCGTCGCCGCCGCCTACGAGAGAGGCAAGGGGCTCAACATGGCCGCCTACTTCGAGATCGACGACGTGATCGATCCGGCCGACAGCCGGCGCTGGATCGCGACGCTGTTCGACGACGGCGCGGGAGGCGACTGGCGCGCGCGCCGGACCAAGAAGCGCCCCTACGTCGACGCCTGGTAGCTCACTCGCACTGCTCGCAGGCGCCGCGCAGCACCACGTCGTGGTGCTCGACCCGAACCCCGAGCCGCTCGGACAGGTTGTCGATCGCCCGCTCGAGCGCGGGGTCGTCGAACGCCACCAGCCGCCCGCACTGCTCGCACACGAGGTGGTGGTGATGCTCGCCGCCCGCCTCCGAGCGCTCGAATCGCGACAGCCCGTGACCGACGGCACCCGCTCGACCAGCCCGTGGTCGACGAGCAGATCGAGCACGCGGTAGATGCTCGCGCGGCCGGTGGGCCTGCCCTCCGCGCGCAAGGCGTCCTCGATCTCGACGGCGCTCAGCGCGCACGGCTCGCGGGCCGGCAGGTCGATGATCCGCTCGCGCGCGCCACCGCGCTTCATGCCGGCGCGGGCCAGGACCGCATGGACGTCGAGCTCACGGTCGAACGCGGACGTTTCGTCGCAGTGCTCGGCCCCAACGGCGCCGGCAAGTCGGCGCTGATGCGCGTGCTGCTCGGGCTGGTCCCGCTCGAGTCGGGATCGGTGACGGTCCTCGGCAAATCGCCGGCGCAGGCCCGCCAGCAGATCGGCTACCTCCCCCAGCGCCACGCGTTCGACGCCTCGACCTGGATCCGCGGGATCGACCTCGTGCGGCTCGGCCTGGACGGGACGCGCTGGGGGATCCCGGTGGCGGTCACGAAGGCCGCCCGCGACCGCCGGCGCGCCGAGACGACCCGCGTCGAAGACGTGATCGCGACGGTCGGCGCCACCGGCTACGCCCGCCGCGCGATCGGGGAGCTGTCCGGTGGCGAGCAGCAGCGGCTGCTGATTGCCCAGGCGCTGATCCGCAGCCCGCAGCTGCTGATCCTCGACGAGCCGCTCGACAGCCTCGACCTCCCCAACCAGGCCTCGGTCGCGGCGCTGCTGCGGCGGATCTGCTCGAGCGAGAGCGTCTCGGTCCTGCGCGTCGCCCATGACGTGAACCCGCTGCTCGGCTATCTGGACCAGGTGATCTACATGGCCGGCGGCCGCGCGACGAGCGGGTCGGTCGACCACGTGATCACCGGGCCCAAGCTCAGCGAGCTGTACGGCACCCCGACCGAGGTCCTCAAGACCGCCGACGGGCGCCTGGTCGTGGTCGGCCAGCCCGAGGCCCCCCATCACCACGGGCCGCGGCATGAGCACGACCACGACCACGACTGGCGGCCGCCCCATGAACACCACGCTCACGCTCAACCCGGTCACCGACCTGCGCGAGCTGCTCACGTTTCCGTTCATGGTCAACGCGCTCGAGGCGGGGACGATCGTCGCCGTGCTGGCCGCCGTCGTCGGCTGGTACATGGTCCTGCGCCGCCAGAGCTTCGCCGGCCACACGCTGTCGGTGATGGCGTTTCCGGGCGCGGCCGGCGCCGCCCTCGCCGGGCTGCCGACCGCGCTCGGCTACTACCTCGCGTGCGGTGGCGCGGCGCTGCTGATGCGCGGCGCGCGCGCCTCGCCCGGCCGCCGCGGCGGCTACGGCACCGAGACCGCGACGGTCGCGACCGTCCAGACGCTCGGGCTCGCCGCCGGCTACCTGTTCCTGTCGCTGAACCACGCGGTCCTCGGCGGGACCGAGACGCTGCTGTTCGGCACGTTCCTCGGGGTGAGCCGCGGTCAGGTCGCCAGCCCGTACCGCGGGCTCGCGCTGTCGGCGCTGATCGCCGTGCTCGCGATGTGGGGCGGTCTCGCGCTCAGCTACTGGATCGCCGCGCTGCCTCCGAGCAGCGCGATCATCGGGCTTGCCGGCACGCTCTACCTCGCCACCGCTCTGATCACGCGCCGGCGCTGAAAGCTCCACCGCGGACCGGCTGGCGGACCCGGGCGGGAGTCACGACCCGGGGCCGCCGCCGGTCCCCAGCTGCGGGGTTCGGGGAGTCCATCCGCAAGCGACGAGGCGCACTTTCGTCGCGCCCGCCAGCGTATGACCCGATCCGTCAGTTCTCCGTAAGTCGTTAGGGAACCTGGCGGCCGTTCGGCGGCAGCGTGAACTCCGCCCGCGGCCGCGGGTAGTAGTACTGGTATTGATAAAGGTTGTTTCGGCCTACGCCGGCGCCGGTGTCGCCATCGGGCGTCGGCAACGGCACGGCGGCGGCGAACAGCCGCGACAACACCACCAGCAAGACCAGGCTGCCCGCGACGATCCACGCGACCGCGACGGCACGGCGGAGCCACAGCGCCCCGGCGACCTGCGGCCAGGCCAAGGCAGGCTGCGGGGCCCGAGCCGGCGCGACCGGAGCCGCAGCCGGCGCGACCCTCCGCACCACGCGCGGCGCCGGGCCGGGGCAGCGCTCGTTCAGCCCGCCGTCGGCGAGCAGGCCCCGCAGCGCGCGCTGCCACTCGCCGGCCGGAGGGCGATTGACCGCGTCGGGGGCCAGCGCTCGCGCGAGCAGACCATGCAGCTCCGCCGGCACATACCGAGCATGGGGCGCGGGCGCCCGGGCGTCGTGCGAGCGCGCGAACAGCCGCAGGACCACGAGCCCGAGCTTGTACGCGTCGGCGGCCCGCGCGCTCGGCGGCTCGGCGAACGTCGCCGGGATCTCCCAGTCGCCGGTCTGCACCGACGCGAGCGCCTGGCGGCCGTGGAAGACCATCGAGTCGCAGTCGATGAAGCAGACCCCGGGCTCGCCGGACTGTCCGAACGCGACCAGCAGGTTGTTGGGGGCGATGTCGCTGACCACGATCGCGTGCCGGTGCAGACACGCAAGCGCGTCGCAGATGCGCTCGGCCACCTCAGCCCGCGTGAACGT
>Ga0335078_10010821_pt1 | contig 13510 bp, 12 predicted proteins | sample Lox_Sample_32_FD_206711 | JGI IMG/M metagenome (GOLD analysis project Ga0335078, IMG submission 206711) | Soil microbial communities from Loxahatchee National Wildlife Refuge, Florida, United States - Lox_Sample_3.2 | ecosystem: Environmental > Terrestrial > Soil > Wetlands | place: USA...
GCGGTCGGCGGGGATCACGCCCCGGTACGCCCCGGCGGCCAAATTGACGATCCGCAGGATCGCTGCGTGCTCGTCGCCGCGACACCGCCGGACCGGGCTCATCGGCCAGCGTCGCGAAGCTGCCGCTGGCGCGCCGCGACGACGATCCGCGCCACCTCGGCCGGATTGCCGACGATCTGGAGCTCGGTCAGATCCGACGCCTCGATCCGATCGTCGGCCAGTGCCCGGGCACGCAGCCAGTCGATCAGACCGTCCCACTCGTCCTCCCCGACGAGGATCGCCGGGAAGTGGCGGATCGTCTGAGTCTGGATCAGCGTCAGCGACTCGAACAGCTCGTCGAGCGTGCCGAAGCCGCCGGGGCCGATCACGAACGCGCACGCGTACCGGACGAACATCACCTTGCGCGCGAAGAAGTGCCGGAACCGCAGGCCGATGTCGAGGTAGTCGTTCAGCCGTTGCTCGTGCGGCAGCTCGATGTTGCACCCGATCGACAGCGCACCGGCGTCCCGGGCACCGCGGTTGGCGGCCTCCATCAAGCCACCCCCGCCGCCGGTGATCACCGCGAACCCGGCCCGCCCGAGCGCAGCGCCGACCCCGCGCATCAGCCCGTAATGCGGATGGCCGGACGGCGTGCGCGCCGAGCCGAACACGGTCACGGCCGGGCCGATGCCGGCCAGCCGGCCGAATCCGAGCGCGAACTCCGCGGCGATGTCGCGAATCCGTTCCGCGTCCGCGGCGCGGTCCGCGGAGGACTCGTCGCCGAGCCACAGGAGCAGCTCCTCGTCGAATGTGACCTTCGGGTCTACGTGTCGGCCTCGACGAGGCGCCGGATCGCGTCGAGCGTGCCCATCACCTCGTGATCCGGCGCGTCGCCGTGAGCCGTCGCCAGGAACAGGGTCAGGCGGGAGCCGTCGGCGTCGGGGTCGACCTCCAGCCACCCGTGGTAGTCGCTCCCCGGGGAGCCCCACTCGATCCGCCGCCGTGCGTCATCGGTCCGGAACCAGGCCTCGCCGCGTTGCGTGTGGCCCTCGTACCGAGCCTCGATGTGGACCTGGTCGCCTTCGAGGCGCTCGGCCGCGATCAGCTGAGGGACATACCGCGGCAGGTTCGCCACGTCCGCGAGCCGCGCGAACACCCGGTCGGGGGCAGCGGCCACATGCTCGGTGTGCTCATGCTCCATGCTGCTTCTCCGGCCGGAGTCTATCCGCGCCGTGAAGCGCCGGCGGGCCAGGATCGCGACCGATTACCCTTGACCACATCGCCGCCATCACGGGCAACTCGATGCTCGGGGAGTGCGTCCCCGAGAACGCGATGAGCGACGCCGGCGAGATCGCGCGGTTCTACGACCGCTGCAGCGACCTCATGCGCGAGCTGCTCGACGGGCTGGCGGCGGCACCGGATCGACCGCGTCCGTTCCGGGAGATCGAGGACGCGATCGGATGGCCGAAACGCCGGATCGCGTCGGTGCTCGGGGGCGTCTGTCATCTGCGCCGGCGGGAGTTCGACGGTCGCCGGCCCTACCACTTCCACGATCCCAAACACGCGGCCTCGCGTCGCTGGGAGATCTGGATGGACGGCGACCAGGCCCGCGCCGTCCAAGCCGAGCAGCGGATGTGACGCAACCGCGCGCCGACAGTCCCGTGCCCACGCCCACACCCGCGATCAGAGCCGACGGGCTCACCAAGCGATACGGGGCGACGCTCGCGCTCGACGCGCTCGACCTGAGCATCCGGCCCGGGGAGGTGTATGGCTACCTCGGGCCCAACGGCGCCGGCAAGACGACCACGATCCGGTTGCTGCTCGGGCTCCACCGCCCCTCGGCGGGGCGGGCCGAGCTGTTCGGCACCGACGCGTGGGGCGATCCGGTCCGCGCGCACGAGCGGGTCGCGTACGTCGCCGGGGAGCCGTTCCTGTGGCCCTCGATGACGGGCGCGGAGACGCTCGAGTTCCTCGGCCGCCTGCACGGCGCGGTCGACGTCGCCTACCGTGATCAGCTCGTCGAGCGCTTCCAGCTCGACACGCGCAAGAAGGTGCGGGCGCTGTCGAAGGGCAACCGCCAGAAGGTGCAGCTGGTCGCCGCGCTCGCCACGCGCGCGGACCTGCTGCTGCTCGACGAGCCGACCAGCGGCCTCGACCCGCTGATGGAGGTGGCGTTCAGGGAGTCGATCGGAGAGGCCAAGGAACGCGGGCAGACGGTATTCCTGTCCTCCCACATCCTGAGCGAGGTCGAGGCCACCTGCGACCGCGTCGGGATCCTCCGGGCCGGCCGTCTCGTCGACCAGGGCACGCTCGCCGAGCTCAGGCATCTCAGCGCGCTGACGATCGAGGTCACGTTCGCCGGCCGGGCGCCGCAGCTTGCGCCGCTCCCAGGGGTCGAGGTCACGAGCGACGGCGCGGACACCCTGCGGTTCGAGGTCGCGGGCGAGGTCGGCCCGCTGATCGACGAGCTCGCCGGGCGCCCCGTGAGGAGCCTCACGAGCCGCCAGCCCTCGCTCGAGGAGATCTTCCTGCACCACTACGATGCCTCAGACGGCGGTGTCGGCGACCGCTGAGACGCTCCCCGGTCGGGGATCTCCACCGGGCACGGGGACCGCGCGCAGCCCAGCGAGACCGGTCGGCGCCCTCGCGCGGCGCACGTTCCGTGACGCCCGGATCCGGACGATCGGGTTCGGCTACCTGTTCGCGATCGCCTCGATCCTCAACCCGGTCGCCTACCGCCACACGTACTCGACGCTCGCGGAGCGGCTGGCGTTTGCCCACAGCTTCGGCCACAACAAGGCCGTCGTGCTGTTCTACGGCAAGGCGTACGACCTGCTGACGGTCGGCGGCTACAGCGCCTGGCGGACGGGCGGGATCCTGACGATCCTGGCGGCGATCTACGGGCTGCTCGCGGGCGTTCGGGCGCTCCGGGCCGAGGAGGACGCGGGCCGCGCCGAGCTCGTGCTCGCCGCGCCGGTGTCCCGCGGCGCGGTCTACGCCGGCGCGGTCACGGGAATCGCGGCCGGCGCGGCGCTGCTGTGGGTCGCGGTGCTCGCGGGCTCGGCGATCGGGGGCCTTGCGGTCGGCGGATCGGCCGTCCTGGCGCTGGCGATCGTGTTGATGGTGCCGGTGTTCGCCGGGGTGGGCGCGCTCGCCAGCCAGCTGGCGTCGACGCGCCGGATGGCGCTCGAGCTCGGCGGCGCGGTCGTCGTCCTCGCGTTCCTGCTGCGTGTGATCGCGGACACGTCCGGGAGCCTCGGCTGGCTGCGGTGGGCGACGCCGCTCGGGTGGGCCGAGGAGCTGCGTCCGTTCACCGGCGCACAGCCGCTCGTGTTGGTTCTTCCGATCGCCGCGTCGGCGCTCGCGCTCCTCGGCGCGTGGCGCCTGGCCGCCCGGCGCGACGTCGGCGCCGGGTTGCTCCCCGCTCACGACAGCGTCGATCCGCGCCTGGGTTTGCTGTCCTCGCCGACCGCCCAGGCGCTCCGCGGAGAGCTCGGCAGCATGATGGTGTGGCTGGGTGGCACCGGCGCGTTCGCGCTGATCGTCGGAGTGATCTCGAAGAGCATCTCCTCGGCCGGGATCTCGCCACAGCTTCAGCGCGAGTTCGCGAAGCTCGGAGAGGGCTCGATCGTGACCCCGCACGGCTACATCGGGTTCGCGTTCATCTTCTTCGTGCTCGTCATCAGCCTGTTCTCGTGCTCGCAGGTCGCCGCCGCCCGGCACGAGGAAGCCGAGCAGCGGCTCGAGACGCTACTGGCGCTTCCGCTTGGCCGCCGTCGCTGGTTGACCGGCAGGCTGGCGCTAGCCGTCGGCGGCGCGATCGCCCTGGCGCTGACCGCCGGCCTGCTCGCATGGGTCGGCGCGGCCACGCAGAACGTCGCCCCATCGCTGCCACGGATGCTCGAGGCAGGGGCCAACTGCCTTCCGGCGGGGCTGCTGTTCCTCGGGATCGCGGCGCTCGCCTACGCCCTGGCGCCGAGGGCAGCCGCCGGCATTGCGTACGGCCTGGTGACCGTCGCCTTCCTGTGGCAGCTGGTCGGCTCGGTGCTCGGGGCGCCCAAGTGGCTCGTCGAGATCACGCCGTTCGCGCACGTCGCCTCGGTGCCCGCGCAACCGTTCCGCGCCGGCGCCGCCGCGGTCATGGTCGCGATCGGGCTCGTCACCGCCGCGGCGGCGCTGCCGGCGTTCAGGCGCCGCGACCTCACGGGCGCGTAGCTTTCCGATCAACTCCGGGGCGAACTCGCGCTCACTATCCGATTGCGCAGTTGCAACGCGGCGGCGCAGCGACGACACTCGTCATCTCATGCCGTTCTCACCGTTTCGCCGCCGTCGTGCCCGCCTGCGCCCGCGGGATCTGGCGCCCGACCGCTACCTGACCGACGGCCGCAGGCTGTTCCGCGTCGTCGCCCGGTTCGTCAACGACGACTCGGTCCTGGTCGTGATCGAAGACTGCGTGACGCTCGAGGCGCGCGCCTACGCCGCGGCCGAGCTCGCGCCGATGGACGTGCGCCCGGTCCGCTGGTCGCGGCCGGCGCCGGCCGCCGATTCGTCGGCTCCGTCCACGACCGGGGGCAAGCCGCTCGAGGCGGACACCCCGGCGGTTGCTTAGCGCTCAGGGTACGAGTCTGACAACGCGGGCCGGCTGGTCAGGTGACCGAGTGTGCGGGCGCCGACGCGGCCGGCTCGGACTCCGGCGCCGGTCCGCGGGGCCGCACGGCGGCGAGCGGCTGACCCGCCAGCTGCCCGCCCGCGCAGTCCTCGCAGCGGACGACCCGCCGCGGATTGCGGATCCCGGCCAGCCCGAGCAGGCCGCCGAGCGCCACCAGCACCGCCGAGATCGCGATCGCGACGTGGAACGCCTCCACCGACGCGGACTGCACCGCGTGCGCGATGTTCACACCGGTGATCGCGGGGTCGACGCGAGCGAGCGTCGACCGGCGCGCCTGCGCGAGCGCCGTCCGTGCCGCCGGCGACAACGAGACCCCGGCCAGCTTGCGGTCGAGCGTCGAGTTGAACTGCGAGGAGACGACCGCGCCGATCGCCGCGATCGCGATCAGCCCGGCGACCCGGGCGATCGCGTTGTTGACCCCGGAGGCGATCCCGGCGTTGGACTCCTCGGCGTCCGACAGCACCGCCGCGGTCAGCGGCGCCACCGTGGCCGCGAGGCCGAGCGAGAACACCAGCAACGGTGGGAACAGATCCCTGAAGTAGTCGACGTGCGCGCCGAGCGTCGTCATCAGCCCCAGCCCGACCGCCGCCGTCAACGGCCCGAGGCCCATGAACGGCCGCGGTCCGTAACGGTCCGCGAGCCGCCCCATCCGCTTGGACAGCAGGAACATCACGATCGTCGAGGGCAGCAGCGCGAACCCGGACTCGAGCGCGGTGTAGCCGGCGACTTCCTGCAGGAACAGGACGAGCAGGAAGAACGTGATCCCGAGCCCGCCGTACATCGTGAACGTCTGCACGTTGCCGATCGCGAAGTTGCGCCGCCTGAACAGGCCGAGCGGGAGCATCGGCGCCGGGGTGCGGCGCTCGTGTTCGACGAACGCGCCGAGCAGCAGCAGTCCGCCGATCCCCGGACCCCACACCTCGGGGCTGGTCCAGCCGACCACCGGCTGCCGGATCAGCGCGAGCACGGGCCCGGCGAGGCCGAAGAACGTGAGCGCCGCGCCGAGCCAGTCGATGCGAGCATGCGCGATCCCCGGCGCGCGCGGGGGCACGGCGATCGACACGATCACCAGCGTGGCGATCACGAACGGGACGTTCACCGCGAAGATCAGCCGCCACGACGCCGCGTCGACGAGATACCCGCCCGCGAGCGGCCCGATGACGGTGGCGATGCCCGACCAGGCCGTCCATGAGCCGATCGCGCCACCGCGCTCCTCGGACGGGAATGCCGCCACGATCACCGCGAGTGCGCTCGGGGTCAGCAGCGCCCCGAACGCGCCCTGCAACGCCCGGCACGCGATCAGGAACCCGATGCTCGGGGCGATCGCGCAAAGGAGCGACAGGGCCCCGAACCCGCCGACGCCGATCGAGAACACGCGTCGTTCGCCGAACAGGTCGCCGAGCGACCCGCCGACGAGGATCAGCGATCCCAGCGCGAGCAGGTACGCGTTCGAGATCCACTGCTGCCCGGCCAGCCCGCCGCCGAGATCGGCGCGGATCGCCGGCAGCGCCACGTTGACCGCCGTCGCGTCGAGTCCCGCCACGAACGACCCCATGATTGCCGCAATCAAAGCCAGGCGCTTGCGCCGTCCGGGCACCAGACGCACGTTACTGTCTGCGCACAGGAGAGCGAATGGCCGACGACGCGACAACGCTACGCGGGATCTCCGAGCTGCGCGGCTTCTTCCGGACGAACCGGACGCCGGTGTACTTCATCTCGCCGATCGCGTTCAACCTGCTCGGGATCGACCGGTGGGTGCGCCGGTTCTACTACGTCAACTACTTCGACTCGTTCGACGGCGGCCATCCGTGCGTGTTCGTCCCGGCCAGGACCCCGCACCCGCAGTTCGGATCGATCGAGGACGTCTGCAACTACCTGCTCGGGCACGAGGGGCTGCGCGAGTTCGTCGGCGCTCACAAGGATGGTGGCCGCGGCAGGGCGGTGTTCGTGTTCTTCGACGAGGAGACCGAGCGCCGCGCCGCCGAGGTGGCTCTCGACGTGGCGCTGCCCTCGGCCGAGCTCCGCCACCGGCTCGACTCGAAGATCGTCACCACGCGCCTGGGGGTGCAGGCGGGCGTGCCGAGCGTCCCGAATGTCCTCGGCCGCGCCACGACCTATCCCGAGCTGCTCGAGCTCGCCGCGACCGCCGGGCTCGGCGACGACCTCGTCGTGCAGACCCCGTACGGCGATTCAGGCAAGACGACCTTCTTCGTCCGCGGCGAGCGCGACTGGAACGCCGACGCCGGCGAGATGGCCGACCAGGAGCTCAAGGTGATGCGGCGGATCGAGCCCAGGGCGGTCGCGGTCGAGGCATGCATCACGCGCCATGGCACCGTGGTCGGGCCGCTGATGACCGACCTCACCGGCCACCCCGAGCTGACCCCGTATCGCGGTGGCTGGTGCGGCAACGACATCTTCCCCGGGGCGCTGTCACCGGCCAACCGCGCGCGTGCGCTCGACTTCACCCGTCGGCTCGGCGATCGGCTCGCGCAGGAGGGGTATCGCGGCCAGCTCGAGGTCGACTACCTCGTCGACGCGGTCACCGACGAGCTGTACCTGGGCGAGCTCAACCCGCGACTCAGCGGGATCAGCTCGATGACCAACGTCAGCGCGAGCGCATACGCCGACATGCCGCTGTTCCTGTTCCACCTCGCCGAGTATCTCGACATCGACTACGAGCTCGACGTCGAGGACCTGCGTCGGCGATGGGGCAGCGACCACCTCACCGACGTGTGGGGACAGATCATCCTCAAGGAGCCCGACGACGGGATCGAGCTGCTCGCCGATGCGCCGCGGACCGGCATCTGGCGGATGCACGACGCCGGTCACATGAGCTTCAGCCGGCCGGCGGTGGACTGGCACGGTCTCGGCGACGAGTCCGAGGGCTTCTACCTGCGGATCCTCGGGCCGGGCGACTACCGCTACCGCGGGGCGGACCTCGGGATCCTGATCACCCGCACCCGGCTCGAGACCCCCGACGGGCGGCTGACCGACCGCTGCCGCGCGTGGATCGACGGGATCCGGTCGCGGTTCGTCGGCGCGCCGCTCGAACCCGAGGCGCCGGCGCCCATCCACGACGCTCTTGCCTTCAAGACGGGTTGAGCTTGGCGGAGCGGGGCGAGATCCTGGCCGCGGTCGCGGCCGAGCAGCCCGCGACCGAGCGGCTGCTGATCGACCTCGTTCAGGCGCCGACGCTGCTCGGCGAGGAGCGGGCCGGCCAGGGGATCATGTGCGCGGCGTTCGAGAGCCTCGGTCTCGAACCGCGGGAGCTCCCGCTCGACGTCGCGGCGCTGCGCGCCAACCCCGGGGCGTCGCCGTTCAGTTGGGACGTCGCCGACAAGTTCAACGTCGTCGCTTCCTGGGGGCCGGCGCAGCCCGCCCACGGACGGCGATCGCTGATCCTCAACGGCCACATCGACGTCGTCGACCCCGGGCCGCGCGACATGTGGTCCTCGCCGCCGTTCGTCGCCCGGCGCGACGGCGACTGGCTGTACGGTCGCGGCGCCGGCGACATGAAGGCCGGGCTGGCGGCGATCGTCGGCGCCGTCGCCGGGTTGCGCCGGCTCGGCCTGGAGCCGCTCGCCCCGGTCGAGCTGCAGTCGGTGGTCGAGGAGGAGTGCACGGGCAACGGCGCGTTCCAGTGCGTGCTGTCCGGCCGGCCCGCCGACGCGGTGATCGTGACCGAGCCGACCAGCCTGACGATCCAGAACTCTCAGGTCGGCGTGCTGTGGTTCCAGGTGGTGGTCAAAGGCCGCGCCGCCCACGCCGGCGACGCGCCGATCGGGCTGAACGCGATCGAGGCCAGCTTCCAGGTGATCTCGGCCCTGCGCGCGCTCGAGGCCGAGCTGAACGTGGCCCCGCCCGCCCCGTACGACGTGTATGAGCACCCGATAAACCTCAACATCGGGATGATCCGCGGCGGCGACTGGCCCTCGACGGTCGCCGCCGAGAGCGTCCTGCACTGCCGGCTGGCGCTGTTCCCGGGCGCGCGCGTCGACGAGCTCATGCGCCGGGTCGAGGACACGGTCGCCGGGGCGGCGGCGGCGCTGCCGGGCGGCTTCGACGCCCGGGTCGAATACGACGGTTTCGCCTGCGAGGGCTACACGCTCGAGCCCGACTCGCCCCTCGTCGCGGCGCTGTCCGATGGCTCCGAGCAGGTGATCGGCGCGCGGCCGGTGCTGATCGCATCGACCGCCACCACCGACGCGCGCTCGTTCGCGCTGTACGCCGGGAGCCAGGCCGTCTGCTTCGGTCCGCACGCCGAGTCGATTCACGGGGTCGACGAGCGGGTGTCGCTCCCGTCGATCCTGCAGACCGCGCAGGCGCTCGCGCTGTTCATCGACGGCTGGTGCGGGCTCGCGCGCCGCTGACCGTCGGGCCGCCTGTAGCGTTGCGGGCATGTGGACCGCGGAGTCACACCAGTCCGCGCTGCTGCCGGCGCACCCGTCGCCACCGGGCTTCCGGGCCGTCGACGAGCCGGAGCCCGGCGAGAGCTGGCGCGACGCGTTCGCCGCGATGTGGCCGGCGTACCGGGCGTGGTGGCTGAAGGAGGGCGAGGGAGCGCGCCCCGATCTGAGCACCTGCCGGGCGATGCTCGCGAGGTGGATGCCCGAGCTCGGGCCGACGTTCGAGCGGCTGGTCGAGCTGGCCGGCGGCGACCCGCTCGCCGCCCGCTTTCTGTCGATGTACCGCCCGCCCGGGTTCGTGGTCGGCTGCTCGCAGGCGGCGTTCGCCGGCGACGGCGGGCCCGTGCTCGTCCGCAACTACGACTACCCGGCTTCGCGCGTCGAGGGGATCGTGTACCGCACCTCCTGGACCGGGCGCCGCGTGATCGGGATGAGCGACTGCCTGTGGGGGCTGCTCGACGGAGTCAACGACGCCGGCCTGGCGGTGTCGCTGACGTTCGGCGGACGGCCCGCGGTCGGGGACGGGTTCGGGATTCCGCTCGTGATCCGCTACGTGCTCGAGGTGTGCGAGGACGTCGAGGCCGCCTGCGGAGTGCTGGCCCAGGTCCCGGTCCACGCCGTCCAGAACGTCACCGTGCTCGATCGCGGCGGCGACTTCGCGACCGTCCGCCTCGGTCCCGACCGAGAGCCCGAGGTGCTGACCGTCCCGGTCGCCACCAATCACCAGCACCGGGGCGACTGGCCCGAGTACGAGCGCGCGGTCGGCACGTTCGAGCGCGAGCGGCGGCTGCTCGAGCTCCTGCGGACTCCGCGGATGACCGGCGACCGGCTCGTGCGGGCGTTCCTCGAGGAGCCGCTGTACCGGGACGGTTTGGCGAGCGGCTTCGGAACGCTTTATACGGCCGTCTACTTCCCCGCGACCGGCCGGGCCGAATACCGTTGGCCCGACGACGTGATGATGTCCCAATGTTTCGCTGACGCAAAGGAGAGGCTATGGCCAAAGTGCTGACCAACTTCGTCGACGGTCGGGTGGCCGGGCAGAACGGGCGCGACCTCGACCTGGTCGACCCGGTCACCGAGGAGGTGTTCGCGAAGGCGGCCGTGTCCTCTGAGGAGGAGATCGACGCGGCGTGCCAAGTGGCCGGGCGCGCGTTCGAGAGCTGGGGGCAGACGACCCCGTCGGAGCGCCAGCTCGCGTTGCTGAAGATCGCCGATGCGATCGAGGCGCGCGCGGACGAGCTGGTCGCGGTCGAGAGCGAGAACACCGGTAAGCCCAAGGCGCTCGTCCTGTCCGAGGAGGTGCCGCCGATGGTCGACCAGATCCGCTTCTTCGCCGGCGCCGCCCGCGTGCTCGAAGGAACCTCGGCGGGTGAGTACATGACCGGCTACACGTCGTTCATCCGGCGTGAGCCGATTGGCGTGTGTGCCGCGGTGACGCCGTGGAACTACCCGGCGATGATGGCCGTGTGGAAGTGGGCGCCCGCGCTCGCCGCCGGCAACACGATGGTGCTCAAGCCGTCCGACACGACGCCCGCCAGCACCGTGTGGATGGCCGAGCTGATGGCCGAGTTCCTCCCCGCCGGCGTGTTCAACGTGGTGCTCGGCGACCGCGAGACCGGCGCCGCGCTCGTACGCCACCCGATCCCGCAGATGGTGTCGATCACCGGCAGCGTCCGGGCGGGGATGCAGGTGGCCGCCGCGGCTGCAGCCGACGTCAAGCGCGTCCACCTCGAGCTCGGCGGCAAGGCCCCGGTCGTGATCTTCGACGACGCCGACCTTGCCAAGGCCGCCGAGGAGATCGCGGTGGCCGGCTACTTCAACGCCGGCCAGGACTGCACGGCGGCGACGCGGGTGCTCGTCTCCCCGCGCGTGCATGAAGAGTTCGTCGACGGCCTGGTCGAGCAGGCGAAGGGCACGGCCACCGGCGCGCCCGACGAGGACGTGCTCTACGGCCCGCTCAACAACGCCACCCAGCTGGGCCATGTCACCGGGATGGTCGAACGCACGCCCGACCACGCCAAGGTCGTCACCGGCGGTAACCGCGCCCGCGACAAGGGCTACTTCTTCGAGCCGACCGTGATCGACGGGCTCCAGGAGACCGACGAGCTCAGCCAGACCGAGATCTTCGGGCCGGTCATCACCGTGCAGCCGTTCACCGATGAGGATGAGGCGGTCCGGTGGGCCAACGACGTCCAGTACGGGCTGGCCTCGAGCGTGTGGACGAAGGATCACGGCCGCGCGATGCGCGTCTCCAAGCGCCTGAACTTCGGCTGCGTGTGGATCAACACCCACATCCCGCTCGTCGCCGAGATGCCGCACGGCGGCTTCAAGCACTCGGGCTACGGCAAGGATCTCTCGCACTACGGCCTCGAGGACTACACGCGCATCAAGCACGTGATGAGTCACATCGAGGCGTGACCGTCCCCGAGCAGCCGGTCGCGCCGTACCTCGACGCGGTCGTCGAGTACGCGTTCAGAGGCGCGGCGCGCTACCACGTCCCGGGCCACAAGGGTGGCCCGGGCGCCGACCCTGGCGTGGTCAAGGCGATCGGGCTCGACGCGCTCGCCGCCGACGTCCCGCAGCTGATCCAGGGGATCGACGTCGGCCCGTCGCCGACACCGTACGAGCGGGCGGAGTCGATGGCCGCCGAGGCATTCGGCGCCGCCCGCAGCTGGTTTCTCACCAACGGGGCGACGCAGGGCAACCATGCGCTGTGCCTGGCGCTCGCGCCGCTCGGGGCGCGGGTCGTGGTCCAGCGCAACTCGCACGCCTCGGTCGTCGACGGGCTCGTGTTGAGCGGCGGCCTGCCGAGCTTCGTCGTGCCCGAGTACGACGAGGAGCTCGGGATCACGCACTGTGTCACGCCCGAGACGCTCTCGGTCGCACTCCGCGAGACGCCGGACCCGCGCGCCGCCATGGTCGTCTCCCCGACCTATTACGGGATGGCCGCGGACATCGCCGGGCTAGGCGAGGTCGCCCACGCCGCCGGCGTCCCGCTCGTCGTCGACCAGGCGTGGGGTCCGCACTTCGGATTCCACGAGGCGCTGCCGCCGACGGCGCTGTCGCAGGGCGCCGACGCGATGCTGACCAGCACGCACAAGATCGCGGGCTCGCTCACCCAGAGCGCGATGCTGCACGTCGGCCTCGGCGGCCGAATCGACCCCGAGGCGGTCGCGCGCGTGCTCCGCCTGCTGCGGACGACCAGCCCGTCGTCGCTGCTCCTCGCCTCACTCGACGGCGCGCGCCGGCAACTCGCGCTCCACGGCGAGCAGATGCTGCACGAGACGCTCGAGGCGATCGCGGTGGCGCGCGCCAAGCTCGACACGATCGAGGGCATCCGGCTGGTCGACGCGTCGCTGATCGGCCGTTCGGGGATCGCCGCGTACGACCCGCTGCGGATCGTGATCGACGTGCGCGGCACCGGATGCACCGGGTACGAGGTGGCGGACGCGCTGAGGCGCTCCTACGACGTCCACGTCGAGCTTCCGACGCAGGCCACGATCGTCCTGATCGTCGGCCTCGCCGACACGTCCAAGGAGTTGCGACGGCTGGCCGGCGACATCGAGGAGACCGTCAAGCGGATCGCCAAGCCGGAACGGACGGCGGCGATCGTCGGGTCGGCCCGGATACTGCGCGGCGAGATGGTCGTGCCGCCCCGCGAGGCGTTCCTCGGCGAAGCCGAGGTGGTATGGGTCGCCGACTCCGTCAATCGGATCTCGTGCGAGTCGATCGCGAGCTACCCGCCGGGCGTGCCCCAGCTGCTTCCGGGGGAGCGGATCTCCGCGGAGCTGGTAAGCCATCTGACCGCGCTCGCGGAGAGCGGGGCGCGACTCCACGGCGCCAGCGACCCCCGATTCCACACGATCAACGTTCTGAAGCCGGCGGCGTCAGGATGCGACCGACAAAACCGGGAATAGTTCCCCAAAACGTCGGCCGCTTAGCGCTGCGGTGGGAGGCGATGAGAGCGACGCTTGATGAGCGTGGCCGGCGGCGGTGGTGTGCCGCGGAGGCGCGTTCGCATGGGCGTGGTGGGATCGCGGTGGTCGCGGGGGTGACGGGCGTCTCGCGGCGGACGATCGATCGTGGGTTGGTGGAGCTCGAGGCCGAGCGGGCGGGTGAGCGGGAGCCGTTGCTGGCGCGTCGGTGCGGGGAGCGGGGGGCGGTCGCAAGCGGTTGAGCGAGCGTGATCCGAAGGTGGTTGAGGATCTCGAGCGGCTGGTGGATCCGGCCACGTTGGGGGATCCGGAGCGGCCGTTGCGCTACACGTCCAAGAGGCCGCCTATCCGGACGCGAGCAGCTTGACGATCACCCCGGACTCCGGCGGATCCAACAGCGCCCGCGGCCGGCTGTGGAAGGTCGAGCTGCAGCAGCTCGCCGATCAGACCGGGCTTGAGATCGTGGTCTGCCACTTCCCGCGCGGGACCTCGAAGTGGAACAAAATCGAGCACCGCCTGTT
>Ga0335078_10010822_pt1 | contig 13510 bp, 12 predicted proteins | sample Lox_Sample_32_FD_206711 | JGI IMG/M metagenome (GOLD analysis project Ga0335078, IMG submission 206711) | Soil microbial communities from Loxahatchee National Wildlife Refuge, Florida, United States - Lox_Sample_3.2 | ecosystem: Environmental > Terrestrial > Soil > Wetlands | place: USA...
ACCGCCGCCGAGGTCGTACACCGCGACGGTCGCCGTCTCCGTCTTGTCGAGACCGTAAGCCAGCGCCGCGGCTGTCGGCTCATTCACCAAGCGGAGAACTTCCAGCCCGGCAATGCGGCCTGCATCCTTCGTGGCCTGCCGCTGCGCATCGTTGAAGTATGCCGGAACGGTGATGACCGCTTTCGTCACCGGCGCGGAAAAATATCGCTCGGCATTGCGCTTGAGCTGGCGAAGGATGAATGCGGAGATCTCCGGCGGCGTGAAGGTCCTCTCGCCCAGCTTGATGCGCAGCACCTCGCCCGGCAGAAGGTCCTCGGCCAGACGAAAAGGGACGAGCTTCAGCTCGTCCCGAATATCTTCGACGCCGCGGCCCATCAGGCGCTTTACGCTGTAAACCGCGTGATCAGGAGTCTCGATCAGATATTTGCGCGCCGCGTTGCCGACGATGATCTGCCCGTTCGCATCCAGGGCAACGATCGAGGGCACAAGGTTCGAGCCGTCCTCGCCGGGAATGACGACCGGACGGTCGCCTTCCATGTAGGCCACCAGCGAGTTGGTGGTGCCGAGATCAATGCCGACGATACGGTCAGTGGACATAGTCGTTTGTGAGAACTCCGTCTGAAAAGGGGCTAGGGATTAGGGTTCAGGGGCTAGCGAAAAACCTGGAATTTCCGCCCTATTCTTCAATCCGGCAATCCCTAATCCCTCGCCCCAGATCCCTCCTACTCCAGCACTTCCTCGACGTCGTCCAGCAGATGCTGCAAATATTTTCGCCGGTTCAGGACGTCCATCAGCTTGTCGCACGTGGCCAGGCGATCGTCCTCCAGCACATTGCTGCCGTCGTGAGCGCGATCCACCAGTTCGTCCCATTCATTCCACGCTGACTGCAGCTTCCGCATCATGCCGTCGTACTTCGTCTCCAGGCGTTTCCTGGTGTCGCGCAACTCACGCTCGAGGGTGCGGTCCGGCTCGCCCAGCTTCTTGTTCATGCGCGCTTCTTCCAGCTGCATGTTGAGCTCAAATACCTGCTCCAGCAGATCCGGCGGCACGACTTGTTTTTTGGCGCTGCCGGTGCGCCGCGCTTCTTCGGTCGCGGTCTTCGACTGCTCCTCCAGGCGCACGCCCTGCAGACGCAGCAGGTACTCGGTGCGCGAGATGGGATCCTTCAGCGTGCGATAGGCGTCGTTCAGCTGCGAGCTTTGCTCCAGACTCCACTCCTGCTCGCGCGCGCTGCTGATGGCGTTGATGTCGGGATGCAGATGGCGGCTGAGGCTGTAAAACTCGCGTTCCAATGTTGCGATGTCGAGGTTGAGCTTGTACGGCAGCCCGAAGAAGGTGAAGTAATCGACGGGCGCCGGGGGCTGCACCTTGCCGCATTGCTGGCAGAAGTGCGCTGCGCGCATCGCGCCGCAGGACCAGCAATCGACTTTCGTTGACTTGCTCGGGCTGGCGACCAGGATGCCGGCGGGATGCTCGTGATGTGTGTGATCCGTTGTGGGCATGGCTTATATCGCATTCATCCTCAGCAGAGATAGCAAGCTTCGGGTGGAGCACCGCTTTAGCGGTGCATTTCTGTTTCAGCAAGAAACCGGCTTCAGCCGCTGAGGTACCTCAGGCCCTAAAGGGCGAGTCATAAATAATCGGCAAACTGCACGCCTGAAGGCGTGCTCCACCCGCTGCGACGCCTCTACGAAAATGAGCTCCCGCAGCCGCATGACTTCTGCGCATTCGGGTTGTTGAAGACGAATCCCTGGCGTAGCAGCGTCTCTTCATAATCGAGCACCATGCCGTGCAGGTAGATAAACGACTTGGGATCGATAAAGACGCGCACATCACCGAACTGAAAGATGCGATCGCGCTCGGCCGGTCCGTTCTCGAAGCGAATGACATAACTCAAGCCCGAGCAGCCGCCGCCCTGCACGCCCAGCCGCAGCCCTCCTTCTGTCGGCGAAATGTTCTCCTTGGCCATCGCCGCGCGCACGCGCGCCAGCGCTTTTTCGGTGATGTCGATGCCCTTGGGGGTTGTGGCGAGAGGATTCGCAATGTTGACCGTGCTCATAGTTTCCTCGAGAGGCCGGTACTCGCCGGCTAAAGCGGGTCGGGAATTTCAGCTTGTCCCGCGACGCTGGCCTGAAGGCCAGGTTGCAATATGTCGTCCCCGAAGGGACTCCCGATCTCTTGCTGCTTACCCAGCGCTGAAGCGCTGGGCTTTCCTATTTCGCGCCCAAGGCGCTCGACCTTCGATCTTCATCTACTTCCGAGCGAAACACACTTCTCACGCAGGTTCGTAGGGTTGTGTTACGCGCGCTATCCGTTCGAATCGGTGCTTGCGGCGGATTCTACGGGCTGCGCAGCGTTCTTCTTCTTCCAGTCGCCGATGGCGGCGCGAATCGCGTCCTCCGCCAGCACCGAGCAGTGAATCTTCACCGGCGGCAGCGCCAGCTCCTTCACGATGTCGGTGTTGCGAATGGTGAGCGCTTCGTCGATGCTCTTGCCTTTGACCCACTCGGTCGCCAGCGACGATGACGCAATCGCCGAGCCGCAGCCGAAGGTCTTGAACTTGGCGTCTTCGATGATGTTGGTTTCGGGATTGACCTTGATCTGCAGCTTCATCACATCGCCGCATTCGGGCGCGCCGACCAGGCCGGTGCCGACCTCGAGGCTGTTCTTGTCGAGCGAGCCTACGTTGCGCGGGTTGCTGTAGTGATCGAGGACCTTGTCGCTATAGGACATCTGCTTGCTCCGTCGTGCCGGCCTGAAGGCCGGCTTTCCATATGTCGTCCCTGAAGGGACTCGGTTCTTTAATGCGGCCTACCCAGCGCTGAAGCGCTGGGCTTTCTTGTTTCGCGCCCGTGGGCGCTGGACCGGCGGCGTTCCAACGTTCATGCCGACAAGAAGAGCTTCGATCTCGGGCACCGGAGTGCCGCCGGCTGAAGCCGGCTCGGACGGGATAGCAAGGCCTTTTCGGCACGACTAAAGTCGTGCCCTGATACAAATCTTCCGCCGGCTGAAGCCGGCTCCCATTCATGGAAGGCGCTCAACGCGGCGCTGAAGCGCCGCACTACCCGAACCTCAGAGCGCGCGGCGCCGGAGCATCGCCTTACAGCCGGTCTGAAGACCGACGCTACATCAATGCGTCGGCTCGGCGGCCCACTGCACCTTCTTCAAGTCGACGCCTTCCTTCGCCATCTCGTACAGCGGTGACAGCTCGCGCAAGCGGCTCACCGTTTCAACTACGCGCTTCGCCACGTAATCCACTTCCGCTTCGGTGTTGAAGCGGCCGATGCCGAAGCGAATCGAGCTGTGCGCTAATTCGTCGCCTGCGCCCAGTGCCTTCAGGACATACGACGGCTCCAGGGTTGCCGATGTGCACGCCGATCCGCTCGACACGGCAACGTCGTTGATGCCCATCAGCAGCGACTCGCCTTCGACGTAAGCGAAGCTCAAGTTCAGATTGCCCGGCAAGCGGTGCTCCATGGAACCGTTGATGTAGACCTCGTCGAGCTGGCCCATGATCGCGGTCTTCAGACGCTCGCGGAGCGCGGCCAGTTTCGTCGCTTCTTCCGCCATCTCCGCGCCTCCGAGTTCGCATGCCTTGCCGAGGCCGACAATTCCCGGCACGTTCAGAGTTCCCGATCGCATGCCGCGCTCGTGGCCGCCACCATCGATCTGCGCGACCAATTGCACACGCGGATTTTTGCGACGGACATACAGCGCGCCGACGCCCTTCGGGCCATAGAGCTTGTGCGCCGAGATCGACGCGATGTCGACGTTGTCCTGAATGACGTTGAACGGCACCTTGCCGATGGACTGCACCGCATCGGTATGAAACAGCACGCCGCGCTCGTGGCAGAGCGCGCCGATCTCGCGAATGGGCTGCAGCACGCCAATTTCGTTATTTGCCGCCATGATCGTGACGAGAATCGTCTTGTCATCCATCGCGCGCTTCAGGTCGTCGAGATCGATGCGGCCGTCCTTCTGCACCGGCAGATAGGTCACGCGGAAGCCATGCTTCTCCAGCCGCTTGCAGCTGTCGAGAACGGCCTTGTGCTCGGTCGCCTGGGTGATGATGTGGTTGCCCTTCTCGCGATACATCTCGGCGACGCCCTTGATCGCCAGGTTGTCGCTCTCGGTTGCGCCGGAGGTGAAGATGATTTCCTTCGAACTCGCGCCAACCAGTTTTGCGATTTGTGTGCGGGCCTGTTCCACCGCTTGCTCGGCCACCCAGCCATATTCGTGATTGCGGCTGGCGGCATTACCGTAGGTATCGCAGAAGTACGGCAGCATCGCTTCCAGCACCCGCGGATCAGTGCGCGTGGTGGCGTGGTTGTCCATGTAGATCGGCAGCTTCACGTCGCTTGTGTCTGTGACCGCCATTGCATTCGTGCTCATCAGTCCCAACTCCTATAGGTGCGCGGTCCCTTGCGGCGTTGGCCGCAAGCTGACCAGTGGCGGCGCGGGCCTGTTTTCTTTGTCGGTCAGCTTCCAGATCGTCAGCCGCTTAAGAACTTTTTCGATGCTGCGACTTACTTTGCGCAGCGGCTCGCGTATTGTGCAACGCTCGCTCTGTCCGCAGCCACGAACCGGCGTGCTGCACGACGTCATGAACAGCGGGCCGTCGATGGCGCGAATCACCTCAAGGGCGGTGATGGTTCGCGGATCGCGCGCCAGCGTGTAGCCGCCATTAACGCCAAATTGCGATTCCAGAAGTTCGGCCCTCGCCAATCGCTGCAGGATTTTCGCCAACGCCTCTTGCGGCATGCCGTAGATGCTGGCGAGATCCTTCGCGCTGCACGCGCCGCGCTCGGAGTGCTGCGCCAGGTGCCGCATGGCGATCAGCCCGTAGTCGGCCTTCTTGGTGAGCTTCAGCATCTGCGCCGAATATACGACCAAATCAGTCGCTATTAAATTCTACTTTGGTGCAATGGGTAAAAAGGTAAGGAAAAACGGGTAAAGATTGCACGATTCCCAGAGTGGGAAAACAGGCCGACGGAGCCTCGCGATCGTGCTTGCGCAATCGCGATTTTCCGTGGTTACCAAGGTGCTACCGACAACCGACGACTATTTTTTCTACGCGTGCGAGCCCGCCTTGATCGTCTCCAACCCGTGCCCGTTCGGTCCGGTCTCGCGCTTATAGAGCAAGAACGAGAAGAAGAACGCGACGAATCCCAGGATCGAGAAGATCCACATGCCGAGCGCATAGCCGCCCGGGTTGGCCGGGCTCGCGTGAGCGATGTCGTTGGCCTTGCCAATCGCCAGGTTGAAGATGAAGAATCCGACCTGCTGCAGCAGACTCATCAGCGCATACGCGGTACCCAGGCGCGACTCCTCCACGATGTAGGCGATCGACGGCCAGATGACCGCGGGGATCAGCGAGAAGGCTACGCCCATCATCGATACCGGTACCAGCAGCGAGATGTGCGCGTACGCGATCATCAGGTACACCGGCACCATCAGCAGCGAGCCGAACATCATCAGCGTGGCGCGCTTGCCAATTTTGTCGGCCAGCAGCCCGAAGAACGGCGTGGCAATCATGGCCGAGAGCGGCAGCAGGCTGTTCAGCGAGCCGGCCTGCTGTTGTGCCGTGGCAAACGCCGATTGGCTGCCGGCCGACGCGCCCATGTGGCTGAAGATTTTGCTGGTGAACAGATCGATAGCGAAGGTGCGGAAGGGGAAAATACCGGAGTAGAAGGTGAAGCACAGCGCCACCGCGTACCAGTAGGAGGGATTGAACTTCAAGCCCTCACCGAAGCTCAGCTTGTCGGGCTGACCAGACTTGCCCAGGTGATAGCGCGACTCGGCGTGGATCTCCATCAGCCAATACATGAGGGCGCCGATGACAGCCAGCAAGCTGATCACCGCGGTGAGCACCAGCGGATGCTGCCAGCTGGGAGCCGCATTCACGCCGTTGGGATAGAAGGCGAACCGCGCCCATCTCTGAGAGTTGTCGGCGGCGATTGAGGCCAGGCGGGCAATCGTCAGGTTGATGCCGAAGGCGAAGCTCAGCTCTTTACCCTTGAACCAGCGCGCCAGTGCGACAGTGACGGCCACAATCTGAGACTCGGCTCCAAGGCCGAGCACCGTGCGACCGGTGACCATCAGCGCGAAGTTGCCCCTCAGCGAGGTCAGCACCGCGCCCAATACGCATAACGCGGAGAAGAGAAACAGCGCCTTGCGGATTCCGAAGCGGTCAATGAGAATGCCGCCGATCAGCAGTGTGCAAACCGCGGCCACACTGTAGCTGGCGTTCAGCCAGCCAAACTGCGAGGCGGAGAAATTGAGCTGATCGGTAAAGATGCGTTCCAGGGGATTAATGCTGTCGTAGACGTAGTAGTTGCCTGCCATCGCCAGGCTGACCACAACCAGCACCAGCCAGCGATAGAATTTGCTCGGTTCGGGTAGCGTATCGACTAGAGGTTGGGTTGCGACCATTCAGGTTTCCTCGATGAGGCTGAAGCAGCAAAGATATCAGAAAGGCAGTACTCAGCAGTCAGCAATCGGCAATCGGCAATCGGCAATCGGCAATCGGCAATCGGCAATCGGCAATCGGCATTTAGCATTCGCGGGCGCTCCTTCCCTCAATCTGTAATCCAAGCTGCAGCGAGAGTCGGTGGCAGGCGCCTCCGACAACTAACAACCGACCACTGACTGCTGACTGCTGACTGCTGACTGCTATAGTTCTTCCATGCTTACCCGCGACCAGGCTGCCGATCTCTTCGACCGACTTCGCAAGCTGGCGTCTGCGGACGAGGTCGAGCTGCTCCTCTCCAGCGGCGACAGCGCGCTTACTCGTTTCGCCAACAACACGATTCATCAGAACGTTTCCGAAGAGAACACTCAGATCTCTATTCGCGTTTCGTTTGGCGGAAGAACGGCGCGCGCCACCACCAACAAATCCGATGGCGACAGCCTTCGCCGCGTCGTGCAATCCGCCGAAGGGCTGGCCCGGGTGCAGCAGGACGATCCCGATCTCCTGCCGATGCCGTCGCCGGAGGAAGCGAAGTCAAGCGCGGCCAGCCCGAGTCGCTACTTCGAAAACACCGCGCGACTCACGCCACAGGATCGCGCAGCAGCGGTTGCGCAGATGGTCGACGTCGCCAGGAAAAATCAGCTGACGACCGCCGGCGTGTACTCGTCCTCGGAAGTTGCGGAAGGCATCTTTAACTCCCGCGGTGTTGCTCACTGGTATGAACAGACGCTGGCCGAGGTCTCCATCACCATGCTGGCCGAGACGTCGTCCGGCTGGCAGAAGGGGAACTCGCCGGATGCGCGACAGGTCGATCACCTTCGCATGGCGGAGATCGCCGCACAGAAGGCCATCGACTCTCCCAATCCCACGGAACTTCCGCCGGGCAAGTACACCGTTATCCTCGAGCCGGCCGCAGTGCTCGACGCCGTGGGCTTCATGTTCTGGGACTTCGGCGGCTCCGCCCTGCTGGAGCAACGCTCGTTTCTCAATGACCGCATCGGTAAACAGCTCTTCGGCGAGAACATCACCGTCTGGGACGACGTCTACCATCCGCTCCAGACGGGGGCGCCCTTCGACGGCGAGGGCATGCAGCGGCAGCGCGTGCAGCTGATTGAGCAGGGAACTGTCAAAACGGTCACCTACGCGCGCGCCAGCGCGAAACGCATGGCAGCGTCGGACCTGGCCAGTAACATTGGCCCAGTTACCGCAACCGGTCACGGTTTCGCGCTGCCCAACGAGGTCGGCGAGGCTCCGCTAAACATTGTTTTTTCAGGAGTTAAGGCGGGCGAGGCTCAATCGGTGGAGCAGATGGTCGCTTCGACGGATCATGGCATTCTGGTTACTCGGCTCTGGTACATCCGCGAAGTCGATCCCTACGAGAAGATCATCACCGGCATGACCCGCGACGGCACTTTCCTCATCGAGAACGGCAAAGTGCAGTGCGGTATCCGCAACTTTCGCTTCAATCAGAGCCTTATCGACATGTTGCAGAACGTCGAAGCCATGGGCGAGCCGGTTCGCGCCAGTGGTGAGGAGTCCATGGACATGGTGGTTCCCGCCATGAAGGTTCGTAACTTCAACTTCACCGAGGTAACGAAGTTCTAAATCGGTACGCGGATCACACACCCGCGTGATTCCTCGTAATATATTGATAATGTTGCAGATAATTCAATTAAGCCACTCGGAATCTGAGCCCAAACGCTCCGACTTCCACCCTAATTCCACTTCCGGTAATAACCTTCTTTTAGGTACTTTAGTAACTGTCTTTTTGTGAACACTTGGCGTTATTCTGATCCTGTTCACCAAACCTTATGTTCGCCGGCAACGACCCTAATCTCCGGAACTCGATTCGGTTCCCGCTTCATCTGCAGGTAACGTTGAGGACGCCGGCCGGCGAGTACCACGCCCGAACCACCAACATCTCTGCCGGCGGCATTTCGTTCCATTTGGACTCCGAAATCGAGGTCGGCGAGCGCGTAGAGTTTGCCATCGAGATGCCCAGCGAACTATCCGGTACGAACCGATCCGTCAATGTCATGTGTGTTGGCCGAGTCGTGCGTTGCACCCGCGAAGCTTTAGGACGAAACGTTGCGGTGGTGATTGATGAGTATCGCTTCAAACGGAACTAGAGCGAGAAATTCGAAGAAGCGGCCCGTCCGGCACAAGCCGCACGCCAACCATTCGCATGCCAACGGTGCGCCGCGCGCCGCGTCCGCACCTGTAACGCCGCCCGCGGAAGCCCATCTGCCGCTGCTGCGCATCATCATCGCCGACTCCGAAGCCATCTTTCGCGTAGGCATGAGCAAGATCTTCGCCCAATGGCAAGATCTGGAAGTCGTTGCCCAGACCGAAACCTTGCCGCAAACCCTCAGCGCCGTCGCCAGCATCCCCGCCGATGTCATCCTCTTCGAGTTAGGACTCTCGCCCAGCCCTGCCGACGCCATCAGCGAAGTGGCCAACCGCGCCATTCCCGGCGCCAAGCTGGTCGTCGTAACGCCGCGCGCCGGCGAGCAGGAGACCGTGGACTATCTTCGCCGCGGCGTCCGCGGAATCCTGGCACGCTCGGTCTCGCCCGATCTCCTGGTGCGCTGCGTGCGCAAAGTTGCCGCCGGCGAAACCTGGCTCGACAAGCAGGCGGTCAACTGGGTCATCGAAGCCTATCGAACCCAGACCTTGCAAGGCATGGCGCCGCAACAGCAGCTTCGCTTAAGCGAAAAAGAAATGATGATCATCAGCGGCGTCACTCAGGGCATGAAGAACAAAGAGATCGCGCGCGAGGTCGGCACCACCGAGCAGGTGGTGAAGAATTACCTGCGCAAGATCTACGACAAGCTTCATGTCGTCGATCGCCTGGAGCTGGCGCTCTACAGCATGCATCATCGCCTGCTGGAAGGCCACAGCGTGCCCGCATCAGGCGAGGCCGAGACGCCTGCTGCTGATGGCGAAGCTACCAAACCTGCCTCCGACGCTTCTGCTGCTGGCGGCACGCCTCCACCGCAACAAGTGAATGCCGCCGCTGCCGGCAAGAATGGCAAGGCGGACCCTGCCTGAACCGCAGTTGTTTTTAGACTTCGCTGAGAACGATCCCCGAATTCAGCAGTGGGTTACGAAGGGCGAAAATCAAGCGCCTCTGGCGCGGTACAAGATAGCCCAGCGCTTCAGCGCTGGGTGGGCGCGTTACAAAAATCGAGCCCCCCGGGGGCGGCACCAGCCGGCGACGCGGCCGTTGGGTTGTCCCTCCTGCCGCGCTTGCGATAGTGTAGTTGTTCGTATTTCCTCTCCGAGGTCGTCAATGCCCATCATCCGTCGTCATGTTTGCAGGCCGCTCTTGGCGTGCACATTTCTTTTCTGCCTTACATCGCTGCTCTGCGCTCAGACTCTGTCTCCGGAATTACGCACCGGTATCGACGACATCGCCAACCAGGTCCTGAAGACCACCGGTGTTCCCTCCGCGTCCATCGCCGTCGTGCAGGATGGCAAGATCGCCTACGTGCAGGCCTACGGCGCGGCCAAAATCGATCCCCATACGCCGGCCACGCCGCAGATGCGCTACAGCATCGGCTCCATCAGCAAACAGTTCACTGCAGCCGCAATCCTGCTGCTGGCTGAGGAAGGCAAGCTCTCGCTCGACGACCCTGTCTCGAAGTACGTTCCTGGTCTGACCGAAGGCGATCAGATCACCATCCGCCAGTTGCTCTCCCACACCTCGGGCTATCAGGACTTCTGGCCGCAGGATTACGTTCCGCCGCTCATGCTGAAGCCGATCACCGCCGACCAGATCATGGATCGCTGGGCCAAGATTCCGCTCGACTTTCAGCCCGGAACAAAATGGCAATACAGCAACACGAATTACGTGATTGCGGGAGTCATCGTCGAGAAAGTTGCCGGCATGCCGCTCCTGCAGTTCCTCAGCCAGCGAATCTTCGTACCACTTGGCATGACCAGCGTTGCCGACACCAATCTCAACAAGCTGCCGCCCACCGATCCCACCGGATATTTCAAGTACGCGCTTGGCCCGTCGCATGCCGCTCCTAAAGAGGGCAAAGGCTGGATGTTCGCTGCCGGTGAACTCGCCATGACCGCCGACGATCTGGCCAAGTGGGACATCGCCGTGATGAACCAGAACATCCTGAAGCCGGCCTCCTATCGCGAAATGGAAACCGAGGTTGTGCTGAAAGATGGCGTGGGCACGAGTTACGGCCTTGGCGTCTTCGTCCGCAACGTGAATGGGCATCGCGTCGTGGAGCATGGTGGTGAGGTCTCCGGCTTCGTCGCCGACAACTCCGTGATGCCCGACGACAAGATTGCCGTCGTTGTCCTTACCAATCTCGATGCCTCGCAAGCGGCATCCGCCATCGCTGGCCAGGTGGGAACGCTGCTCCTTAATGCCGCCAACCCCAATGACCCTAAGCAGGACGCGCTCATGCGCAGAGTCTACGATGGACTGCAGCAGGGCAAGATCGATCGCTCACTGTTCACCGACAACGCCAATGCCTATTTCGATGATCAGGCGCTGAAGGACTACGCCAGCAGCCTGGGCCCGCTGGGCGCGCCGCAAGCCTTCACTCAAGCCCGCTCCTCGCTGCGTGGAGGCATGACCGCGCGCATCTACCAGGTGAAGTACCCCAACAAGAATCTGGTGATCATCGTCTACGAAATGCCAGACGGTAAGATCGAGCAGTATCTGATATCGGAACGATAAGCAGGTTGGACGCCCGAGCTAGAGCAGACCTTTAGGTTCGGGTGCGACCAGCACGTTAGGCCTTCGGGCCCGCGTCCGGCTATGACAGAAGTGTCCACGTGGCTGAACAGTAGCCCGTTCTCAGCGTGGACCATCCGCCGGCCCCCGGGCCGCCGACGCAGCCGCTGCGACAAAATTTAGAGCGGCCTGGTTGGCCGCTCTACGCCCTCGGATGGCGAGTAGTCATTACTGTTTCGTCGCCGTGTACTTCATGCTCGATCCCTGCAACTTGTCGTCATAGTTCACGGTGAGCGTGTTGCCGCTGACCGTGGCCTTCATCACCCCAATCACCTTGCCGTTGCGCATGTCGGTTTCTTCAATTCCGTCGCTGCCCATCTTCTTCACTGAAACCGAGGTGACCCCAGGATCGCCTTTCATCGGTGCTTCCGTGCCGTCCATCTTCGCCGTGTACGACTGACCGGTGGGTGTGCTCATGCTCAACTCGTCGCCGTTCACCTTGTAGGTCCAGGTAATGCCGTTGTCGGAGACGTTCTCCATCTTGGTCGTGCGCCACCCGCCGGTAATCATGTTCGCGCCCGCCGGCGGCTTCGCACCAACGCGCATGGCTTCGCCTTTGCCCGTAACCGGCGCCGCGTTGCTATTGCTGCTGTCGGTGAATTCAACCGTCATCGTCTTCCCATCAGGCGAGACCATCATTTTCGAAGTCGCGACCACTTTGCCGTCTTTCTTGTCGGTCTCTTCCACTTCGTTGTTGCTTACGACCTTGACGGCAACGCTGTTGTAGTACGGATGCCCGGACACCGACTGGTCCGTGCCATCGGCCTTAACCTCCACCGGCGGCACGCAGGTCTTGCACTCGTACATGCCGTTCTGCAGCGAATACTCGGTGGGTTTCTTGGGGAAATCGACCTTGTTCATGTCGACCTTCCAGGTGCCATCGAACGGGCTCTGCGCGGCCGCAAACACCGGCGTAAGCAATAACCCGAACATCGCCAGGGAAAGCGTTCTCTTCATTGCAAACCCTCCGGAATCTGATTTCGGTTCGGAATTATATCGGAAAACGATAGACCTGTAATGGACACGCCGGCGGGAGAGACCAAGCCGATTAGGTTCGTGGAGCAGCGTGACTCAAATCGTATGGGATCAATCGCAGGGCGGGCCCGGTCGCGGCTGATTACCGCTTTCCGCCGCTTGCAGCGCGGCAGGATTCATGCACGTGCCGGGATCGGGCGTATGGGTTGCGGCCGCGCGTGCGCCCGGCGTCTGCATCAGATACGCCTGCGGCTGGGGAGAACTCGGACTGGCCGACGAGTTCGGCTGCTGATCCGATGGCGGAGCCGTTGTGCTTGGCTCATGCGCTGCCGGAGTGCGACCGCTCGTGCCCATCGTCGACGTGGACGGTTGCGTGTTGCTCTGCCCGCTTGCCCCGGTAGTCGACGTGGTGCTTGGTTGCTGATCGCGAACCGTGCTGTCCGGCGGGCTGTTCTCGGGCCGCCGGTCATGCATGCGCGATCCATTCGCATCGCGCGACGGATGCTTCCCTGTGTCGCTGTTCGTCTGGTTCTGTGACTGGGCGGAGGATTGGCTGGAATTGCTCTGATCGCTAGGGGGCGTGGTCGGACTCTGCCCGAAAATCATAGCCGCGAACAGAACCATCGCCGTGGCGAAAAATGTTAGGCCTTGCATCACAACCCTCCCCGCCGACACCGCTCTCGGCCGCCCACCTGCTTAGAGTGAAGTGGAGGGGCTTTGGTTTCCCATCTTTTCGAAATCAACAGTAGCGCCGGCCTCCGGCCGGCTGTAACGCGGGCCTCCGGCCCGCGCCGAAGGTCTATCAGCGCCACCGTCCGCGCAAGCGTAAGCGAAATCAGCCCAACGCGTGAGCGCGCCAGCCCGCCCCAGGCGGGATGAAAGTAGTCAGCCCGCGCGTGCCCAGTCCCGCCAAAGGCGGGATGAAAGTGATTAGCCCAGCGCGGAAGCGCTGGGTCCGTCAGCAAAATTTGCAGGAGAGCCCCTTCAGGGGCGGTACTACGTACAAGGACCTTTATGTCCTTTGCACTTGGAAAGGATCGCCGTCCGCAAGCGCCCGCGGAGTTCATCAGGCAGTTCGTAAAGGTGGGAGTCTCGATAGATCTCGATGGTCATCTTCGTCGTGTTGCAAACGACGTAGCAGTTGTGGCACCACTGAAGGTGGTCTTCCAATTCCGCCCGGGTTTGGGCGTCCATCGAGTCATCAAGGTAATCGGTTAGCTCCTTGAGAAAATCAGAGCAGGTCACTTTTTGCCGTCTCCACCAGTACGATTTTTGAAGTATTTGCTCAACCGTTCTCGCAACTGCAA
>Ga0335078_10010823_pt1 | contig 13510 bp, 9 predicted proteins | sample Lox_Sample_32_FD_206711 | JGI IMG/M metagenome (GOLD analysis project Ga0335078, IMG submission 206711) | Soil microbial communities from Loxahatchee National Wildlife Refuge, Florida, United States - Lox_Sample_3.2 | ecosystem: Environmental > Terrestrial > Soil > Wetlands | place: USA: Florida...
AGCGCTTCAGCTCAAGATTACGCAGGTAAGCACCCTCGCCGCGCAGCGCCTCCGACAGCAGGAATCGCGGCGCACCTTTCAGGAAAAGTGCGGTGGGATGGAACTGCACGAATTCCATGTCGCTGATCTCGGCACCTGCGCGAAAGGCCATCGCCACGCCGTCGCCGGTGGCTACCGCCGGATTGGTCGTGTTGCTGTAAACGTGGCCAAGACCGCCCGTTGCCAGCAGCACCGCGCTGGCATGGATTTCACGCAGTTGTCCGGACTGATCAAGCACGCGAACACCTACGGCTTCGCCATCTCTCACCAGAATCTCGGTGGTGAACTCGAACTCACGAAAAGCGATGGATTTGATCGCCGCGGCCTTCAAGTATAAGGAGCGGCTGATTTCGCGTCCGGTGGAGTCGCCGTGGGCGTGCAGGACGCGGCTGCGGCTGTGCGCACCCTCGCGTGCGAACACAATCTTGGTACCAGCCCGATCGAATTCCGTGCCCCATTCGATCAGCTCTTCAATGCGCGGCGGTCCTTCTTCCACCAGTACACGCGCGGCTTCCTCGTTGCAAAGTCCGTCGCCGGCTTTCAGCGTGTCTTCGAGATGCAGCCGGACCTCGTCGTCATCGCTGAGCGCGGCTGCGATACCACCTTGCGCGTACTGCGTGTTCGATTCCGTAACCTCACGCTTGGCAAGGCAAAGCACGCGGCCTGCAGAGGCGAGTTCCACCGAAGCGCGCAATCCTGCAATACCCGCGCCTACGACGATGAAATCGGTCTCGGCAGGAAGAGCTTGCATTACAGGGTCATGGTAGCACGCAGTTAAGACAGAGAGGCGACATAACAATTGCGTGCGACCGAATAGGGAAAGCGCGGTGGAACAGCCTCCTGCACCGCGCCAGTCCGCTCTTCCGTTACACTAGAGCCTTGATTCGCATCCCGGTTCATACTCCATCGCAGTCCTACGAAGTGCTGATCGAGCGCGGCTTGCTGAGGTCGGCGGTTGCGCCCCTGCATGATCTCATTCCACCGAAGATGCGCGTTTTCTCGTTGACGGCACCGCCGATTCAGAAGCGTTGGGGCGGCGCTCTACGCAAGAGCTTCGCCAACGCGGACCGCAGGATCGAGATCATCGTCATGCCGGATGGCGAACGGTCGAAGACGCTGGCCGAAGTTGAGAAGCTGGCGGAGAAGCTGGTGAGCCTTGGAGCTGATCGACATTCGGTTCTGCTGACGTTGGGCGGCGGAGTTGTGGGAGATGTGGGCGGATTCCTGGCTTCCGTCTTCATGCGCGGGATTCCAGTCGTTCAAATTCCAACGACGCTGCTGGCGCAGGTCGATTCGGCCATCGGCGGCAAGACCGGGGTGAATTTGAAGGCGGGCAAGAACCTGCTGGGGACGTTTCATCAGCCGCGCGCAGTGCTGGTCGATCCCGAAGTGCTGTCGACGTTGCCGGAGCGCGAATATCGCTCGGGTCTGTTCGAAGCGATGAAGTACGGCGTAATTCGCAATTACGCGATCTTTGAGCTGATGGAATCCCAGCGCGATAGTTTGCTGCGGCGCGATGGCGCGGTACTGGAAAAGCTGATCGCGGACTGCATTCGCGTGAAGGCCGACGTTGTGAGCCGTGATGAACGAGAGGGCGGCGAACGGCGCATCCTCAACTTCGGGCACACGATTGGACACGCGCTGGAGGCAGAAACGAACTATCGCCGTCTGTTGCACGGCGAAGCGGTTGGATGGGGCATGATCGCGGCCTGCAGGATCGGAGCCGAGATGAAAATCACAGATGCTGAGACAGCGACGCGGATCGCCGCCCTGGTGCAAAGCTATGGCCCGCTGCCGAAGGTTAAAGTTGACGGCAAGCGTATCTTGAAGCGGCTCGCGTCCGACAAGAAGACTGTCGGCGGTGTACCGCACTTCATTCTGCCGACTGCGATCGGCGAAGTACCGGTCGTCAACAACGTTCCGTCACGACTGGTGGTCGAGGCGGTCAGGAAAATCCAGGCTCTAGGCTCTTAGTTTTTAGCTCTTAGCTTTTAGCAGGCCCATTGTTCCTGCGTTCTGACTAAGAGCCAAGAGGCCCCCGTTCCGATTCTTTGGAGTTCTACTGACATTCATGTCCGATCGGAATTCAGCAGCGAACAGTGCCAAAGAGCGCATCGTAGGAGCAGCACCGGCCGGCGCGGGTGACGAGGTAGCGGCAGCCGATGCCGTGCGCGAGATGTTCAGCTCGATCGCACCACGCTACGATCTACTGAACCACGTATTGTCGATGAACGTCGACCGCCTCTGGTGGAACCGCACAGCTAATACATTTACGGAAATCCTGCGAACTCCGGGCGTGGAAGTGCTGGATTTATGCTGCGGCACCGGCGACATGGCCTTCGCGCTCTACCGCCGAGCCCGACAACCCGGGATCAAGCTCTTTGGCGCCGACTTCTCCCATGCCATGCTGGTGCGCGCCCAGGAGAAGTCGGGCTCGCGAAACAACATTCGCTGGATTGAAGCCGACGCACTGAACTTGCCCTTCTCTTCCGGCAACTTCCAACTGGTAACGTCGGCCTTCGGCTTTCGCAACCTTGCGAACTATGATCGCGGGTTGGCGGAGATTTATCGCGTGCTGGCGCTGGGTGGCGAGGTCGGCATCCTGGATTTTGGTGAGCCCAAAGGACTGCTCGGTCAGTTCTATCGCGTGTATTTCCGCCGCGTCCTGCCGGCGATCGGGACGCTGATCTCAGGCGTTCGTGGTCCCTATTCTTATCTTCCCGCCTCGGTGCTGCGCTTCCCGGCTCCGGAGGAAATGTTGCAGCGTATGCGTGCCGCCGGCTTTTCCCAAGTCACCTGGACGCCCTACACCTTCGGTATTGCCGGGCTCTATCGCGGAAAGAAATAGGCGGCCCGTCGGACCATCCGGCGCTCCGCAACTCCCCGGGGCGCGAACCAAGACGTACTACAGCAAACGTATTCTGGTTATTGAACTAAAGAAGTACACTACTGGCGCCGATTGTCAGCGAGAAGGAGATCACTTGACGACGATACTGCGCCATTGCCGTACAACCTACGCCGGATGCTTGATGTTACTTGTGCTGTTAGCTGTCTTTGTCAGCGTGCCGCTTCTTCATGCCGCCGACGATAGCGACGAGCTTGATTCCTACAAGCTCAGAGTTGATGCCTTCTGGTTCTACTCGAATCCGTCAGGGCAGTTGCAGGGGTCATCGGAAAGCGATCGCATCGACATCAATTCTGACCTGGGCTTCAACTCCTATTCCACGTTTAGCGGGCTCGTAGATTGGAAGTTTACCCACAAGAACCACTTGGTTTTTGCTGTCAGTCCGTTTCAGCAGTCACGTACCACGGTTCTGAAGCGCACCATCACCTATCAGGGCCAGACCTTCAATGTGGGGCTTGCGACCAACGCGAATCTGAAGGCCAATCTGTACGCGCCGGGATATCAATATGACATTATTCGCCGCCGGCGTGGCCACCTTGGAGTAGGAGTACAACTCGATCTGTTCGATGCCAAGGCTTCGCTGTCGGCGCAGGCTCAGATCGTCAATGGCATGCACCAGGCTGCGGTCAGCGGCAGCGGTTCGCTGGTGGCCCCGATTCCCGTAGCCGGCCCAACCTATCGTTATTACCTGATGGATTCAGGGCGCCTGTTTGTTGAAGGCAATGTTTATGGCATGTATCTCTTCGGATACGGAAATTTCATCTCTACAGCGGATGATCTGGGGGTCACCATCAACAAGCATTTGAGCCTGAATGCGGGCTACGCGCTAGGTTCCCGACTGGTCGTGACCAACAATGTGAGCAGCAACCGCGTGGGTATTCACCTGACCCAGCAGGGCGCGCTCGCGGGTCTGGAGGTGTCGTTCTAGACTGCGTCTCAGCAAGCGTTTATCATCTGCTGTGATAATCCCAAAGAGCATCCTGCCCAAGCTTGAAGTTCGGCTCGCCTCGCTTCCCAGGATTTTCTTGTTTGTTGTCTGTGTCGCATTAGCGGCGCAGGCGCAAACAGACCCGCTGCCTTCCTGGAACAGCGGTCCTGCAAAGCAAGCCATCCTTAATTTCGTCCACACCACGACCGATCAAGCAAATTCCAACTACGTACCTCCTGAAGAGCGCTTTGCGACATTCGATCAGGACGGCACCATCTGGGTGGAGCACCCCATGTACACGCAGATGGTGTTTGCCTTCGCCCGCGTCAAGGAACTGGCGCCGCAGCATCCGGAGTGGAAGACGACGCAGCCGTTCAGCGCCATCCTTGCTGGCGACGTTGCTGCCATGCAGAAGTTCACGCCCAAGGACTTTGAAGCGATCTTCGTGGCGACGCACACCGGTATGACGGTCGAAGCCTTTCAATCAATGGCGAAGGAGTGGCTGGCGTCGGCTAAAGATCAGCGCTGGCACCGTCCGTACACGGAGCTGATCTATGAGCCGATGCTGGAGGTGATGCGATACCTGCGCGCCAATGGCTACAAGACGTACATCGTCACCGGCGGAGGTCAGGATTTTGTGCGCGTCTTCTCGGATCAGGTGTACGGCGTTCCGCCCGAGCAGGTCATCGGATCGGCGGTCGAGACGCAGTACGCCTATGATGCCGCCGGCAAGGGCGTCCTGATGCGACCGCCAAAGCTGCTGCTCAACAACAATTTCTCCGGCAAGCCGGAGGACATCTACCTGTTCATTGGCCGTCATCCCAAAGCGGCGTTCGGCAACTCCACCGGCGATCAGCAAATGCTGGAATACACGCAGGCCGGCAGCGGAGCAACGCTGGAGATGATCGTGCTGCACGATGACGCGCAGCGCGAGTACGCCTACGGACCTGCCGAGGGCTTGCCCAACAGCGCCATCGGCACCTTCACGCAAGCGCTCTATGACGAAGCCAAGTCGCGAGGCTGGTTTGTCATCAGCATGAAGAACGATTGGAAGCGCATCTTCGCGTGGGAAAAGTAGGGGTAGTGCTGGCCTTCAGGCCAGCGTCCAGCCTGCTCATTCATCACCGGAGTCGGCTTCAACCGGCGACACAAGATTCGAATAAACGATTTTTTAGCAGCCTGTGAGGCGTGCTCCATTCGTCTATGCGTTGGCGCTGCGCAGCCGTCCCAAGGTTGAGCGGACGAACGAAGTGATCCGTTCTTTGGTTAATAACTCCCACCCCGGCAACCGCAGCCAGAACACCGCAGGCAGATAAACCGCGCACACACTAATGCCGACTACCAGAATCCGCGGAATCAGCAGTCGCGGATTGATCAGATTGCGCAGGAAGTAAGCCGGAACGCCGGCAGCAATCGTTACCGCGGTCACCTTAAAGAAGTCGTAGTAAAGAGGCAGGTCGTGAATGCTCGCGTCGACTACGCGCACCGCGCACCACGCGATCAGGATTCGCTCGATCACCTGCCACGTGACCGTGCTCACCGCCGCGCCGATCATTCCGAAGTGGCGAATCGCCGGTCCCAGCGTGCAGAAGAGCGCGATGAAGACGCAAATGCGCACCACCAGCAGGAAGTTTCGCAGGTCTTTATAAGCGCGAACAATCGGGTCGAGCAGGAAAACTCCGAGGATCAACAGGACGAGGCTTACGAGAAAGATGTTCGCGCTGGCTTCATACGTCTTGGTGTAGAGCAGGACGATCAGATCATGCCCGGCGATAAACAACATCGCAAACATCGGGAACTGAATCGCAGCCAACTGATTCGTGGCCGTTGCAGTCACCCGGCGAATGTCTTCTTTGCGATCCTCTTTCTGCAGGCTGCTGATGCGCACGATCATCACCGAGACGACCGACTCGAGCGCCAGCGTCAGCAGTGGCACATCGACCCAACCCACGGCATAGATCGCGAAATCCTTCGGTCCAAGTGTGTGGCTGACGAAGTAGTTGTCCAGGTCCTTCTGGATGACCCAGAGCATTCCGACCGCGCCATAGGGCAGCGCGTAGGCCAGCTGCTCTTTGAAGAATTGCCAGTCGAAGTGCATCCAGAATCGCGGGAAGCGCTCATCCAGATACCAGATCAGCACCGCCATCGCGAAGATCTGGTTGAGGAGCGCGGCGATCAGCAGCGCCTCAACCGTGCGAAACCACAGCGCGGCTGTCGCGAAGAAAATCACCCGCGCCATCTGTGTGCCGACAATGAAGATGGTCGAGTAGCGCACGTCCTGCATCGCGACGGGAATTTGCTGGACCAGGCTCGAGGTCAGCGTAAACAGCACCATGAAGCCCAGCAGGAGGGCAAACGGTACCAGGGCGCTGGAACGAAACAGGAAATGCAGCGCCTGCGGATAGGCGGCAACCGCAATGAGCGGAATCCATCCGGCGATGAAGTTGTAGACCAGGATGTTGAGGGCGATCTGGCCGCCGCGCTCGGGATGTCGCGGCATGAAGTAGTAGGCACTCATGCCGACACCGAACATGGCGATGCTGCTGGTGGTGGAGACGAAGAGGAAAGCTTGCTTAAAGATGCCGTACTCGGTCTGCGGCATCAGGCGGACCAGCAAGATCGGCAGAGCGATATTCAGCGCCGCAGCCACAAACTTCGAGGCTGCCAGCCAGAAGGCTTGCACAGCCAGCCGCGGTGGTTGTTTGGTTGCCGTCGCCGTCACTGCGATGCGATCCCCTGTGTCACCATAACCGGAACACTACAGCCAAGTCGAGGGCATCGCCGGTCATTTCTGGCGCGCGTAGGTGTACATGTACTCCACGTCACCGGGCGAGACGGTAACGCTGGTCTGGAGTGAGTCGGTGAGGTTTGAAGGAGCCGTGTTCGGCAACTGCTCGTTGCTGATGAGGAATCCACCCGGCCGGATCATGGTCCCGAGATTGGCGCGAGCCAGCGATTGTTCCAGGCCGCCGTAGTAAACAAAGATATTGGTGCCGATGACCAGATCAAACTGTTTGTCTGACGGCAGCGATATGGTTTGAAAGACCACGTTCATATCGATGGGAGTCACGCGTAGCACGACATCGGGACGAATGGTAACCGCGCGATTCCAAATATCCGACGCGGCTGCGGGGACCGGAATCTTCGGCGCTGTCTTGCCAATTTCGCTGCCCAGCTTCTGCCAGTAGTCGAGAAAGCCCGTCGCGTAATCCTTGTTCCACTGATCGGACGGGCTGGAGAGCAATTGCATCGTGTACCACTTGCCGGCGGCAGCCTGGGTTCGCGCGCGCGCCAGATGTTTGTTAACCCTTGAACTGATGTCGAACGTGGTGACTTCGACTGTGTCGGGATCGGCAAGATTCAGGCGCGCCAGCGTGTCGATTACCGCGAACGGCTGCGTGGTTTGCGGAGGATAAAAATCGGAGCCTGCGTTCTTATTGACGAAGTCAAGACCAGGACCAACGATGGCCACGCGATGAATGCTGTTCGGCTTTAGCAATCCCTTAGTGATCATGTTCCGCAGATGCAGGTCGATCATGTAGTCGGGATAGAGATTGCTGTCGGTCGAGATACCACGATCCTTGAACTGTTGCGAAAGGTTGGAGCCTTTCTTCTCGTACAGTTCCTTCTGCGCGCGGATGACTTCGTCGCGCATGCGCGCCAGGTTGGCCAGCATGTAGGCCTTCAGCTTGGCCTGTCCTGCCGGAGTACTGAGGTTGAAGCCCTGCTTCTGGAGAAAGTTGCGCATGTCCGTCATGCCTTCGCTGGCATGCGGTGCGGCGAGGGCGCGGATCAGATCGTCGGCCCGCTTATTGGCGAGCGAGTCGACAAACGAGTCGTGGCCATAACGCATGAGATAGGCGTAATCGATGCGTTCTTGCTTGGTATATGTAACACCCTCGCGCAGCAAGTTGGTCAGCGTGTCCTCCTCGCCACGCTCCACACGCGTGCGAATCTCCTGATCGTTGCTGCGCGCCCAGGCATCCCAGGCAGCCGCGGTGGGCTGGCCGTTCGGCTTCAGCACCGGCGGCAACGTCTTGAGGTACGTGTTGATAACCGGCTGAGCCGAAGAGAACGGAATGATTTGCGGAGTCTGCGCAGCGGAAGCAGACACGATCAGGAAGACAAAAAACAACTCTGGGATGACGCGGCGGTGGCTGCTCATATTTGTGAGTGATTACTCAGGCATGCTCCGATGCAAGAGAGGCGGCTCCTGAGCGCCTGCGCCCACTGACGCGTCTACGCGCCTCCGTAATCTGGACCAGTAGAAGACCGGCAGGCCGGCGACGATCAGCAAAGCCCCAATCAGCGCGGTCTTGGGGGCGCTCCAGATGGTATTGAGGACAATCGCGGCGCAGGGTAAGACAAACGCCGCTGGAGCCAGCATCTGCAGCCAGGTCCGGGGATTCGCGCGCAACTCGTGCCGCCGAGCGACGAACAGTCCGGCAACGGCTGCGCCGGACGAGAGCAGGATCATAAAGCCGGTGTAGTTCAGGATCTGCTCAAACGTTCCTGCCATGACCAACAACACGCTCCACAGCGCCTGTAACGCAACGGCCAAGGCTGGTGTACCAAACCGCCGGCTGATGCGCGCGAAGCTGGGAATAAAGGCCCCGTCGCGCGACATGGCAAAGTAGACGCGAGGGCCGGCGATGGTCATTGCGCTGATCGAACCGAGCAACGCCACAATCGTGAAGGCCGACAGGATGGGAGCGATGAAGCTTCTTCCCTGCCCGAATAAGGCACTGGCCGAGATTTCGCCGACGTTCACGCTGTTCTGAATATTGGCGGGCGGCACGGCATAGATATAAAGCGTATTGATGAAGACATAGAGGGCAACAACGACGCAGGTACCGGTCAACAATGTGCGGCCGATGGAGCGGCGCGTGTCGTGCAACTCTTCCGATATGTACGACGCCGCGTTCCACCCACTGTAGGAGAACATGATGAGAATCAATGCCAGCAGCCAATTGGAAGGGTGGAAGGAGACGCCGCTGCTGGAGTGAAAATGCGACCAGGAGCCTGATCCCAGGGCGAACCCAAGGATGCAAAAGACAACGATGACCGCGAGGATGAAAAAAGCCAGCGCGTTCTGGGTAAGCTTGCCGGCTCCTAAGTTACACGCGTGCAGGAGTGCAAAGAGAAGAATGAAGAAAACGGCTGTCAGCGATCGTGGCGAAACGGTCAACGCGCCGAAATAAAAGTTGAGGGAGAACAGGCCATGGTCCGAGGCCAGCGTAGGAAAGTAGTGCCCGAGATACAGCACCAGGCCGACCGCGCTGGCGGCGACGGCACCGGAGAAGCCGGCAATGAGCGACGTCCAGCCCGACAGGAAGCCGGCGGTCGGGCCGTAAGCTTTCGACAAGTAAATGTACTCGCCGCCGGCCCAGGGCCACATGCGTCCCAGCTGCGCATAGGATAGGGCGCCAGCCAAAGCCAGGGCGCCGCCGGCGATCCAGAGGCCAAGAATCGCTCGTGGTTCAGGGACGAGCTTCGCAATGATGGCGGGAGTGGTGAAAATGCCGACGCCGATGACGTTGGAGATAATCAGGGCCACGCCATCGCGCACGCGAAAAGAACGGCGGAGTTGGGTTCCCGCGGCAGGCGCGGCAGGCTCGGAACTGCTGACAGCACGAGAATCGGCCGGACTGGCAGGGCTGGACTGGTTATTCCTGGGCGTTGTGGCCATGTCTCTTGTTGAACGTGCAGGATTGGCTGCCTGGGTGCATATACTCTAGCACGGTGACGAGAGCCGAATGTGGCGCTCGTGCATGAATTTCCCAGGTCTCAAAAGAGCGCGACCTGGGACACCCAGAGTCGACGCGGAGCCGCAGAGGTCAATCCGGGTTTCCGCCCAGCGCCAGATCTTCAGCGACATTCTTGTCGCTATCTTCCAGCTCGGACATCAAGCCTTCGTCGGTCAGGTCGAGCGGCCGGGAGTTGTGCCAATCGTGATGGACGATGGTATGCAATCGCTCCATGACCTCCGAATCACGCACTTCGATCGCCAGTTCGCGGCGACTGTCGAAACTTCCGGGCGAGAGATTGATGGAGCCGATGATGGCGCGCAGGTCGTCGGCAAAGAGCAGCTTGCCGTGCAGTTTCAGTCCTTTGAGCTTGTGTACTTTGATTCCGACGTCGTCCATGATGCGCAAGCCGCCGACGGCTTCGACCAGCTTCTGCTTCTTCAACTTGTGCGGCGGGCGGGCCAGCACGTGCACCTTCACGCCGCGCTCGTTGGCGCGCACCAGGCGCTCGATGATGACCGGATCCTGATAACGTTCGTTCTGGACCCAGAGGGTATGCTTGGCCTCGTCGATGAACTGCCCGATCCGCTGCCGGCCGTTGCCGATACACCAGATGAGATGAGACTGCTCACCGGGCTCGAACTTCTGCCGCTCCCAATCGGCGTCGAAGCACTCGATGACTTCGTTGACCTCATGCGCATGCGAGGTGACGACCGCGTAATCGCGGGTCTCAGTAAGGTTCTTCGTCTCCCAGTTGAGGGACTGGATGAAGGCGGTCTCGTCGTCGACCACCATCGATTTCTCGTGAGTGACATCGAATCGGGGATTGCTGTCGATCGCATCGACCGCGGCTTCCGACAGCAGCTTGCGGGCGTCGCTGTTCTCCTTCTCGCCACTGCGGCGAGCGGGATTCAACATGATCCGCACTTTCACGCCGCGGCGATGAGCGGAGATCACCGCGTGCAGGAGCTGCGGGTCGGAAAACAGAAACATCTTGATGCGCAGCGATTTCTTGGCGTGGTTGATCGCATCCAGGATGGGCTGCGAGGAATCGTCGGGAAGAGTGACCAGGTAACGGGACATAGGGCCTCTAAAATCAGCTGTCTGCTATCAGCCGTCAGCTATCAGCTTGGCGTTCGCGGGCTGCTCATCGACGTTCTGTCAGTCGTATCTCGACTGCTCGACAGCCAGGCTTAGCTGGTAGCTTAGCCAAGCATTGCATCATCATGCTTTGGCGGCTGCCGAGTCAAACTGGGTGCGATGCAGCTCGGCGTAGATGCCATTCAGCGCCATGAGCTGGTCGTGATTGCCGCTTTCAGCGACCACCCCGCCATTAATAACGATGATCTTATCGGCATCGCGAATGGTGCTCAAGCGGTGCGCGATGGTGATCACCGTGCGGCCTTTCATGAGCCGCTCCAAGGCTTCAATTACCAGCTTCTCCGACTCGCTGTCGAGCGCGGCGGTGGGCTCGTCGAGCAGCAGGATAGGGCTGTTGCGGACCATGACGCGGGCAATACCGATGCGCTGCCGCTGGCCGCCGGAAAGCGTTGAACCGCGCTCGCCGACCATGGTGTCGTAGCCTTTGGGCATGCGCTGGATGAACTCGTCGGCGTTGGCGAGCCGGGCGGCGTCGACGATCTCTTCGCGCGTCGCGTTGGGACGGCCGAAAGCGATGTTCTCCAGGATGGTTCCCCGGAAGAGCACCGTGTCCTGCAGGACGTACCCAATCTGCTCGCGCAGCGGATTGACTTTGTAGTCGCGGACGTCGCGGCCGTCGATCTTGACGCTTCCCTTCTGCGGATCGTAGAAGCGCGGGATCAAGCTTACGACGGTGGATTTGCCGCTGCCGGTCGGGCCTACGATTCCAACCATCTGTCCAGGGTCGATCTTGAAACTGACATCCTTAAGAACCGGATTGTCGGCGCTGTAACCGAAGCCAACGTGCTCGAAGGCGATGTCGCCCTTGAGGAAGCGCGGGTCGAAGGCGTCGGAGCGCTCGGGAAGGATCGTATCGGTTTCGAGGATCGCCTGCACGCGTTCGACGCCGACAGCTGCTTGCGCGATGGCGTTGGTGGTGGTCGCCAGGTCCTTGACCGGCTTGAAGAATTTTGACAGATACGAGAGATAGACGGTCAGCGCACCGATGGTCATTACGTCGCGCAGGATGAGCGAGGCGCCGCGCCACAGAACGATCGCGGTAATAAAGGCAGTCGCGATGGTGACGATCGGCGAGAGCAGCGATTTCACTTTACGCGCCCGAAGGGCGGCGCTCACCGTGGCTTGGCTGACCTCGGCCAGCGCCTCCTGTTCCATGTCCTGGCGGCCGAAGGCCTCGATCACCTGCATCGACTCCAGTCCCTGCTGCACCACGGCAACGATTTCCGCCTGCTCTTTGCGGACCTGATGCGTCGCCTTCTTCACCGCTTTCTTGAAGCGCGCGATGAAGAACAGCAGGAAAGGAGTTGCTGCGAGGGCGATCAGAGTGAAATCCCAGTTCAGCCAGAACATGAGGCCCAGCATCGACACAATGGTCAGCATGTCGATGAGGATGTCGAGCGTCGAGGACGAAGCGAAGCCCTGGATGGTCTGGATGTCGGTGGTGATGGTGCTGAGCAGAGTGCCGGTCTGATGAGTGTTGTAGTAGCCCAGCGAGAGGCGCTGCAGGTGCTGATAGGTGCGCATGCGCAGGTCGTGAGCGACCCACTGACCGACACTCTCGGTGTAGTAGTTGTCGATATAGCTGGCGAGGGCACCGATCAGAGCGATTATGACAAACCCCACGGCCGCCATCCCGGCAACCTGTAACTTATTACCCTTGTCCAACATAGGCCGGACAATCTCATCCAGCACATGAGGCAGCTTGTGGTTCCCCACAACGTTGTCGATGATGATCTTCAGCGGCCAGGGACTGGCCAGGCTCATCGCCGTTTCGGCAAGCATGGCTGCGAGGACGATCAGGAGCTTGCCACGGTACGGACGGAGTAATTCACGAATCAGTCGGAACATGGCGCCCCTTCATTGGTGCCGGCGGGAATCAAGCTGTAGCAGCATTGTCACTCCAACAGCCGAAGTTTGCAAAGAGGTAAATAAGCAGTCAGCAGTCAGCAGTCAGCAGTCAGCAGTCAGCAGTCAGCAGTCAGCAGTCAGCAGTCAGCAGTCAGCAGTCAGCAGTCAGCAGTCAGCAGTCAGCAGTCAGTGGCATTTGGCAGTTAGCAAACGGCGACGAGCAACTCATACTGCAGGTTTGTCATAGGGGCATTACATGCCCGGCCCGTGGAGCAAAGGAGCTGATTGCTGACTGCTGATTGCTGACTGCCTCTAGAAGATCCTCCCGATCTGGAAGAAGAACTTGGCGTGGCCGTAATCGCCGACGGCGCCGCCGACTTCTACCGGTCCAAAGATTGTGTTCACGATCAGCGCACCGGCAACATCGCCGGGAAGATAGGGCGGCGGCGGCGCATTTGGCATTGGCAGTTGATAGGTCTTACCAATCTCGAACATTCCCAGGAAGTCGATGGTGCTGCCGAGCAAAGGCGGTAGCTGTTTCAATGTCCGGATGTAACCGGTCTGGAAGAGAAAGTACTGGTCGGTCAGCAGCTCATTGGTGCCGAATGCGACGAAGCGGGTCACACCGCCAAGCTGGAAGGCAGGAATACCCGCGTTGAAGCCGTACGTGGTTCCGCCCTCCGCATTCAGGAAGATGCTTGATGGAGCGGTGAGTTTGAAAAAGTTCTGCACGATCAGCTCCGACTGCGGAAAGCCGTGGGGCGCGGCTGGGTTCTCGTTGAAATACTTGGTATAGAACTTGATGCTCTCGCCTTTGCGCGGTACGACTGGATGGTCGAGGGTATCGAGGATGTATTGAATCTTGAAGTCACCGGTGGTTCC